>Ga0214923_10003075_pt1 | contig 21328 bp, 13 predicted proteins | sample LL1510_MetaG_FD_177993 | JGI IMG/M metagenome (GOLD analysis project Ga0214923, IMG submission 177993) | Freshwater microbial communities from Lake Lanier, Atlanta, Georgia, United States - LL-1510 | ecosystem: Environmental > Aquatic > Freshwater > Lake | place: USA: Georgia | collected...
TACAAGGTTGATTGATTTTCATCCTTGTTCTTATCTCAATTTGCAACCATTACTACCACAATATATTCTATATTATTCCAATATTAAATTCTGATTTCCTTACACGCATTGGCTTTAACCCGGATATTTCATACTGATCGTAACGAGGAGGACGCGAAGGTAGGGTGGGGCAAGGCAAGTGATGAAGTCTAACGACGGCTGTATGAGTACATATTGACTCGCTTGGCGAAGCTCGGCTCGCGCCCTTCCGGGCTGCCCCTAGCCTAACGGTTATGGCAGTCTACCCCAGGCTCTCCCGAGCACTGGTGCTGCCCAAATCACAATTCGAGGCCAACACAGTAATTATGAGCTTTCCACAAGCCGTAATAGATTTAGTGTGAAATATCCGGGTTAAGGTTTTTTATGAATACGCTTACTAGACTTACACTGCGCAATTTTCGTTGTTTTTCTTCAAAAACCATAGAACCCTCTCCAGGTCTTAATTTTTTTATTGGACCCAATGCCCAAGGAAAAACCTCATTACTCGAAGCAGCTTGTGTCTTATTACGACTCAAATCCCCTCGCACACATCTACTCACAGAAGCTGTTCATTTTAAGGAAAGAGCTTTTTTTCTCGAAGGAAACTATGGGGATAAAAAGCTCTCAATGCGCTTTACACCTTACGAGACAAGTAAACGTCTACTCCAAATTGATGATGTCACCGAGCAGGAAACAAACCATTATTTACAGATGAGCTCGGTTGTTTGGTTTGGAACGGATGATCGAGAAATCGTCAATGGCCCCGGGGAGCGACGACGAAATTTTTTAGATAGTGCGGGATTACAACTTAGCAGTGAATATAGGAGACATTGGAAATTTTATGCGAAGGCACTTAAGTCACGTAATATGCTCTTGCGAGCACAACGCCCTCGCCGTGAAATTGAGGCGTATGACTCGATCCTTTGCGAAAGTGGTGATGCCTTAATGAACTTACGAGCCATGATCGCTCATGCTTTAAGCAGACATGCCTCAGATGCGTGTCAGTCTATCTCTCAAGAAACACTCAAGCTCACCTATCAAGCAGGAGCGACCATTCCGCTACGCGAAGCCTTAGCAAACTCTCGAGCCAAAGAAACACAATTAGCCATGACCATCGTAGGACCACATCGTGACGAGCTTCTCTTAACACTTGAGGATATTCCAACCGCTACCTTTGGATCTGAGGGACAACGGCGCACGGTAGCCTTGGCGCTCAAGCTTGCATTGGCGCATTTACTTAATCATGAAAAATCAACCCCTCCCCTGCTTCTCCTTGATGATGTCTTTGGCGATTTAGATACAAGCCGTCGTCAGAAACTTCTCTTGAATATGCCACAAGGATCTCAAGCATTATTCACAACAACAGAGCTCGAAAGCAGCGCAGCACCTAACCAAGCCTCTTTTTTTAATTTATTTTAAAAGAGTCGTTGCAAACCAATCAAGAGTCGGTATAGTTCCCTCATCTTCAGCAAAAAACCCTACCAGAACGAGCAACACTCGCTCATGCTAGTTATACAAAAAATCTTATGATTCTATTTTCTGACCCTCCATCCCTAGAGAAAATTCCACCAGCCTATGTACAGGCTGCTAATGTGAATACTTCTGCTTGCAACCAATCTTCAACTTTCTTAGACACACTGAACACGTCAGAAGAAAACGAACTTCCCTATGATCATATTCAACCTTACGGACCAAGTGCAGAAGATCCCTCTAAGCCTTACAAGCCACATAATTTATATAATGTAGCAGAAGAAGCAGAAGAAAATGAACCTGTAAAAATTGCTCAAGAACAGTTAGAGGCCTTAGACTCAGAAATAAAAGAACATCCTAACTCTGTGGATTCCTTATCTCCTTTTAATCCCTACAACCCTGAAAGCCCCTTAGATCCTTGTAATCCTAATCAATTTTTTGATCCCAATAAACCCCATGAAAAGTGGTATGGTAAAAGCTATCAGGTCTCTGGTGCCCCAGATACCATAGCTAAGGATCTTATAGCAAAATTAGAACAACTCAAAACGCTCATCGCGCAAGATCCCAATCCGTCACATCATTATCGCTTTCTACAGATTCCGCAGAGTTATGCTTATAAAGTAGATTACAAAACAAAAGTAGATTACAAAACAACACCAACGTCTCATCTAACGTTTGATCCATTATTAGAGCTAACGGTAACGTTTGATACAACGACAACGAAGGAAACAACGACAACGAAGGAAGTCACCCCCACCGCGGAGACGGGGATTGTCGTTTTTCAGGATTTTGAAGATACTGAGCTGTCTCAAAATCAAGACGTGCAAGATCCTTCTTAACCCTGATACTTCATAATAATCGTGACGAGGAAGGCAGCAAAGCCTGATGAAGCAAGGCGAGCGATGAAGGCTGACAACGGCTGTATGAGTACATATTGACTCGCTCGTACCTGCTCGGCTCGCCCTTACGGGCTGCCCCTAACCTAACGGTTACGGCAGTCTACCCCAGGCTCTCCCGAGCACTGGTTTTGCCCGAGGAAAACTTTGAGCTTAGGCGCAGCATCCGTTTGGCTTTCTCGGCTTCCGCAGTAGATCGGTGTGAAATATTAGGGTTAGCCCGGTATCAAAGATTCTCACTAAATGCGTAGGCATTTTTTTTGGTATTGGAGAGCTCTTGCAGGAAGAATCTCTTCTATCAATTTTTTCCAGCGTTCGCATGTTGCCTCCTTAGTAAAACTTCTCACGGAATCAAAGCCATGGTTAACGAGTCTTAAACGGAGAGACTCATTTTCTTTGAGACGTTGAAGCTGCGTGAGCAGTTCCTCAAGGCAAGTTGCTATGAGATAATCTTTGCCAGGATGGCCATCCGAGGAAAAAGCCACATCACTCCCACCAATAAAGGGCACACCGGCAAGCCACGCGTTATAGAGTTTGGTCGCTGGCTTATGAAGATGAGGCAAGCGAGAAAAATCACGAATTCCAATCGCGCAGTCAACATCACGATAATCATGCCATTTTTGAGGAACCTCTATTTTAAAAGTAAGCCCTAGTTCTTGTTGAAGACGTTGACGCCATACCTTCGATCTTAATTCTTTAGCGAGATTTTCTCTCTCTCCAAAAAAAACAATATTCTCAAATCGCTGCCCACGCTTAGGATTCCTACCAATCAGACGGGATTGTGGCCAGTGAGGTATAAAATGGGCATTAGGGAGTCTCTTTGCCTGCACTTGATTCTGAACAATATAAAAATGAGCGGCGGGATGAGGAGAAGCATCCGCCACAACATCGACCAAAAAGACATTGGATGATAAAGGCGGGTTCACGCCAAAGGAAGGATCAGCAGAAGCAGTCAAGGCAATGAGCACACCACATTTTTGAGGCACCATAGATAAATTACAGAGAATCTGAGCCTCTTTTAAAAACTCAACCGTTTGATAAATCCAACTATGACTACACGTAAACTCTATTTCCGGAACAATCTTTCCCTCCTTCCACATTTGGAGACATCGATTGGTAGGAAATAATTCTTGTGGCAAAAAAAAAGCGACTCTTTGCCATGGTTTTTCGAACTCCTTGGATAAGGCTGCGCAAATTTTTTTTTTCTGTTTCGCAAGAAAACGACGCATCACCTGATTGGAAAACGAATCTAATAAATCCAGAGTGCTACCTGCTACAAGGGTCTTGGGAGCTCTGAATAAAGAGAAGACATCAACCGTTAGGGCCAAGAGAGAAAAATATTTTTTTCTTACTCTTTGTGTAAGAGAGACCTCATCAAAAGAAAATTGCTCTGCAGCTCTTGCAATTTTTTCCCAACAGATCGCAAGATCCTCTTGCTGTTTTAAATCCATATGATATTGCCAAGCATCATAAGAGTGTTCTGCCCAAAAAGCCGCGCGTTCATAAGAGTTTCTTTTCCTTCCCATGTCCCTAGAGGCTAGGTCATACCGCAGTGACACTACCTTTTCTGCCACATGGAGCATACGTTGCCAAGATCTCATCCAAGATTCACTAGCTATGGGCAGATGATTGATCACTTGCTGATGGCTATGGCATACATTCTTTGCAGCATAGGCAGCGAGAGACCACTGCAGGGCAAGATACTCATCATTTGCTTGTGTTGCCCGTACTGCATTCAGTCTTAAATGAAATGCATAAGATGAAAAAGCTGCTGCTGCACGCCAATGTTCACGCACTGTTCTATTATGACCTGCACTTGCCTCGGCAAGCTGCAACTCCATTATGGCAGCATTAATAGCCTCGTAAGCGGCTATTTTAACACGGTAGACACTCATCTCTTGAACCAGTAATCGACTCGGTCTTAATTTTTCATAATCATGGCCATGACGTAGCTCTGAACCTTCATGAAACATCAAAGGTGATGATGGAGATAACGCCCTAGATAAGAACGCAGCGCTCCAGCCAATACAGTGGCCTAATCTAAGATCCCATTCGCTTTGGCTATTCCTTAGTAAATTGGTATCTATTATCGGATCAAGTCTACCTTTTTGGATTCTTTGGGCCCATTGAAAACATTGAAGTGCTTCCTCAAGATAACGATGAGCCCCTAGCGAAATGTACTGATACTTATCTATGGCCTTTTGCAGTTGAGCAATTTCTTGTTCAAAAAAATCTGAATCTCTTGCCTGAGAATAATTCATCCAGACGCGATAATTCCAAGCAGCTTCCATAAAATCCTTTGTTTGAAAAACCCAGCAAGAAGAAAACTTCCTTTCTAAGTGATCATCAAGCGCGGCGGCCAGTCTATAATTCGCTTCTTGTTTCTTGTTAATCGCACTTACTTTCTTTTGAAAATCTGTTGGCTCGGAGCGAGCAAGAATGCAATTTCCATCACATTGCTGAGAATAATTTTCAGCTGCATCACGCGCCAGACGTAGACAGAGAATTACAAGATTCTTTTTCACACCTATTGCTCTAAAAATTTCTGTTTCCATTAATAGTGATCGCGTTGAACTATTGTACCTAAAAACGTGAATGAAAATGGGGAATATGGCGTAAAAACTTGCTCTCAGGTTGTTTTTTAAAAGCGTGTAGCACACCTGGATGGTGCGCAAGCGATTTAAAAAAGCAAGTTGAGGCCGAGTATATTGCGTTAGATTTGCTACTTCCATTCACGTTTTTAGGTTGTAACAAAGAAGCTATCATTATCCGATGTTTAGCTACGCGGTAGTCGGCTTGATATTGATTGTAAAGAGCCAGAACATTCACTCCCTTTTTGTCTTCGTGTTTGGCTGCTTGACTCCAATAAAAAGCAACTTTTTTTGCAGAGCAGGCTGCTTGTTTCCATTCATTATGGACTGAGGCAGGCGAGGATAAATGCGTTTCAATAACTTTTATGCAGCATTCATAATAATGCTCACTCCAAAAAGCAGCCTGAGCAGAAAAATATTTGTTTCCTATCTTCTGCGTAGAAGTTTTTTTTCTTATTTCCATGGCTTGTTCTGCTGCATAGAGCAGATTGTTAGCATAGGTAATGAGGCATTCATCTCCATACGGAAAAATTTTAAGAAGATTTTTGTGAGTATCAGAGACCTTGGTAGCGGCACCGGCAGTTAAGGACCAATGGATAGCATCCATTTCATTCTCTTGCTCTGTTGCTATGGCAGCCTTGATTCTAAAGTGGAAAGCAAATTCTCCATAACGTGCTGCTTCTCGCCAGTGATGCAGAAGAATTTTATTTTTCCAAGATAAAGAAGCCTCTACGTGAAGATAAATAACAGCTACTTCAAGAGCCTTATAGCCTGCTATCGTCCACCGGCAAGCCTCCAAAAATTTACTATTACCGGCTAATTCATATGACTTTTGAATCGCATATGCCGCTTCTCTCGCATAAAACGAAACCTCTGGGGCTAAGAGCTTATATTTTCTAGTAGCCTGAGAGATTTCTTGGATGTCTTGTTTACAGGAGATGTAACTACGGGCTACTGATTGAATAATCCAATAGCGATACGTTTCTGCAACAACGTGAAATAATTCCTTGTTTTTGCTTTCATGCGAAATATCGAGAGAATCTCTAAAGGAAGGCTCATGGCTAGAATAGAAAATCTTTCTAGCAGGCTCAATGAGATACCTGTACTTACTAAAGAAAAATGAATCTAATTCCCATAATGGGGTATGAGATTTTTCTGACCTCAAGGATAAAATCTCATTTGGCTCATTGTGTTGAGAAATATTTTTAGCTAGATCCTGAACGATCCTCCAACAAAGAGCTAAAAGATCATCGCCATTGCCTATTGCTTGAAGAGATTCATGATGATAGGAAGAAGAAATGTTGAATAGACTCGTCACAAATAAAAAGGCGGTTTTTTTATGCTAACATTGTTTGGTAGCTTCAAGTAGGAAGACGAAGGTGCCATCAAAGAATAAAGTAAATCCTGACCAAGAAAATTTGTTCCTGATATGCGGGTTAATCAGTCAGTTTCTCTCATTCCAAATAAATGGTATCTCTTGCTAGTCTCGAGGAGGTCAAGCATTTTGAATCTCCTCCCAAAAAAATATATTGAGTTCGGAAGGATTTTTTCTTGAGTGGGAAAATGGTTTTTTTAAACTCATTTTCCACTCAAGTAAGTCTGTTTTGCATCTTTCTCCAAATTTTCAGACTCTCTCTCCTTTTCTTTACACCCTTTTTGCTTTTTCATGGACTCTGATAATAAAAAAATTTGGGAACAACTCTCCTCCATTCTACAACAGCGTATTAGTCATGATGGATATCAACGTTGGTTTAGCGACGTCTCTATTTTAACGTGTGATTTACAATCCATCCAGCTAAGCGTCCCTAATCCTATTCATCAATTTTTTATTGAAAGTAATTATGCGGCACTCCTTTCTGCTGCTATAGAGGAGATTTTTAAAAGCACTCGCCAGTTACATTTTGTACCACGTGAACTTCAGGAACAGGAAGTAGAGCACAGATCAAAATCTCCTCTCATAACAGCTTCTACCAAAAAAACACCCGCTGGCATTGGTCTGAACCCTGCTTATACTTTTGAGAGCTTTATTGTTGGTGCAAACAATCAATTTGCTCATGCCGCTGCATTAGCGGTGGCTCAAGACCCAGCAAAAACCTACAACCCTCTCTTCATCTACGGAGAAAGCGGCCTTGGTAAAACCCATCTTCTCCATGCCATGGGCCATCGTATTTTAGCCAATAAAAAAGGAGCACGAGTCGTCTACTTGCGTAGCGAACAATTCACCAATGAATTTATTGATGCTATTCAACATGGTACGCTTTTTCAGTTTCGCAAACGTTATCGTCAGGCTGATATTTTAATGATTGATGATATTCAATTTTTTGCGGGAAAAGAGCGCTCTCAGGAAGAATTCTTTCATACTTTCGGAGCACTTCATGACGGACATAAGCAAATCATTCTCACAAGCGATCGTCCTCCTAGTGAAATTGATAAATTAGAAAAGCGTCTTGTTTCTCGTTTTGAATGGGGAATGACTGCAGAAGTTCAGCCTCCTGATATTGAAACACGTCTAGCCATCTTACATAGAAAGGCCGACGTGCTTGGCATGCAAATTGAAACCTGGGTTCTAGAATTTTTAGCAGAGAACATTCGTACAGATATTCGTCGTCTTGAGGGAGCTTTAATGCGCGTCATGGCATACCAATCTTTAAGTGGCAAACCCTTAACACAAGAAAATGTCAATCATCTCTTACGTGATGTATTTCAAGAGCAGGCTCGTCAGAACATTACTATTGATCAGATCCAAAAAAGGGTTGCTGAATATTTTGACGTCCGTCTTGCTGATATGTCGAGTAAACGCCGCCAGGTCAGTATTGCTTATCCACGTCAAGTTGCCATGTATCTAGCTCGTGAAATGACCCCCTCAACGCTAAAAGAAATCGGAGAAGCTTTTGGAGGCAAAGATCACGGAACAGTAATTCATGCTCACAAACTTATTAAAAAACGTATGGATGGAGATCTCCGTTTACGCGATCTCATGCGTCAGCTTGATAAACAACTAGCTCAATGAATCCTCAAGGGTTAAAGACATGTAATTGATTTAAAATACGCTCTAAAAATCCTACCACTCTCCATCAATCATGAAGAGAAAGGAACGTTGTTTTTTATTATTACCACTCTTAGCACTGCAATCATCCTAAAAACGTGAATGAAAATTGGAAATATGGCGTAAAAACTTGTTCTTAGGTTGTTTTGTAAAGTGTGTAGCGGACCTGGATGGTGTGCACGCCGATTTAAAAAAGCAAGTTCAGACCGAGTATATTGCGTTAGATTTGCTACTTCCATTCACGTTTTTAGGATAATATACTCCTCAGGAATGAATATTAGAAATTTTTACTTTGATCTTGTTCTCTCAGTCATGAGCTTTTTTCACAACCGTACACATCATGATGGTCTCTCGAGGGCATACAGCTCTACGGACAGACTCAAACTAATGCCAAGAGATGCAGGGCGAAGGGTGAGCTCCCGGGAGATTGCCAGTCAACTCTCGGCTTGCCTTGGCCGACAAGCCAAGAAGTATATATGGAAATACTCGATCACTGATCCCCTCCTTGAGGCATATGATTTTTGAAACAACGTATCAATTCGCCCGAGCATTAGAGTTCCTAAAAAAATCTATTATTTTTTATCCATGAAATTCACTATTACCAAACAAGCACTATTAGAGGGTTTACAACGCATTCAAAACATCATCAGCACCCGTGTTACTCTTCCGATCCTCTCTAATCTTCTTTTAGAAACAACAGAACATGGCCTTTGCTTAATAGCAACGGATCGCGAGGTCAGCCTTCGCACTATTGTTCATGCAATTACTATCGAGAAACAAGGAGCAACAACACTGCCTGCACGTCGATTGCTTGCTATTATTAAAGAGCTCCCAATGGAAGACATTTCTTTTGAAACCGACGCACGTCACATTACATCGATTAGAAGCGGTGCCAGTTTTTTTAAAATCTTTGGATTATCACAAGACGAGTTTCCTGTATTCCCTTGCCTCGAAGAAAAACGTGGCTTCATCATGAAGCAGGGTGTGCTCAAAGATGGTCTCCATAAAACATCTTACGCTATTTCCTTTGATGCTTCCCGTTATGTTCTCAATGGGATTCTTTTTTCTTTTAAGGAGGGCTCGCTTACACTTGTTGCGACAGACGGCCGTCGTCTAGCTCTCTGTGACACAGAACTTGGTGAAATTAAATATCCCCTTGATCATGAATGTGATTTTATCGTTCCTACAAAAGCCATCAATGAACTTGAACGACTGCTACTCGATGACCAGGAAGTCCGCCTCTTTGTAGGAGATAATCTTGTTGCTTTTGATCTTGGAGAATCTGTTCTTGCAACAAAACTCATTGATGGTAAGTATCCCAATTACCGCCAGGTGATTCCATCTGATGCCACACAACGCATTACACTAGAACGTGAACAGCTCTTACAATCGGTACGACGCGTTGCTTTACTTAGTAGCGATAGGAGTGGTTCTCTTTGCTTTCATTTTTCTGAGAACAATGTGGACATTACTTCCAATACGCCAGAAGTTGGAGAGGCCAAGGAATCAATATCCATTATGTATAAAGGACCTAAGCTTGCCATTGCCTTTAATCCAGAATTTCTTATGGATCCTCTCAAAAATTTAAATGATGATTATGTCGCCTTAGAGCTTATTGATGAAATGAGCCCTGGTGTTTTTAAACTCAATTCTGGTCAACGATTTCTCTACGTCTTAATGCCTATAAGAGTTTCTAAATAGATCGGAGGATCAAAAGGACTGCAAGAGCGCCTGCTTTAGTAGTTTGATTTATATTAGAATTTTTTATAAAGTCCCCTCAAAAACAGTATTCATTTTTTCCTCCATGATCAGATTGTTTTTATCCATGATCAGATTGTTTTTATCCACGGTTTTCTTAACCCGGATATTTCATACTGATCATGACAAAGGAGGCCGCGAAGACTGATGGATACTGCGTAAGCTTTGCATTACTCCTCGGGCAACACCAGTTGCTCGGGAGAACCTTGGGGTAGACTGCCGTAACCGTTTAGGTTAGGGGGGCAAGCCCTGAAAGTGCGAGACGAGCGGGAGCGAGCGGAGTCACTATGAAACACACAGCCGTCGTCGCAATCCATCACCTTTCTTGTCTACATCAGGATTCGCTGCGCCTCGCGACGAATCAGTGTGAAATATCTGGGTTAATGGACGATATCTCTTCTCATGGATCTCGTAGTAAATGGGAGAGAGCAGATAATAGTCACCATACTTCCAATAAAAACATACCAAGGCCATGCTATTTCTGGCCACCAGATTGGCATAAAGTAACCGAAGTTGATCACGCCCGGGAGATTTATTTTCCCAAGAAAGAGTACGCTCGTCATTCCAAGAAACATGGCAACGACATTCATAGTATCATTGCCGCGTGTTTTTGTGAGCATGCCGACAAGAAAAATCCCAAGCAGTCCTCCATAAGTGTATCCTAGGATGCCAATGGCAATAGGAATGATCGTAAGCTTAGGGTTCAAGAGTACTGAATAGGCTGCCATTGTACCTACCCCAATCATTAAGATTCCAAAAATAAAAGTGGCTATACGTGCAGCTCGAATGGAAGCACGGTCATCTGCGGATGGGTTAAAATACGGAATATAGAAATCTGTTGTGAAGCTAGTCGCTAGAGCATTAAGGGCTGCTGAGGTTGAGCCCATCATCGTTGCGAGAACACCAGCGATAATGAGTCCACGTAATCCTACAGGCATGCTATGAATAATAAAGTGAGCAAAGATTTCATTATCTGGTATGGCAGGAGTACCTACCCGTGAGTAGTAGACAAAGAGGAGAATACCAATGCTTAAAAATGCTAATGCAAGCGGGATATCCGCAAAGCCACTTAGGATGAGTGAAAGGCGTGATTTGTGAACATTTTTGGCTGTCAGAAGTCGTTGAACCATATCTTGGTCAGTACCATGGGTCGCCATTGTTAAAAAAGTTGATCCAATGAAAGCAGCCCAGAGAGTATATGGTTCAGCGAGCATCTTGGCAAGAGCACTCCCAAAGGGTAGAGTTGAATCCCAATCACTTTGAATCCATTTTAAATTTTCCCAGCTTCCAAAGACCTCTTGAACACTACTCAAACCCCCAATACGACCGAGCAGGAGCCAAATAGAAATAACAATAGAGCCAATCATCAGTGATGCTTGAATGAGATCCGTCCAAACAACAGCCTTAATACCACCCACCATCGTATAAAGGGTAGTAATGAGAGTAATGATAAAAATACCCCAGAAATAATGACTCAGTGTCGTAGGAACTCCCGGATAAAAATAGTGCCAGAGAACAACGATAATGAGGCCCCCTAAATACAAACGAACACCGATTCCTAAGATACGCGTAAAAAGAAAAATGGCACTCGCTGTATTCTTTGTGGCAGCACCAAAACGAACCGTTAAAAACTCATAGATACTTTTGACTTTGTACTGGTAGTAAGGAGCAATGAAGGTATATGCGATAATGATACGCGCTAAGACTGTTCCAATAGCTAATTGAGCGTAGAAAAATGCATGGGTTTTGTATCCTTCTGCCGGTGTTCCAAGAAAGGTGGCAGCACTTGTTTCTGCAGCGACAATGGAGGCTAATACTGCCCACCATGGGATAGATTTTCCACCGAGGGCGAATTCTTCTAAGGTTCTATTCTTCCTGCCTGCATAAAGACCAATGCCAATGATCATCATAAAATAGAAAAGAACAACAATAGCATCAATAAAAACACCCCAGAATGAGACGCTCGAAATAGTAAAATGAAAGAGAGACATGATGAATAAAAAAAATAGGTTAAGGAACATTGAGTTCATGTTCAATAGATTTAATAAGGAGCTCAGGACATACTAATGGGGCAAGAGAACTTATTGTCTCTACTTTATGAATAGAAAAGCGACTCGTGTAGGGACGAAGATGAATCATAGCTTCAGTTGTTGCACGTTCTGAATCCTCCGTAACTAAAAGAGAAATGGGAATATTCAAAGGAGCAATTTTTTTTGAAAGGTGTTTCCAAAAGGAAGATGAATTTTGAGCTACAAAAGCATGCTCTGCCCCATATTGCTGAGCCGTGGAGGAAAGAACAGAAGCTACTTCCTCAAAAAAAGGGTCATCTAAAAAAAAACCCGAACGCAAAAGCCATTCTTTAATAAGCCCCTCCGTGCTCCACTGGCGCTTATAAAGGGTTCGCGCAAGTGGCGGGCACCATGAGAGCTGATGATAGGGGCCAGGCGAAGAATATTTTTGTAATTTTAAAAGAGGCATCCACATGAGAATGCGTGCCACAGATTGTGGATAGCGAGCAGCAAGCAACAAGGCTAGATTAGCACTTAATCCTGAAGCGACAATGGTGATAGGATCTCGTATAGTTGTGCGAAAAAAAGCCGCCAGAGCCTGAATCTGAGCTTCAGCACTAATTGCAGGACGGGGACGTTGTGATTCTCCAAATCCAATTAAATCCGGAACAAAAACGTGATGACTGGGTGAAAAATGGGGGTAAATTTTTGACCACTCAAATGAGGAGGCTCCAGGAAAAACACCATGCAAAAAAAAGAGTGGCTCACCGTTTCCTGAAGTATGATAAACAATCTCACCAGAAGGTGTGTTGATGACACGTGTTGCAAAAACGGCAGGAGAAATGGCATCTGGAATTTGTTTTCCTAGGCTATTTCGCCACCCAAAACGAAATGCAAGGGCCAAGGCTCCAATAAGCCCTACTCCTAATCCCGCACCGACACTAACACTTATTGGGGATGATGACGGTTGATGGCGTTTCATTCCATCAATTGCTTGGGTGCTTCTAGCTGAACTTCCCCATGACCTTGAATAATTCTTCCAATAATTTTTCCCTTTAATTTCTTAGCAATGATCAGGGATTCCTTTTGAGGAACAATAAAAACCATACCAATTCCCATGTTAAAGACTCGGTACATTTCCAAAGGATCAAGCGCACCTCCCCGAGCGAGGAGTTTAAAAATACCTGGCAGCCTCCAGCTATTTGTATCAATGAGAGCATCGCATGTCTTAGGAAGCACACGAGGGAGATTATCGATGAGTCCACCACCGGTAATATGCGCTGCAGCATGGATTTTATTAGCTCCCAGGGCAGTCATAGCTTGGAACTCAGGAAGGTAAGAACGATGAATTTTAAGAAGTTCTTTTTGAAGAGATGTCATTAATCCTTGGGGCTTACTTGAAAATTCAAGCTTCATTTTTTTAAAAAGAATATGACGTGCCAGTGTGTAACCATTGGTGTGCAGTCCATTTGAAGGGATACCAATTAAAAAATCACCAACACTTACGCGACTCCCGTCCAACAGTTTCTTGCGATCAACAACCCCAACAATGGTGCCCGCCAAATCGTACTCTCCTGGCTCATAAAGACCTGGCATTTGTGCTGTTTCTCCCCCAATGAGTGCACAATGAGATGCCTTACAAGCTCGTGAAAGGCCTGAGAGAAGAGAACGCACGACGTCAGGAGTCAGTTTGGCGGTAGCAATATAGTCTAAGAAAAAAAGCGGCTCTGCTCCCGTAACGAGAATGTCATTAATACAGTGATTAACGAGATCGGCACCAATCGTGTGATGACAGTTCGTTGCAAAAGCAATTTTGAGCTTTGTGCCAACGCCATCAGTACTTGAAACAAGAACCGGATGTTGAATATTTCTTTTTTTAAAATCAGGTTGAAAAAGACCGCCAAAACCACCAATGCCCCCTAAAACTTCAGGCCCGTGTGTTTGGCGAACAATTTTTCCAATACGAGATTTGAACTCATTACCAAGTGCCACATTCACACCTGCCTTCGTATAGGCACTTTTATGATGATTTAGTGAAAGGTGCTCTGCGGGGGAGGATTTTTTGCGAGAACGTAAAGGCATAAAAATATTTATGATTGAGGAAAAAGTGGAGGCTGTATTTTGATGTCTGGTAAAAAATGGGCTTGCTCGCGTCGACGCTCCATAATGAGTTTGTCAAAAGAAGCATCAAAGGGCATCGGATAGTCTCCGGTAAAGCAAGCGAGACAAAAACTGTTTTGAGGCCGGCGTATGGCCCGAACCATGCCTTCAATATCAAGGTAACCAACACTATCTGCTCCCAGATAGACACAGAGCTCTTCTTGAGAATATTGGTTCGCAAGTAATTTTTGAGGATCAGGAAAGTCTATTCCATAGTAACAAGCATGCCGATGAGGAGGACAACTAATACGAAGATGCACTTCTTTGGCTCCCGCTTCACGAAGATTAATAACACGATTTTTTGCAGTTGTACCGCGCACAATAGAATCATCGATCACCACAACCCTCTTGCCCCGGACATAGGAACTAATAAGGTTGAGTTTTACACGGACACTAAAATCACGGACCAGCTGAGTGGGCTGAATAAACGTGCGTCCGATATAGTGGTTGCGCACAAAAGCAGGCTCATAGGGAATATTAAGCTCTTCGGAAAAACCAAGAGCCGCATAGATCCCAGAATCAGGAATTGGAAGGACAATATCAGCCTCTACAGGATGAAGCCTTGCTAATTCTTGACCCATACGCACCCGGGCTTGACTCACGTTAATGTTACGAAGATTGCTATCAGGACGCGCAAAATAAACATATTCAAAAATACAAAAGGCTTCCCTGCTCATTTTAAAGGGAAACTCTGATTGAATACCTGATTCATTAATAATTAAGGCTTCTCCTGGTTCAACATCACGTACAAACTCGGCTCCAATAAGATCAAAAGCACATGTCTCTGATGCTAAGACCCAGGCATCATCAAGCTTTCCCAAGGATAAAGGGCGAAAACCATGAGGATCACGCACACCAATAATTTCATTTTCTCCCATGATGACAATGGAAAAAGCTCCTTCAAGCTCACGGAGAGCAGCGAGTGGATATTCTTTTGTTTTTGCAGTATGAGGTTGTGCCAGGAGATGAAGAATGATTTCACTATCGGAAGTTGCTTGAAAGATGGAACCCTTCATTTCAAGTTCGGTACGCAAACGAGCTGCATTAATTAAATTTCCATTATGGGCAATGGCAAGCTGTCCACGACTCGTATCAGCACTGAAGGGCTGTGCATTGAAAAGATTGCTCGATCCTGTTGTTGAATAACGAACATGACCAATAGCATAGGATCCGCGTAGCTGTTCAAAATCTTCTTCTTTGAAAATCTGTGACACAAGCCCCATACGCTTAACGCTCTGAAAGGGTGTTTTTTTACCAGAATGAGTCACAATTCCTGCACTCTCTTGACCTCGATGTTGTAAGGCAAAAAGACCGTAATAAGAGAGAAGTGCAGCGTTAGGATGTCCATAGACAGCAAACACTCCACATTCATGAGAGGGATAATCGTGAGTATTCAACATCGGTGCAATTATTAATCAAGATATATATCACTCATCATCCAAGAACAAACCCTCGGTTTTATATTTTTTACAAAAATCTACAAAACGCTTGTTTGTAACAAAAAGGTAAAACAAAAGCGATACTACTCCAATATAGATGAGATTTGTATAAAGATAGATCATCGCTAAATAAAGCATAAAAGGCGCAATCAAACTCACCAGAACGATACAATGAGTTTTTTTCGTTAATTGCACTCCCCCATAAATAATCATCAGTACTAAGAGAGATAGAATCATCATGAATAAATCATGTCTAGGAAGAGTCGTCATGATGAACCCAAGCATGACAAAAACGACTGCACCATAAATGCGTGTCTGTGGTTTTATAGCCCCCATGCTGATCGGGGCAGCCATATAGCCAAGGAGATTATATCCAGTAACAACAACCATCAGTGAGGACCAACTCTTTGCATTCCACAAGACGACGGCAATCATGATCCAATTAATAAGCAACGACCGTCTACATATATTATAAATGGGATTGAGTTTTCCTATAGACCACTCAGGCATCTGCCCTTCTGCAGCCATCGCATAAAACATGCGAGCAGATCCCCCGAGATATGCGTATCCTGTGCCTGAAGGGCTAATAACACTATCAGCCATGAGTAAGGCTACTAGAAAATGAAGCCCTAAGAGCATGGCAACATTTAACAAAGGAGAATGTAAATTCAGACTACTCCAACCACCACAAAGCATTTCATGAGGCACCGCTCCCATAAATGCAAATTGCAGCGCCATGTAGACAAACATGACCACCACAATGGAAAGAATAATAGAAAGAGGGACGTTCCTTCTTGGTTTTTCAATCTCACTTGCAAAGGCCACCGCTAATTGAAAACCATTAAAAGAATAAATGAGTCCAGCACCCACAATAGCTTCAAGCGCTGACCCCGTGTGATAAAGGTGACTGGAAACAAGCTGAAAATTCGTTTTATCAAACCTGGCTATTAGAAAGAGGATGATCGTTAAAAGCGGAGTAAAGATCTTGAGGACCGTAACGATGTTATTGACTTTAGCAAGCAACTTGATTCCGTAAAAATTCACGACTAAGTAGAGAAATAAAATACCTAATGCAAATATTTTGCCATACAGAGTTAACCCATCATCACTGATGAGATCGGTATTTTTAAGAGCAGCTGATAAATATTCTGTTGTTGCCTGTGCTTCTGTAGCAACACACACCATAATCCCAAACCAATTAGCAAAGGCAAATGGCATTCCAAAAATGGAATTATGCGAGAGCGCACTAGAACGTGAAGTCGCTCCACGCACTGGAAAAACAGAAACAACCTGAGCGAGACAAAGCCCCACAGGCATGACTAAAAGAGCTGCTAAAACCCATGCAAGGAAAGAATAATTTCCAGCAAATTTTGCATTAAGCTGGGCGCTAAAGAGCCATCCTGAACCAACCATTGCGGTTGCACTCAGAGCGGTGGCACTAAAGAGCGATATTTTTTTAGATGTTTGCTTCTCAGTCATGAGCAAAGATAAGAGTCGTCAGAAAAAATGTTCTTGAAGGAAGGTTATTTTTTCTTATTTGCTAATTTTGTTGTTTTTTTTGAACGTAATGGTTTTTTTTGAGCTTTTTCCTCACGGGGTTCAAATTCAAAACTTACCTTACTTTCATCAAGTTTGAGATAAGCTGAAAATTTACGTCCTTTTTTGGAAACAAATCCGGCAATCAAATCAGTCTTACCAGATGAGAGTAATTTTGTGACTTGCTCGGCAGTAATCTCTCGTTGGAGAATGATTTTTCCGACACGAAAAGCACAGCGATGTTCTTTTTCTAAAGAACGATCACAGACGTAAGCATTCATACCAGTGCGAACCACCCCTTGTTTGCAAACTGGACAATCTCCTACGGCTTCGGCAACTCGAAGGGCTTGAGCAGCAACAGGGTCATCTTCTTGTTCCCCAAAGGAAAATTTTGTTTTTCCTTCTTCATCAAGAAGAATAGTCGCTGTAAAGAGCTTTCCAAAGCGACTTCGAAATCCCTCCAGAGGACCAATAGATTTCTTTTCAAGAAGCTCACACACTTCACTTCTTTCTAAGATTCTACCAGCCAATGATTTCCATAAAACAAAATCACAGTTCCGGCATTTAAATTGGCGTATGTTTTCTTTGAAAACACCATGACTACAACGAGGACAGGTTACACTAAGATCAGGAAAAACTCCTGTATCTGCATCATCATGAAAGCCCTTGGCTTTTTTAATAATATCGCAAGTAAAGGACCGAATCTCTTGCATAAAAGTCGAACGATCAATCATACCAGCTTCCATTGCTTTGAGTTTATACTCCCATTCACCTGTCATTTCAGGAGATGTTAAGACCGCTACTCCCATATGGCGCAATAAATTAATCAATGCCATTCCTTTGCTTGTCGGTGTTAGCTCACGTCCTTCACGTAGTAAATAACTATCTAAAAGCAGACCCTCAATAATAGCCGCGCGGGTTGCCGGTGTCCCCAGGCCGCGCTGACTCATTGCCTCACGTAATTCTTCATCTTCCACAAGTTTTCCGGCTCCCTCCATTGCACTCAATAAGGTTGCTTCTGTGAACCGCGCAGGAGGCCTGGTTTGAGCCTCGTGCATTTCTAGTGTACAGGCAGAGGCCATTTCTAATATTCCCTCATGGGAGGCAACGGCCACAAGCCTCTTATCTTCATTTCCGTCATCTAACTCAAGCTTCTTGCCATAAACACTTAACCAACCAGGATCAGTAAGAATTTTTCCTTCACTTTTAAAATACTCTCCCTCTACGGTTGTAATACGTGTTGTGACATCAAAACGAGCTGGAGGATAAAAAACAGCTACGAGTCGCTGTGCTACCATATGATAGAGCTTAGACTCCATTTCATCGAGTTTCCCAGTCGATGCTCCTGTAGGAATAATAGCATGGTGATCAGAAACTTTTTTATTATTAAAAACTTTCCCTGTCTTTACTAGCCACCCCTTTTCAAGGACGACTGCAGCATGGGAATGGAGCTCGTGATTTTCTAATTTTTGCAATGCTTTGCGCACTGTCGGTATATTATCTTCAGGAAGATAACGAGAATCAGTACGAGGATAAGTCAAAACTTTATGATGCTCGTAGAGACGTTGTGCCAATTGTAAGGTACGTTTAGCACTAAGCCCAAAGCGGCTATTAGCTTCACGTTGTAATGTTGTTAAATCATAAAGCAGCGGAGATGCTTGCGTAGTCGCCTTTTTTTGCTCCTCAATTGTCCCCGTTTTTCCTTGGCATTTTGCACAGATGCCTGTTGCTATACTTTTATCCCAAAGACGCTCTGGTTTTTTTTCCTCTTCCTCCCCTTTCTTAAAATTAGGATCAAACCAACGTCCTTGGTAGAAGCCTGCTTGCACCTCAAATTCTCCATGCACTTCAAAATAGGTCTTCGGTGCAAAAGCACGTCTGCGTTCTTCTCGCTCCACTAAAATTGCTAGTGTTGGTGTTTGCACACGGCCCACTGGTGTGAGTTGAAAACCTCCGCCCCCAGAGTTTAAGGCGGTCAGCGCCCGTGTGCTATTAATTCCAACAAGCCAGTCGCTCTCAGCACGGCAAATAGCTGCATGAGCTAAATTTTCCATTTCCTTAGCCTGACGTAAATGACTAAATCCTTCTCGAATCGCCTCTGGCGTCATTGATTGAAGCCACAATCGTTGTACTGGTTTCTTTATTGCTGATAATTCCATAATATTATGGAAAATTAATTCTCCTTCACGCCCCGCATCACATGCATTGATGACAGAACTAACATCAGAGCGTTTTAATAATTTTTTGACGACGGCAAAACGATCAGAAGAACGTGCAATTGGTTTTAAGTCAAATTTTTCCGGAAGAATCGGCAATGTCGCAAGCCCCCATGGAATGCCTTTTCCTTTCGTCATGGTACTAGGGAGCGAGAGTTCTACAAGGTGACCAACAGCGGAAGTAATGAGATAATCATCAATCTCAAAACATTCAACTTTACCAGCCTTAACTCTACCCCCAAGCGCCCTTGTTAAGTCAGCTGCAACACTCGGTTTTTCTGCAATAACAAGAATTTTGGACATGAATGTTATACCTTAAGATAGACGTGAAAATGACAATACTTCTAGCCAAAATATTTCATACTGATCGTGACGATGAGAGCGTGAAGGTAGGGTTGGGTCAGGCAGACCCAGGATTTTAAAAGCAGGGCTGTATGTATACAGCCCTCCCCAAGTCAAAATGTGAGTCTAACGCAGGATCCATTTGACTTCCCGCTCTCCGCAGTAGATAAGTGTGAAATATTTGGGCTAGATCGAATGATAGAAAAATTGATAGAAAAATATGTCCTACTAAGATGAGACGCTACCTTATGTGGATAAATTTTAGGATGATTTACTGAACTTGTACAAATAGCTGCGCCTCGCGACATATGCCGGTTAACAACTGGATAATAACAAGACTCCCAGCACCAAAAAGAAAACATTTTTTCCTAAAATTCATTTGATACAGGTACATTCTGGCTAGCCTCTATACTGCATACCACCTTAAATCACATTTGTGAAAAGGTAGTTAGCACCGTATTCATTTTATATGTTCAATAAAGTAATACAGTTTTTAATAAGCAGGTTAGCACGGATATTTCATACTGAATCGTAATGAGGCGCTGTGCAAAGCTTTTTAGTACAAGCCGGGCGAAGGATTGTGATGCCGGGCTGTATGTGTTCATACCGCCCAAATCACAATTCGAGACCAACGCAGTAGCCATAGAGCTTTCCACAAGCCGTAATAGATTTAGTGTGAAATATCCGGGTTAGACCGAAGTAGGTATATAAGGCCTGCAGGCTATTAGAAATCGATAAAGAGAATCAATGGTAATTTTACTATTTTGTTTTTTATCCCTTTAAAGGACCACACAGCAATCGTAAAACTATACCTTTTTCGAATGAATTTTAGGATTATTTCATGCTGGACTTTTTTGAAATAGATGAATCAAAAAAGCCTTTTATTACATAATTCAAGAGGCATCACGATCAGGAAGTTTGCACAAAAAATGACAAGTAAAATAATCCTAAGACTCGTCCTAAAAAGGTATATGTTGACAATACTATTTTATCCTTGTTATTTTTGAAGCACTATGATTTCAGCTTCTTACCTTACACTACTTGAGGCACTTCGCATTAGCTGTAACCTTCCGGAATTTCCAGATCCATTGCCTTCAACTGAGCTTGATTTAGAAATAGAAAATGGACCAACTGTGACAATTGATTTTGAAGACGAGACTGACTCCTTACAAATTTTTTCTCAGATTGGCACCTACTCCGCTGATAGAGAACTTGAAATTTTAAAAAAAATCGCCGAAGCCAATTATCTCTGGAAATCTACAGCTGGTGCAACATTAAGCGTTCGTCCTGAAATTCAGACCGTCTATCTTGCCTACCAAACACCTGTACTGAGTTTAAACGGCTTAGAATTTGTAGATTTTGTTGAGAAATTCATTGCAATGGTTATCGACTGGCAAAAATTTCTCTCAGGAAACTCCGAGGAGCTCACGATAACAGCAGACTCAAGTGACTCTCTCTCTCCACTAGGAGAAGGAGAAGCAGAAAGTGAGAACTCCACTCCACCGATACCTGGCAGCAGTAATTTTATTGTCGGCTAATGCACGATTGAGATAATAGATCTGACTAAGATTCTACTCCCTAGTGCATTCATCAATCTTTTGTAATTGCTCGGTGGCCTAGATAACAGAATACCTCGACACTCTTTAGCCCGCATATTTCATACCGATCGTGAGGAGGAGGCCGTGAAGGCGGATGGGGTAAGGCGAGTGATGAAGTCTAACGGTAACCGTTCAGAGGAGCGGCCAAGTTGAATAAGAAAAAGCGTGACAAGTTGGAACCAAGCAAGTAAGTGAGAGAGGTTTTTTTTAAAGAAGATGACACTTTCAGTTACAGAACTTATTAATCGG
>Ga0214923_10003076_pt1 | contig 21321 bp, 16 predicted proteins | sample LL1510_MetaG_FD_177993 | JGI IMG/M metagenome (GOLD analysis project Ga0214923, IMG submission 177993) | Freshwater microbial communities from Lake Lanier, Atlanta, Georgia, United States - LL-1510 | ecosystem: Environmental > Aquatic > Freshwater > Lake | place: USA: Georgia | collected...
AGGTTCAGCAAGCCATCAACCAAGGCATAAACATTATCGAAAAACAAGAAATTACCCAAATTATGACCAACGAATTCGGGGCGGTAAATGCAGTAATGTTAAGTGATGGCAAGGTTATTGCTTGCAAATCTCTTATTTTTGCCACAGGAGTTTTAGCAAATATTTCGCCTGCTCTTGACGACGATAAACAGCTAGCTTGCAATCAAAAAAACTTCACTTTTGCTGATTTACCTGCAAAAATGAAGCAAGTTTTTGCTAATCAGCCAAATTTTTTCAACTACATAAACCATAAAAACCATCAAGCTATCAGTTTTTTTGGTGATTTACACCCGCAATTTGCTGGCAGTGTGGTAAAAGCTATGGCAAGTGCCAAGCAGGGTTATCGACAAATTGATTGGCTTTTACAACAACAGCCAGTAAAAATTCCTAAAAAAAGCCATCAAAATGATTTTTTCACCAAAATACACTCGGTAAAAAGATTGTCTAAAACCGTGGTGCAAATCAAAATTTATGCACCATTGCTTTGCCAAAAAACCAAGCCAGGGCATATTTTTAAGCTACAAAACTACCAAGCTTTTAGCCAATCTGAGCTAATGGAAGGAGTGGCGGTAACTGCCATAAATATCAATAAAAAAACCAAAATTATTACAGGAATGGTTTTAGAAACTGGTGGATCAACCAGCTTAATTGCTAATTTTCAGCCCAACGATTTATGTGTGTTTATGGGGCCAAGTGGCGAGCCTACACAAATTGTGCAAAATCAAAATGTGCTACTAATTGGCGGAGGAAGAGGTAATCAACCACTCACTGCTTTGGCAAAATTATTTCAAAAAAATGGCTGTAAAGTGTGGTTTTTTGCAGGCTACGAAAGCAAGGCAGATATCGCTAATTATGCCAAAATGCAAAAATCTTGCCATCAGCTTTTTATTGCCACCAAGCAACCAAGTGAGTTTTTTTATGGCACCTCACTTGATTTAGTAAAAAATTATTTTAGCCAAGAAAAGGCACCAGCAATCAATCATATTTTAACCATCGGCAACAATTATATGATGAGCGAAGTTGTTGATTTACGAAAAAATTTGGCTTCGTTAAAACAAGCAAAAACCGCTGTGGTAAGCCTAAATTCGCCGATGCAATGTATGTTAAAAGGAGTTTGTGGGCAGTGTTTGCAAAAAAAACACACCAAAAACGGGGTAGAATACTTTTTTGCTTGTGCCAGCCAAGATCAAAACCTCGATACTTTTGATTTTACCCAGCTTCACAGCCGATGCAAACAAAACTCGGTGCTTGAAAAACTAAGTAAGTATTATATCAATAAAAAACCCCGCCATCAGCATTAGCCAATGACGGGGCCGCTTTTATAGAGAAGTTATCACTTAGATAAACCGCTCATCTTTTTACAATAAAGAGTTAACCACTGATATTGTAACAAGAGCAATAAATGGAATAAAGACCATATATACAATATTTATAGTTATTAGACGAGAAGCTTATCAAATAATTGGTTATAAATAACCAATTAAGTGAAAACCTCAAATTGCTTCATTTAATTGCTTAAATGATTTTGTTAAAATATTAGTTGCCTAATATTTTAGCGATCTTGCTCCTCTCTTCTATAAGTTCGTTATAAGAAAGAGGAACAAGACCTTTTTGCAACAAATAACCATCAGAGCCGATGGTGTGTGTGCTAGTGATTTCTTTGATAAATTCGGCAATTCCCATAGAATTAATTTGATTTAACTTGGCATAAATAAACAAAGGCCTAGATATAGAATAGCTTTTATTGGTGATATTGGCAAAACTTGGGCTGATGTTGTTGATTTTGACAGGTTGTAATAAATGCTTGTTTTCTTCTAAAAAACTAAAACCAAAAATACCAAAAGCATTTTGATTATTAAGTAGTTTTTGCACAATTAAATTATCGTTTTCGCCTGCTTCAATAAAGGCTCCATCAAGCCTAATTTGAGCACATTTTTTTTTACGAATTTTGTTATCTGGGTAGGTTTTGATAAATAAAGCATTTTGTAGGCAAACTTCTTCAAGCACCAGCTCTATAAAAGAATCTCGAGTGCCAGAACTAGAAGGAGGACCGTAAATAATAATTGGTAAATCAGGTAAGTTTTTATTGATTTGTTGCCAAGTTTTGTAATTGTTGGTAATTAATTGTGAGCCATCAGGACTTGGCACATAGCTTGCTAATGCTAAAAATAAATCGTGTTTTGAAAGCGAAAATACTTGAGATTTTAAAGTGTTAGCAACCACAATGCCATCATAGCCAAGCTTGATTTCGGCAAAGCTAATATTATTTTTTTGGCATTCTTCTGCCTCGGATGGCAAAATAACCCTAGAAGCATTAGTAAAATCTGGAAAGTTATGCCCAACTCCTTCGCAAAAAACTTTAAAGCCACCGCCAGTGCCAACCGCCTCAACCACAGGGGTTTTGAAGCCAGTTTCTCTGCCAAAAGTTTCGGCAACTGTGGCTACAAAAGGATAAACCGTAGAAGAGCCAGTAATTTGCAGGCGATCTCGCTTAACGGCCTGAAAATAGCCTTTTTTTGTAGTGTTTAAGGTGCTATTTTGCTTGGTATTTGCCAAACAAAAACTTGCATTAAAACTACAAAAAGCAAATATTATGTAAAGCAAAAATTTCATAAACATGCAAACAAAAATTTTTATAAAAAAACATGCTTAAGAAAACAACAGTCGCCAAGATTTTAGTTTTTTAAAATAAAAAGTCAATAGTTATTGATTTTATAAAACGAAAATTTAAAATCTTAATCAGTTTTTTGTAATAAACACTTCAATTATATGCCTTCTGTTTCTGTTTTTTTTTATATTATAGCTTCTAGCTTATTTATTTTATCGCTTTACGGTTTATCTTCGCAAAAAACCGCAAGAATTGGTAATATTTTTGGTATTTCGGCAATGGTTATTGCAATTATTAATAGCTTATTTTTGCCAAATATCCAGCACAACAAAATTTTAATTTTGGTAGCCATAGCAATAGGTGGCGGGCTTGGTTATGTGGTGGCAAAAAAAGTTAAAATGACAGCAATGCCTCAATTAGTGGCAGGGTTTCACTCTCTGGTGGGCTTGGCTGCGGTGTTAATTGCAGTTGCCGCCCTTTATTTGCCTGTTGAGTTTGGTATTAATGTGCTGGGGGCCGAAAATATTAATCTTAAATTAGGCAGTAAAATTGAAATGTTGCTTGGTGTAATTATTGGTGGCATCACTTTTAGTGGTTCAATTGTGGCTTTTTTAAAATTAAACGGCAATCTTACTAAAAATATTGTTATTTTTCAAAATAAAAAATATAAAACTTCTCTTTATTGCTTTTATTTGCTGTGTATTTTGGCAATTTTTACCTTTTTGCTGTTTGGTTATGCTAAAATAGCTTTTTTATTTATTGCTGTGGCTTCTATTTTTTTTGGTGTTGGTTTAATTGCCCCAATTGGTGGTGCCGATATGCCTGTGGTGGTTTCTATGCTAAATTCTTACTCTGGTTTTGCTACTAGCGGCATTGGTTTTACCCTGAATAATCCAGTATTGGTTATTACTGGTGCCTTGGTAGGGGCAAGCGGTGCAATTTTAAGCTACATTATGTGTAAAGCTATGAATCGCTCAATTTTTAATGTGATTTTTGCTTTTACCAATCAGAATCAAACCACCAGTAATAATCAAACCCAGGCAAACAAAGCCATCAATTATGCTAGCCCAGAAGATGTTGCTTTCATCATGAAAAACAGCTCTTCCTTAATTATCGTGCCTGGCTATGGTATGGCGGTTGCCACCGCTCAACATGCAGTTGCCGAAATCACTCATTTGCTTATAGATTCTGGGGTTGATGTGAAATTTGCTATCCACCCTGTGGCTGGCAGAATGCCAGGGCATATGAATGTTTTATTGGCCGAAGCCAACATTGATTACGAAAAAGTTTTTGAACTAGAAGAAATAAACTCATATTTTAAAACTACCGATGTGGTTTTGGTTATTGGTGCTAACGATGTTACAAATCCGGCCGCCAAATATGATAAACAAAGCCCAATTTACGGTATGCCAATTTTAGAAGTGAGCCAAGCAAAAACGGTGTTTTTTGTCAAAAGATCTCTTTCTTCTGGTTATGCCGGAGTTGATAACGAGCTGTTTTTTGAAAAAAATACTTTTATGGTGTTAGGTGATGCCCGAAAAATCGCCGAAGAAATCGCTAAAAACATTAAATCATGACTACTACTAACCAAATGTGGGGAGGCAGATTCAACCAAGCCCCCGACAGCTTAATGCAAGAAATAAATCAATCAATTAGCTTTGATAAAATCTTATACCAACAAGATATTTCTGGCTCTATCGCTCATTGCCAAATGCTTGCCAAAACCAACATTATTACCCAAGAAGAAGCTCAAAAAATAGTTGCTGGCTTGCTACAAATTAAACAAGAAATACTCGAAAACAAATTTGAGTTTCAAATTGCCCTCGAAGATATTCACATGAACATCGAAAACAGGCTGGCTCAAATTATTGGCGATACCGCAGGCAAGCTTCACACTGCCCGATCTAGAAACGATCAGGTAGCTCTTGATTTTCGGTTGTTTGTTCGAGATAACATCGATGAAATCAAGCAATTACTTGTGGTTTTACAGCAAAATTTATTGCACCAAGCAACTCAAAATTTGGGGGTAATTATGCCTGGTTTTACCCACTTGCAATTGGCTCAGCCAGTGCTTTTTTCGCATCATCTTTTGGCATATTTTGAAATGTTTAAACGCGATATTTCTCGGCTTTGCGATTTACGCAACAGGCTTAATCAATGCCCGCTTGGCTCTTGTGCTTTGGCAGGTACTTCGTTTGCTATCGATCGGCATTTTGTGGCAAAAGAGCTCGGCTTTGATTCTCCTACCAATAACTCAATGGATAGTGTTTCTGATCGTGATTTTGCTTGCGAGTTTTTATTTTGTCTAAGTCTTATTGCCAATCACCTTTCTCGCTTTGCCGAAGAAATTGTCATCTGGATGAGTAAAGGTTTTAAATTTATTAGCTTATCCGATAAATTTACCTCGGGTAGCTCAATTATGCCTCAAAAGAAAAACCCTGATTCTGCCGAATTAATTCGAGGTAAAAATGGTCGAATTACCTCGGCTTTATTTTCGCTTTTTACCACTTTAAAAGCTCTTCCGCTTACTTATTCTAAAGATATGCAAGAAGATAAAGAGCCAGTTTTTGATGCCACCTACCAAACCAAGCTAATTATCAAAACTATGTCGGCAATGCTTAATGATATTGAGGTTCATAAGCAAAATATGCTGGCTATGGCTTCTGCCGATTATTCTTGTGCCACCGATTTGGCCGATTGGTTGGTAAAAAATTTACAAATTCCTTTCCGTAAAAGCCATCATATTACAGGAGCAATTGTTAAAATGGCCGAACAGCAAAATCTACCCTTGCATATGTTAAGCTTAGAACAAATGCAAACAATCTGCCCGCAAATTAATCAAACAGTTTTTAGTTGTTTGCAAGTTGAAAATTCGGTTAATTCTAAAATTAGTTATGGAGGCACAGCTATTAGCAGTGTAAAGCAACAAATTGAGTTGGCGAATCAGTATTTACAACAAATGCTATGAAAAAAATCTTGCTAAAAATTTTATTGATGTTATTTATTTTTGCGAGTTGTGGTAGAAAATCGCCACTGCAACCACCGCCAAACTATAAAAGGCCGAGTTTCGATAACTATTTCGAGTAAAAATATATGCTTTCTTTTTTAGAATTAGCCAACAAAATAAAAGCCTACAACCCAAACACCGATGTTGCTTTAATTCAAAAAGCCTATATTTTAGCTAAAAATTCTCATGGCAATCAAAAAAGACACTCTGGCGATCCTTATTTTGCCCATCCTGTGGCGGTTGCCGAAATTGTTATTTCACTTAAACTCGACGATCAATCAATTGCTACCGCACTTTTACATGATGTGGTTGAAGATACCGAAGTAAGCCTACACGAAATACAAGAGCAATTTGGTAGCGAAATTGCCAGTTTAGTTGATGGCATAACCAAGCTAGGCAAAATCGAAGTTTTGCCTGCCAACGAAAGATTGGCCGAAAATTTTCGCAAGCTCACTATGGCAATGTCGCAAGATATTCGTGTTTTGCTTATCAAACTTGCCGATAGGCTACACAATATGCGAACACTGCATTTTGTGCCTTCTGCCGAAAAAAAGCTTAAAAAAGCCAAAGAAAGCCTCGAAATATATGCACCTCTTGCTGGTAGAATTGGTTTAAATAACATCAAAGACGAGCTTCAAGAATTAGCTTTTGCTATTATTCACCCCCAAGAATATCAACAAATAACCGAAAAATTACAAGATATCAGGCAAAAAAATCAAGATTTAATCAATAAAATACTTTCTGAACTACAAAATTTATTCGCCAAAGAACATGTTGTTTGCCATATTTCGGGTCGAGAAAAAAAGCCTTATTCTATTTGGCAAAAGATGCAACAAAAAAACATTGGTTTTTATAGCTTGCACGATATTATGGCTTTTCGTATTTTGGTTGAAAATATCGCCGAATGCTACAAAGCCTTAGGAATTGTCAACTCGAATTTTAATATGATTCCTGGTACCTTCAAAGATTACATCAGTACTCCCAAAGAAAATGGCTATCAATCGTTGCATTTAGTGATTTTAGGGCCTTTTAGCAAAAAAATTGAAATTCAAATTCGTAGCCAAAAAATGCATGAAATTGCCGAAATTGGCTTGGCAGCTCACTGGCACTATAAACAGCATCATAAAAACAAGTTTTCTGCCACTAATTTACAGCAAGAAAGCAATCAATATCGCTGGATTCGAGAGTTAATTCAGCTTTTTGAAACTTCCGAAAGTGCTAGCGAAGTGTTAAAACACAATAAACTCGCTATGCACAAAGATGAAGTTTTTTGTTTTACACCAAACGGCGATATTTTTAATTTACCTTTTGGCTCTACTATTATTGATTTTGCTTATGCTGTGCATTCTGAGGTTGGTAATGCTTGCATCTCTGGCAAAGTAAATGGCAACATTGCTCCGCTTCGTCAAAAACTCGAAAATGGCGATCAAATCGAAATAATCACCTCTAAAAATGCCAAACCTTCACCGAATTGGCTACAATTTGTGTTTACTTCTAAGGCTCGTTCGGCAATTCGGCATTTTATTAAAAACGAAAAATTCAGCGAATATGTTGCTTTAGGAAAAGCTATTTTGCACAAGTTTTTTGCTAGCAAAGAGCAAGAGTTACTCGAAAAAGATCTTGAAAAAGTTTTGCATCATTTTGGCAAAAAAAATCTCGCCGATCTTTATTTTAAAGTTGCCGAAGGTAGCATAACTCGACAAGAAGTGTTTAAAATTCTGCACCCGCAATTAACAGAGCCAGCAAAAAAAGAAAAAATCACTAAGCCAACCAAATCAAACAAAATGCCTATCGAAGGGTTAGTTGAAGGTATGGCAATTAAATATGCAGGGTGTTGCAACCCGATTTTTGGCGATCCTATCATTGGCATAATTAACACTGGAGTGGGAGTTACTATTCATCGGCAATCTTGTTTGCATTTAAAAAATTTAGCACTTACTCAACAACGAGTGCTAGATATCAACTGGAAAACCCAAACAAACGATTTACAATCTTACACTGCCCAAATTTATTTAGTGGTCGATGCAAAAAATGGCGGGCTGGCCGATATTACTAGCATTGTTGCCAAAAAAAAAGTTAATATTACTAGCATCAAAACTCTAAACCGCCAACACGAAACCCTTGAAATTTTGTTAAATTTAGTGGTAAGCAATACAAAACAACTTGAAGAAATTATGTCTGCTTTAAAAATGTCAAGTAAGGTGATTTCAATAACTCGTTAAAAAATCTATGAATTCGCTTTTTAACCCACACAGGCTTGCTTTAAAATTAACTAATCAGCCAAATTTTATCGCTAGCCAGCAAGTTGCTATTTTTAAAAATTGGCATCATTTATTATCAACTACCGATAAAACAGAAGAACAACTGCAAGCCGATTTTTTAAACGATATTTTTGGCGAAATTTTGGGCTATAAATACAAAAGAGGCGAGGTTGAAACGAATCTTGAAAAAGAGCAAAAAACCGAGCTCGATGGCAAACAGCCAGATGGCATTTTAGGCTTTTTTACTCTAAACCAAAATAAAGAAAAGCAAGATGTTAGAGTTATTATTGAGTTAAAAGGGCACAAAGCCAATCTTGATGCTCGACAAAATCGTGATTCTAAACAAACCCCAGTTGAGCAGGCTTTTAGCTATGTTTCAAAATATCAAAAAGTTGAGTTTGTTATTGTTTCTAACTTCAAAGAAATTCGGCTTTACCAAAGCAATTACCAAGGCAAATATCAGCAGTTTTTTATAGCCGATTTAGTTCATAATAATGCAAAACAGCAAGAATTTTATTTTTTACTCTGCAAAAATAATCTCATTGGGCTTGCCCCTCATACTGGCTCGGTTATCAAGCAATTTATCGAAAATGAAACCAAGCACGAAACCGAAATCAAAAACAAATTTTACTTCGAATATAAAGCTCATAGACAAGATTTTATAACCGATATTTTAAAACAAAACAGCTTTTCAGTAAGCCTTGCCATCGATAAAACTCAAAAACTTTTTGATCGGCTTTTATTTGTGCGATTTTGCGAAGACAACAACTTGCTTCACAAACCATTTGAAAAAGTTTATACTGGCTGGGCTCTTGGTTTGAGCCTGTTTGACAGCCTAAAAACACTTTTTAAATCTATCGATCAAGGCAATCCGCCCCATATTCATAAGTTTAACGGTGGGCTTTTTGCCTTTGATGCCGAGTTTGATAGCTTAAAAATTAATCATGATTTGCTAAAAAAGTTTATTGATTTTTTAAGGCTTTATCATTTTAAAAATGATCTCTCGGTGCATATTTTAGGCCATATTTTTGAGCAATCTCTTACCGATTTGCAACATCTCAAGGCCAGCTTAAACAACTCAACTCATAACACCAAAGAAGGCAAGCGAAAAAAAGATGGTATTTTTTACACCCCCGAAAACATCACCAAATATATTGTGGCAAAAGCTTTGGGCGGTTGGTTAAAAGAGCAAAAAGATGCCTTACAATTAGCAGATTTTATATTTCACGAACTGCCAGAAAATAAGCCAAAAAAGTGGCAAAATCCAAATCAAGAGTTAATTAATCGCTACAAACTTTATGCTAAAAAATTGCAAGAGGTTAAGGTGCTAGACCCTGCTTGCGGTTCGGGGGCTTTTTTAATTGAAGTTTTTAACTATTTACAAAACGAGTGGCTAGAATTATCGCAAACCCTGCAAAAACTAGGCGAAGAGCCCGAATTTGGGCTATTTAATTACCAAAATATTTATAAATCTATTTTGCAAAACAATATTTATGGAGTCGATCTTAATTCCGAATCTGTGCAAATTACCAAGCTTTCGCTGTGGCTAAAAACCGCCAACTCACAAGATTCACTCACTAGCCTAGATAACAACATCAAAGTAGGAAACAGCTTAATTGATGATGCCAGCATCGATGCCAAAGCTTTCAAGTGGGAAGAGGAGTTTTCTTTTAAATTTGATGTAGTGGTTGGCAATCCGCCGTATGTTCGACAAGAGTTGTTTAGTTCTATCAAGCCCTATTTACAGCAAAATTACAGTGTTTATGCTGGAATGGCCGATTTATACTGCTATTTTTATGAAAAAGCCACTCAATTGCTAGTGCCAAACGGCAGGCTAGGTTTTATCACCTCCAATAAATGGATGCGAGCTAATTACGGCTTTAATTTAAGAAAATTTATTTTAGCTAACACTAAAATACAAGATTTTATCGATTTAGGCGGGCAAGAAATTTTTAAGGGAGTGGGGGTTGATGCTAACATTTTGCTTTATCAAAAAACTCAAACTACTGATGATTATGTGTTTTGTGTTGGCGATAATTTATCAAATTTTAGCGAATTTGCTAGCAACCATCTTGATGCAAATTGTTTTAACATCGGCACCAATAACTTGGCTCGCAGTATTAAAACCAAAATCGAAACTCTGGGAGTGCCACTAAAAAACTGGGATGTTAAAATAAACTACGGCATTAAAACAGGTTTTAACGAAGCTTTTATTATCGATACCAAAACCAAAGAAGAGCTTTGCCTTGCCGACCCAAAATCTGCCGAAATCATCAAGCCAATTTTACGAGGCCGTGATATTGCTAGATACAGCACCAAATGGGCAGGGCTATGGGTGATAAATACTCACAACGGCTATAAAAGAACTCTATCTTATCACCCTCCCCTTGAGACATCGAACCTGCAAAACACTCGATCTTATCACCCTCCCCTTGAGGGAGGGTCGAACGGCTTAATGCCGTTCGGGGCGGGGTATAAAAACCTCAACACCAACTCAAAATTTAATTTTACTGAAAATAATTCTTACCCCTCCCAGAATTTGCAAGCAAATTCTACCCTCCCTCAAGGGGAGGGTGATAAAATCGAGAACTACTCTAAAAAAACTTTAAATTTTGCTAAAGAATTAAGAAAAAGTCAAACTAATGCAGAAGGTTTGTTATGGTATTATTTAAGAAATAAACAACTTGGAGGTTATAAATTTAGAAGACAACAGCCAATAGATAAATACATTGTTGATTTTGTTTGTTTTGAAAAAAAATTAATTATAGAACTCGATGGTAGCCAGCATAATGAAGATAAAAATATTCAGCACGATAAAATAAGAGATGCTGTTTTAAATGATTTAGGTTTTACAATTTTAAGATTTTGGAATGATGAAATTTTTACCAATTGTGCTAATATTTTAGATTTTATTCTACATAACCTAGAAAACCCTCGATCTTATAACCCTCCCCTTGAGACATCGAACCTGCAAAACACTCGATCTTATTACCCTCCCCTTGAGGGAGGGTCGAACGGCTTAATGCCGTTCGGGGAGGGGTATAAAAATCTCAATACCAACTCAAAACCTAATTTTACTGAAAATAATTCTTACCCCTCCCAGAATTTGCAAGCAAATTCTACCCTCCCTCAAGGGGAGGGTGATAAGATCGAGAAGGCTTCGCCTTCGACCCTCCCATCAAAACAAATTTTGGGGGAGGGTGATTTAGATCGAGAGGGTGATAAGATCGAGAATGTTGCAAGAATTGATGTTGAAAAAGATTATCCTGCAATATTTGTATATCTAAAAAAATTTCAAAATCAGCTTGAAACCAGATCAGATAAAGGCGATCACTGGACTAACTTACGCAACTGTGCATATTTAGAAGAGTTTGAAAAAGAAAAGATTGTTTATTCAGAAATTGTGAGGGAGCCTCAATTTTATTATGATGAGCAAAATTTTTATTTAGAAGCAACGAGTTTTGTCATGACAGGTAAAAATTTAAAATACTTAACTGCAATTTTAAATTCAAAACCTTGTGCTTGGATTTTTAAAACTTTTTATGCTGGAGGTGGTTTGGGATCTGATGGTATTCGATATAAAAAAGTTTTTCTTCAACAACTCCCCATTCCCCAAATATCGCTACAAGCACAGCAACCATTTATAAAAAAAGCACAACAAATGCTCGATCTACACTGCAACTTAAACAAAATTTCTGATGATTTTTTAGATTATCTCAAGGCAAAAATGCAGAATCCAGCAGTTTTAAGTGCCAAGCTTAACAATTGGCAAAGCCTCAGCGATAGCGAATTTTTAGCCGAAATCACCAAGTTAGCCAAGCAACAAAAGCTAGCTAGTTTTGATGATAAAGCTATTTTTACCGCTTTTAAAGAAGATGCTAAAAAATCACAAGCAATTTTGCTAGAAATAAACCAAACTAACCAGCAAATTGATGCAATGGTTTATGAATTATACAACCTCAGCCCGCAAGAAATTGCATTAATCGAAGCATAATGAGGCTGTGGCAGAAACTTTCCCCAGTTTTTGTTAAAAATATTTTTGCAATAAAAACATTACAAAATATTTTGCATTTTGAATTTTGGATAAGTAATATTTAACTAATCTAAATTTTACCACTTTTTTTATGAAATACAGTTATTCCGCTAGGGTTTTTCATTGGTTAATGGCTTTAGTTATTATTGTAGCTTTTGCTTTGGCTTTTTACATGACTTCTCTTAGCAAAGAAGGCGAAAATCGCTTGTTTTTTTATTCTGTGCATAAATCTTTTGGGGTTTTGGCTTTAATACTAATTGTTGCCCGAATAATCAATCGCTTTTTTCACAAGCCTCCGCAATTACCAGCAGAAGTGCCTGCATATATTGTAAAACTTTCTAAAATAACTCATTTTTTATTGTATTTGCTAATGTTTCTCACCCCGATATCTGGCTATTTGATGTCTAATTATTATGGCTATCCTGTTAAGCTTTTTGGTATGGTGTTGCCTACTTTAGTTACAACTAACTTTGATTTGGCAAAAAACTTTTCTGAACTACATGAGTTTTTTGCTTTTACTTTATTGGCCTTAGTTGTGTTGCATTTGTTGGCGGTTGTAAAGCATCATTTTATCGGTGCAAACAAATTTCCTATTCTTAAACGTATGTTGTAAAATATGCTAAAACCTAGAATTATTCCATGCCTTGATGTTAAAAACGGTAGAGTTGTAAAAGGTGTCAACTTCGAAAACTTAGCCGATGCTGGCGACCCAGTTGCCCAAGCTCAATATTATTACCAAGCCAAAGCCGATGAGCTATGCTTTCTTGATATCTCTGCCACCCAAGAAAACAGGCAAAATATGTTTGAGATGGTTAAAAAAGTTGCTTCAACTTGTTTTATTCCGTTTACGGTAGGCGGTGGCATCAAAGAAATGGCCGATTTTTTAACTTTAATGCGATGCGGAGCCGATAAAGTTTCTATCAATTCTTCGGCAATCAGCAACCCCGCTTTAATTACCGAAGCTGCCAATAAATTTGGTTCGCAGTGTGTGGTAGTGGCGATCGATGTTAAAAAAACCGCCAATGGCTACGAGGTTTTTAGCCACGGTGGCACAAAACCCACAGGTTTAAATGCTCTAAACTGGGCAAATAGAGTTCAGCAACTAGGGGCAGGTGAAATTTTACTTACCTCAATGGATAAAGACGGCACCAAAACTGGCTACGATCTCGATTTAATAAAAGCCATAACTAGCAAAGTGACCATTCCTGTGATTGCTTCGGGCGGAGTTGGTAGCTTAAATGATTTAGCCGATGGCTTAAAAGCAGGTGCTTCGGCTGTTTTGGCGGCTTCTATTTTTCATTTTCGGCAGTTTTCTATTGCCGAAGCAAAAAACTTTTTAAAACAAGAGCAGTTGATTTAAAAATTAGTTGTAATTAAAATATTTTTTGTTTAAAATTTGAAAAAAATTTCTTTTTGTAAATAAATTATGAATCTGTTTAACATTCAACAACTACAGCCAAAACTCTTTACTACACAGGCGGTTTCGGCCGAATATTTGCCAGTGCTCATTTTTTTAGCAGTTGCCTTGGGCTTGTCTTTGTTAATTATTGTTTTGCCTTTTTTTATTAATAAACTACGTCCCGATAAACACAAAAACTCACCTTACGAATGTGGTTTTGAAGGTTCTGGCGAAGTTAGAAATAAATTCAATGTTAAATTTTATTTAGTGGCAATTTTATTTTTAATTTTCGATCTCGAAATAGCCTTTTTATTTCCGTGGGCAATTTGCTTAAAAACCATTGGTTATGCTGGGTTTTGGTCGATGATGTTTTTCTTAACTGTGCTTACTGTTGGCTTTATTTACGAACTAAAAAGAGGTGCTCTCGAATGGTAAACTCCTACATAACTACCACATCTTCTTTGCAAGAAACTAACTTTGGCAAACTGCCTCAAGAGGTAGCAAATCAAGGCTTTTTAACCGCTAAACTCGATGATTTAATCAATTGGGCTCGTTCGGGCTCTCTTTGGCCCATGACTTTCGGCTTAGCTTGCTGTGCCGTTGAAATGATGCAAACTGCAGCCAGCCGATACGATATCGATCGCTTCGGCATGGTTTTTCGCCCATCGCCAAGGCAATCTGATGTGATGATTGTTGCTGGCACTCTTACCAATAAAATGGCTCCTGCTTTACGAAAAGTCTACGATCAAATGTCGGAGCCAAGATATGTAGTTTCGATGGGTAGTTGTGCTAATGGTGGCGGTTATTATCATTATTCTTACTCGGTTGTTCGAGGTTGCGATCGCATTGTGCCTGTTGATGTTTATGTGCCAGGTTGCCCGCCAACAGCAGAAGCTTTGCTTTATGGCCTAATGGTTTTACAAAATAAAATCAGCAGAACCAAAAACTTTACCCGATAAACTATGTTTTCAGATTTAGCCAAGCAAGAGCTTTATATTAAAGAAAATTTCAAACAAGCTTCTTTGCAAACTTCAATCACTAACGATAATTTAATCATTATCTGCCCAGTTGAAAAAATCACTAATTTTCTTACTTTCTTAAAACAAGATACCAATCTTTCTTTTAAAACTTTGATTGATCTTTTCGCTTCCGATATGCTTTATTTAAAGCAAATTCGCTTTGAGGTGGTTTATAATTTGTTAAGCTATAAATTAAACAGCCGAATCACTGTTAAAGTTTGTTTAGAAAGCACTAAAACACAAGTTCCAACTGCGGTTAATATTTTTAGTGCTGCTGGTTGGTATGAAAGAGAAGTTTTTGATATGTATGGTATTTACTTTGAAAATCATCCCGATCTTCGCAGAATTCTTACCGATTACGATTTTGTAGGGCATCCTTTGCAAAAAGATTTTCCACTTACTGGCTATCAAGAAGTTCGTTATAGCGAAGAGTTGCAACAAGTTGTTTACGAGCCTGTAAAGTTAACTCAAGAATTTCGTAATTTTGATTTTGATATGCCTTGGTATGGTCCGCAAAACAATAACAAAAAATCCGATTAATGAAAAAAATTTGGCAATCTTTTTATAAAGCATCAATAGGGCAAGAAACTGCTAAAACTGTAGAGGTTTATTGGTTTTTTTCGTTGTGTTTTTTATTTTATTTTGTACATAAAATTCATTCTTATTTTCAACATCGTTATCTTTTAACAACTTTTTTAATTACACTGCTGTTTATTTGGCATCTTTATGCTGTTTATAAATGCAAACCACTCGAAAACTCTACTTTAACCCAAGAAGAACAACAGCTTGCTAAAATTAAAAAACCTAGTTCTTTGGTAAAAAAAATCTTATTACAAGAGCCAATTTCTAAGCCAAGCTGGAGGCAAATAGTGGTGGTAATTGATATTTTATTGCTTTTATCGGCACTTTCTTGGTTGTAAAATAGCTCGGGTAGTGTTTTTAAGCGAAAACTCGATCTTATCACCCTCCCCTCGAGGGAGGGTAAATTTGCGAAGCAAATTTGGGAGGGGGAAATAGTATTTTCAGCAAAATGCTGTGTTTATCACCCCCAAAAGGGAGGGTCACAAAGCTAAGCTTTTGGGGCAGGGGTCATAAAATCTAGCAACAAACTAAAATTTTAAAGTTGTTTTCAGATATTTTCCCCCTCCCAAATTTGCTATCGAAAATAGCAAATCTACCCTCCCTCTAGGGGAGGGTGATTTAAAACGAGTTTCTTGTCTTTAAAGAAGGCGATTTTAGTTCTTGCAAAAAAGCGAATTGCATCAAAAACTTGAAAATTTATCAAAATATATTTTAAAAATTATGCCACAATTTAAGCTTCCTTATAATAATACTAGCTATCAAAATAATAATAAAGATTTTGCTATTTTATATCAAAATGCTCGAATTATCGACCCTGCAACTGGCTATGATTGCCTTGGCAATTTGCTTACCATCGGCAATAAAATTATCGATTTTGGCCCTAATTTACAGGCTTCGGCAAACTTAGTAATCGATTGCAAACAGCATATTTTAGCTCCTGGTCTTATCGATTTACAAGTGCATTTTCGTGATCCAGGCCAGCATCACAAAGAAACTCTGCAAACTGGCTCTGCTTCGGCGGTGGCAGGCGGTATAACTACTGTGGTGTGTCAACCCAATACTTCGCCTTGCCTTGATTCGGTTTTTACCCTTGAATATCTAAAACTAAAAGCCAAAGAATCTGCATATTGCAATGTTTTGGCTTATGCTTGCATTACTAAAAATATGCAAGGTTTAGAGCTTACCGAAATGAATTTTTTAAAACAAGCTGGTGCCGTTGGTTTTACCGACGATGGCTTGCCTGTAATGAATGCCAACATTATGAGAAGAGCTTTTGAAATGAGCCGAGATCTCGATATGATTGTTGCTCAGCATGCCGAAGATTTGAATTTATCTAATAAAGGTTGCATCAATGAAGGTGTGGTTTCTCACCGGCTTGGAGTGAGAGGTATTCCAAATATTTCGGAGTCGGTGATTGTTGAAAGAGATTTGGCTATTTTAGAAGCCACCAAAGGTAAATATCATTTGCTTCATGTTTCAACTAAAGAGGCTTTGCAAGCTATTGCTAGGGCAAAAGATAAGGGCTTGTCGGCAACTGTTGAGGTAGCTCCGCATCATTTTACCTTAACCGATGAACAAGTGTTAATTTCGGGCACTAATGCCAAAATGAACCCACCACTTCGCTCGCAACTCGATAAAGAAGCCTTGCTTGTTGGCTTAAAATCTGGGCTGATCGATGCTATTGCTACCGACCATGCTCCGCACGATTTAGCATCAAAAGAAAAGCCTTTACAAGAAGCATCTTTTGGAATTGTTGGAGTTGAAACTTTACTGTGTTTGTCGCTTGATTTATATCATCAAAAACTACTCACTTTACCGCAAGTTTTGGCAAAACTCACTTGCAATCCAGCAAAAATTATCAACATAAACAAAGGTATTATTGCTAAAAATGCTATTGCCGATTTAGTTTTGATAGATCTCAATTTTGCTTGGCAAATTGAAAGCAATAAATTTTATAGCAAATCAAAAAATTCGCCTTTTGATGGCTTTAAAACCAAAGGAAAAGCAGTGCTTACCGTAGTTGATGGAGTAATTGTTTTTGATGATTTTACTAAAAATAGCAACTGCTAATTTATGATTACCATCGAAAATCTGCATAAAACCTACCAAAAATCTGCCAAATCACCGCCAAAAAAAGCTCTTGATGGCATAAATTTACAAATAAAACAAGGTTCATTTTTTGGTTTGTTGGGGCCAAATGGAGCTGGTAAATCAACCATTATCAATATTTTAGCGGGTTTGGTAAACAAAACCAGCGGTAAAGTTGTGGTTGCAGGTTTTGATATCGATACCCATTCTTGCCAAAGCAAATATAAAATTGGCATTGTGCCACAAGAATTAATTATCGATCCTTTTTTTAATGTTTATGAAACTCTCGAAATTTATGCTGGCTATTTTGGAGTGCCAAAATCACAACGAAAAACCACTCAAATCATTGAAGCTTTAGGGCTTGCCGATAAAGCAAAATCAGCACCTAGAGCATTATCTGGCGGTATGAGAAGAAGGCTTTTAGTGGCAAAAGCTTTGGTGCATAACCCCGAAATTTTAGTGCTTGACGAACCTACTGCAGGAGTTGATGTTGAGCTACGAAACCAGCTTTGGGCTTATGTAGAAAACCTTAACAAACAAGGCACCACAGTGTTGCTTACCACTCACTATTTAACAGAAGCCGAGCAACTTTGCAACGAAATTGCTGTTATTAACAAGGGCAAAGTGGTGGCTTGCGATAGTAAGCAAAATTTATTAAACAGCTTATCTGAAAAGCAATTAATTATTCATACTAAACAATCTTTGCCTGCTAATTTTTGCTTGCCAAATCTTGATTTTAAGCTAAACTCTGACAACGAAGTTTTGATTAATTATAATCCAAACAATATTGCCATTACCGATATTTTATGGCAAATTACAGCGAAAAACCTTGATATTCTTGATATTTCTACCAAACAACCCGATTTAGAACAAGTTTTTCAACATATTGTGCAAAGGAAATGACCAATCTGCTTTCTATTTTACCTTTACAGCCAGAGCAAATACTGCAAATACTCGATCTAGCCAAGTTTTATTACCGCAACCCCAAGCAATATTGTGATATTTTAAAAGGTAAATTATTGGTGAATTTTTTCTTTGAAAACTCCACCCGAACCAGAATGTCTTTTGAGTTATCGGCAAAAAAACTGGGAGCCGAAGTTATTAACCTCGATATTTCGCTTTCTTCTTTAAAAAAAGGCGAAACAATAATTGATACCGCCAAAACAATTTCGGCGATGGAGCCAGATTTTGTAGCAATTCGGCACAATTCTAGTGGTATTTTGCAAGTGTTGCAAAAGCATATCTCGGCCAGTTTAATCAATGCAGGCGACGGCACCAACGAGCATCCATCACAAGCTTTGCTTGATGCTTTTACTATTTTAGAGCAGAAAAAAACCTTGCAAGGCTTAAAAATAGCAATTTGTGGCGATGTTTTGCATTCAAGAGTTGCTCGATCTAATATTTTTTTACTACATAAATTTGGTTGCCAAATTAACATTAGCACCCCACCTACTCTTTTGCCTTTTGGTTATGAAGAATGGCTAAAACAATACAATGTAACAATTTGCCCAAATTTAGCAACAGCAATTACCGATGCCGATGTTATTATGATGCTTCGCTTACAACAAGAAAGAATGGAAAGTTGCTACATTGCTTCTTTTGATGAATATTTTTCTCTTTATGGCCTCGATAACCATAAAATAAAGCTAGCACCAAAAGCAATTATTTTGCACCCTGGCCCCATTAACCGCCAAGTTGAAATCGATGCTAATCTTGCTTACGATAGCCAAAAATCTTGCATTCTAAACCAAGTAACAGCTGGAGTTGCAGTGCGAATGGCAATTTTAGAAAGTTTGTCTACAATACCATTTTAACTTGAAAACACAACAGTCTCTATACAAAACTTACGGTAAAAATAATACTGCCGAGGTTTGATAGGTTTCTTGATTATCGGTTAAGATAAAATCTATCACCAAGTTTTCGGTGTTAGAGATTGGTTTTTTAGTGGTGAGAAATATTTTAAATTCACTCACTGCTTGTGGTTTTAGCTCAATAAAATCTTGTTCTTGATTTAAGATTTTTACATCTAATACTTCGCTGTGGCTTGTGGTAAGGGTAAGTTTTTTTGTTTGATGACTTTTGTTGGTAATGCTGAGCCAATAAGTATTGCGTATAGAGCCGTCGCTTAACAAAACATAAGGTGGGTTTCTTTCTGGTAAAATCGAAAGCGAAATAGTTTTTTTAGTGGCAAGCCCAACCATAATTGCAGTGCAAATAATGCTAATAATAACCAGATAATACCAAGTTCGGGGGCGAAAAAACTTGGTTTTTTTAATACTAAAAAAATCTGGATTTGTGTTGAGGTTTTGCAAAGTGTCGTAGCGAATTAAGCCTTTTGGTAAATTAAGTTTTGTCATAATATTATCGCAAGCATCAATGCATAAGCCACAAGCGATGCACTGCATTTGCAAGCCATCACGAATATCGATGCCCACAGGGCAAACCACCACACATTGCTTGCAATCAATACAATGCCCTCTTTTGCTGAAATCATCTTGCTGATGATATTTTTGCCGAGGCTCACCTCTTTTGTGCTGGTAAGAAACAATCAGGGTTTCGTTGTCAAACATAGCCGATTGAAACCTTGCATAAGGACACATATAAGTGCAAACATGCTCCCGAGCAAAGCCTGCCATAAGGTAAGTGGCAAAACCAATGCCAACAATCCAGCCCGCAGCAGCAAGCGAAAGTTGTAGGGTAAGAATTTGTTTATAAAGCAAAAACACATCGTTAAAATAACTTACAAAAACCACACCAGTAAACAGCGAAAGAATTATCCAGCAAAAATGAGTGCAGATTTTTTTTTGATAATACTTGAAGTTTTTATGACGATCAAGCAAAATTCGGTTGTTTCTATCGCCTTGCCAAAACCTCTCTATGGCTATAAAAAGGTCGGTCCAGACGGTTTGAAAGCAAGCATATCCGCACCAAACTCTGCCAAATAGAGAAGTGATAAAAAACAGCACCAAGGCAGCCAAAACCAAGATTCCTGCCAAATAATAAATTTCTTGTGGCCAAATTTCGATAAAGAAAAAATAGATGACATCGGTGTTAAAATCAATCAAAATTGCTTGATTAGGGGCAGAATTGCCTCGATTAAAACGAAAGTAGGGCGAAAAAATATAGATACTTAAAAATAAAAAATTTAGCCAATTTTTGAGAGAGCGAATTTTGCCTTTAACTTGTTGTGGGTATAATTTTTTTTTGGCCGCAAAATATTGAGAAAACATAGCGTATTAAAAGGTTATAGATACTGTTTTGATGGCTCGGTTGTCAACAGCAATTACTTTAAAATTAATGCCAAATTTTTCGATTTCTTCGTTGATTTCGGGTAACCTTTTAAAAGCCGAAATAACCAAGCCCGCCACGGTATCGGCATTTTCTTCTTCAATAGAAAATCCAACTAGCTCAGAAAGTTTTGCCAAAGCAACCCTGCCTCCTAGATGAAAAACATTGTTTTCTAGCTGTTTGATTTGAAAAAAGGCACTTTCGAGCGGTAAATCGTGTTCGTCTTCTATTTGGCCAACGATTTCTTCAACAATGTTTTCGATGGTAACCAAGCCATCAACTCCGCCGAATTCATCAAGCACAATACCAATATGCACTCTCGACATTCTCATTAGCATTAGCACATCGATGAGCTTCATAGAGCATGGGAAAAAGAGAATTTTGCGAATTATTTTGCTAATTTGAAAAGTTTCTTGATTTTGTTTCGATAAAAATTTTGCTAAATCTTTGCTATGAATAAAGCCTGTGATGTTATCGAAGGTTTCGGCATAAATCGGAATTCTGGTGTGTTGATCTTCGTTGATGATGGTTTTGATTTCTTCAAGGCTGGCGGTTTGTTTGATGGCAATAACATCAGAGCGGTTGGTCATGATGGTGTTGATTTTTTTGTCGGCAAAACCCACGATATTGCGAAATAGTTTTTTTTCTTCGCTTGAAATAAGCCCTTCGGAGGCAAAAGTTTCGGTGATGTGATTGATTACACTAGCAAAAGATTTTTTGGTTTTTTTGCCAAAGATATTCTTTAATAATTGGTAAATTTTGCTAAAAGTTGGGAGTATTTTTTTAGAAAAAATAGTCATAAGTAAGGGTTGGTAATGTTAAGATTTTGTAAAATAGCAATTTCTTGCTCTTCCATAATTTTTGCCATTGCTGGCTGTTGATGATCGTTGCCTAACAAATGCAAAATGCCATGAATAAGCAAATGAGTGAGATGATTATGAAAAGTTTTGTTTTGTTGTTTGGCTTCTTTTTGGATGGTTTGATAAGCAAATAACAG
>Ga0214923_10003077_pt1 | contig 21320 bp, 35 predicted proteins | sample LL1510_MetaG_FD_177993 | JGI IMG/M metagenome (GOLD analysis project Ga0214923, IMG submission 177993) | Freshwater microbial communities from Lake Lanier, Atlanta, Georgia, United States - LL-1510 | ecosystem: Environmental > Aquatic > Freshwater > Lake | place: USA: Georgia | collected...
TGCTGTATTAGCGTTACTAGTATTTACTGCATATGATGCAGAAGTAGCAATTGATGCTGTTGCTGCGTACGAAGCACTAACTGTAGGATCGCCTATGAATACTACTGAATTAACAAAATTAGCATTAAAATCTCTTAATATTGCAGGCGTAATTTGTCCTGAATTATTATTAGGAAAATCTGATGTGTTTTGATTTAATATATCACTGCGACTGTACGGCATACTTTAGTTTATTAAGAGAATCCATCACTAAATCCTTCACTGAATGCTCTTCCAGGATAAGGATATGGTGAGATAATGTTTCCAATTGTTTGATTAAATAAGTAACCCTTGCAACATTCTTTACTATACGTTTTTCTATTTGCACACAAGCATGCTAATTGTGAACCAGCTCTAACACCTGATTTGCCATATGAGAAATCGGGTGCATCTCTGCTTGCGTTTGGATTTGTTACTTTATTACTAAAATACTTTTTCATTATATACTACCTGAATATGGCCCCATGATGTTACCTATGCCTTGGTTAAACAAATAACCCTTGCAACATTTCTTGCTATAAGTTAAGTTGTCTTTATCAGCGCATAAACATGCTTGGAAAGCGGGTGAACCAGGAACAGATAAGCCATACGAAAATTTCGGTAACGGTTTATCTTCGAGTGCATATCGAGTGTCGCGGCTTGAAAAGTATTTCTTCATTCCACGTTATAACCAATAGGAACGATTTCATTTCATAAAAAATACGTCCTTTACTTTGCCCAATCCAAATTTATCTATTAAATTGTTGTTGTTGTTTAGATAGTTCAATTTGAACCGCTTCATAATCTTTATGATATGATAGATATGTTAAACATTGGTGAATGGGGAGCTCCGTAATGCTGTCAAATTTGAGGAGATCATTTCCTGCAAGTACTGCAATTGTATGGTATCCACTCCATTTTGAACTAAAGCCGTCTGTAGAGGAGATCCTTTTTTCCCCACTTTCTTCAACATCTCCTGTAAATAGATCTGGGTACCTATCAGTAAGTCTCTCTGTAAATCCAAAAAAAAACTAATCGCTCCAAATACACAATCCATTGTCAGATATAAGTTAAATAACTCAACTCTATCTTCATTAGTACCATTGTATTTCTCTATTGCGTACGTTGATCCTGATTCGCTTATTACTGGACGATACATCATTGCCATTATAGTTGGCATTTTATCCCACATGTTTTTCTTTGTGTATTCAACTAAATCTAGATATTCACCGTATGCCATATCATCAAGTGAAGGTATAAAACCATATTTTACTCCATCTATAGTAACTGATTTAGGTAAGAAATTAGTATAGGTAGTGTTTAATAATTTTGCTATTTGTACTTTTAAATCAGTAATATCTTTTTCAGGCATATTCAAATACTCATCTTCAGTGATGTTAGTGAAATTGAATATACCATGTAATATTGCTTTATCAGCATATTCTTCTGTTTCAAGATAAGGTTTAACTGATTTATACCATCTTAGGTATTGGTATAAGTTAACGTCAGCCCATGATTGTGGTGCAGTGATTGTTTTCATCGTATTGCGTATGTTGTTTTTAAATTTTGTTGTCCTGTAACTGCTCTAGATAATTCACCATCTCTACCTACAATACTAATATTGTAAACGCCAGTATTACCTTGTTTCATTTTATTTAATGCAACGTAGCGTACGGCGTCTAAAGCGTGGTTAAACATATCAACGGGTTTATTTAATTTATTTCCGTTTTTATCTGTTATCCACTTATAATTGTTTAATTCCTTAATTAGATTAGTTGATTGTTTTGTAACGAATAATCTATTACGTTTAAGTATATCAATACCGTTTTTAATGCTGTCAGGACCTTTAATTGCTGGTTTAATATTGAATCCATAGCGTCTTAGTTCTTCAATTGATTTAGGTTCAGCTGAATCAGCTATTATTTCAATTGTTCTATCTACACCGTATTCACTCATTAAATCACCAATATCACTATTCGTTAGTCCAGTTTGATAAATTAATTCGTTTAAATAGATGTTGTCGCCTTGTCTCCATACTTCAACTAATGTAGTTGGATCGTTTGTGTAGCCAAAGTCTAATCCTAATGCTACCAATTTAGCACCACGATCGACAGGTATATCATCCAAAGGAGTATAAGAGTAAATACGATCAATGGCACCCGCAAACTCACCCAATGCGTAAATTTGGTAATACTGAAGGTCAGTGTGTTGTAGACGTTCGATTTCTTTGATCTGGTCGTCATTAAGGTATGGATTGTCTTTATATGTCGAATGAATGATTGTAATATCATCTCTAGTTTGGATTTGATCATTGTACCAAAATGTTTCTGATGGGTTAAAGTCAAAAAATACTTGTGTTGTTGTTCTGATGTTTAATTGAAAGAAGTCCTCATATGTGATTTCATTTGCCTCATTTACAAATAGTATATCACGCTTAGTACCCCTACGTTTCTGCGCGTCATCAATACTAAAAAACTCAATTAACGAATTATTTAATTGGTATGTGTTCTCAGTTTTATTGTGCAGTTCTTCGTTGTATAAATCGAGTTGCTTTAGTATGTTAAAGAAATCCCTCATCACGCTAATACGGAGTGATGGTAGGGACTTCCTGACAATTGAGATAACTAATGGTTCAGTACTCTCTAATGCTTTAACAATCAATAGTTGAAGTATTGAGTATGTTTTAGTGGAACGAGAACCACCTATGTTTATTACAAAACGAGTTGTTGCATCCCAGTTACGCTGAAATACTGTCGTCGCTTGTATTTTGAGTTCCTTTGCCATTAGCTATTTCAACGGTTATTTTTTGAATTAATGAATCACTTAAATCAATGTTATTGTCGATTGACCTAAGTTTAGGCATTGTGTATTCTAGTAAGCGCAAGTATAATTCAACAAATTTAGCTGGATTGGTTGTTCTAATTTCATCAAAACATTCATTTAAACTTGTTATACCGCCTTCAGTGATTGCTGTTATTGCTTCACGAACGCGTTTAGTATCTTTACCTTCGCTTCCTTTAGGTCTACCTGTTACTTCTCCTGTTGTGAATGGCATATTACGTTTATTTACGTTGTCTACGTGTTATAACACCTCCTCCACATCTTCATTTGCTGCATCAAAATCCTCCTGTGTTGGTTGTGGTGGATAGATAGGATTATTTCTGTCTAGTAAATGCGCTATCATATTAATGCGTGGATGATTACCTACGAAATTAAATCCAAGCGCAGCAAATATTGCTTTAATGTCATCTACCTTTTTTATCTTATCTAGATCTAATAAGTAAAATGCATTTGGATCTAATGCGGGTTCATCTACTTTGCCAATTATGGCATCAAATCGTGTTGTTTCTGTCTTCATCTGTATGTTTAAGTTTTGATTTAAAATAACGGCCGCTCATATTTTGATTGTAACATTTATCATTTAGCCAATTGTGTCGTACCATCTGATCTATTTCATGATACGATAATTCGTAGCTGGAATCACATATTTTTAATATTTCTTTAGTAAAGTGTTCTTTACCCATCATCTTCATATCCGCTATTAAATCCTTACTACTACCCCAATATTTTTCCCATTTTACCCCTTTATTTAAACACTTCTTACCAATATAATATTTCTGATTTGTTGTGTTCGTTATTTTGTAAATCAACCCGTATTTGTCTAGCATGTCGTTTTTCTGATTGTTTAATTGCAGTACGTTTCCAGTATGCTTTGTAGTTAGCGTTAGTACAAATTTTACATTGTCTAGCTACACCATCGTCTTTACTTTGACTACGTTTGTAATATTCAGTTAATGGTTTTGTTTCCTTACATTTACTACATTGTCTACATTGTTCCATTTTGGTACTGTCTTATTATTTCTGTTAATTGTAAAACCTTCATTTCTAATTGTGATACTTTACTACGTGCAATATCACGTTGTGTTTTATAAATGGCTGACCATTCTTTAAAATATTCAATGTTATTTTCTAATCCGTCAACATATTCCTTAACGGCTTCTTGTTCACTAACGTCCTTGTTGTCTGTAAGGCTTAGTTGGTTTTGATTTTGGTCCATCGAATTTTTTTGGTTTACCACCTTTGCGTTTGCCAAAGGTTACTTTGTTACTATTATTTACTTTCTTAGCCATTATTTAACTCGTGTATTAATTGTTCTTGTTTACGTTCCCATTGTTTTTTACCCATTACTTCATTTGTCCCACCTGGTTTTCTACCAGCATGTCCTATTCTTATACGTAATCTAGGATGCATTGTTACTTCACCTGTTGTTACCATTTTATCTATTTCAGCTATACGTTTAATTGCATCAGCATCAATTTGCCATTCGCGATAAGGACCTATTTTATATAATTTATTTAGTCGATCTCTTTCCTCAGCAGGCATTGGATTTGTTTTACATAATTCTATCGCATCAAGAAATTGCTGTAGTTCTCTTTTTCCTACCACGTTTGGATTTACTATAGGTTTCTTCTTCTTGTATGGTTTTCTGTTGCTGATTTTCTGATATTTCATAACTTGCTAGTGTAGCTTCTACTTTATTGCGTAACTCAATTAACATTCTGTTCCAATCTTTAGGACTACATGTACAAGGTTTACCAGCATTTGGATCAATGTAACTTTTATAGTAATGAAATATTCTGTCAACATGTGTTGCTGGAATACTATCGTGTATTGTTACTAAAATTGCTTTAACATCTAATGCTTCTTCCTTATTCATATTATTTTGTTTTTGTTTCCTTTGGTGTTGCTTTTGCTTTTAATTCATTTACCATACTATTCCATTCTTCATTAGTATCTGGTCTTTGAGCTTTAGGATCAATAAATGTTTGGTAATGATAAAATGTTCTATCTATCCATCCGTTTTCAATTGCTTCTAATACTGAAGCTGATTCTTGCTTAGTCATGTTATTTTGTATTTATTTTATTTGATGCGGTTAATATTTTGTCATTTATCCATCTAAATGGTAACATACATTTTTCAAAAAATATACTTATAATTCCAAATGCTAATTCAAATATACCAAAGAATAGAAACGGAATCAAATATAATATTAATATAGATGCTTTACTTATTTTATTCATAATTTTATGTCTTTTTTGTTAAATAATGTATTGAGCCACTCTTTACGAGTTTCACAACCACACGATTTATAACCCATTTTGTTTGCCACATATTGTGCAATTCGATGTCCATATCCTAACGTAATAATTGCTATTAATTTTTCTACTATGCTACCCAGTTTGATTTGCATCTTGTATTATATTGAGGTTGATAATGTTGTATCCATTTACGTTCACATTCGTGCTTATTTTCTTTAGTTGTATATTCAATCACACCAAATATAAATGCACGTTTACTATATATATGTATATCTTCTGCTAACTCATATGAGCTACAAAATTCAATATCTAAATCATGATATGATAAATGTTGTTTAATACGAACATAAGGTGCTTTAGATGTACCAATATACGTTTTACCATTCATTAAATTTTTAATCATATAAACGGCTGGATTTATACTTTCATGTTTTAATTTAACTAATTTGTCTACTTGTTGTTTATTATCGTAATAGTATTTTTTATCATTTACTAATTTACGAGTATGATTTTTTTCTTTCCATGCTGTTGTTTTAATTAAGTCACATGATTTACATCTACTCATTAATCCGTCTTTAGATGCTTTACGTTTACTAAATGATGTTTCTGGTTTTTCTATATTACAAATACTACATGTTTTTTTTAATATATTCTCTGACATATTTTTTTGTTTTTTGTTGTGATGACCAAATTGTTGATGCTGATATTGTTGTTGCTTTGTGTAATGATTGTATTGAATGTCCTTCGTCTAAATAAACACGTAATAAATGACTATCAAACCAGTTAAATTCATCTAATGCTTGATTTGTTAACTGAACCATTGTTTCAAACGCACTATCTGCTGCATAATCATATGAATCTGCTGGTAGTTCGTATAAATCATCATCTAATGGTAGACTTGGTTTTGAGCGTTTTAAACCGTTTAAGTAAATTGACCTTAACATTTTATATAGGTAAAATAAATTAACATCTTCTTTAAACATTATCTTATTTATGTCTTTTAATTCCATCATTTTAAGATATAATTCTTGAACCAATTCTTCAGCGTTATCTTTGTTATTAGTAAAATTATAGCTGACTTGAGATAACCAGGTATTATGTTTGCGATATGTGTGTTCTACTAATTCGGAATTAGTCATTAGGCTGCTGTTGTTGTTTTTCTAATTTTTTACGCAACCTATTTTGACGTGACCATTCACGAGCATATGCTTTGTAATACTCAGCATTTCTAGCTTTAGATGCTGCTACATGTGCACGTGCTTTTTCTGGATTAATTTTAACCCAATCTTTTTGCTGCTGATATAATCTTTCTTTATGTTCTGGTCTATATTTAGCTTGATATACTTTTTGGTATTCTTTCCATTTATCTCTTATAGTTAATTGGTATTCTTTTACACATGATTTACATTGAAAGGCATGACCATCAACGCTACGTTTATTTTTACAAAACTGGTTAATTGGTTTTGTTGTGTCGCATTTAGAGCAATATTTTGTTATTTCCATAATATGTGTTTATATCAATAAATATACGACCTATTTATTAGACGCCCAAAGAAAAATGATTTGTTTTTTTGGTTATTTGACATTTTTTTATTATATTTATAGCTGTCATCAGGACCACACTTCAGGTAATCACTCCTGTTGGATCAGGTAGATACATTTATGTTTATATATGCATTAGTTTTGTCAAAATCTGTTTCTAATGTACGGGAGGAAAAAACCAGTATTTGCTACATCAACACGACTATTCCCCACCTACCCTTTAAGCTGAGATAATAAGAAAATCGTGCAAATGTTAGCATAAAAAAGCCCGTCATTGCTGACGGGCACATAAACACACACAAGGCTCATCACAGCCAAAACGGTTTATTTAGCTGAATCTAATTTTTGTTCAGCTACAACTGGTGTTGATACGTCACAGTTACATTTTTTGCCAAATGCTGCATTGAATAATACAACTACAACTAACGCAACTAACGCAGTTTTACCTAATTCTTTTAACAATTCTTTGTTCATTTTTTAACTTTTATTTTGTAATAAATTTGTGTCAACAACCAACCAATTGACGCTATGTAAAATAGTCCCGTCAATACTGGATTTAACATTTGAAACACTGAATTTAACAGGCTCAAACATGTCGTTACTGCTCCCACAGTATTAAGTTCTGATGTGTTCAATTTATCCATTTATATTATTACGTCTGCATTTCCACCTAAATCAAGTAATGCTTGATTAACAGCATCATCCACAAATCCTGTTCCAGTTTCTCTATCGTAACCATTTACGTACTTAGTGTATTCAACGCCTTTAACAGCATAATCACCACCGCCATTTGGTCTTACACTAATACTGTTTTCCATTGTTCCAGTATCATTGTGTCCAAATAGTTCTGAATTATCAATGATGTTTTGTTTGATTTCGTCTGCTAAATCTTTACTATCAGCAATAACAAGCGTTTCCTTAGGCTTACGACCTAATTCAGCATACTTATTTAGTTTATCCTGATATGACTTTAATGCGTTAAACATTAGAATTTTATTGCTTGTACGTTTGGTAAATATTTTTTGATCTTATCAATTTGTTCTTGATTATTATCGTAATGTCTTTTAACACCAGGTATAGTAGCTAATTTTTTATATTTGTCTTGCCCGTTTGTAAAATAGATTTTACTTACAGGAATACCACTTTTTTTAACCTGATTTTCAATGAATGTTCTGTTATTATCATTTAATGCTGTAACAATAATAATTTCCCATCCTTCATTAATTAGTTGTAATGCTTTACCTTTACCTTTAAACGTGCTGAAGGTATCGTTATAATCAAAACTAGCAATTGGTTTAGCTAGCTTAATCATGAATTTTTTAATACTATTACTTAACATTATTTTAGTGTTAATAGGTACAATGTTTCGCCTAATAATTGTGCAATCTCATCTAATTGATTTTGAATCCAGCTTTCTTGTGGTGCTGTTTTTCTTTCTTCTTGTAACCAATCATAACAATTTTTGTAATAAGCAATTGTGTCTGCTGTTGATGTCCAATCTGGTGTTTCATGTACATCATATCCTTTTAATCTACCAAATATACCAGCATATGATTCACTTAAACCATCTAATAATTCTAATATTTCATCATAAAAGTTATTTAATGCTTTATGTTCAGCAAGACTAGTTGTTTGGTGATGCCATACAATAGCTTGTTGTTTTGCTGAATTAAAATAAGATACAATTTCTACTATACTTGCCATAATTTATTCTTTTATTCCTAACATTGCAGGATGTATATAATTTTTTTCTTTCTTTTTACCATTACCAAATTGACCAGCGTATGATGAACCAACACTTACTGCTGTTTCACCATTAAATAATCCTAATTCTTTTAATTTAGCTGCGGACCATCTATTGGCAGCGTCCCCTCCCCATAATAGGTAAGAGATAGTGCCGCATGCAGTATTGTCTTTTGGATTATAAAATTCGACAGCTCGTGAAGTGTAAGCGTACATGCGCTTGATGGTTTGTACACTAATATTTCTTCCGTTAGCCAACTGTTGTGCCCTGATCTTACCGACTTCTGTGGCACATTTATTATTAACCTTTGCATTTAAGTCTATTCCTTTTTGTGCGTTATTTTTAACTACGTCTGGATAATCATTATATGTTTCCATTTCAACACGTTGACCTGCTTTTAGTCTATTATCTTTTTTAATAATACCTTTCATTGTAGCTAATAATTCTTCAGCATACTCGCTATCAAAAATATCAATTAAATCAGATAAAGCCACTAAATGCGCTTGCTTTGACGCTTCCACTAAATTATGTCCAAATAATCCTTCTAGGCTGAATCCTTTAACTACGCCGTTTTTAACGTAGTCTTCCCAAATTGTTGGATTATTAACTTTCATCATTACCATCCATGTTCCTTTAGGATATGATAAACCGTATGCGTTTGATTTATCATTTTTTGAGTCTACAACTAACCATGATTCAACAACACTTAAATCATCAATTGATTCTGCATGTTCTAATGTTGTATCGTTATTATGTTGACGTTGCATATATAATTGTGCTGCTTTTTCAATTACAGCCTCATCAAATTGAATATCGTATTCTTCACCTGTTTGTTCGTCTAAACGAGGAATTAATTTATTTGGAATTAATACTGGGCCTAATAAAATGCGTTTTTCAGTATCAGCGGTAGCTAATTCAATTTTAAGTTGTTTGGATAAAGTAATCCAATTTGCCTCAATAGCTGGGCTTTCAACTAATGAAATAGCAAATACACCCGCGTCCATATCCTCTTCGTCAATGAACATTTTATATACTTTTTTCTTAATGTCTGCCATAATATTTTATTATATTGTTATAACACAAAATTAACCTCCTAGTCGTGCCATTGTGCGTAATCTTCTTTGTAATTGCATTTCTGTTGTAATATCGTTACCTACCACGTATGCTTTAATTGGTTGCATAGTTGAATTATTAGCATTAATAGCACCTGCTACGGTACCTGCTATTACACCTGTTTGAGCATTTGATGCACCAATTTGAGGTGCGCCTACTGATCCACCTGCTGAAAATGCTGGAGTTGATGCTCCACCACTTGCACCACTACTAGATGATTTTGCTGCTCCACTAGCTGCTTGATCAATTGCTTGAATTTGCAATGCTGTATTTGTAGCAATAACAGCTGTTTGAGCTATTCCACCTGCTACTGTTGCAATCATACCACCTATAGCAGCAGCTTTTGCAGCACTACCTGCTGCTACCATTGCCAATCCAACAGGGGCTGTTAATGGGTTTGAAGATAATGCACCTCCTTCTATCATTGTTGCTGTTGCTACTGCAGCTGATTTAGCGTATGAAGCATATGCTGCTCTTGCTCTTAAAATAACATCAGCAAGTGCTACTGCTGATTGAATATAAACAGCAATTTTAGCTAATAATACTTGTTCTTCTGATGCATCTTTTTGTAAACCTGAAATATAATTAAATACTGCTGATAAACCATCTCCATATTGTTTATATGAATTAAGACGAATATCTAATAATTCTTTTTCTGAAGCAGCAGCTTGATTACGTAATTCTCTTAAAGCATTTATTCTATTAATTTCATCTTGATAAGCAGTATCAAGCATTAATTTACCTTCTTCAGCAGCCGCTTTATCAATTTCACCAGATTTTTTACGATACTCTATTTCATCTATAAGCTTTGCTTCATACTGTTTTTTAAGATCTGCTCTTTGTGATTCAAATAATATATTAGCTTCTTCATATCTTTTTGTAGCAGCATCAACTATAATTTTATTTATAGTTTGTTGATATGTTATTTCATTTACTATTTGATCTTGTTGATATGCTTCTAATAAACGTTGTATTTCTTTAGAATCTTTACCAACAGCATTAAGAAAATCTTTACCTCCTGCTAATGCTTTATCTAATTTTTGTTTATCTGCATCACTTAATTGCTTATTAAGCATTAAAGTTGCTTCATAATCTGCTTTTCTTACAGCATCTAATTCACTATATAAATTTTTAGTTATATCTTTTTGCTTACCAGCATTAGTAGACTGAGTAGTAATGAATGTTGCTTGTAATTTAACTAAATCAGCTTCTAATTGTACCGTATCTTTACCATATTTTTTATTTAATGCTATTTTATCTTCTAAAGCTTTCTTTTGTGCATCATATGCTATTTGGGCAAATTTAACTTCAATATCTAATTTTTCTTGTTCTGTAGTAGCTATTGCTAATGCTAATGCTTTAGCTTTTTCTATTCTAGCATCATCTAATTTATTTAAAGCATCAGTACGTTTAACGGCTTCATCATATGCTTTATCAGCAGCTTCTTTTTGATCTTTTAAATTCTTTTTCTGAGTAGCAGTTTGTTTAGCATATCCTTTATCAAAGTTATCTGTAAATTGATTAAACGCTACTTTAGTTTTATCCCAACTACCTTTAATTTGTTCATATCCTTCATTAGCTAATTTCCAATCAAATGTAAATAAGCCTTTTAATATTTTAGCTGCGCCAACACCTACTTCTTTAATTAATGTGAATAATGAAACAAATGCGCCAAATATATTTTTAGTTCCTGTAATAAGATAAGGTAATGCTTTTAATGCTAATTCTAAAACAATATCTAAAAATGGTTGCATTCCTTCAACAATACCACCTAATATTTTTTCAAAAGCAATTAATATTGGTTCAAGTTTTTTTAATGAACCATCGGTTTTAGCAAATGCTGTGACTAATACACCTAATAAACCAACTATTATACCAATACCAGTAGCTTTTAATGCGGCACCAAATGATTGAGTAGATACTTTTAATGTATTTAATCCTTTACCTAATGCACCTAACGGACCTGGAGCTGATGCTAATGTATCAACAAAATCAGATGTTGCACCTTTAGCACTTTTAATAGAATCCTCCATATCACTAATCCTTCTATTAATAGGGCCAAAATTTTCAGAATCAGCAGGCAATGTCTTTAAGAGTTTTTTTAACTCTTTTAAGTTGGCTATGGAAGGAGCCATATTATCTATGACCTTGAGGTCTACTACTACGGTTTCATCAGCCATGTCTTAAATTTTTTAATTCGTTCTGTTAATGTTGTTGGTTTTTTAAACCTACCTCTAGCAATTTCAATTACTGGAGTATTGTATTTTATTGGCAACTGTCTCATCATTGTAACAATGCTCTCGATGTTTATGTTTTGTGTCATATGTGTTTATTTTATAATGCGCATGTTCCTCCACAGTTAGTACCTGCTGTTGCTGAATTATCTAAATCAACAGTATAAGATGGACCTGTTGCAGTATCATATCTAACATAATAAGCGTATCCATCACCATTATTATAATAATATCCAGTTGTTAGCGTTACTGAACCTGTTGTTCTTGCAACTAATCCCTCATCATATGGTGTGCAAGGAAAACAGTTATATTGATCTACAACATAATAATTATAAGAACCTGTTGGTATTGGAGGGGCGCCTGGTGTATATGATGAAGATACTGAAATTGAATATACTGAACCCGATGTAGCTATAAATGAACTACTTACAATTGAACCTGAATTTGATGTTGCTCCTGTAAAGAATATAGTACCATTTTTACTAGCTGTAACGTACATTGCTGAACCTGTAGGCCAAGGGAATGTTGTTGGTTGTGAATTAAATGCTGAGAATGTTACTGCTTGACTTGCCGTCATAGTAAAATTACCCATACTTGATGTAAAATATCCACTACTTGTTCCATTTACAATTAAGTTTAAATCAGTATTAACATAAACTCCACTTGAACTATATTCGCTTAAACTCCAACTTACAGATGCTGTATTTGGTACTACAGGTATTGAACCTGTAACTAAAAATACAATATCATTATTACATAATTCACAACTACCTGATCCATTATTTAAATTAAATTGTAAAAAGGAATAGGATTGTGATGGAATTGATACAGTAGCTGTACTACCAACATTAGGTAAATAAGCAGGAGAACCAGCTAATACTGGATAATATGTTAAACTAGATGCTGAAGCAAATGTTACTACATAATAGGGTCCACTATTAATTCCTTCTGATTGTAATGTTAATTGATATTGTATATTTGGCATTATAATTCTCTATAAATAAAATAATTAAATACATTGTTAATCTCAGTAGGTGTAAGTACTTTATTATAAATTGCTATTGCTTGCATATCCCCTACATAAGTATGTCCTAAAAAAGTTAAACCTGATCCTGTTAATGCATTATTAGCTATAGGATATCCTGGAGGATAAGTTCCTGTCATAGAAGAAGTTACTGTACTTGTGTATGGATTTTCTTTATAATATTGAACTACTTTGTTATTAGGTAAATAAGATGGAGAAACTGAATAGCATTCTTTAGTATTTATAGAAATGCCCCAAGCACCTAAATTATTAAGAGCAGCAGTAGATGCTACAATATGACCACCAGTAGATCCTGTTGGATTTGTTTTTACATAATTTTGTCTTAAAAAAAGATCATATGGAGAATAACGTTGTAATGCTTCGTATTTATATATAGTATCATCTCCTATTCTTAAAGCTGTACCAATATCATCGGGTTTTGCTACAATAACAACAGTCCAATCAGTATTATTTAGATAAGATCCGCTACATAAAGGTGCTGAAGTATATCCACTTGAAATTGTTCCAAAAGCATCAGCTAAACTCCCACTTACTGTATATCTACTACTTCCACCAAATATTAATGCTGGTCTCCAAGGAGAATCATAAGATATTTGAGATAATGAATTTGTTACATAAGTTATACTACCTGTTATAGTACCATGATATCCATTACCACTTAAATCAAACCAAGTAGTTTGATTAGAAGCAGAAATTGAAGAAGTAAACCAAGCATCATAATAAGCTAATAAACTAGCTGTTGGTAACGAAATATATTGTTTCGGTATTCTTTTTTTTGCTGAATAAAAATTTACTGGTGTTGATATCATTATACAATAAAATTATAGTTGGCTACTGCATTTAGTGATGTACCATTAAATGAAACAAATGAAATAACATCTACAGCGCTTGCTGAGTTAAATGGAATATATTGTGATCCACTTGGAAAAGTAATATTATTAGTAAAAGTTACATTACCTAATGCTCCTGATGTTGGTTGTTTAACTTGTAATAAACCTGTTTGTCCTCTTTGTATATTACTAATTGCTACATGGGTTGTTGTTGAATTTGATAACTGTAAACTAAATAATTGTCCTGTAGATAAATCTATAGAAGCTGTATTGCTAGGTCCTCCAGCAAAATTAGTTACTATAGTAGCTAAACTACCAGAATAAACTTGATTACCAACAAATGTATTACTACCTGTTGTAGCAAACACAGACGATGCTGTTCCATTTAATAAAATAGAATTTGCTGCTAATGAAGCATATGATGCTGAAGTTGCATTTAATGCATAACTAGCTGAAGTAGCGTTTACTGCATAACTAGCTGATGTAGCATTTAATGCGTAAGACGCTGATGTACTATTATTTGAATAAGATGCTGATGTGCTATTGTTTGAATAAGATGCTGATACAGCAAATGATGCTGTTCCTAATAAACTACCAGTTGCACCCTGTTTTAATGTTAAACTACCTGATATTATTGTTGTCTGTAGAGTTGATGCACCAGCAAATTGATTAATATTACCACTGTATATATTTACATTACCACCACTAAAATCTAAGTCGCCTGTTTTAACTTCTAATCCATTAGTAATTGAAGTAGATCCTGTTACACCAAAACTTCCTGTTACTTGAACAGAATTTAAACCATTTGATGATATACGCATATTATTGCCTGCTCCATCTTGAAATTGAGTCATTGTTCCAGACACAATACTTGTATTTGTTGATAAATGAATTACACCTCCGTAGCTTGAACTTATGTATAATCCTGTTAATGCTGCCATATTTTTATATTTTTATATTTTATTACCCACAGTTCCATAACTGCGAAGTTGCTTCCCATTGTGTATTTGTTTGATCCCATTGAGTACATGTAACTAACGATCCAGTATAAGTAAATGCACAAGGATCACTTGATGGTGCCCATGATCCACTTAATATACTTGATATAGTATCTGGAATAATTGGTCCTAACATTTGAATATTACATTCACCTGTAGTTAAATTATAGTCGTTAATTGCTCTTAAGTGGTAATAGTTACCTCTAAATTCAGCTATATCGTTTAATTCTAAATCAAAATAATCAGCTAAACCAATTACGGCACTAGCATCAACTAAACGTGTTCTTGGATTATATAATAATGCTAAATAAGTAGACCAATAAGTACTTACTAATGATCCTGTTGGTGTTGTACCCCATACTGCTTGTTCATTGTTGTAAAGTAATGATTTAGAATTTAATTGTGGGTATATTGATGATGTACCATTTAGAGAGCCTGTTGAATAAACATCAAAATAAGGATATTGTGTTTGTTTGTTTGATGCTACAACAGCTTTAGTACTATCGTAATAACCTTGAATCCAATAAGGAGAAACAGTAACTAATCCATTGTAAAATAGTAAACGTGGTAATACTCTTGCTGGTTCATATTTGTCATTAGATATATAATAAGGTATCCACATTGGATTACCACTACCTGAAGCACTACCTGTTGGAGGTGTTGAACAATTACCTTGTAATGTCCAACTTATATTACTACCAGCTAATGATACTGTTCCTGTTCTAGCACAAATCCAAGCATTTGGTGCGGCTGGAGTCATACTTTGTGTAGTTGGAACACCAGCACAACTTGTATAGTAAGCCGCTGCACCACCACTTTCACCACCAAAATTAATTTGGTAAGTTGAACAACCAGTAACTGTATTAATAGAACCTGTATAAACTGAACCTGGTACTTGACCTAATGGCCCTGATGCTAATACATCACTAACTACATCTAATGTACCTTGTGAATAAAACGAACCTGAATCATAATAATTTGATTCTCCATACACTCTGTTATTAGTACGTTTAAATAATGTTTCAATATAATCGGTATCATCAGCATCACTAAATCTAACTTTCTTATATCCTAATTGATTAGCTGGAGTAAATGTAATTTTATCTTTAATATTGATGTACTTATTAAAGTCTTTAACTTGTCCTTGCTTATACCAATTATTAAATGTTTCAATAATAAACTGATTTGGATTTTGTTTACTAGGATATATTATTAGATTAAATTTCTTTTGTACACTGCGTATAAAATCCATTACTTTAATTCCAGATGTACCATTAGGCATATTACTAGGAATATCCATCACTTGCTGATCACCGGCCTGTCGTACTCTGTTTATAGATAAAGCACATAAATTATTAGCATCAGGATTTAATTGTACTGTAAAATTATTTGTACCATAAACTTGATAAATAATATAAATTCTATAAGTACCAGCGGGTAATGTTGCTGATATAACGGGAACACCTTTTAAATTAAATGTTTCAGTAACAGTAATTGTTCTAGAATCTCGTATTGTAGTAATATATGTGTTAATTGGTCCAGCTAATGCTTGAGTATCTTGAACTAATCCAGTAGAATCATTTACCCATGTAATATACCAAGCGGGCATACCACTACCTGCTGCTCCAGATGCACTTACTTTAAATGCTAAATCTAAAGTCATGTCTAAAGTAGTTCTTTGATCTACAGTGTATGTAGTATAAGATGCACTAAGAGCAAATTTATTATCATTATTATAAGATAATGAATTAAATAAGAAACTTGATGATACTGCTGCTGTTAAATTAATTGGAGTTGAACCAGATACGTTTGTTACTCTACCTGCTCCATATCCTTCAATATCAGGAAAAAATACAGGTGCCTGTAAATTATTATTACAATTTAAATAAACATCATTTAAAAATGGTTCATTCCAAAACGATCCAGTATATGTGTAACCAAATTCATTAAATATAGCATCCCATACTTTTTTAATACGAATTGCTGGTTTATAATCTTGAACTACTAATGCACTTGTATTGTCATCAATACCTTGAAAATCAATTTGTGAATAATAGATTTGTTGTCCATATTCAGCCATTGGATAAACTATATCTCCACTAAATAAATTTCGTTGCCAACTAGCACTAATATTATCGTATGAAGCTGTATGGTTATAAGCGCTTAAAGTGCTTAAATCTGTTAGGAAAGACGATCTTGTGTCGATACTGAAGTTAGAGATAATACCGAATAGAGTTACCTCGTATGAGTCAACGAATTTGTTTTCAATTACGTTAACTTTATTAAGTTGTAAATAACCATTAACTAAATAAAATGAATCAAAGTCAAGATATGCTTCGTTTACCTGATTAGTATTAAATATGTCTGGTTCCCAAACACTAATATCATAATATTGCTCAAAATAAGCATTATTTTTTTTAGTACCTGGTAAAGTAATTTGTTGTGTGTATGTGCCTGGTATTTCACCTAAATCAAATAAATCAAGTATATTGTTAGATACCTTAATATCTTCATCAGCAAATTGGTCTAATATAGTTCCAGTTAACTTATCAACCAGTTTACCTCTATATCCTTGTGTTGTTTGAACGCCCATTACAATAATAGTTTATATGGTTGACCAATGTCAAATGATAATGTGTATTGAATTAATTTATTATTAACGCCTGTTTTAAATTGAAGGCTATTTGTTTTAATTGTAAGTGGTTTAACTAAATAACTTGTTTGATCATATAACCAATATATTTCATCTGAAACCATTAGTTGTTTCATTATTTCATTATATCCATCTGATAACCAGTTTGTATTAACATCTAATACTTCAGTTGCATCTACAATATAACGTTGTTGTGCTGTTTGATATTGATTATAAGATAAGGTTTGTGATTCCCAAGTACCTAATTGAGGTTGATATAAGCGTTGATCTGTATTAAATGTATTATTATGGCGTTTATAGAAATTTAACCAATCTAATTGACCAAATCTATTTTTCCAGCAAATTCTTACTGGTGTATAATATTGTTCACATACAACTTCATAATTTAAAGTGCCATATGTGATACTTCCGCTTATAAATTTAACTTGGTAATTAGTTAAAGCACCACTACCTGATGTAGTAGGTATAATACCATCTCCTGGGGCAGTACCAAAACTATAAACCATATCACTTGATGTAACATCAGCATATATAGTAGTATAGACGCTATTAATTTTTGATCCATTATCATAACTAGCTGAATATACAATTGTACCAACAGTATTTCCATAAGTAGGATGTTGATCACTTATTCCATACCAAAAACCAACACCTCTTTTTTGATTAAGACTATTATCAATTCTAGTTACATCTGTAATTAAAACTGACTGAGTAACACTAGGCATATCAGTCATAAATGGAAAATAAGTATTTGAACCAGACATTGTTGTATTAATCTGGTTAGGAAATAAATTATATCCGTCATATGCCATAAACATTACTCCACCAGCAGAACAAGTAATTTGTGTTAATCCACCTGGTTGAGATACGTAAGTACTACCTGTAGCATACTGCCATCCAACTTCAACTTTATAATATTTTATAACACTATCATTAGTGGCAGTTAAAGTAGTTAATGTCGAATTAATCATTTTACTAAAATCAAATATACCAGAACCAGATGGGTTTGGATATTTTCTAGCTGAGTAAATGTATGAACCTGATTGAGATGGAGTACCAGTCCACACATATAAATTAGCTGTATATTGAAATTCACTAGCAGTATATGCTTGTGTTGATTCTAATACAGAAAACACAATTGGTGATTGTGCTGGTTGTATATCTCCTGGTTTTTGTACTACTGTTATTGACATGTTGTTATAACATTAAAATATGATTTTATGATGCGGCTTTTAATCTAGCAACTACTGATTTAGTTACAGCCTTTTTTAATTCTTTTTTTAGTTGTTCCTTGCTTTGCTTAATAGCCATACTCATAAATGGCAATGGTTTAATTCCTTTTTTAGATATTGATCTACTAATTAAATAAGTTAGTGATTTAATACCCATCGGTTCACCATTTTTTGTCTTACCCACAATACCTTTCTCTCTAATCCATTTAGTAATAGGTGCTGGCGGTGGAAAACGTGCTCCTTTGCGTCGACCGCTCTGAACATATTTACCTTCCTCAGCAAATAAAAATATAATTTTACCTTGGGAATTAACTGTGTAACGTATAGAATTGATTAAATTACCAGTAGCGTCTTTATTACTACGTCTTAAAATGGACTTAGCGTTTGTTACAACTAGCTGAGCCCATTTCTTTTCTGCTTCTATAATGTTTTGATCTAGCATGTTGCCTCATTACCTGTTGCTTCTATATCACTAATATCAATTACACACATATCTTGAGGATTACCTACTGCTATATTCATATCAGCAGCCCAACCCCACATATAACTGTCAAAACGTTGTTCGAATGGAGTACATAATGTACTACCAATTACGTTATATGGATATGCTTGTGGATTTCTATAAACGTAAGATAAAACATCATTAATTGTCAATAATGTAGTATTCCAAACATCCTGACTATTATCAATACCTTTCCAATCCTTATAAAATTCATTATAACCACCAACTGAATTCTGAGCAATATCATTTACTCTATCCATTACAAATAATGTTAAGTTATAATTCATCATACCAGAATCAATCGTAACATTGTTAACTAATAAGTTAGCATATGGAAATTGTGGTTGTTTTTTCTGATCAATTCCGTATATGTCTCCTAAAGTAAAATACTTAATGTTAGGGTGAGCCAAACAAACGTTATTAAAAAACGTTGTAACTGAATAAAATGTTTGTAGTGATTGTACTGCTCCTGTTGCCATTTAAAAACGTTTATTTTTGAGTATTTTGTTTGACGCTAAATTAGTAAATTTGTTATTTTGGGCGTTTTTAACGTCCTTAAAACCGTTTTTAGCGGCCAAATACTGCGCTAATTTAGTAATATTATCATCCTTAGGTCTATAACCTAGATATGTTTTGTTTAGATTACCCATCCGTTTCTATATTGTTGTCCTTTATCTGGATAAACGTTATCACTGAATCCTGTAGTTGCTGTGTATTGTGGATAAGTACTATTATGTGCAATTAAATAATTAACTAAACGTTCAGCATAGAACTGAGCTGTGCCTAATTCTTTTTGTAGTAAATAATCTACATCAACTTTACTTGGTGATGCGCCTTGTTCACCGTTTAAGTTTTTAGTAATACCTGTGTTATCAATCTGGTAAGCTAAAAATGGTAATGCTTCAACAAATGTATAGTGAACTAAACAATCAGTAATATAATCATCCATTAATGTTTTATACACACCCGTTACAGTACCTGCTGCAACCTGTGTTTGTAAATAACCATATAATACAGTACCTAGAGCAATCAAAATGTATTTGTCTTGTGCTGTTTTTACAAACGGGATTAATTTATCTGAATCTATATCTCCACCGATTGGTGTTCTTTTGACTAAGTCATTTCTTGATATAAATAAAACGTTTAAACTCATTATCTTCTATTTTTAATTTTTTATGTTCCTTGTTCACCTGTATTTTCTGGTCCTACAACATTACCAATTTCTTCATTAGGATTTGGAGCCATTGAACCATCACCTTCTGCTGGTGTTGCAACTGCATCAGGTACGTCATTTGGACTTTCAATCATTGCTTTTGCGTTAGCTGCACCTGCGTTATCCATTAATTCAGCTAAGAATCCAAATGGAATCAATGGAGCGAAGTATAATGATTCACCATCTACTTCATTAAATTCAATTATACCTTGAATTGTTTTAACAATTTCTTCTTGGAATGGCTGAATAACTAATGCCAACATAATTTCATATGATGTTTTTAATTCATCAGCGTTTGAACTAAATCCGCTTGCTGTTTTAATACCGAATAGCATTTGTGAGGTAATTCTATGTGCTAACATAATTTTACGAGATGATTCTTCAGCTATAAAATCGTATTGTTGATGTAAGTTTTCTGGACGTAACATCTCAACAGTTGTTTTATATTCTGGATTATCATTAAATGATAAAATGAATCTACCTGCGTTTGTAGTACCTGTAAATTTGTTTGCAATGCTATTTTCAACCATTGCTTGTTCTTCAACTGCTGGTACACCACCATTAAAGTTAATGATTGTACTAGGCATGAAGTTATTTAATATATTGTTCAAATGTAGGTTTGATACTTCTTCTTCTACAGCGCAATATTGAATTGCAGAATAATAATCAGGAATACCATAATAAAATTTACCTGGAGCGTAACGCTTCATATAAATTACCTGTACATCATCTTCATATTGATTTTGACCAAATGCAGGAATGTATTTTGGTTTAATATTTTTATTTGTCCAATCAGCTGAATAATAAAATCCAGGTATAACACCTTGCTCATTTACTCTTTCAGCACGAATTGTATCTGCTGGTAAGTGATAGAAATTAATTATTCTAGTTCTGTCTGCATTGAATACACATTGTATTGCTGCGTTACCAAATAATTTATAGTCAAATACTATTTTACGAATTTCATCTTCAGTAGTTAATGTATAAAGATACTCTTCTAAATCTAATCTATCTTTTGCTTTAACACCTTTACCATAAATTAAATCTGTTGTACCATCAATACATGCTTGATTGGTTGGAGATGTTTCATAACGCT
>Ga0214923_10003078_pt1 | contig 21314 bp, 21 predicted proteins | sample LL1510_MetaG_FD_177993 | JGI IMG/M metagenome (GOLD analysis project Ga0214923, IMG submission 177993) | Freshwater microbial communities from Lake Lanier, Atlanta, Georgia, United States - LL-1510 | ecosystem: Environmental > Aquatic > Freshwater > Lake | place: USA: Georgia | collected...
CCACCACCAAAACCTCCACCCATACGGCCACCACCACCAAAACCTCCACCCATACGGCCACCACCAAAACCACCACCTCCTGATCTTCCGCCACCTCCGCCACGGTAAAATTCTGATTTTGGACGTAAATCATCAACCATCACAACAGCTGCAACAACTAAAATCAATAAAGCAATACCAATTTGTAAATGCATTACAGATAGATTCTTTTTATAATACTAGCTAGAAAATTTTATATTCTTCTTTTTATTACACAAATTACAAACACAAACCACAAACACAATTTATATATTTAAAGATCATCTTTCTGATTAGTAACTACTACTGTTGTTGTTTTTGTTGTTGTTTATACTCTTATAATGCGATATATTATACCAACATCACAAGTTCAATATTCTCATTCGGATTTGGATCAAGGATTTTTATTTCTTCTTGTTCAGTTTTTATGCAATGGATATCGCAGAGACAATACATTACAAGGTTATTTTAATCCACAAATTGGTCATATGATCAAGAAAATTCTACGTAAATTAGAAGTATCACATCGTTTTCATCCTTGTATATATCAACAAAAACGACACTTGTTCATTTCATGTGATTTAGAAGATTTCGATCAACCATTTTATTCTGAGTTGTTAAGTTGTAATTATAGATCTTGTTCACCAATATTACGAAAAGTAGATAGCGTCAGCACAAAACTATTGTTTAAATTTTATGTGTATGCGTCAATTGATTCTATTGACGTAAACAACTTGATTGTTACTTGTAAATTTCAACATATACAATGTGCTTATGACTGTTTGTACTTTTTGCTTAAGCTTGAGATTTGTCCTACAAATGTTGAAACCAAACTGGCTACCAACTCGGTTTTTTTACATATACCTATTGTTCAAGAAATACAAGAAATACTTGGATTGAATATACACGCATTAGAATCTAAACCATATTGTGTAGTTGAAGAAGATGATAAACGAGTTTTGATACGTCTATAGGGCAAAAATTTCAAAAATCTTCTCAATGTGAAGTTTTAAATCGTAAAAATAAAAAATTTTTCTTTTTTCTTTCATAATTATCAAAACAATCAAATGGCTAAATCATCACGTAAGATGTCTGCTCACAACAAAGTTGTTGCAGCTATGGCAAAAGACTGCAAAGTTCACTCAAGCAAGGGTCTCCACCACTCTGCAAAGAAAGCTTTATCAGCAAAGAAATCATCCGTCCCAAAGTCTTGTGACAAGAAAGTTAAGAAATTAGTTTCTAAGCTCAGAAAGTCAGGTAAAAAGTCTTCCGGTAAGAAATCCTCCGGTAAGAAGTCCCACAAGAAGTCTCACAAGAAGTCCCACAAGAAGTCTCACAAGAAGTCCCACAAGAAGTCTGGTAAGAAATCATCTAAGAAGGGTCACTCTTCTTCAGGCAAGAAATCTGCTAAGAAGTCTCACAAGAAGTCTCACAAGAAGTCTCACAAGAAGTCTCACAAGAAGTCTGCTAAGAAATCAGGTAAGAAGTCCCACAAGAAGTCTGGTAAGAAATCATCTAAGAAGGGTCACTCTTCTTCAGGTAAGAAATCCCACAAGAAGTCCGGTAAGAAATCATCTAAGAAATCTGGTAAGAAGTCCGGTAAGAAATCATCTAAGAAATCCGGTAAGAAATCATCTAAGAAATCTGGTAAGAAGTCTGGTAAGAAATCATCCAAGAAGGGTCACTCTTCTTCAGGTAAGAAATCTGCTAAGAAGTCTCACAAGAAGTCTGGTAAGAAATCATCAAAGAAGTCTGGTAAGAAATCATCAAAGAAGTCCGGTAAGAAATCATCTAAGAAGTCCGGTAAGAAATCATCTAAGAAGTCTGGTAAGAAATCATCTAAGAAGTCCGGTAAGAAATCATCTAAGAAGTCTGGTAAGAAATCATCTAAGAAATCAGGTAAGAAGTCCTCAAAGAAGCACTCATCCAAGAAGCACTCATCCAAGAAGCACTCATCCAAGAAACACTAATTAGTACGTTTCCAACTTGAATAGACTCCACAATCGTTCGTATAAACACTGTTGTTTTTATACAAATGTATATTAAACTATTCATGCATGAGCATATAGTTCAAAATTATTTTGTTGCTTTACAAGTAAATAAGAAAATAAATATACGTCAATATACGTAAATGAAACAAGGTGAAAAACTCAATGTCCTTCTTGCCAATCGTGAACGTTACATGGATTATCTTCGTACTGTCAACTCACAAATGGTTCTTCATGGTAAATCTCACGATTTAGCTAGATCTCGTATTGAACTACGATATTTACTTGCTCGTGTCAATGACGAAATACGTGTTCACCAACAACCTAAACGTACTCATAATTTTTCGATTTGAACCATGTGTAAACAACAATTCAAATTTTATATTCAATTTTCCACCTGCAATATTAAACACTCAATGACACAAACGAAATTACTTGTTGAACAATATTCAACCATTTATGACATGTGGCAAAAAGCAAAAGATGCTCAAGTATTACCTTGGTATCATAGCTTTGTATGTTGTTTTTCATCTCAACAATCAACAGTCGATTGGCAACATATTTTCGAACTTTTGTATGATACACAACAGTCGTTCCAGTTCAAATTGTTACGTTTTTCATCTGATCAACCACTTCCACAAATTGAACCAGAAATTAATACCTATCAACGACATAAAATTGTGTACGACTATTTGCTTCTACTCGAAGAACTCATCGATGTTTCCATTAAGGCGAATAAACCTGAAACACAAGCACTATGTTTATATCAATACGGTCAAGTCTATTTTGCATTACTCAAGTTGACAAATGGTGAATTTTCACAACTTGTTCAACGTGAAATCATTCAACATATACAAGACGCTGGTGTCCTATTCCATTCTCTTCAACTGTATAACCAATATCTTCAAACCTTTCAAACACTCATCTACATTTTCTACAAACTTAATCAACACGAAAATGCACATTATCAAATACGTTTACTCTTCGAAATTCTTCATAAATTACCGTATACTATTAGTTTGTACCAATATTTATATGACATTTTGTACTTATGTTTTCAACATACAGACATGCTTCGTATGATCGACATTTGTTCGTACAAATTAGCGTATGCACAAAAACATAAACTATATCATGAGCATGATAAGTGTTTGTTGGAACTCGTGCTTTTGTTTCAAAAATGTACTATGTCTCGTCGTTCACAAAAGTTATACAATGAGTATCGATTTGAAATTCATCAACCAGTGTATCAAAAAGTCATACAAGATTGTCTACATAATCAACTTACAACATGGGTAAATCAAGTACAGTTACATCCATTGTTTTTTACTCTTGTCTCGCAATAAAAATTACCATTGTTTTATTCATACATATTAACCACAAAAACCTTTGTCAACATCAATTTTACGTTCATTCACTTTTTCACATAAACGCAGAATCACAATAGGACATACATTCTTGACATGCAAATGAATCTGGTCCATCTGTCATACAATATTGATCACAAGGATACGACATACAATCCAAACAGAAAGGTGAATACGAGTGTAAACAATCAGGTGGACATGAACCATTTGACACCGCTAATTCACGATAACATTGTTCTTGAATGATAGGTTTTGCACGTTGTAAACACATAGGTGATAGGCTGGATCCACACACTTCTTCAGCTGCTGACATGAACGTAAAATGTTCACTTGTACTACGTGTTTGTACTTGAATGTCTTTCAAAAGTAAACCACACAAAATAATCAGACACACAACAATAATCATGGAGGTTGAACACATCAAAGATAGTTGTTCGTTGTTTTGTTCATTAAAAATAGACAAAAATCCATAAAATATTTTTTTCTTTCCTTCAACATAAATTACCCTTGCAATGACTACCACTAATAGCTTGCAATCCAAACAAACACAAGATCTATTACAAAAGATTGAAGCAGCAGATCAAAAACAAAATGAGTTGTTGCAACAATTAATTGATGAAGATGAACTCAGCTTTTCTGAACTCAAACAAATTAAACAAAATGTCAAAGAACAATCTGTTGCCTTTATTATGTCTGCATTGGCTGTTATTGGTGCGTTTGTATGGAAAGATGCCATTGAAGAAATGATCAAAACCGTGTACAAAACAGATCATCCAACCTTGAAATCCAAGTTGATAACGGCATGTATATTCACTGTATTTGTAGCGATTGTCTCGTACTATTTACTCAAATATCAACAAGACTCTCAGATCAAATCGATCATAACCAAAAAGTTAACAACCTAAAAGATAAAAGGTAAGAAATAAAATCCAATGGTTGTTTTATTTTCGTCATTTTCGTCATTTTCGAATGATAGATTCATAGTAATCAGGTTGCCAAAACATCTTGGAAATGTCTTTGTATTTTACAATTTGTTCATACCCCTGTGTTGCTTTTGTAAGAGTTTGTGTAATAGGAATGATTGTTGGTTGACGGTAGTCATACTTGAGCTTACGTTGTACATATTGTGAAACATTGATGTTTGGGATTTGTTTGCTTGCTCGTAGACTAGCACGATACAGTTGCACTAATGATGATTGAATAGTAGGACTCATGAACCTTTGTATATTTAAAGATAGTGTTGTTAGTTTAAAGTTGATATCATAATAAAAATGAAAAATCAAAACATCATTATTTATGAACCCATTGTGTGGCTTCATTCGGGTCAATACCTTCTTGTATCATGTCCCATACAGGAGACATTTCACGTAATGCTGTAACTTTGTCGATGACTAAATCCGACACATAATCAACTTCTTCTTGTGTTGTAAAACGTCCAATACCAAAACGTATAGACGTATGTGCTAAATCATCTTTAATGCCTATTGCACGTAAGACGTAGGATGGTTCTAACGACGAAGATGTACACGCGGAACCACTTGATACAGACACATTCTTAATGGCCATCATCAATGCTTCTCCTTCTACACCTGCAAAACTCAAATTCAAATTACCTGGATAACGATGAGTTGTTGAACCATTCAAATGAACATGTGTTAAACTAGATGTAATACGGTGGTATAACCTTTGATAAAGGTTAGAAATATGTTGATGATCATAATTCATTTCCTCTTTCGCAACACGACATGCTTCACCAAAACCAACAATCAATGGTGTTGCTAATGTCCCACTACGAATACCACGTTCTTGCCCACCACCTGATATAATCGATTGAAGACGTATTCTTGGTTTACGACGCAAGTATAACGCACCAATTCCCTTCGGACCATATATTTTGTGCGATGACATACTCAATAAATCAATCTTCTGTTTTTCTACATCTAGATGAATTTTACCTAATGCTTGAGCTGCATCTGTATGAAATAACACATTATGGTCTTTGCAAACTTGTCCGATATCTTTTAGAGGTTGAATCACACCAATTTCATTGTTCACAGCCATCACAGAAACTAAACATGTACTTGGACGAATTTCCTCACGCAGTTGTTGAAGGTTAATTAATCCATCTTTTTGCACAGGTAAATACGTGATTTCCATTTTGTGATGTTGTTGTAAATAACGACATGAATCCAATACACACTTATGTTCTGTTTGTGTGGTAATAATATGATTTTTGACAATCTTGTTACTGGAGGTGTTGGTATTGGCTATCACGAAATTTGCAACTCCTTTGATAGCAATATTATTGGATTCTGTAGCACCGGATGTAAAGATAACTTCTCGTTCATCTGCACCTATCAATCTTGCAACATGGGCTCTAGCTTCTTCCACTGCATCTTCTGCCTCCCAACCATACATATGAGTACGAGAATGTGCGTTACCAAATTGTTCTAACCAAAATGGCATCATTTTTGTAAATACACGTGGATCAACTGGTGTGGTAGCTTGCATATCCATGTAAATAGATCGTCCAACAAATGTCGTCCCATGTTGAATCCAACTTTTTGGTTCAGCAACAACGGGAGTGATGGTTGAAAATCGACGAAAAAATGAATTAGATACTCGTGTGATACGAAACATATTGACTACTTGTTATTTCGTTGACCTTCTTTAAATTCAGATTGTCAAATTAACACAGAATAAAAATATTTGTAAATTAAAAAGGAATTCAAATATAAAGATCATAATGAAAGATCATTTTGCAACATTAGGTTTAGATAGAAATGCGTCACAAGAAGACGTCAAAAAAGCATACCGTAAAGCAGCCTTAGAACATCATCCTGATCGTGGTGGTAGTGAAGATAAATTCAAAGAAATACAACAAGCATATGAGAATATTTCCAAAGGACAAGGTATTGAAGAAGATCCAATACATCATCAATTTTCTCATATGAACATGAACGATGTTTTTTCACAATTTTTCGGTGGACAAGGATTTCCATTTGGTGGTATGAACTTTCATTTTCAACATGCTCGTCACCCTCAAACCAAACGTATTGATGTTCCAATCTCGTTTGAAGAAGCATACAATGGATGTTTCAAAGTTCTCGTCGACACCAACAGCATCACTTGTTCATGCATGAAAGTATGTGAAATATGTCGAGGACGTGGTCACATCATCGCACAATCCTTTGGTATGATCTCGGTTCAAATACCATGTAATCGTTGTGCTGCAAAAGGAACATACAGTTCAAAATCTGATTGTCACGATTGTAAAAATACAGGTACAATTACACAAGAAAAAAAGTATCGTGTATCTATCAATCCTGGTGTGTTAGACAAATCTGAATTATCCATGCCAACGACAAGTTCCGATATTAGTTTAATCTTTGTGATTAACATTCAACCATCTATCCATAATTTTACACGTGTAGGTAATGATTTGGTTTGGCAAATCCATATAGATTGGATCGATTCTGTGGTAGGAAAACAAGTTGTCATTCCACATCCTTCTTCCACGCCGATTGAAATCCATACATCTCAGTTTGGACCTCTTGTTCATTTACATGAATACAAATTAGAGAAAAAAGGATTCAAACACCAAACGGATGAAGGTGATTTGATCTTGAAATTTTACATCACAAATGTGCCGAAGATCAAGTTTGAACCAACTGATGAATCGCAGTTTCGTGACTTGATCCAGAAACTTCAAAATAAAAATTGTTAAATATGAATATTAAATCTTCTTCATATATATCTTTACCCACAAGTAGATGTCAACCAGTTTAGATACCAGTTTTGACACAACATTAGAACTTGAACTATCATGTATTTTCATAGAACTAGCAACGGAATTCCAACTTTTACATCCTCATCAAATGACCGAATTCATGAATCTAATACAGGATGAATATGTTGATTTGCTTCAACAAAATGAAGATCAGATGGATGATATCACCGATGATTTTGATGATCTAGAACGTCAAGTGGTTCAACATGTCCTGGCTTATTTTTATCGTTATTATGATTCTCCACAATTGGCAAGTATGATTGAAAAATTTGTGCATCAACTTGCCAATGAACATCCTATGTATACTGAATGGATTGTAACATTTGGCAAAACATTATTTCAATACTTACAAGATTGTAAATGAGTTCCTATTTGTCTACATCCAAACAACCTTCTTTGAAGAGTTTAATCCAATCGTACTATGAATGGAAAGAACAAATGTGTAAAAAACTTGTAGATGAAATCCTTGCTTGTAAACTACGTGATTCACGTGATATTGATATGTTAGTAGATGGTATTTTGAAAGTCTCGCCTCAAGTTGTGAACGAGGAACTAGATCGTGCTTATCGTAGATTATATGTACGTTGTGAAAAACCAACTAAGGACATTTTTGAAGCATTGTACTTTGATGCACAGTTGGATCGTATTGTGTTGTGGAATTTAGTCAAGGAATATGTAGACACGCATCATAGTACAATGAACGATCATGAGTACGATTTCTGGTACAAGTTAAGTGGTCAAACCTCTTCTTCATATCGTGCATCTTCTTCCAGTGGAAGTTGTAAACGTCGTGCGTCTCATCCAACATCATCACCTCCCTCCAAACAGTTCAAGTTTCAATCTGTACCACCTAAACAAATTTCTGGATTGAATCACAAATCCACTAAACCAACAACGGCAACTGCAACCGTAGTTGTAAGTAGTAATCAATATTTAACAACACCTTCTTCAAAAGACACAAATACACACATTACCCAAGGAAAAGTCGGTCTTATTTTAGAAGAGAATGAACAAGAAGAAGAACAACAACAAGAAAAAACCAACGACACGGAATCAAATAGTTGTTTGATTCAATCACCTGAGTATCATGCAACAGATGATGATGCACATACTCTTTTTTAAACTTGATTGTTTGGTTTGTTTGTTATCATTTTGATTATTTTGATTTTGTCTATTATTTTCAAAAATAAAATTATACATTTTTACACCTCTACAATGACCTCTCTTAGCAACAAGAAACCTATTGTATGGGTGGATATGGATGGTGTATTAGTTGATTTAGAACAAGCGATTGTAGATGTACAACATAAACTATGTATTCATCCTACGTCTGCATCACCAGCCGACCAACTCCCTCTTATTTTTCGGTATGCATTACCTATGGAAGGTGCAATTGAAGCTATCACCACGTTGTCAGAACATTTTGATCTACATGTTGCAACCGCTTGTCCTTCACAAAATACAGCTGCTGCAACAGATAAGTTATGTTGGTTACAACAATATTTTGGAACGACGTTTTATAAAAAAGTCACAATCACGCATTCCAAACACTTGCTCAAAGGTGATTATTTAATAGATGATAGATTAACCAATGGTGCTTCTTCTTTTGAAGGACGACACATTCATTTTGGTACACCTGAATTTGCAACCTGGAAACAAGTTGTATCTTTTCTTTTGACGATGAAATAATTAAACAATTAAATGAAGTTGTTAATTTGGTTCTATCTTTTTTGTATTTTACACCGTTTGTTCTTTATCATCAAGTTAATAAAGTTTATATTTTTGAGTATGAATGTTGATGTGAGTGTACAAAGTGATGTTGTAACACCTGATGTACAAACATTGTTCAATGAGTGTTTAGATGCTGTAAAACAACACGATGTTCAAGCATTACAATCTATGCTTGTGTCTGCATTGTCCTTTGGGGTTGTACACGTTCCTAAAGATGAACCTATCATAAAATATGTTGAACAACTATTGTCGTTTGCAATAGAACATGCATATGCAAGTTGTGAATGCGTATCTGTTGTATACACTTTCGGTTGTTCATTTAGTGAACAATTTGCAACGTCACAAGAATGGTTAGCGTTAGCGTGTCAATTTGAAAATGTAACGTGTATTACATATTTTCATGAACAAGTTGGTTGTACATTTACGAAAAAATGTATGTTGTCTTTACTTCGTATGAATAATTTGCAACTCATTCAGTATGCTCACACACATGGTTGTCCTTGGCCTGAAACCTGTATATCACACATCGTATTATCAAGTTCAGCAACAAACACAAAACTCGAGATCTTAGAGTATGCATTACAAAACGGTTGTACTTGGGAACCATTGTTAACAACAAGTTTTGCAGCAAGTGTTGGCAATCTCGACGTATTAAAATATGCACAAACACTCAATCATGCTTGGAGTATTCACACACAGACTGCTGCAGCTGAAAAAGGTCATTTAGATTGTTATCGATTTTGCATCGAAGTTGCAGGTTGTCAAATGTCACATGAAGATATACTTGTAGCTAGCAAACATGGTCATCTCTCCATGTTTCAATACATTGTTGAAGAAGGTAGACTTGCGTTTGATTTACCAGTCGTATTAGAAGCTATCGTCAAGAACAATCATTTGTCATTAGTACAATACTTGATGCAAATTTCCAAGCATATTGATGTTTTCTCTTCACAATCGTTTGTTCAATATGATCCCTTGGAATGTTTCGACTTATCCGATTGTGCGTTGACTGCACGAATCTCGCAATTGTGTATAAAGTATAGCAATGTTGTGTTGTTACGTCTTGTATATGAACACCAGGTGAAGCTTGAACCATCATTCTGTTTTTCTCCACACTTGGTACACTTTGCTCTTGCTCTAAATAGTTGGAATGTCTTGGAGATTTTATTACAACACATACATCCTTCTATTTATGAAGAGACCAATCGTCAGGAGAGTATTCAAGTATTGCTAGACCGTAAGTATCAAGCTCGAACAAGTTCAATTGCATTCGATCGCAATGTCCTGGTCCGTAATTATCTGTTTACTCTTCTTCCATATTTTGAAGTATCTTCACCTACGTCGTATCATTCATTAGAAATCTATGAATACATTCTCGAACAATATAAACAGTTTCATCAACTCAAAAACGAAGTCAAATCTGGATTGCAATCGCATGTTATTGACGATGTGATTGAACATATTGTATGGATATGTTTGTAGTTAGAGTGTTGGTTGTATGTGTCGTTTTTGTTGATTATGGTTATTATATACGTTGATGTTTTGTTTATTTTTGTGCGTTTATTTTTGTACGCTTATTTTTGTTGTAATTTATTTTTTTAAGTGTCAAACAAAATAAAACAATGGTATCTCATTCGAAATCATCGTCTCGTAAACGTAAATGTTCTTCTAAAATCGCAGAAAAGTCCAATCCTTCTTTGTGGAAACAAATCGTCAACAAAGTCAAGCGTTCATCCAAAGGTGGTCCATCAGGTAAATGGAGTGCACGTAAATCACAACTAGCTGTGAAGCTGTATAAAACTTCAGGTGGAAAATACAAGGGTAAAAAAAGTCCTTGTAATTCGTTGACAAAATGGACCAAAGAGAAATGGGATTATTTACCTGGTTCATCTCCTGGTAAACATCGTGGACGATATCTTCCACTAAACGTCCGCAAAAGTTTAACAAAGAAAGAAATCAAAGACGAGAACCGTCGTAAAGGTTCAAAACGTGGCAAATGGATTCCATATTCACCATCTGTAACAAAGAAGATGCACAAGCACAAAATTGTTTAACACGATATAAGTGTTTATTTCAAAGTAGGTGTTTATTGCAAATACGAATGAAAGGCGAATGAAAGGAAAGAGCAACAACAACAACAAAAAAACAACAAACAACAAACTAATCTTGTTACACATACGGACAAATACAATAAGATACGATGTCTTGTAACAAGTAGTCTTGAAGATGCAATGTTACTTCTTGTCGGATCTTCACGATCTTTTGTAACGTTCGTTGACATCGTTTGTATAACTTGGGACAACACGACATGTTCAAATACTCCGTATCCAAGTATGGAGTCAACAATCCACGCAACGCTGGATAATCTTCAAGACGAACACCATATAAATTACGAGACTCAAATGCTTTGATAAGATCGCGTATATTGTATTTACAACCATTGTCTATTGCATATATTAAACACGCAAACGTAACGTACCTGATCGAGCTGCATTCAATGTAGAGTTTTCATCCCAAGGACAACCATGTGTGTGAGCAAAACGAAGGCACTCGAGTTGGTTATGTGCAATTGCTTCTTCTATCGTACGTTGATCCCAAGGACAACCATGTTCGTGTGCGTATTGTAAACATTCCAAGTGTCCGTTTCTAGCAGCTCTATATGGAGTTGAAACATCCCAAGGACAACCGTGTTCAGAAGCGTATTTTAAGCATTGTACGTGTCCATTCACAGCTGCACACGATGTTGTTAAAGTATCCCAAGGAAACCCTTCTTGATGACAAAATTGAAGACACTCTAAATGACCAAAATGAGCTGCAGCTCTACATGTGTCTACATCTAAAGGACAACCATTTTCGTAGGCATATTGAAGACAATCTAGATGACCACCTTCTGCAGCAACATACGTCGTTAGCGGATGCCATGCAAATCCATTCGTGTGTAGAAATCGAAGACAATCCAAGTGACCTGCATTTGCTGCATTCAACGTTACATGTTGTGTTGCTTCACCACCTACAGGACACTCGTTTTCAAACGCGTATTGAAGGCAATCTAAACGTCCATACCAAGCTGCTACATTATATATGGTTGGTTGCAGTGGAAATCCACTTAGATGCATGTGTTTGAATGCTTCAAAATCTCCTTGAATTACAGCCTCTGTACATGATCTAAAACCGAAAGTAGACATCTTTTGTTTTTAAAGAGGTGAATAAAAAGAGTTGAAAAAAAAGAAAAGACAAATGTATAAAAAATAAATCAATTTTATACTTTTATACTTACCCCTCAGGATGAAAACTTAAAAGTAAAAAAGTTATTTCATTCTACAAAGGTTGCCATTTCCGTTTGTGGAACACGAAATTTGTCCATATATATGTGAATGAGTGAACGTACGTCAAATGTTCCATTATTGTAATCCATATATAAGTGACCATCATGTAGCCACATATCTTGTTGTAAAAACACGTGATTTTTGATGATTAGTGGTAACAGGATGTGAATGTCTTGAACAGATGAAAGTTTGATGCCCGTGAGCAAGAACACAATGTATAACCAAACGTGTTGTTGAACTTGTACATCAGGTGTTTGTACACGTAAATCAAACCTTATTTGTTTTCTCTTATCAGATGTCGATATAAGTACCAATGTCTTATAATCAGGTATATCGTGGATGGTGACGTAGTGTTTTGACGGATTCAAGGTAGAACACTCGTTCGTGATTTCATCGTACATAGTACGTTTACCTGAACCGGTAATCAACCAATGCCAACAACCACACATCATCATGAATCTTTGCGTTGAAAAACAGATTATAAAATAAAATTTATGTTTATAAAATTCACAAAAAAGATAATCAAATCGATACGTTTTTTATGCTGTTAAACGTGCTTGAATAAACGCTAATTTATCACGTAAGTATTTTTGATAGAACATCAAGAAAAAGATGAACACTGACGCATTACCTAACTCCTTGACTTTAGAGTGAATTAAACCTTGAACACCTTCAAATGGAGAAGGAATAAGTTCAACCACGTTACGTGTAAGATAAATAATTGCACCTAATAACCAAGCATGAGCTAAGACTTCAGCCATTAAACGTGCAGTGGATTTTTTCTCTTCTTCTTTAGCATTAAAAGTACCAAATGCTTTATCCAATGGAATGGAAATGACACAAGCTAAAACAAAGTACAAGGTGGTTACATAGGCTATATCAGCGACTTTGACAGTACGAAATGCAAGAGACATCTATGGTTTGTTCTTATTTACTCACCTTACACGAAAAAAATAAAAAAAATCATAAACCAAAACCACGTGAATCATTCGAACAAGAACCACAGTACAACGAATAGGCAAGACGTTTATTAGGACATTTTCGCCCATACCCATCGTTGTTGATACATGTATTTACTATGTCTTCATCTTCTTTCTTACCAAGTTGATGAACCTTCTGATGAGTATGAGAGTCGGTAACTGATGCCATAACAAATGGTTCATTTGGTGCTTGAAATGGTTTGCAAGTATACATACATTGAACAAGAGATAGAATTGTAACGACGGACATTTTATGATAGATTTGCTTTCTTTTTTAAAGGTTTGTTCTTTCTTCTTAAAGGGTTGTTAAAAAAGACTTTTTTTTGATTTTTACTATCAACCGTCGATTCAGTCGTCAAACACTTGGGTTACGACATTTGTATTGTGTTTGCTGTTATATTCTTCGATCATAAGTTGTAATTCGTCTGTCATTCGTTTGTCTTTGTTTTTGATCAGGTCGTACGCATCGATGCCAACATAAAACAATACTTCATATGCATGGGAATCATCAATAGATTCAACCTTTGTAAATCCATTCATTCCTAACCAATCATTTAGTTCGTTACGTGTTGATGATGAAGTGTGAAATGGGTATTTCTCGTGTTTGACAATAAGAAAATCAATAAATTCAAGAAGCGTTTCAGCACCTTTTAAGACTTGTAATTCTCCACCGTTTACACTTACAAACAACATATTACGCTTTGGTTTGTCTTCTTTCGATATAATGGTGTCTAACTTATTGTGTTGAACTTTACTTTCATGTTGTAAAATAGAAGGAAATGCACTTGTGTGTTGTTCAGTAAATGGCAATAAAGTGTGACAACGAGAAAAGTTACTAAAATAGAAAGTACCTTGATTGTCATGATCAGAACAACACGCATGTATCATACAAATAGATGGATATTGTGCTTTGTTTTCATGTACAATAGACTCATCTGCTTCAATCCAAAGAATAGATTCATCTGTTTGACGAAAGAGTTCCAAGTACGTATCACGTTCTTCACACATGTGTGCTCCAACATGAATGATGCCTGTAATATGCTTTACAATATGAGGACAAAACGAGTTGAAATATTGTATGGTTGATGTCATTGTGTTTTCTCTGAAGGTTGTACCTTTTTAGGTTGGAATTTTGTGGATATTTTTCTAATAAAATCTAATTTAAAGATGTGCGTATGAAGGGTTATTTATCAAAGATGCAAGTTCTTCAAGAAGTTATCCAACAAATTGAAAGCAATGTTACTGTTACGTGGAACGGTGACAAAGCATATGCATCCACCGAAGATTCTCGTTTAGATCTTTTCTTCAAAGGTCTTGTTCGTAATTCACGCATACAAGAACCAGGTACCAAACTACGCACAAGAGCAGGACGTGGTCACGGACAACATTCGTATGCATTTGTTCAATCTCAACCTAACACCGAATTGTATCGTATGGTTCAAGAATCTTGGTCTATATCACCAGAACATACATTACAACTTATTCTTCATGCACGTGATTGTCGAGGAGGAAAAGGTGAGAAATTCGTGTCCCTTGATGCTATGTTTTGGTTACGTAAAAACAAACCAATGACATACTTGCTCAATCTCGACAAACTAATCAGTGTCGGTTGTTACAAAGATTTGTTGAAACTTGCAACTTGGTCGAAACCAGCTATGAAGGAAGGAACAAATCAGTTATTACAACGTGACAACATACCAATTGAATTGTGGTACTTAGCTGAAATCATTAAGGATGACCATGCACGTGTTGTTGAGTTTGAAACATTACCTGCCCCAGACAGGGAGAAACAAAAATCTCCTAATGGTTTAACATTAGCAGCTAAATGGGCTCCCTCTGAAAACAAAAAGTACGATGAGTTAGCCGTAGCAATGGCAACCATTTTGTTTGGCAATCATCCACAAAAACTAAAATTATACCGTAATTTTATTAACAAAATACGTGGTTACAACAATATTGTAGAACGTCAAATGTGCTCAAACGAGTGGAATGACATTCATTTTGAATCTGTACCATCCAAAGCACATTTATTACTCAAAAACACGTTCAAAAAGCATTGTCCTGAATATGAAATTTATTTAGAAAATGTCAAACAACAAAAAACCACGATTAAAACAGGAACCCTTCATCCACATGAAATCGTCGATTGTTATTACGATACACATGAACTTGATCAAACAGTTGAAAATATGTGGGTAGATATGAGAAGTAAATTTGATACTGAACTGTTCAAAGATGCAATTGCAGTGTCGGATGTGTCTGGTTCTATGACATGCAACAAGTGTATACCCATGAAAGTATCCATTGCCTTGGGTTTATTGATTGCTGAATTAGCAGGTCATCAACGTGTGATTACATTTGACAGCCACCCTGCATTAATTCAATTGAATGAAACACACACAACGTTTCAAAAATACCAACAAATCAGACATGCACCATGGGGTGGATCCACAAATTTAGTCGGTACCTTTGAGTTGGTATTACGTGCATTTACCAATCAAAACAGACCCAAGACTATTTTTATATTCTCAGATATGCAGTTCAATTCTGCAGTAGGTAGATCAGACTATTCATCCTATGAACGTATTAAACAAATGTATCAAGCACAAAATGCCGTGTTACCACAAATTATCTTTTGGAATTTGAACGGTAGTATTTCTGGATGTCCTGTTACAAAAGATGAACGAGGTACATTTATAATTTCAGGATATTCTGCTCAATTGATGAAAGAAATTCTACAAGGTAATTTACAAGTCAAAACTTCGTTGGATATGATGTTAGAATGCATCGGTAAATACGATGTTTCTGTACATCCTTCTGAGCGTTAAATGACCTGTTGATCTTACTCTCTTCGTTCGTACTCTCTTCGTACTCACTTCTCGTTCTTACTCTCTTTGTTCTTACTCTCTTTGTTCTGACTCTCTTTGTTCGTACTCACTTCGTTCTGACTCTCTTTGTTCGTACTCACTTCGTACTCACTTCTCGTTCGTTGTAAAAATATTATTTGTTTTACAGCTTATTACTACTCATACACATACTCAAACATACTCATCAAGTAAGTTGAAGACAATGTGTTCACAGATACCAAATAAACGTACTTTTAGATACATATTCTTTCCTTGTATTTCCACAATAAACCATAGAACAAATTTTCAAGTCACTATGATGTCTTAGTTCAAAATAATTTAAAATTCCACATTCCGAAAAACGTAAGAACAAACCATAAAGCTAAGCTCCATAGTGACCCTCGTTCACATTCTCATGCAAACAATAGTCTCATTGGTTGATTGTTGAAAGTTGGCTGAAAAGTATCTCATGTGTCTTGTCTTTTTTCATTTGCTACTCTTTAAATATTGTTTATTTAAAATTTAAAAAATCATTGTTTACATCCAATTGGATTCTATTCTATTCTATTCTATTCCGTGTTGCTATTTTCGTTTATAAAGACAACTCTATAGTTCTCTTGAAATTTTTCACACATACTCACACACAATCCATTCAAGATGACCACAGAATTGAACACAGATGATATATGGAAAATTATCGATGCACATTTCAATTACCAAGGATTAGTCAAGCATCAAATCAATTCGTACCATGACTTTGTGAAGAAGATCGTACCTACCATTGTTACCTCTCAACCACCTATGGAATTCGTCACACCTGAATCTCACAAAATGTCCATCAAATTTGAAACTGCCTACTTCGGCTTACCTCAACACCAAGAAAGCAGTGAACGTAAATATCAAGTAGACGATAAGGATCAAAGACGTACATATTCTACATCGTATACAACCATGTATCCCAATGATTGTCGTGTTCGTCAACTCACCTATGAAGCACCACTCTACTCTGACGTATCGATTATACAAGAAGTATGGAATCCAACCACAAACAGCTTTGTTCCCGATAAGAAGTGGAATTACCAAATTATTATAGCATGGATACCTGTCATGGTACGTTCAGATCTTTGTTTGTTATCCCAAAAAGTTACCATGGATTCCTACATACACAAAGAATGTGTCTATGATCAAGGTGGATATTTTATTATTCATGGTGGTGAACGTGTTTTAATTGCTCAAGAACGTATTGGCAACAACTATATTTATGTGTTCAATATCAAGAACAAACTGTCTGCTGAAATTCGTTCTATCTCGGAAGCAACATCCAAGTCGATCTCTATCTTATACCTCAAAGTTATCTATGACAAAGTATCAAATGAACCATTGTTGTATTGGAACACACCCACTTTAAAGAAACCAATTCCCTTGTTCACCTTGTTTTTTGCATATGGTATATTCGATCGTGCACAAATCTATGCCTTATGTGGCGGTTCCACAGATCCAGATATAGTACGTATGTTACAACCTAATGAAGAAGAATCATTCGCAATTACAACAAGGCAAGAAGCGTATAATGAGATTATCAACCGTATGACCAATTTACCCAAAGATGAACGCAAACAATTGTCCATCGACAAATTTCTTTCTCACGAGATCTTGCCTCATGTCAGCAACACGATTCATCCTGATAAACCTGCCTACTTAGGTATGATTGTCCACAAATTATGCTTAGTGCTTTTGAAGCGTCTCTCTATTGATGATCGTGACCATTATGGTTTCAAACGTTTAGACCTATCCGCCTTCTTGTTAAGTAATATCTTTCGTCAATCGTTTCAAAAAATGTTAAAAACATTACATGCTACTATCAAACGTAATTTTGAACGTAAACTAGACAAGAATTTCAGCTTTGACAAAGACTTTGGTAATTGTGAAAAAATCATCGGCAAAGACATTGGGTACTGTTTATCAACAGGCAATTGGGTTATCAATAAACAATCTAAAAACATCAAAACAGGTGTATCGCAAAATATGAAGCGTCTTGCCTATATGGAATCCTTGTCGTATTTACGCAGAATCAATGCACCATTACAAAAAGAAGGTAAAAATCCAAAGCCACGTCAGCTTCATAATTCACAATTTGGTATTATTTGTTGTGCCGAAACACCTGAAGGTGAAGGATGTGGTTTGACCAAGACATTAGCTATTATGACTGATTTATCTGTTGAACGTGACCCCTATGTTTTACGTGAATTTATACAATATAACGCCAAAGTCTATCCTCAATTGGAACCATCTATTGTGTTACAACCTGTATTTATCAATGGGTTTCGAATCGGATTCGTTGAACAAGATTTCAATCTACGTACATTTTTGATTGATGCTCGTCGTAATGGGTTAGTTCCTCATGATATATCCATCATTCACACCTACTATGATAACTCGATCCATTTACAAACAGATGCTGGCCGTGTGATTCGTCCTTTGTTTACGGTTACCAACAATCAAGTTCAAATCACCAAAGACGACTTGTTCAAATTACAAACCAATGCCATTGATTGGCCGTATTTAATCGGTAGTGGAAAAGTCGAATATATTGATACTCTTGAAGCTGAAAATGCGTTGATCGCTGTCTCGTTTGAACAATTACGTGAACGTGCTGAAAAAGAAGCCATTGATGGTGTTGATACAGAAGAACCGTTTACTCATTGTGAGATTCATCCTGCTATGATTATAGGTGTTTGTGCTTCGATTATACCCATGGCAAATCACAATCAATCTCCACGTAATTGTTATGAATCTAGTATGTGCAAGCAAAGTATGTCTATTTATGCAATGAATTATCAATACCGTTTCGACACCATTGCTCATGTTCTGTGTTATCCTCAAAAACCACTCACTCCTACCAAGAGTATGAAATACATTGGCTTCGAAGATATGCCTGCTGGTCAAAATATTATTGCAGCTATCGCCTGTTTCACAGGGTACAACCAAGAAGACAGTGTCTTGTTGAATAAAGCAGCCATTCAACGTGGCATGTTTCGAAGTTTGTACTACAAGTCTACGTATGATGTTGAATGTTCGAAGAGTCACATCGACGGGGAGATGTTTTGCAAGCCAGATCCTAATGTAGTAGACAATAAATCTCAGTTAAATTACAATAAAATTGACAGCAATGGTGTCCCTGAGGTTGGTGCTGTTGTCAAACAAAATGATGTACTGATTGGTAAAATACAACCATTAAAAACAACACAAGAACAACAGTTCATCAGTAGTGGATCTACTATCACAGAACCTTCTAAATTCACACATCGTGATATATCTGTTACCGTGAAATCCAATCAAGAAGGTATTGTTGATGCCATAGCCGTTAGTGACTTGTCAGAAAATGGCAAACAGCTCATCAAAGTCAAAATACGTCAAGTACGTATACCAGAGGTTGGTGACAAATTTGCAAGTTGCAACGGGCAAAAAGGTACCTGTGGTCTCATTGTTGCACAAGAAGATATGCCATACACTACCAGTGGCATCACACCTGACCTCATTCTTAATGTCCATGCGATCCCAAGTCGTATGACCATTGGTCAGCTCTTAGAATGTGTCATGAGCAAAACACGTTGTGTCACTGGATTACAATCTACTTCTACCGCCTTTGAAGCAAGTGATATAGAATCAGTGGCAGCACAATTACATGAAGCAGGGTTTGAAAAGTATGGAAAAGAACTGATGTATCATCCTGCAACAGGTAGACAAATGGAAGCACTCATCTTTATTGGTCCAACTTATTATCAACGTTTGAAACATATGGTTGCTGACAAGGTAAGCTCGTTTTTCTTTCATTTTACTTTTTATCCATTTTCACCTTTTCTTTTACTTTTTCTTGTAGATTCATGCTAGAGCTCATGGTCCAAAACACGCATTTGGACGTCAACCAACAGAAGGTTTGTTTTTACGTTATACGTCATACGTTGATTGTCATTTACTTACTCCCTCGTCTTCCTTTCTATTTCTGCTTCTTAGGTCGTAGTCGTGAAGGTGGTTTCCGTTTTGGTGAAAGTAAGTTGTTTGTGCTTACCCTTTGGGTTACTAAAGTGTTGTGACTAATGTTTTGTTTATCTTTTTTTATTGTTACTAACGTATGGTTTATGTTTTATAGTGGAACGTGATGTATTGATTGCTCACGGTGCATCTGCTTTATTACAAGAGAAATTATGTACGTTATCCGATCATTATGTCATGCCAGTGTGTCAAACCTGTGGCTTGGTCTGTATCAAGAATCGTAACAAAGTCATGTGTAAAGTCTGTTTGGAAAAATCAGATGTTGTAATGGTGGAATTGCCCTATGCTTGTAAGTTGTTATTCCAAGAGTTAATGGCCATGAACATTGCTCCTCGTATCAATGTCAACGATTATAAACGTAAATTGTGAGTTTGGTTTATCATTTGTTTTATCGTTTGTTTTTTGTTTTTTTCGTGCTATCTTTTTTCGTGTTTTATCATTTTTTGAGTTTTACCGAATAAAAACAAGTTGATTTATTCAATTATTCATCATGATGTTTTGATGGAATAGTGTACGAACGCAACTTACGTACATGTTGTGTTTTTGGGAAAAAGAATGAGAATGATTTAGAATTAGAACGTTTATGATTTGGTTGTTCTTCATCATCTGTTTGTGCATGATGAATAAGTTTCAACTTACCGTTAAAGTGGTTGGATAATGTCTTTATTTCTTGTTGCTTTGCATCTTCATCAGATTGTTCTTGGTCTGATTGATCTTGATCTTCGTTTTGCATGTGTAAAAACGACAATTGACGAGATGTTTTTGGTGATGGTGTTTTTGGTGGAGGTGTGAGTACGATCTCTTCAAAGTCAAGCGTCGAAGAAACAGAAGACGGTTTTTTAGGTGTACGAAGAAAATCATCTTCGTCTTCAAATGATGGTTGTGATGATTCTTCTGTCTCTTCAAGATTAAAACGTAAGATGTTATCCGATGATACAGTTGGTTCTTTACGAGGATTTCTTATTGGTGAAAACATACCTTGATGTTGTGGTTGTGCTTGTGGTTGTGGTTGTGCTTGTCCTTTTGCTTCAGGTTTAGAAGATGATGACAATGTAAAATCAATCGTACGTTTATGAGATTCTGTTGCAGGTGGAGAAGAAGACATCGTAGATGAAGGAGGAGGAGAACGTTGACGTACAGGTTTCACAGGAGCACGTAATACTTTACTTGTTGTACCAACATACTTGTATCCACCTTTTCTCGCCTTTAAACGGT
>Ga0214923_10003079_pt1 | contig 21313 bp, 11 predicted proteins | sample LL1510_MetaG_FD_177993 | JGI IMG/M metagenome (GOLD analysis project Ga0214923, IMG submission 177993) | Freshwater microbial communities from Lake Lanier, Atlanta, Georgia, United States - LL-1510 | ecosystem: Environmental > Aquatic > Freshwater > Lake | place: USA: Georgia | collected...
TGAAGTCACTCAAGTACGCAAAGGAGCGCCCGCAGGGCCGCTCGGTAATGGGTAAGGACCCAGCAGCACCGCAGGTCGCAATCATCGAGCACCCAGATGTGCGCAGGATGCTGCTGGCTCAGAAGAGCTACGTGGAGGGCGCGCTTGCGCTGCTTCTGTACTGCGCAAAGCTCGACGACGACCACCGCACGCTTGAGGATGAGGAAGCCCGCAACAAGGCGGGCCTGCTGCTTGATCTGCTGACCCCGATCGCCAAGAGCTGGCCGTCGCAATGGTGTGCAGAAGCGAACTCGCTGGCGATTCAGATTCACGGCGGCTACGGCTACGCCCGCGACTACGAGGTAGAGCAGCACTACCGCGACAACCGCCTCAACCCGATTCACGAGGGCACCCACGGCATTCAGGCACTCGACCTGTTGGGCCGCAAGGTCACGATGCAGGGCGGCGCAGCACTCGGCGCCTTGGTCGAAGAGGTCAACTCAACCATTGAGCGGGCCAAGACAGCCGGCGGCGAAACCGCAGAGCACGCAGCAACGCTTGAGGCAAGCTTCCAGCGACTGCTGCAGGTGACGGGTTCACTCTGGGGCAATGGCGCCGAAGGCGCAGAACAGGCACTTGCCAACGCGACCGCTTACCTCGAGGCAGCGGGCGACATCGTGATCGCATGGGTCTGGCTTGAACAGCTGCTCGCAGCAGACGGCAAGACCAGCGACTTCTACGAAGGCAAGCGCGCAGCGGCACGATACTTCTTCCGTTGCGCCCTGCCCCGCACGGCGCCACAGCTTGACCTGCTCGAGAGCGGCGACCGAACATCGCTCGACGCAGACCCAGCCTGGCTGTAAGGAGACCACAAGTCGCTACCAGTTCTGTCAACCCTTCGGGGGTAAACAATTGTCTGCTTCCATTGACGAAGAGATGCCAGAACCACTCACACCGACCAGCCGGAGCGCTGCTCAATCGATATTGATCAGCGCCGATGCCCGCCGGTTGGATCGGCTTGCGTGGATCGTGGTTGCGGCCCTCAGTGCAATCGGGTTTTCCGTTCGAGCTGCCGGCAATGGCCAAAGCCTGATGGCAGACGAGCTGTTCGCTTGGTTCGAGACAGCGGGCAGGCCGCTCAGCGGAGTGCTCGAACAGGTTCGAGGGGGCTTGGAGTTAAGTCCCCCGCTGTACTTTCTGGTCGCTCGGGGAACACAGTTAGTCGGAGACCCAAGCGTCACGATCCGACTCCCATCGCTGATTTCGGGGACACTCCTGATCCCCGCGGTTTACGGGCTTTGCAGAGAATTTGCTGGCCGCCGAGCGGGGCTCACCGCAGCAGCGCTTACGGCGACGAGTTCGATTGGCGTCTTCTACTCGAATGAAGCTCGCCCTTACGCGATGTTGGCGCTGGCGTCGGCTCTTTCCACGCTCGTGCTACTCAGGGCGCTGCGCAGCGATAGGGGTGGATACTGGCTGGCCTACGCGCTCGCGACAATTGCAATCGGTTACCTGCACTACTTCGGCGTTTTTGTCGTAGCTGTGCAGTTCGTATGGGCTGCCGTCACTCATCGCGCACAACTAAAGGCCTTGATTGTTTCAACTGGCATTGCCGGGCTGGCAGTACTCGCTTGGGTCACTTACAGCGGCGTAAAGAGCGACTCCACAAACATGCTTCCCCCCTTCGCGATGAATTGGGATGTGCTCGAATTCCCCGCCCGTCTCTTCATTGGCTATCCGTTCTTCTTCAAGTTCAGCGAGATTCCGGGAGTCGGCACGACAATCGTCTTCGCCGGATCCATCGCCACAGCTGCAGTGATGACGATCATCGGATCAGTGCGAGCCAGGCAGTCTGCTCCGCGTTCAGACCGAGGCTCACAGAGCATCGGGAGTCGCCGCGTGACCTGGGTGCTTGCCCCGGCATTAGCCCTAGCCGGACCCGTTGGAACACTGTTCGTCTCATTAGCGGGAGGCTCAATGGTGACCGTAACGAAGTACTCAATTGCCTCGCTGCCAGCGGCGCTGATCTGCGCGGCTCTGATCCTCACAAACGCCGGTCGGCGTGCGGGAGTCGTTCTGTCGGTCATTGCCGTAGGAGCATCGGCGTGGAGCTGCGGCCAACTTCTCAAGCCCGAGTATCAGCGGCCCGACATGAGAGCTGCGGCGCACTGGATCGACTCCAACAGCCCAGCCAACGTGGTTCTGATCAACGAGCTCAATCCGGCCAACGGAGTCCGCCCGCTCGCACCGTACCTCCGAACCCCAAGCATGGACCCAGTGTCCATATTCGTGCAGGGCATCTCGTTTCGAACCAAGTCAACCGACTACCTCGTCGGGGAGGCGAATGCTCGCAAATCCGACCTGATGATTGTCTTCAACGACTCCCCGGCGATGCGAGAAGCTGTCATCAATGATCCCCGATGGGCGTCTAAGTTCAGTCTTGTAAACGAAACCAGCGGACTAGGCGTCGCATCTGGCTACAGAGTGCTGCACTTCAAGTACGCAGCGGTCACCGATTGACACATCGCGGCGCAGGCTAACGTGCGCGGTGCCTCAGCTCCGCTGCTGTACCGGCACCGTCGCCTACGGGTCCAAGCGGTCAGTACGATCCCTTCGGTGTTGATGACCAGAGCGCGCTCAGCCATTCTTCTTGCGTTGCTCCCAGCGGCGCTTGCGTTGACTAACCCACTGACGGCAAGCGCAGCGGCCACGACTGTGACCGCTCAGCCCGAGCTGTTCCCGAACTTCGACTCGAAGATCACCGATTACGCAGTCAAGTGTGGCGGAGGGTCGGTTTCGTTTTCGGCATCTTCGACCGACTCAACCAAGATCTCGCTCAAGGGTGGCACCGCAAAGCCGAGTGTGAGCGAGTCGCTACCGCTCGCGGTCGGTCAATCGTTTTCGTGGACGCTCTCGCAGAAAGTCGGATCGCGAACAGTCAAAACGCCTTACTTCGCAAGGTGCGTACCTGACGACATGAACCTTCCCGCGGTCACCCGCAAAGGCACACCAACTGCGGCTCTCTACCTGCTGAGTACCGGCACCGCCCCGACCCTTGACCAGGATCTTCAGCCGATCACGACTTGGTACCCGACCCTGTTCGACAGCAACGGCGTTCCGCTTTGGTGGTTCAAGCGCGGGTTCGTTCAACTCAATCCAACAATTCTCGACTCGAAGACCGTTGCCCTGTGGCAACCGCTCGGAATACCTAACCGCCTCGGCGACTTTGGTTTTGGGCGCTGGCAAACCTATGGTTTTGATGGCACTGCAAAATCAACGATCACCGCGGCCGATCCGGGCTACGACATCCACGAGATTCAGCCGGGCTCGGCAGCAGGTAGGTACCTGACTGTTACGTACGAGAAGACAGGTCTTTACGACCTGCAGTCACTTTGGGGACCCAAGGACGCTTGGGGCTACCGGGCCGTGGTGCGCGAGGTAACTGCCGACGGCGCCGTGAAGTGGAGCTGGAACGCCAACACCCACATAACGACCGATGAACTGTCGCCGTGGTGGCGCGAACATGAAGTCAGGCGCAAGGTCACGATTGACGCCTTCCTTGCGTTCGACATCGACCACATCAGCTCGGCCCGACTTGACGGCACCGGAGTGATCCTCGCGTTCAGGCACCTTGACGCGGTATATCGGGTCAACAAGGCCAGCGGCAAGATTCTCTGGAAGCTCGGTGGCACCAAAACTCCGCAGAGCCTCAAGGTGAACGGCGACCCGCACGGCGAGAACCCGATCGCAGCGCCACACGACGCAACTCCGCTCAGCGGCGGGCGCGTGGCACTTATCGACGTTGGCCTCGGCTACGACCGCAGGCCGAGATTCGTGATCTACAAGATCGACGCGAAGAACAAGACGGCCACGTTCGAGTCGCAGATTGAGAGCCCGATTGACTCGCGCCCAATCTGCTGCGGCAGCGCAAGGCTGCTGAAGTCGGGTAACTGGGCGATCTCATGGCCAGGCCAACCGCTCGCTGGCGAGTACAAGGCCGACGGCACGCCAGTCGTTGAATTCGGGCTTCCTGCGCGCAAGTTCTCCTATCGGATGCAAGCGTTCGAAAAGGGCGCCATCACCGCCACCCAACTGCGGGCCGCGATGAACAAGATGTACCCGGCCTCAGCTGGCAGCTGACACCGCTCCGTGCCCAGCGTTCTGTAATGAGCTCAGTCCAAGGTGGTCGAGTAGACCAAAGCCCGCGCCTCGTGGCTAATTGGATCAGTCCCGAACGCCTCTTGTTATCTTTCGGGTCATAAATTAACCGCTCCGGCGATTAGCTCGCCGGTTCTCCTACCCAACGAAGGACTTCAAGTGAAATCTCGCCCCGAGACTCTGCCCCGCCCAACGAGCCGGTTCCGCTCAATGCTGGCCCTCGCCGTTGCCGTTTCAGCGACATCAGCGATTGCGGCTGGATCAGCCGCCCAAAGCGCGCAGGCCCAGAGTTACGAACCAATCAAGTGCCAAAACTCAGGTAGCCAAGTTGTCGCTGGCGTCACCGTCACACTCGTGAAGAGCACCGAACCCGACGGCCAACACCTCCCTTGTGGAACTGGTGGATTGTCGGATGCTTGGTATGAACATGGCCGCCTGAAAGGGAAGCCAGACTCGTGGTGGGAGACGTCAACCCACTGGACGTTCTCGCGCGGTGTCAGTGGAGTTGCATTCGATATTGAAGGCAACCGCCCTGCCGATGGTGGATTTGCGCGTTACAAAGTCATTGGCAAGAACGCGAACGGTGACGTCGTCTACCCGTCGCAGAACCTGGTCTTTGAGAACCGAAATTCAAACTGGCGAAGGGTTGAGGTCTTCGAAGAAGACATCGTGAGTCTTGAGGTTGAGCAGCGGCTGACGTCGCTGGTCCACGTATCGGCGATCTCGATGTATCTGATCAGCGGCAAGCTGAGTGTTGGGTTCGGCTACCACGCCGGGCACCTCACCTCAGATGTCGGTGGGATCGATTGCGATCCCACGGGTGGTGAATGCCAAACCACAGTTGCGCTGTCTCATAGCCCGCAGTCGGTGACGCTCACGGCAAATCCGACGGCCGGGCTTGACTTCTCAAGCTGGAGCGGTTGTGACTCTTCAACGAAGCCGCCGTCCGCACCACCGTTTACCTGCACGGTCGCGATGAGCAGCGCTCGCAACGTGACCGCCATTTACACCGATCCGAATGATCCAGTCGGGACAGGCGGCGAGACAGCCGAAACTACGAATAGCTATCTCGACGTTGAGGTGATGGGCAAAGGCAGCGTCAAGTCAAGCCCTTCGGGTATCAACTGCTCCAACACACTTAAAGAATGTTCAACTCAGTTCCAGTACCAGCCGAAGGTCACGCTGACGGCGACACCAGCCAAGGGCTGGCGCTTCGTTCGCTGGAGCGGCGATCGGTGCGAGAACTCGACTAACAGCGTCTGCGTGATCCCGAAGGGGCAGATTGAATGCGAGCAGGTTTACGCCGAATTCGCCAAGGCTGAGGTGCGCGTCGCGAGGGCCGCTGCCAAGCGGAAACTCGCTCACCGCACCCAGTTCGTGCCGGTCAGCTTCGTGTCAACTGACACCGGACGGGCAACAATCTCAGTATTCAAGTGCACCGCAGGCAAGTGCGGCGGCAAGGCACTGATCAAGCTCAACACGATCACCACGAAGGGCGCGAACTCGATGACTCTCAAGACCAAGAAACTCGCTCCGGGTCGGTATCAGTTCGCAGTCAGCAACTCGATCAGCGGATCGAAGGCCTACTTCACGGTCGCAGCGCCAGCGCCGAAGTTCACCGGCTGAACGCGACCTAGCAGCGAGCGAATTCGCCCGGCGCTGAGAGGCGCTGGGCGATTGTCGCACGTGTGCTACGCTTGCCGGGTGGGGCGAGAAGTAACTCAACGGGAGCTACGGAATGAGAGCGGCGCAATCATGCGCGGCCTTGACCGAGGAGAGAGCTACATCGTGACTCGCAACGGAGTTCCAGTGGGTGAACTGAGGCCGGTTCGCCGCCAATCGTTTGTCAGCAGAGAGTCTCTAGTCGATCTGTTCAGCGGATCACCGAAGATTGACTGGCAAGGGTTCCGCGCCGACGTTCGCGGTTGGTACGCCGACGACTTGCCCGAGCCAGACCCGTGGGAACAAAGCACGAGCGCAAAACCCAAGCGCAGTAGGCGCTAACGCGATGCCAACTACTAACAGCAGAGGCCTGCTCGACACGTCGGTTGTAATCGGTTTCGACTTCATCGACATGGCAATGCTCCCCAGCGAATCTGCGGTCTCGTCAATCACGATCGCCGAGTTGTCGTCGGGCCCAAGCGCAGCGACAACTCAAGTCGAGCAGTCCGCCCGACAGGACAGATTGCAGCGCGTCGAGGCTGGGTTCGACGCCCTTCCGTTCGACTCCCACGCCGCAAGAGCATTTGGCCGAATCGCCCCCGTGCTTCGATCAAGTGGGCGCAAACCACGCGGCGCGAACTTGGCTGACTACCTGATCGCCGCCACAGCCTTGGCGCATGATCTTCCGCTCTACACACTTGACTACGACGACATCGCCCCGCTCAACGGGTTGATTGAGATCGTCGCAGTTGGCTGATGAGCTCTAGCGAAGGCCGCATGGACCTCAGCGAGACTCAGGCCGCACCCGCTGCCGGCCACACTGCCGTGGTCTTGGCCAACCAGCTTTCGCCCGAGAACCCAGCTCTGGCAGGGGCTGGCCGCGTCGTGTTCGTTGAGTCGCTGGGCGCAATGCGGGGCCGCCGCTACCACCGGGCGCGACTGCATGTGGTGCTGTCGGCAATGCGCCACCGAGCGGCCGAGCTGCGCAGCGAGGGCCATGAGGTAATTGAGATTCGCGAAGCACAGAGCGTCAGCTCAGCGCTGATCGACGGCGGCTGGCTCGGGCCGACGGCAGCGCCGGTTGTGTGTCAGCGACCTGAGTCGCGTCGAGTTGCAGAGAGCCTCGCCGATGCAGGAGTGCATCTGCTCGACGGCGGCACGTTTGTCGCTGATGCCGACGAGTTCGCAGCTTGGGCCGCAGGCCGCAAGCGCATCACGATGGAGTTCTTCTACCGCCGCATGCGCACCGAGCACAACCTGCTGCTCGACTCTGCTGGCGACCCAGAGGGCGGCAAGTGGAACCTCGACTCCGAGAACCGTCGCCCGCCGAAGGAAGGGCTCTCTCCACCGCAGCCATGGCTTCCCACTGAAGATGCGATTGACGCCGAGGTCCGCTCCGACCTCAATCGGTTCGAGGCCGAGCACGGCATCTCGATGTGGGGCAGTGGCGAGCCGAGGGAGTTCGCAGCCACGGCCAGCGAAGCAAAGGCGGTGCTCGACGACTTCATTGCTAACCGACTTGCCGGTTTCGGCCCTTGGCAGGACGCGATGGTGCCGGGTGAGGACACGATGTTTCATGCTCGGATCTCGGTGCCCCTGAACCTCGGGCTGCTCGACCCGCTCGAAGCTTGCCACGCAGCTGAAGCCGCCTACCGCGCCGGGGCCGTGCCGCTTCAGTCGGCAGAAGGTTCATTAGGCAAATAATCGGCTGGCGTGAGTTCGTGCGCTGCATGTACCGCCTGCGCGATGGCGAATGGGAAACAGACAACGCCTTGGGAGCTTCACTGCCTCTGCCTCCAGCCTTCCATGACCCATCGGCCACCGACTGGCAATGCCTCAGTTCAACCATCGCGACAGTCGACCGCACGGGCTACGCCCACCACATCGAGCGGCTCATGGTGTTGGGCAACTCGATGCTGCTGCTCGGCATCGAGCCAGGTGAGGCGCTCGCGTGGTTTAGGGAATCGTTCGTCGATGCTGCCGACTGGGTGATGGCACCGAACGTGCTCGGCATGGGCATCCATGCCGACGGCGGCGTGATGATGACTAAGCCATATGCAGCTGGCGGCAACTACATGAACCGCATGTCGAGGCACTGCGGCTCATGCCGCTACGACCCAAAGCAACGCAAGGGTGAGAACGCCTGCCCGCTGACAGCCATGTATTGGGAGTTCCTCGACCGCCACAGAGAACGCTTCGCCGCCAACCCACGAATGTCGCTCGCGATCCGCAACCTTGAACGCATCGACCCAGCTGAACTTGAGCAAGTCAAGCAAACTGCAGAGGCAGCCAGAGAGCGAATCTCGCGGGGCGAGACTCCGAGCTCCGGCTCGGCGAAGCTGCTGTAAGCGCAATGACCAGATTCGCAATGAAGAGCACTGCGTCTGCGGCACCCGGTTCCAATTGAGCACCCAACGAGCCTTCTAACTGCACTACGGCATCGCAATGTGTCAAACCATCACCTGATTGATGCTGTCAGAGCGTTGCACCGAAGCGGCGGTGGACTTTGTCAGCGCGTTTGGGACCAGTTGGTCCAGTTGCCCGCCGAGTCGGCAAACCTGACCCAGTTGATGGTCGCCTGATTCGGGATGGTTACCGATGTCGTCCCCTTCATCACCTGCGCCGCGACAGGTGTCGCTGTGGACTTGGGCACTGTTGGCGAGTTTGACCATTCCAGATGCGTCGCCGGGTCAGTCTGCGAACGGCTTGAGAAGTCGACGATCGAGTTCCTGCCGGAGCGCGTGACTCTGAGACTGTCGATAGTCGGCGGTATCGTGTCAATTATCCACGCAGCGGTCGCCGGGGCGCCGATATTGCTTGCGGCATCGGTCTGCCTGACTGACACGGAGTGACTCCCCTCGCTCAGACTGGCGAGCGCCAGCGGGCTCCGGCATGCAGACCAGTCGCCCAAGTCGATTGAGCATTCGTAAGTTCCGCCCGCTTCCCCTGTGACACTAATCTGAGCGCCGCTGGCCCTCGTTCGGGCTGGCGGCACGCCACCAAGCGTCGGTGCCTTCGGAGGCACGGTGTCGATCGTCCAGCTGACTGTGCGGATTGCTCCAACGTTGCCCACATCATCGGTCTGACGCATCTCGAGCTTATGGACACCATCTGTCAGCGGGTCGGTGGTGAAGGATGGCGGCGAGCAGTTGACCCAAGCCTTACCATCGAGGCGGCACTGCACGCGAGCGGGCCCCTCGATTGCCTCGAACCCGACGGAGACTGACGAGCTGGCGCTCACTGCCGGCGGAGCGGAGACGACCGTCGGCGCCGCCGGTCCAATGGTGTCAACCTCCCAGACAGCGACGGTAGGGATGCTCGCGTTGCCGGTTCCTGAGAGCTGCCGAATCCTGAGCTCGTGCCGTCCGTCCGCGAGCGCGCTTAGTACCCGTGGTGACGCGCAAGCCGCCCAAGCAGCATCGTCGAAGCTGCACTGGACGATTGTTCCCTTGACCGTCGTGAATGCGACCGACGCATTCTTCACCGAGGTCCTCGCGGCTGGCGCCGATGTGATCACAGGTGCCGCAGGCGGGTAGATATCCGGGACGGTTGACTGTCGGCTGCTGTCATCACCCCAGCACTGGACGCGCCCGCTATCTCTCATCGCACAGCTGTGCGACGAGCCTGACGATACCCATGTGTACGCTCCCCCCGGAACCGATGTCTGGCCGGTCGACCCGGAACCCCAGCAAAGGATCTGACCATCCTTGCGAACTGCGCAGACGTGGGCCCTGCCTACAGAAACCTGGTGAAAAGTTCCCTCAGGCGGGCTCGATTTGCCGCTTGCATCGCTCCCCCAGCAGGAGAGAGTCCCAGTATCGGAGATGGCACATGAGCTGTCCGAGCCTGAGCTGACGTCGACAAACCTGCCCTGCGGTGAGATGAGTCTGTTTGAATCACTATTGCCCCAGCACGCGAGCTCTTCGGCGACCGTGATGGCGCAGGTGTGCTCGCTTCCCGCGCTGACCTTCGTGTAGGTGCCCTGTGGGGCCGCCACCTGGCCCTTGTCGTTGGCGCCCCAGCACACCAGAGTTCCGTCGGTCCTTATCGCGCAGGTGTGCGAAAGGCCTGCCGAGACCTGCCCGAAGACTCCCGTCGGCCCGGACGTCTGACCTTGAGCGTTGGATCCGAAACAGCTGAGCGCGCCAGCCAGCGTGATCGCGCAGGTATGCATCCCGCCTGCGCTTATGGCCAAGTACTTTCCTGCCGGAAGTGTGGTGCGGCCCAACTCCGACGAACCCCAGCATCCCGCTGTTCCGGTGGTGCCGACGATCGCGCAGCTGTGGGCCTGACCAGCCGAGACTTGGGTAGTGGCGTCCGGCAAGGCAGCGATAACAGTCCACGCCGCCCGCGCCACAGGCCCGACGTTGCCAGCGACGTCGGTCTGACGAACTTCGAACGTGTGGACACCATCGGGCAGGGATCTCAACTTCAGCGGCGACGCGCAGACAGACCAGTCGCCCAGATCGCTCCTGCACTCCACCTTTGCTCCCGCTTCGCCGGTGAACGCCACGCTCGCGCCCGTCGTCCCGACGAGTCCGTTCGGCGCGCCAGACAAAGCAGGTGCTGCCGGTGCCATCAGGTCGATCGTCCAACTCACCGTCCGCGCGGGGCCGATATTGCCGGCGGCGTCAGTCTGCTTGACCGCAAGCTTATGCACCCCGGCCTTCAGTGAGGTCAAAGTCAGCGAGGCTTGACAGCTGGCGAAGTCGCCCCCATCAATTGAGCAGGTGAAAGTAGCCGTGTCCTCACCGGAAATTGTGAAGGTCTGAGTTGTCTGGTTGGTCGGCTTGGTGGACGTACCGTTGATGACCGGTGCTGCGGGCGCCGTTACGTCGACCGTCCACGTCGCTGTTGCAGGGTCGCTGAAGTTGCCAGCAAGGTCTGTTTGGCGAACCCTGAACGTGTGCTGCGCCTCGCTCAGGGCAGAGAGCGAGCGCGGTGAGGTGCAACTTTGCCACGCGGCGTTGTCAAGCGAGCACTGGAATGTCGCTCCGCTCTCGCCAGTGAAGGTTGGTTTCGCGTTACGAAGGGCCGTGTAGAGCGATGGCACTGTTGCGACCGTCGGTGGCAGGGCGGTGCGGTCGACCGTCCAGCTGACGTTCGTCGCGTTGCCGACATTGCCGGCCACGTCGACCTGCTTCACGGAGAGGGCGTGCTGGCCGTCGCCAAGGTCGCTAAACGCCGTCGGGTTGAGACAGGATGAGAAGGCGGCCGAGTCGAGCGAGCACTGGAATGTCGCTCCTGTCTCGCCAGTGAACGTGAACGATTGCGTATTCGCGTTAGTCGGCCCAACCGGCGCACCAGTCACACCCGGCGAGTCGGGTGGGGTGAGGTCAATCGTCCATGTGACCTGGCTCGGTTGGCCGGTGTTGCCGGCCTGATCGGTCTGGGTCACGATCAGTGTGTGCGAGCCGAGCTTCAGCGAGCCGAACGAAGGAGACGAGGAACAGCCAGTTGCAACGCCGCCATCGAGCGAACACTGAAATGTCGCCAAGTCCTCTCCCGAGAGGGTGAATGGCTGGGTCGTCTGGTTGGTCGGCTTGACTGGAGCGCCGCCTATCGTCGGCGCAGGCGGCGCGGTCAGATCGATAACCCAGACTGCACTTGCGGGATCGCTCGTGTTGCCGGCTACGTCGGTCTGGCGCACCCTGAAGGTTTGCTGCCTCTCGGCCAGGCCGCTGAGCAATCGGGGTGACGTGCAGGCCTGCCAGTCGGCTTCGTTGAGCGAGCACTGGAAGGTCGCGCCCACCTCGCCGAGGAACGCAGGAGCTGCAGTCAACTGCCTCGTGGGTTTGCTTGGCAGACCGCCAAGCGTCGGCGGCAGGGCTGTGCGATCAATCGTCCAGCTGAGCATCCTCGCCGGCCCGGTGTTGCCAGCCACATCAACCTGTCGAACGAGGAGCGCATGCTGCCCCTCGGGCAAGTTACTGAAGCTGATCGATGGATCACAGGCCGCGTAGTCGCTGCCGTCAAGCGCGCACTGGAAGGTCGCCCCGCTCTCACCGATGAAGCCGAGGGTTTGGGTTGCTGTGTTAACGGCATTGGTCGGCGCGTCGGTCACGACAGGCGCCACTGGAGCCGTCAAGTCAACCACCCACGTCACGCTCGCAGCGACACCCACATTCCCAGCCTGATCAATCTGCCTGACCCTGAACGTATGGCTTCCCTCCGCAAGACCCGAGAACGACGCCGAACCGCTACACGAACTGTAAGCAGTGGTCGAATCAATCGAGCACTGGAACGTCGCCCCGTCCTCACCAATGAACGAAAGGGCCTGGCTCGCCGAGTTGATTGGCTTGACGGGCGCGCCGATAACAGCAGGCGCTGCCGGTGGAGTGATGTCAACCGTCCACGTGACACTCGCCGCCGGCCCAGTGTTACCCGCAACATCAGTCTGCTTCACAGCCAACGAGTGCAAACCCTCTCGAAGCCCATTGAATGACGGCGACGTCGAACACACCGAAAACGACCCACCATCAAGAGAACACGTAAACGTCGCCCTGCTCTCCCCAGACAGCGTCACTGACTGCGCCTGCGAGCTCGTCGGCCTGCTCGGAACTCCAGAGATCACAGGCGCTTCAGGAGCCGTCGTATCGACAGTCCAACTGACACTCACAGCCGGCCCAACATTTCCCGCCACGTCACTCTGCTTGACAGTGAGAGTGTGATCACCGTCCTGAAGCGAACTGAACGAAGGCGCCGAACTGCAACCGGTGAACTCACCGGCATCAAGCGAACACTGGAAACTCGCACCGGCCTCACCGAAGATGCTGAAAGACTGCGTCGTCGACTTAGTCGGATTGCTCGGCGCCCCGCTGACCGCCGGTTTTGCTGGAGCCGTCGTATCAACCACCCACGTCACACTCGCAACCAGTCCAGAATTGCCTGCCAGATCAATCTGCTTTGAGTAGAAGGTGTGTGTGCCGTCCCTCAACGACGAGAAGTTCTGAACCGACGAGCAGACACTCAGCGTCGTGCTGTCGAGAGCACACTGGAATGAGGCCCCATTCTCTCCTGAGAGTGTGAGCGACTGGCTCGTCTGCGTCGTTGGCTTGGCCGGCGCACCAGTGATGCCAGGCGCTGAGGGAGGTGTGCTGTCGACGACCCACGTGGTGCTTGCCGCAGTCCCCTGATTGCCGGCTACATCAGTCTGCTTGACGCTAAGTGTGTGGGAGCCGTCCTTGAGCGGAGTGAAGCTCAGTGTTGCAGTACATGATGTGAAGATCGCGGTGTCAAGCGCGCACTGGAACGTTGCACCATCCTCACCCGAGAGGTTGAACGACTGACTCGTCGAGTTGCTCAGCGAACTCGGGGTGCCGGTGATCGTCGGACTGACCGGCGGGGTCAGGTCAACGGTCCACCTGACGGTTGCGGTTGTGCTCACGTTCCCAGCGAGATCGGCCTGTTGCACGGAGAGAACGTGGGTGCCCTCCCTGAGCGAGCTGAACGATGGGGAAGCGGAACAGATTGCCCAGTCTCCTGAGTCAAGCGCGCACCGGAATGACGCGCCCGCTTCGCCCGTGATGCTTGCCGCTTGAGTCGTCTGGTTGGTTGGCTTGATCGGGATGCCGGTGACCGTCGGCGCTGCGGGTGCCACGGTGTCGACAGTCCATGTCGCGCTGCCGATCGGGCTGACGTTGCCGGCGGCGTCCATTTGCCTGACCCGCAGAGTGTGGGATCCATTCCTGAGCGACGAGAACGAGATTGGGGTCTTGCAAGCTGAATATGCGGTCGTGCTGTCAAGGGCGCACTCGATCGTTGCACCGTCCTCACCCGAGAAGGCCAGCGACTGTGAAGTCTGACTGGTGGCGGTTGAGGGAGTCCCGGTGATGACCGGGGCCTTCGGCGCCGTCAGGTCAACGGTCCATCTGACCGTAGTACCGTCGCCGGTGTTGCCCGCCGCGTCAGTCTGCCTGACGGAGAAGAAGTGCGTGCTCTCGGTCAGTCCTGTCGCTTCGAATGGGCTGTTGCAGCTGACCGGAGTGGCGCCATCCAGCGAGCACACAAAGCGCCCGTCGCTCTCTCCCGAGAGCCTCAGGGAGATTGATGTCGATTTGCTGGCAGCGCTGGGCTGGTTGCCGATTGACGGTGCGGCGGGAGCTGTCACGTCGATCGTCCACGCCGAATAGAGCGCTCCGAAGGCCACCCCGTCCGCGGATCCCTGACGGATACCGATCACGTGGTCGCCCTCGGTCAGGCTGGTGAGCGCTAGGGGGTTTGAACACGATGCCCATTCTGCGAGGTCGAGGGAACACTCAATCGTCGCGGGCAAGTCGCTCGTGAAGCTGACCGAGGCCGTTGTTGAGTTGCTCAGGGCAACGGGAGGGGAGGTGAAATCCAACCCCGTGAAGATCGGCGCAGGCTGAAGCCCAGAACCCAACTGGCCATAGCTGTCGTCGCCCCAGCAGCTTGCCGCCCCGTCTGATGCGATTGAGCAGGTGTGTCCAGTGCCCGCGCTCACCTCGGTCGCGCTCAGCCTCCTGATCCTGGTCGGGATCGACCTTGAGAGCGTCGTGCCATCGCCGAGCTGCCCGTTGTCATTGCGGCCCCAGCACCAGACTGCCCTCGAGTTCGTAGTCGCGCACGTGTGCTGATCCCCGGCTTCGATCTGCTTTACGTCCTTCAGGCCGGCGACCTGAACCACACTGTTCGATTCCTGGCCAATGCCATCGCCGACCTCGCCGTAGGAGCCGCGCCCCCAGCAGCGAGCGGTTCCGTCACTGACCAGCGCACACGCGTGATTCCCGCCCATCGTTATCTGAGTGACATTGACCAACCCGGAGACTGTCACGGGCGTTACATTGTCAGAGGTGTTCGAGGAGTCCCTGCCAAGCTGCCCGTAGCTGTCGTCGCCCCAGCAGCGCACTGTGCCATCGGTCAGGACTGCGCAGGTCGAGTAGTCACCGGCAGCGATCTGCGTCGCTCCTGTGAGGTTGCTTCCGGCGGATGTCTTGACGTTGATCGGGGCACTGGAGTTGGCCGCCCGCGAGTTGCCGAGTTGGCCGCGGTCGTTCAGGCCCCAGCACTTGATGGCGCCCCCGGCGACGATCGCGCAGGAATGCCCGTAGCCGACGGCGACCTGCCGCGCCTTGTCCGGGGAGGCGAGAGTCACGGTCTTAGCTGTGACAGGCTGGGATGCGGCGGTGCTGTCGCCCAGCTGTGACCATGTGTCATAACCCCAACACTTGACCGCTCCGCCCGTTATGGCGACACAGGCGTGCCAGTCGGAGAGCGCTATTTGCGTGGCATTCTGGATGCCGCTTACCGTCACGGCGGAGTGCAGGCTTTGGTTGGCATTGCCTAACAGGAGAGTGCTCCACGTGCTGTTAAAGGTTCCGGTGGGATCTCCCCAGCAACGGACTGTTCCGTCGGTTACGACACCGCACGAGGCTGCGCCGCCAGTCGCGATTGACGCGAACGCGAATCCAGACGTCGACGAGGCTGCCAAGGGAGTGCTTCTGCTCCCGTAGGCGAATCCCAGCCCCGACCCGATGCTTCCCCAGCACTTGATGCTGCCGTCAGTCAGCAGGGCGCAACCGTTCGATCCGCTCGGAGAGCCCGCCGAGACCGATCTCAGCGACTGAACGCGCGTGGGGGAAACCTGATCCTGGAGCGTCCCGTCGCCGATCTGACCGCTTGAGTTGTCGCCCCAGCAGTAGAGCAGCCCATCGGAAGTGGCGGCGCAGACGCTCGTCGGACCAGCAGTGATCCTCGTGACGCCGCTCAATCCCGACACGCTCACCGGCACCTGCCTGCCCGCGTTCGTCCCGTCACCGAGTTGGCCGGAGCCGTTGTACCCCCAGCACTTCACGGTCGCATCCGCAAGCAGGGCACAGGTGAAGCTGCCTCCCGCTGTGATCTGAGTCGCCGTAGTGATACCACTCACTGCGACGGCAGTCTTCGTGTTGGTTGTCGAGTTGTTTCCCAGCTGACCGGAGTCGTTGTTTCCCCAGCACCTGATCGAGCCCGTGGAGTAAAGGCCGCAGGCATGAGCTTGGCCGGTAACTATCTGGGTGAGCCCCGTGACGGGGCCCGTGCTTGTCTTGACCGCTGCCGATGCGTAGGTGCGATCGATTGTGGTCCCGTCACCGAGTTGGACGTAGCCGTTGTTCCCCCAGCATCTCACTCCGCCGGTTGATGTGATCAGCGCGCAGGCGTGATTGCCGCCTGCCGCCACCTGAGAGAGACCGGTCAATGTCGCGGTTGAGCTCGACTTGACCGTCACCGGCACCAAGCTGCCGCTGACCGTCCCGTTGCCAAGCTGACCGGAGCCGTTGTACCCCCAGCACTGCACGGTTCCTCCGGAGAGCGCCGCGCAGCTGAAGTCGCTGCCGACCGAGATCTGGCTGGCGGCTGTGATCCCGGAGACCGGGGCCGGTAACGTGTGGTCACTGGTGGTGCCGTCGCCGAGCTGGCCGTATGCGTTCGATCCCCAGCACTTGACAGTGCCGCCCGCCAACAGCTCGCACGAGTGGCGGTTTCCCGAGGCTAGCTGGGTCGCAGCCGTAGCCGCAGCCGGTAGCGCGGTCGATGCGATCAGCAAAGCCGCAACTGCAAAGAATCCTGCCCTGAAGCTGCAGGCCGATCGGCTGGGTCTCAAGCAAATGATCCTCCGGGTCATCACTGAAACGCGAAAAGTACCCCATCTGATAAGTGAAAACAACCGTAACGTGAGGTCACGACACTGCGACTCGGACTTGCTTTCGACGCCGGGCCTCAGCAATGCTGCGAGCTTGACGAGCCCAGCGAAGGGGCCGCACAGAGTGTCTCAACCGAACAGTTGATCCGCTTGATCAGCCATAGTCGCCCGTTGAGGCCAACAGAGTGTCCCAAACGCCGCCAGAGGGCGAATCTCGCGGGGCGAAACTCCGAGCTCCGGCTCGGCGAAGCTGCTGTAAAGCCCTTCGGCCTGCGCCGACTGCCAGCTCAGCTTGTCTTTGACCCTTTGCCCGACTTGTTGCGACGGCACGCCTCGGAGCAGTAGCGAACCTCGTCCCAGTTCTTAGCCCACGACTTGCGCCATGTCATCTCGCGCCCGCATACAACGCAAATCTTGCTGGGCAGCGACGCCTTGTTTCCCTTGAAGCCCATTGGTCGACCAGGCGTTCAGCTATCGAAGCCAAGGCCGAGAGCGTCGAGGGTGCGCAGCCATGCTCCGCGCTGCCCCCCGTTTGCGTCGGCGGCGGCAAGCCTGTTGCGGGTTAGTTGAATCACAGCGCTGCGCAGCGGTTCGGGCGGGAACGGCACTGGTTTCGTGCGCACCATCTCGAGGCGAGTTGCCTCAGTGTCTATGCCATCTGCCAGGTCAAGCGCGACTCGCGCCCCGAACCTTGTAGCACCGACTCCGAGCCCTGTGTAGCCGGCCACGTAGGCAACTCGGCCATCCAGCGAGGTACCGAAGAACGGAGAGAACCTGCTGCAAGTGTCGATCGCTCCACCCCAACGGTGGCTGAACCTCACGCCTTCGAGCTGCGGGAAGGTGGTGAAGAAGTTCCGCGCCAAGGCAGCAAAGACATCTTGGTCGCCGTCGTAGCCACTGTTGACCCTGCCACCAAAGTGGTACACGGCCTCGAAGCCTCCCCAGAGGATTCGGTTGTCGGCGCTGAGCCGGTAGTAGTGGAATCGGTTGGCTGAGTCAGAGATGCCCTGCCGGCGCTTCCAGCCGATTGAGTCGAGCTGAGCGTCAGTCAGCGGCTCAGTCATCAGCACGTAGTCGTACACAGGCGCGACGTAGCGCTTGATCTCGCTGACGAGTGGCTCATGCGCGCTTGTAGCGAGCACGACCCTGCGAGCTGCCACAGAGCCAGCTTCCGTGGTGACACGAACACCCGCGCCGTCAGCATCTAGCTTGAGCGCCTTGGTGTTCTCGAAAACACGAACGCCAGCTTTAAGCACGGCCGCGAACAGGCCTTCAGCAAGTCGGGCTGGGTCAACAGTGGCAGCGCCGGTCTTGGCCCAAACGCCGCCGATGTAGAGCGGCGAGTTGACCTCGGCACGCATCGCCTCTGGCGAATCGAACACCTCGACTTCGCAACCATGCTGAGCAAGCAACCTGACGCTCTGGTGCATCCAGGCAATCTCGTGAGGTTCGATCGCGACGTCGATCGAACCGGCTTGGTTGAGCTGGCAGTCCATCGAGTGCTTCTCGATGTCGGCAATCAGCCCGCTGAAGCTCTCTGCCGCAAGCCGCTCGATTGTTGCGATCTCGTCGGGAAAACGAGCGACACCGTTGGCGATGCCGTGGGTCAGAGACTGTTCAAGAAACCCGCCGTTACGGCCGCTGGCACCAAAGGCGATCGTCTCTGCCTCGAGCAGCACAATGCTTCTGCCGGGCTCATCGGTGATCGCTTGAAGCGCAGCCCACAACCCTGTAAACCCGCCACCAATGATGCAGAGGTCAGCTTCAGCTGACCCGCTCAGCGCCGGCTGCGAGTCACGCGCAGCAAGAGCGTCGAGCCAGAACGGCTTCAGCTCAGAATCCGCGAATGCGGCAACGTCTTTCGCGTTCGGTTCACGCGACTCCCAGGGGCTGCTCATCTGAGTAACGACTCTAGGCGGTCAGCCGGTGAGGCTCATGGCGTCACGTCAGGAGCGATCAACTTGGCGCCGGGAATGTAAGTGGCGACCCTTCGTGGGTCGCGAGTAAGCAAGGTGCGGCCGGTGACTGCAGCGTGAGCTCCGATCAAGAAATCGGGCAGAACAGCTATGCGCTCGCCGCCCGCTCGCCGATACTGCAGGTGGGCACGCCCAGCTAGGAACGAAGCCTCAAACGGGATCTCCTCAACGACGGTCAACGGCTCCAAAACACTTCGAAGTTCTTCTACGCGGGGAAACCTCGGTGAAATCTCAGCGACAATCACCGAGTTGACAATCAGTGCGCCGCGCTGAGCGGCCTCGGTCAATCTTGCTTCAGACCACTCCAGCCACTGCGGATCCTCTGTGAACACGTCGAGCAGAACGCTGCTGTCGACGACCGTCGCCACGAGGCGGTCAGCGCCTGGTCAGAGCGAGAATCTGCTCGGTCGTCATCTCTCCTTCGCCGGCGCCTCGCATCCGAGCTACGGCGTCGGCTCTACTGCTCTGGCCGGGGCGAAGCCTCGCGCCGCCCTCGTCGAGCTCGAATACAACCTCGGTGCCGGCCTCGATCCCCAAGGCATTGCGTACCTCGATCGGAATCGTTACTTGGCCCTTGCTCGTCACTCTCATAGTGCGGTAAGACTAGCAAGTAATACCAAGGCCGCTCACTGGCCTTTGAGCTGCGAGCCCCGGGGCTAATCCGCTCGGATTGATCAGCGAAACGTGCGATACGTTCGCGCAGCCCACTGGCCTCCTGGCATGTCGGAGATTTGATCGGAGATCAACCGAAGTACTTCTGGAGGAGTCGGCAGCGGAATCGGCAACGCGTCACGGCACACAAGCGGAGCAAGGAACGCCGCTGCGCTTAGGTCAGCGACTGTGAAGCTATCGCCGACGAGGAAGGTCCTGCCTTCACTCAATTGCCCGAGCTTCTCGACCTCAGTGATCACAGTGTCCAATGGCTGCTGATCACCAACTGTGGGAACGCGGAAGAGCTGTCGCATCTTCGAAGCCATCACAGGTTGCACCAGTCGCAGCGTAAGCTCGCGCCCGCGGCCACCGCCAACAGACAGGAACTTCGCCGACAACTTTCGGTCAATCAGCAGGTGTTGGTAGACGAGGCTGCGTATTCTCGCGCCAAGACAGTGTCGAACTGCTCCTCCAGCTCGAGCGCTCGCTGCCGCTCAGTCGGGTCGGCTGGCAGCAACGGCCGCGCAGGCCAGCGCTCGCCAAGCGCAGCAACAATGTCTGTCGAATCAGAGAAGACTGAGTCGCCGATCTGAAGGATCGGGAAGGTCGAGCTGCCAGCCAACCTTGAAGCAACCACCGCATGGACGCCCGGAACTGTCGCTCGACGCGTATGCGTCACCTGCTTCCAATCAAGCGCCCAACGAGCCTTCTCGTTGTAGTGCGACATCGCAAGGTGCCAAAGCACCACTGGCTCACTGCTATCAGCGGGATTCATTGAATCGCGTCAGGGTATCCGACGCGCTCATCCGGTCCGGCGGCCTTACCTCGTCAAAACGGCAACCATCAAAATGGCGAGACCCGGGCTCGAACCGGGTCACCGGGTGTCAGATGCTTCCCATCCGTTCGGGGGCGTCCGCGGGGCGTCCGCTGAGTCACGGATCCGGACGTATGGGACAGATATGGCGGCCCCACGGGTGGTACCACGAACCGAAATCACGGCGAGTAGTGGAACCTAGCTTGGAGGATGATCAGGTCATCGCGCTCGACCATGTAGACGAGCCTGTGCTCCTCGTCGATCCGTCGCGACCAGCAGCCAGCGAGGACGTGCCGAAGGGCTTCGGGCTTTCCGATGCCGGCGAAAGGGTCGCGTAACGCATCCTCGATCAGGCGATTGATGCGCTTCACGGTGGCACGATCGGTCTTCTGCCAGTGGAGGTAGTCGTCCCACCCGTGGGGGGTGAAGACGAGCCGCATCAGGTGAGCTCGTGCTCTTCCAGCGCTCCGGCCTGCGCCTGGGCGAGGCTCTCCAGCAAGCGGCGAGCGTTCGCCGGCGAGCGCAGCAGCTGGGCGGTCTCTGTGAGAGCGTCGTAGTCGGCACGGGACATCAAGACTGCATCGCCCTTCTTCGAGGTGATCTCGACCGGCTGGCGATCGTCGTTGACCTGCTCGATCAAGGGGAACAGGCGCTTGCGTGCGTCACTCGCCGTGATGCTCATTGGGGTGCTCCAGTCGGATTGCTGAATGGTACAGCTTATTGTACCATTTCTTCTGCTCGTCCCGAACCGCGATCGGCAAGGGCTTGGCGACCAGCTCTTCGAAATGGCGAGACCCGGGCTCGAACCGGGTCTCAGGGCGTCAGATGCTTCCCATCCGTTCAGGAGCGTCCGCCCAGTCCCGGATCTAGACGCATGAGACGGATGTGGTGGTACGACGGGTGGTACCACGAAGAAGGAAGCCCGGCTAGTCCCGAGGTCAGCCCTTCGTAAGCTTGCCGGCCACGAGGCGCCAGCCCTTGGGCAGGCTGGCGGGAGTACCGATCAGACCCGAGCTGACGACTCCTGTCAGCTTGGCTTTCGCAAGCTTCGCTCGGGAGATGGAGGCGCCTGTGAGGTCTGTGCCGTACAGGTTCGCCGAACCGAAGTCGAGTTCGCTCAAATTCGCACCCTTGAGGTTTGCCCCGGGTCCGATCATGCAAGAGCCCCTTGAGACCCAGCCAGTCGGCAACGAAGATGGCCTGCTTGCGAGACCGCACGTAGTTGCGCCAGAGAGCGTCGCCGTTGCCAGCTTGATGCCCGAGAGCGAGGCCCCTTGGAGGTTCGCATTCGAGAGGTTCGCCTTAGGCCCAACCAGATAGCCGACGGTCAGCTTCCATCCCGACGGCAAGGTCGCCGGCGTTCCCTTGATGCCCCCTGACATGACGCCGGCGAGTCCGGCGTACTTCAGCTTGGCCTGATTGAGATTCGCG
>Ga0214923_10003080_pt1 | contig 21305 bp, 18 predicted proteins | sample LL1510_MetaG_FD_177993 | JGI IMG/M metagenome (GOLD analysis project Ga0214923, IMG submission 177993) | Freshwater microbial communities from Lake Lanier, Atlanta, Georgia, United States - LL-1510 | ecosystem: Environmental > Aquatic > Freshwater > Lake | place: USA: Georgia | collected...
CAAAAAGGTTAATGAGTATGTTTTCATTTTATAAATTCAAAGAAAAATTAAAATGGAAATGTAATATATACAGTAAAAAGCTTGTAATTGTAAATGAAAGTTATACTTCTTGCACATGTGGTGTTTGTGGAGAACAAAATAATATAAAAGGAAGCGAAACATTTGTTTGTCATAATTGTAATATGAAAATAGATAGAGATGTAAACGGAGCAAGAAATATTCTTATAAAAAATATAAAAATTTAATTGTAATGGTTACGCTGGCCATAAATTATTATTTTTAATAGTTTAAAAAAGCGGAACAGATGAATTAACACCGATTGGAATTCTTGATCTAAAGTCAGGTAAGTTAAATGTAGTTGAGCCATCTCCAACACCATATGTTGTTCCGATTGCATAAAATAAAACATTGTAGAGAGTTCTACTTACTGGTATACCATCACAAAATAAATATCCTTCTGGACAAACGGAACCAGCAAATTGCGAGATTGCGCCAGCAGGGACAGTAAGATTAGTTTTAGGTTGATCTTGCCAAGGAGAATCAAATCCTTTCTTTACTAAAAATCTAGCAGGATTAGAAACGTTATAGAATGACATTTTTATTTTTATTAAATAAAATTATTCATTCTCAAATAATGTCCTAACACCAATCCTAAAAGATTTGCAAAAATATCATCCCATTTGCCATACCAGTAATCTTTTTCTCTTGCTGTGTAATCACATGATATAATTTTAAAGGTTTCTTTTAATGGATTTTTATACTCTTTCTCACAATCAACTAATCCTTTTGATGTAGGAGGAGAAAGTAAATCCTCAACCACTTCCCACATCACCCCGATAATAAAAAGTTCAAATAAATAATCTGGAAATAAATAAGCAAGAATACAAAACAATCCGAAATGACTCACACTCCACCAATCAATATATGTTTCGGGAAGTTTTAACAAAGGCCTTTTAAGAAAGGCTTGAATTTCTTTTGGATATACATGACCTATAAGAATAAAAACAAGAGCTATGAAAATAAAAGTCACGCTAAGATTAAATGCTCCTTTATCTATTGTTTTAGTTTTTGGAGTAAGAAAAACATCAAACATTATCTTTTATTATAATAATAAATGAAAAAGATTACATTTATTATTATAATTTTGTTACTATTAGCTTTTTTTTATCGTTATCCAAAAGAAACAATAAGAGTTAATAACGAAGACCGCGTCTACTCTCCAGCTTATGGAAAAATCATGAGTATAAAATTAAGAAAGGATAATACTTTGTATATCGCTATATTTTTATCTCCGCTAGATATTCATTATCAATTCTTTCCAGTTTCAGGAAAAGTTAAAAATATAATTTATGATCACACAGGAAAGTTTGAGTTAGCATATGAGCTTAATAAAAGTAATGATAATGAAAAATGCATTCATACTATAACTAATAAACATGGAGACTTTGTTGTGTATCAAATAGCCGGATTTCTTGTGAGAAGAATAACTTATTATGATAAAATAGGAAAGGATTATGAAAGCGGGGAAAAACTAGGTCTTATACATTTTGGAAGTAGAGTTGATATCATCATTCCAAATGCAGATAAGTTTAAACTACAAGTAAAAGAAGGAGACAGAGTAAACGGAAGTGAAAGTTTATTAGGAACTTACTAATTTCTCCAATATTCAATTTTGTATATTTTTGTCTTGTCATTAATCTTATCAAATTGTTGGTTATCATAATAATTCATTGTGTCAGGAAACCAATTTTGAGTAGACTCACCCAATAATCCTGCCCACCAACTAAATGTTGAGTTACTACAAACTAGATTCTTTGCATAATATAACATAGAAAAATCTTGCCACATATTTCCCGAATGGTAAGAACACTTCACTTGAGGTGTCACGTTGATCTTTGATATTTCTTTAATTAAGTTTGTTAAATAAAATACTTCAAAATCTCTTTTTACTTTATCCACTACTATTGTTACTGAATCTATCATCTTTGTGCCGTGTTGATTTTCTTTTACAATATCCGTAATCAATTTTACATAAGATTGATAAGTTATAATATTATTATCATTACCATGTTGAATAAAGTCATCTAGACGAGTGTGTAAGTATAAATGATTTTCGGAAACATTTGTTCCCGTAACTTTTGGAGAATTTACAACTTTAACTTGATATGCAAATTGATTCATAGGAACTTGATCATTGATAATATCTGGATTTTCAACGCTAAATAAGCTTTTTACAAATTCTAAATTATCAATTAAAAATTGGTTAAATTGATAAAAGCCAAACATCCATATATTTTTATCACCTTGTAACTCTTTTGGATATTCACCATTTCTAAGTTGAGAATAATACTTTAAAAACTGTTGGTCATCAACTTGAACAAACCCATCTGGAGCCGATTCTAAATATGGTTGAAAAGGTCTTATCTCGTTTTTATACTTGAATTCATATGGAGTTTGATTTGTCTTCTCTCTTAGTTCGTTAAGTAGTTTTTTTAATACATGGGTTGCAAAATATTGAAATAAATTATTTCCAAATCTTCCTCTGACTGCATAACTAATAATAGGCATTTTTATTATATCTATTATTAGTTTAAATCTATTTTTATCTAATTTTAAACATAACTACATTGGTAACATTGAAAAATACACAAGTGTAGGTTCTGATCTCATTGGACCTAGTTCTTCTGTTATTTCTCCTTGAGACGCAACCATTACTAATTTAAATTCATCATCTAAATCATTGTTGATTATCTCGGAAGAATTAATTTCTGAATCATTTTCATTAGAATAATATAGTATATAATTAGACTGTTTCTCTTCTAATTCACCTTGATATCTGACTTTATTGATTTTTGTTTTATTCCATTCTTTGGATACATACAAAGCATGTTCTAGAGATTTACACTTTTGAACAATCATGAGTCGATTTTCAAACACGTTAGCATTTTGAAAAAAGAAATGATCTTGATAATTAATCTTACCTGAGACTTTTCCAATTCCCTTGATCGGAATGTTACTATACACAGTATACTTTAAAATAGGATCCCATCGTTCTCTTCTTTTTGTAAACATAAGTTCTTTCATTGTAAAAAAAATATTATAATTATCGCTTATATCAAAATCTTTGGGAGTTGTATAAAAATCTGTAACATATTTTTTATATCTATAGTCAATCAATTCATTCAAATTATACTTTATGTTTATATAAATAACATATAACAATTTCTTCTTTATTTCTTCGGATGGAACAATCAATTCTTCTTCATTTTTAATTATGAGTTCATTATCTAAAAATAAGTTACGAGTTGATTTTTCTATATCAACTTTACTGATAGATATGTTATCGCCAAAATCAAGAATTAACTCTTCAATATCTGACTCAAATGTTTCCGTAGTGGCTGTAAATCTAATCTTTTTTAGTCTGTCTTGATATAAATGAGAAAACAAAAACAAACAATTTGAAGTAATTATATTACTTATTTTTACATACTTATTATATTGTCCTATTAAAGATAGACTTAAACTGTTTGGAGCTGGATATTCATATCTTACCAAATCATACTCTTGAATATCTTTGATCAATGGATTATCCGAGTCTATATGTTTAGTTGGTATGTAAAGTTCTGTTCCGTCTTTAAAAGCGTATAATCCGATAACATTTTCTGTTTCAATCATGTTAGAGTTAGATAAAACTTTTCTAATAGAGTCTTTTTCTTTTTGTGATAATTCTAGTGTAAAAAAGTCTATTGCGATATTGATATCAACTTCTAATAATTTTGTTATTTGACTTTGATATTTTTTTAGAGAGGAGGAATCTTGAACGAATTTATCTTTATAAAAGTTTGCTATTGGAGATGTGATTACATTTATAGTTTCTTTAGTTTCTAAGTGTTCTAAATAAAGTATTCTTATTTTTCCATTTCCATCATTAACTTGTTTTATAATTTTAGATTTAAAATTTAACGAGATAGCTTTAAAGTTCATAGTAGATAATTGGATCGCGTTTAGACTGTTAATAAAGTTTGTGTTATTTTGATAGTTCATTTGGATGGTTCCTTTAATTTTAAGTTGTTCTGTGAAATTACTTTCTTTTACAACAAGTTCATGATGTGGATATTTAAGTTTGTCAAATTCTCCTCCGTATGTTCTGAAAATGATGATTGATTTTTCAAAGAGGACTTTTGTTGTATCTGTCATGTAGAAAAGTTTATAAGAAGGATTGCAAATTCCTCCATCTATTAATTCGCCTCTATCTTTACAAAGTATGATTAAGTTTGTTTTGAAAATATTTTCTAGAATTGGATAAAAGTAAAGAGCGTCGATTGTTTCATTGTTTAATATTACTTTTTTTATATCTTCTTCACTAAGTCCATTTTGACTTGCTAGATTATAATCCGATAAATTATAGATTTGGGTTCTGACTTTTTTCACACTTTCTTTATCTGTTTGTAATCCAAGCGCTTTGAGAATGCAATATATCACACTAAAAGGAGATTGCTGAATACCTAGTCTCATATATCTGTCCAATCCTAAAAGAGCTCTTTGGTCTATAATATTAAACAAGTCTGATAAGTTGTCTGGTAAAAAAGCATATTGATTTTCTTTAATTATTTTTTGAGTATAGACAACTTGATTAAAGCCTTTTTCTTGTGTTATTATCGCATCTTCATTTTCGTAACTAAATCTAATCTTTTTAGGTTTTTTATGATCTTTCACAAAGCAACATGGAAGAAAAGGATATTTATCCATATTACCAAGTTTGTTTTTAATCAATCCGACAAATCGTTTAGACTTATTATGAGCACAAGAATAGTAAGCGCTTTCTGGGACATTTCCTTTTGGAAATAAGAAAATATCTGTATTAGGATTTTTAAGTTCCATCTCAATCTCTTTTTTATCAAAAATAATCTTTGGTGGATCTTGACATACATCTCTAGCATATCCTGACATAAATATTTTTGGAAAAATATCTTTTAACTTCATCTCTTCATCTTCTTCTAATTCTAAAGTTGAAATTGATGTAATGTCTTTAATGAAAAGTTTATAAAAGTCATAAAACTGATTTTGATTTTGAAACATATAAACAATTGCACCTGTTATGATAGAAATAAGTTTCATAAGTTCCGATCTATTTTCTGCTTGAGAGATTTTAAATAATAGTAATTTATCTTTCATAGAAACTAGACCTGGATATGCTTCAATCTCATCATCCGTTGGTTTTTGAATTTTTTTATAAATAAGACTTGCTTTGATTTTAGTTTCAAAGTTATTCATAGTTGTAAAAAATTTAATTCCTCCTCTTTCTTTTAATATTTTATAAGATTCATCGATTATCATAATTTTTTGAAGTTCTGGATGAGTGAAACAAAAGTCAAAGAATATTTCTCTTGGAATTTCTAAATTTTTTATAGCAAAGAAACCATTTCCAAAAATCTTCTTTAGTTGTAAACTTTCCGGTAATATTAGTTCGCTTTCACTTAGTTTGATCGATATTAAGTTGATACATCTCTCTATTATTTCTTCTTGAGTTAATTGAATCTGTTTATTTGCTTTAATTTTAATCTCAAAAGGAAACTTATCTTTGATTTGTCCTTTTTGTTTCAATGTGATCATAAAATAATCTTTATGTTCTGGATCTTGTATACTAGAATCAATTACATCTTTTTTTCCATAAATAAATAAGTTAAGTGTGCTTTCATCAATATTTTCTTCTTTCTTTTGATAATCTTCGCTTTCTTCTTCTAAAGAAAGAAGATCTGAGATCCATTTTTCTGGAAAGTTAAATTCGTTTAGTAACTTATAAAATTTTCCAATGTTTAAAAAAGGAAGAAGTTTATTAGGACTTAGTTTATTAAAAATTTCATAAGCATCAATCTGCATATTACAACTTCCAATATAAATATAATCCGTTTCTATAAGAGGAGTTCTGATTGGAGACTCTTTCTTTTTATTATATGTTGAAATGATTTCATGAGTTGTAGAAACTTTTCCTAAAGATTCTAAATTGTTTAAAAAAAGTCCTAATGTTTGATTTTCTTCTATTATATTTTTAGAAATTTTTTTACTTCTTTCATATTCTTCTTTTTGAAATGTCCAAAAATCCTCATATCTCTTTCTTATTTGTTTGTTATCAAAAAATTCAAATAATGCAAATGTTGGAAACTCTCCATATATCATAGCTTCTATATTATTAAGAGACTCTTGAAAGGTTTCTTCTTCTTCTATATTAGAATAATAAGACAAAGCTATATAAAATAAAATCGATTCCATATCTTGCATTCCAAATTTTTCTTGACAATCAATTGAGATTTTTGTAACAAAACTCATCATATTTTCCGAACTATTTAAATCTATATCGGTAAAAGTGTTAATAAAATCTTTAAATGTCTCTATATAAATATTCATATTTTCAAGAGGATTTATATTCCAATCTTTATCTTTGATAAACTCATATTCTAGAGATGTGAATTTTGATTTATTAATCTTGTCAAAAATTTTAATAGTCTTTATCTCAATTTCCGTTTTTTCCTCTTTTGATTCTTCCAAAGAGTTGAATGGAGTAATCTTAAAACTTGCAAGTTTTGGAAAGATTTCATGATTAATAAAATATCTAGTTTTAATAGTTTCTAAAGAATCTGTTTTATAGATTTCAAATTCTTCTTCGTCCCAATGTGAGTCGTCATCTTCGTATATTTTTCTAAATATTTTTACACTCATTTATAAAATATAAAGATAAATTATTTATTTTGATAATTTATCTTTATATTTGTTTTATTCTAATGTCAAACTTGTTGTATAAAGAGATAAAGCACTTACAACCGTTCCTTCGGTAGCAAAATGATCATCTTCTGTTGTTGGTATTAGTTCTATTTTAATTGGTAAGTTAGCTGATTTATATATATAACTATATTTTCCCTCTTTTGCTAGATGAATTCTATCCATCAAAACAGGATTTTCTTTCATTTCTGTAAATTGTTCTGATAATTGAAGTCCTCCAAATTCTTTTTGTGGATTGTCTGTTTCTCTTGTTTGAAAATTTGTCCAACTCAAAGAAGACAACATCTTTTGAGATCCCACTGGTAAATTATCGTTCATTACAAATGCAACTAAATATTTTGTTGGACCTATTGTAAAAGATCCAACTCTACCTTTATAAATACCGTAAGAACCGTATGTAGGATCGTTATAGTGTTGAGTTTTTGTCATATAAAAGTTTGGAAACATATCTCCTATTGCTTTTCTTATTTGAGAATGAATTGAAAAATTACCTGTGTGATTCATTTGATTAAAATTTGAAAAACTACTTGCTGAATTCATTTGAGAATAATTACTGGAAGGTTGTTGAAACTCGACTCTTGATCGATTAGATGGTCTAGGAACTTCACCTGTAATAACAGAGTCATCAATCATAGACGCCTTTAATTTTGACATTTTTATATCCTAGTTTGACATCTTTAAATATAAAAAATTTAAAATTTAATAATTCCAAAATTGTTGACCTTTTTTAGATTTATTATTTAATTTAATTCCATTTACTCTTTGCAATCCTGTTGAAACATCATATCTTTGAACCCAAATAGATAGTTTATTATTTTGTTGAATTGTCTCAAATTCTGTCTTTATTTGTGTCACGATATAAGATATAGTCATTTCTTGTAAAACATCTACAGCCATTGAATTTGCTTCATACATACTGTCAGCAACGGATTTAATTGTATGTTGAGGAACAATTATATTTTTTCCCTCCGGATGAACACCTTGAAGACGTCTTGTAATCTCTTTTGACATATAATCAAAAGATTGCGGCGACATTAAAATAGGATAACGTTGTCCAACATCTCTATTAAATAAAACATATCTATAATTACCATTAAGTTCGCCAAGACCTCCATAAGATTGACTTGATTCGGTTGTAATTGAATTATAGTCTGTGAATTTATAAGGAGTGTTATTAGAAGTATATGAATATTGGTATGGACTTTGCATTATATTTTTACTCATTTATTATATAACTAGAGAAAACAAAAATATTTTTATGTTAAAATATTTTTTTGAATTTAAAGATTTCCTCTTAAATATTAAAATGGCATCAGAAATATCTATCATCTTTATAAGCAAATACTCTAATTTTTGTAAACAAATTTCACAGCAATTAGAATTTATTGCTCCGCATTTTAATATAAAAGTTATAGACATTGATAATCCTCAAACTAGAGCTATTATGAAAAATGCTTCAAAAAATAAAATTTCCTCCGTTCCTTCAGCTATTGTAATTAACACCACATCAGGAGCAACCGATCTTTATGAAGGTCAAAAATTTATTGACTTATTAAAGCAAGGCGTCGGAATGGTTCAACAAAAATTAGAAATGATTAAAAAACAAGAAGAACAACAACAACAACAGCAACTTCAACAACAGCAACGAGCAAGAAGAATTGTTCAGCCAATTGAAGAAGTTTCAAGAGAAAACTTTGACGACGGAAGACACTCTTCTCTTGATGATTTAATGGAAAATGATGATGAAGAAAAACCACAATTACCAGCAAGAAGAAAAAAAATAGGAAAATCAGTCATCATGCCGGATAAATCCTTCTCACCAGTAGACCCAGATTCTATGATTGGAGAGGTAAAAGATCTTCCTATAAGAGGACAAGGCCATGAACAAATGTCAGCTTCTAGTTTACCAGACATTGATAGACACGCTTCTTATCCTCCTAGAATGGACTATGCAGAAACAGAAGAGGGACATTTGACAAAAGCTCAAGACAGAAAACAAAAACTTGTTGCAACAGGAAAAGGTAAAAAGGTTCAATTTATAGAAGATGTTACAGAAATTGAAGAAGAAGATGATTTAGAACAAGGACAAAAAGTTAAAGGAATGACAATGGAAGAAATCTTAGGAGAAAATAATGGAACAGGAATTGCAAGAAGTAAAGAATCTCAAGTTAGAAGTTCCTCACTTAAAAAAAGCGCAGATGAACTAATGGCAGAAAGAGATATGATTTTAAAAAATGAAGACACAGGAAGAAAAGTTAGAGTCTTAGGTTAACGTAAATAGCCATCATCATCTTCATTCTCTTTTTTTACTTCTAATTCCGCATTTTTTTCTAACTTTTTAAGAGATTCTTCTAAATTATCTTCATTATCGGATTGATCTTTATTATTTGAGTGTTCTTTGTTATCAGATTGTTCTTTGTTTGATTGTTCATTGTCGGATTGATCATTATTGTTTGATTGTTCGTTATCGGATTGTTCTTTGTTTGATTGTTCATTATCGGATTGTTCTTTGTTGTTTGATTGTTCGTTATCGGATTGTTCGTTATCGGATTGTTCGTTGTTTGATTGATCATTATCGGATTGTTCATTATCGGATTGAGGAACATCCGATAAAAGAAATTCATCATGATTAGAAATATGTTCTTTAACAGGTTCTTCTTCAATTGTAACAAGAGGAGGAGCGAATCCTTCAGTTTGATTGATCCAGTTTTTAGAAATTTTATCTTTTTTCTTAAAATCAAGGAGAGCGGCATCCATCCATCTACAATGATGAGTTTGATAAACTTCTTTAAGAAATTCAAGTTGATGAATTACATTTAATAATTCATCATCATTTACCATATCGTGATTAACCTTATTGGTTTCTTCATCCACAATAAAGAATCCAGGAATTCTTATAGTGTTATTAGGATTTGTTTGATAAACAAGATCTAGATCATCAATGATAACCGTGTTATGTTTATAGAACCCAGGAATTTGAAAAAGTTCCCAAAGCATTCTTAGGTCTTTTACTCCGGAATAGATCTCTCTTGACAAATCAACTTGATAACGATAAAATACAAAAGATAATTTACGTTCAGGTTTTATTAATATAAAATTTTCTATTATGAATAATGCATACGATTTTTCAGCAGCCGTTATTACGGACACATTAAAATGTTCAAAAATGTAATCAAGAAACCGTTGTAAATAAGGCCTTGCATAAATCCTAAAAAAAGGAATATAATCAATATATTGAAATTTGTTTGACAATTCATGAGGAATCTTTTTTCTATCGCTTGGTTCTAAGGCTTGAATCAATGTATTATCCAGATCAAGAATTATATTTAGTTTACAATCGTTAACCATGTTTATTAATATAATAATATTTTTATATAAAAAAATTTTATATAAAAATTATGATATAATAGATTAAACTTTTTTTTGCATTAAAATTGGTATGGTTTCATTTCCTTTAAAACCATCCGTTAATCTAAAGTTTTCTTTTAATAAATATAAAATTGTTCCTACATTAATAAATGCTTGATTAGTGTGTCCAAACATTTCTAAAACCGTATCATTTCCAGATGATAAAGTTTGATTAGGAATAACTGGATTAATCTTCTTTATTTCTATTTTAAATGGTATAATTGCAATACAATTATAAGGATTTGTTTCCTTTACATAATTTGTATCATCTATTATCACACTATTAGATGGCAATAACTCCGGATATTTATTCCATATATATTGGAAGTTTTTCAATCCAGGATACAACATCATTGCTTCATCACAATCATCTCTTGTTAAGAAATACTTAATCTTTCGTTCAGGAAAATCTTTTAATATTATATTTTCAACAATAAAAGTTGCATATTCTTTCGCAGAGTGAGTCCAAATTCCAACATCAAAGTTATGAAATACATAAGTTAAAAACTCTTGCAAATTTTGTCGTATATATATTCGGTATCCATCCTCAAATAACTCAGGAGGAGTGTCAATATATCGAAGAGGAATATATTGATGATATGGATATTGAGATATAATGGAATGAGGCACAGAACAAATTAAAGTCGAATCTATATCCAGAAACACAGTTATATTTTTCATTGTTATTATATATACAAATAATAATCAAAAATCAATTTATTTTCTTAAGAATATTTTAAAAATGTTTGATAAAATATTCTTAGCCGAATTTATTGGAACTTTCTTCTTCTTATCCATCATATTAATGTCCGGTATTGCACTTCCTATTGGTATCGGTTTAATTGCCGCTTTATATCTCGTAGCTCCTATAAGCGGAGGTCACTTAAATCCAGCTGTATCAACAATGTTCTATTTAAACGGAACATTAGATTCTAAAGGACTTGCAAGAAATATATTAGCTCAATTATTAGGAGCATACTGCGCGTATAAATATTATAAATATAATCAAACAAATATTCAAAGAGCATAATTATTCATTTTTAAGTAACCAACCAAAAGCACATTTTAATGTTATTAACGCGCCAATTAAATAAGCAATATAAAAGTTTTTGGAAGGTTTTGTTTCCATCCAACCAAATTCAAGAGAAGCAGCAACAATAGATCCTAACGCAGCAAGTATATAACCTATTATACATATGTTTTTATAAGTAGATTTTTCCATTTTGTTTATAACAAAAGATAAAAATATGAATTAATAAAAATTTAAATATATCCAATTTATATTTAAATTATGTTAAAAATAATTTTTGCCATTTCTAACAAAGGGGACTTTTGTTCAATAGATAGAACTTCTCTTCCTTGGGGTAGAGTTCCAGAAGATTTAAAGTATTTCAGAAATCTCACAACCGGTATTGGAAATAATGCTGTCATTATGGGTAAAAATACATTCGCTAGTATTGGGCACAAGCCTTTTCCTAACAGAACAAATATCATTGTAAGCAAAACTCTTTATAACGATATAAATACTATATCTCACTCTATTACAACAAAAGATCAAGACTATTACATCATTCCTTCTCTTAACGAAGCTATCAAAAAAGCTAAAAAACTAGTTACAGGAGATATTTTTATCATTGGCGGATTAGATATTTTAAGAGAAGCTCTTCATAGAGAAGACATTGACTACATATACGTTACAATTATCTCAGGAAAAAGAATAGATCAAATATCCGAAGGATCTACAATTAAATTTGAATACATAACTCCAGCATCTAATATATTAAAATCAAGAACTCTATACGAATCAGATGATTATTCTCTTCTCTTTCATGAATTTTGGAATCATAAGGTCAATTCGGAAGAAGATAAAATCATTCAACTAATTAAAAATGTTCTTGAAAATGGAAAGAAACGTTTAGATAGAACAACAATAGGAACCATTGGATTGTTTGCTCAAACATTCAGACTTGATATATCAACTCATTTTCCTCTTCTTACTTCTAAAAGAGTGTTTTGGAAAGGAGTGGTGGAAGAATTATTATGGTTTTTAAGAGGAAGTTCAGACACAAAAGAACTTGAAGAAAAAGGGGTCAACATTTGGAAAGGAAATACAAGTAGAGAATTCTTAGATTCAAGAGGATTACATCATTATAGAGAGGGGGAACTTGGTCCAGGATACGGTTATCAATGGCGTTCTTTTGGTAGAAAATATTATACTTTAGAGGAACAGCATCAATTGATGTGTGATGGTTATAAACAAACAGAAAAGAGAGGAGTTGATCAAATAGAAGAAGTGATTAGAATGTTACGAGAAGATAGATATTCTAGAAGAATATTAGTTAACGCTTGGAATGCATACGAATTGGAGAATATGGCTCTTCCTCCATGTCATTATGCATTTCAATTTTACGTTGAAGAAGAGAATTTGGGAACCTTTAATTTAAGTATACTTGTTAATATGAGAAGTTGTGATATCTTTTTAGGACTACCTTTTAATATAGCGTCTTATGCTCTTTTGACCTATATGATTGCAAAGATGGTTGATATGAAACCTAAAGAAATGATTTTTATGTTGGGCGATGCGCATATTTATAGTAATCATATAGACCAATGCTATAAGATGTTAGAGAGACCGTTGAGAGAATTGCCAACATTAAGAATAAAAGAAAAGAAAGAAAGAATAGAGGAGTATCAATTTGAAGATTTAGAGTTAGTAAACTACAATCCGCATCCGATTATAAAAGGTGAGATGGCAATTTAATTTACATCGCTTGATTACGGAGAACTTCATATTCATCCGCGATTTGTTTTAAACGTTTCATTTTCTCTGGAGGTTTAATATCTAATAAATCAAGTTCATCTTTTAACGCATTGTATTCGTTTAATTTTTGTTGAATTTGTTTCTTTAAATCTTCCATTGGGCCACTTACAATACCGCCTCCTGAACATTTTGTATTATCTATACAAATACAATTCTCAATCGGATTGTCATGAGGCTCTAGATTCCATTTACATCCTTGTTTAGAGGCTTCGTCACAGGCCATTTTATTAGTCATAAATCTAGAACAGTTAGGTAAGTCATTTTTAAAACCTTCATTAGAATTTTTAATGAATATTTTGTATAAAAGAATAATTATGATAGCATACAAGACAAGTTGAGTAGTTTTCATCTTTTATTAATTTATTAAGAATAAAAAAAATAATTCAAACTTTTTATCTAATAATAACTTAAACCATTATATTTATACAATTATAAATATAATGTTGACACAAGATCAAAAAGAAAAACTTATTTCATTTGGAATTACTATAATTGAAAGTTATAAAGTTCTTGTTTCTTCATTGCTTTCTCTTTTTGTTCCTCAAATTTGTGATGGAGAAACATGTTCTTTATCTCAAAATATATATAATCTCACACGTTTTAATGAATTTGTATTAGTATTTAACTTTATCACTTTAGCATCTTTCTTAATTTTATATTACATCCAACTCAAAAGAGAGGCTTATATTATATCTCATCTTGAAGTTGATAAATCTTTAGCTGATAATTCATTGGAGATAAATCTTCAACCGTATCCAAATATTTTAAAACGTATTAATGATCATAATAGAAGATTTTTACTTTTATCTAAGGTAACAACCGTTATTTTTACATTAAATATTATATTTTCGGCGATATTAATCTTTTATTTTTACTATGATGGATGGAGATCTGTCACTACATTTGTCGCAAATGTTCTTTTATCAACAACTAAATTAACAAATTCTATGACTCTTGATCTTAAAACTTTAGAAGGAAAAACTCTAGCATTATCCTCAACAAGACAAGAACCTATTTCTTATAATGCGATTGATCCCGATTATAAAAATATTCTAGAATTGACAAATCCTGTAAGTCATATAGTGAATATATTTAAAACTCCTTCAAAAATACAAGATGCTCAATAAAAAAAATAAACTAATTTAATTTTTATTTTTTTAAATAAAAATTAAAAGACTCTAAACTTATTTCAAATATGGTGAATATAGTTTTTATTGCGAATTTGACAAGTTGTCCTCCTTCCCACGTGAAGCTTGCATCAGCTCTTCATGATAAGTATGGATTAAATTTATTAATTATATGTTCTCCGATGAATGTTATGTTTTGGAGACAACATTCACAATTTAAAGTGAATGTTTGTAATCAATTTATGGAAGTAGAACAACAACTTCTTTTAAATGGGTATTCATTTGTTCTTAATATGAATGATGATGCACAAGTTAAAATTAATAATGAAAACTTTGAAACATTAACTCTTCGAATGATTGAAAAAGATTCTTTTACATTTTTAACAAGTTCTAAATCTAGAGTTTGTTTTGATTTGGATCAAAAAAGTATGGATGCGGAAAGCGGTATATTAATGTCTATGAGACCTTTATTAGAATATATTTATAGACATTCATTTTGTCATACAGCATTTCCATATAAAGATGAGTTTATCATTTTTAAAACAAATCGTGGAAATATAAATCAACTTCCAATTAATACAGCAGTTGATAACTTAACTATAAAAAACAGCATTCTTATTTATCCAATGTGTAATTGGCAATCAACCCCAGATCTTATAAGAATGTGGAATAAGTTCACTAATAACAATGGCGAATGGAAAACAAGAACAGGTAATATTCGTTTTACAACAGACAAAAATAGAGCAGACTTTTTTATCGTAATTAATCAACCTAGAGAACAATTTGATCCTAAACGAACTTTATACTTTTCCATGGAGCCAAATATGGAAACAACTCCTTCTTTTAGAGAATTTTATAATCTCTTAAAACAAAATCGTCCTTTATTTTGGGGATCACATGATTATCAAATGAATAATACAGAATGGCATTTATCTCCAACACAACCTCAATTCTTAAATGAAGTTAAGATTGCAAAGAGACATGACAAAGTTCTTTCAGCAATTGTAAGTGATAAAAATTATGATCCGGGTCATATACTTAGACTTAACTTTTTAAGAGAACTTGATGAACGTGCATCTAAAAATAATCTACCTTTTGAAATACACATTTATGGAAGTTCTTCGCTTGGATTTAAGAACTATAAAGGAAGTTTACCTCCAAATCAAAAAGATGAAGGTATTTTTCCATACAAATATCATTTTAATGCAGAAAATAATCAAATTCCAAATTATGTCACAGAGAAATTCACAGATGGTATTTTAGGAGAAAGTTTAATGTTTTATTGGGGATGTCCAAATATTGAAAACTATTATGACAAAGAATCATTTGTTAGTCTTTCATTATTGCCAGAAAAATATGAAGAAGAAATTCAATTGATTGCAAGATTAATGGAAAATAATGAATATGAAAAATGCTTACCAGCAATACAAAAAATGAAACAAAGAATTTTAAGACGTTATAATATGTTTTCAAGATTTAAGACAATTATAGATTTAAGTAAGATTCAAATCTTTTATAAACTTGGAGCAATGGATATGCAAAATAATGAAGAAGATAATCAAAATGGACAAATCTTACGAGATCAAAGTTTTAATACAATCCACTTTTTTAACTTTAAACTTGACGATTCTTCTCCAGAACAAGTAAAATTATTTTCCTATATGGAATTGTTCCGTTCTATTCTTAACAATCAAATTGACTTTATTGTTTATCCAAGTAGAACAGCAGAAGTTAATGTGAGAGATTTATATAGAAATTTGAGCAATACAATAAGTTATTACAGAGAAGAAACAGAAGAAGATGTAGATATAATCTTATTATCTTTTGAGAGATCAAGCAATCCAACTAATGTTGGATTTTGGATGAAGAAAGAAGTTTGTGAGAAGATGATGTTTAAATTCCAAGAGTTGGTAACAAAGATTGGTCCTCAAAACTTAAATATAACATTAAGTCAAATGTTTGATGGATTTACAACAAAATGTTTGATCAAATAATAAATAAAATAATTTAAAAAAATATATTGTATAAATAAAATGTCTGATGAACTTAAATCTGCTGTTCCTTTAGAAAAAAAGGACTTTGATAAAGATATGAACTTAGTCTCTAACAAATGTAAATCAAAAACTATCATTCTCTTTTACTCTCCTATGTGCGGCCATTGTTTAAAAATTAAACCTGATTTTGAAGCATTAGCACAAGCGGCTCAAAGCGGTAAGTTAGGAAATGATGTTACTGTTGCGGCAATTAACACAATGGATAATATGGACTTAATGAAAATGATTCATGATCCTGAAATGATACAAAATAGAGAATTTACAGTTGAAGGAGTTCCTACAGTAGTAGGTTATAAAGATGGAAAATATTTTTCAACATATGCAGCAGGTGATACAGAAGAAGAACAAGAGAGTTTTAGAACAGCTCCTGATATGGCAATCTTTCTTCAAGGAATAGGATCCGCTCCAGTTACATATAAATAAAAGAATAATAAAAATATAAAATAAATCACTATTTTAGTAATTTATTTTATATTTTTATTTAAGTTATAAGATAACATCTGTTTCATTTATTATAGTAAAATCAGTATTATTTTCATTATATTCGTCAAAAAATAGTTTAATATACATTGGTGGATTTTCTTTTTTAATATCAATTTTAAAACAATAAGAAATCCATTTTATAAGAATATCTAACCTTTTCTCAATACTGTATTTTTTACATATTTTTTCATCAATTGAAAATGTATCTGGATTCCATCTTATAAAAATACAATTCATTCCACATGCTTGTTGTATTTCATACATTCTACATTCTTCAAAATGTTTTAAAGATTTATACTTTTCACAAAATTCTTTATTTTTATGCTGATATTCATCGCATTCTATAATAACTTGATGTGTTCCGCAATCATATCTTCTATCAGGACGATATAAGTTACAACTCTTATCTATTATTTTATCATCAATAATTTTATATTCATCTTCTATTTCTTTTAAATATTTGTCAATATAATTTAACATTTTTATTTCTTTATTTTTTATAGATATTTTAACTTCTTCAAATATTTTTATAGGATTGCAATTTGTGATACAAAGTCCGTTACAATGTAAAAGATCAATATTAGAGCAACGTACACATTTTTTTATAAGTAAACAATTTTCATTTTTTTTAGAATGAAATTGACAATGAATTGGACTTGTTATTCCAAATATTGCTATTTCTTTGCAATTTTCATAAGCACATTTTATATTAGATCTTTTAAACATATAAGGAAGTTTATGTTTAGAACATCTAGTATGAATTTTAGAACAGAATCCATATGAAGCCCTCTTATTACAATTTTCATATTCACACATATGACTTCTTATATCTACCATTTTATCTAATTTATGTTTAACACAAAAGATAGGTTTTTTTTCTTCTTTAAAATTATAACTAGCTCTTATAACACAATCTTCAAATTGACAATTTGAAGATTTTATATTAATCATATTACTTAATTTATGTTCATAACAAAAGCGTCCACTTTTTTCTTCTTTAAAGTTATAGTGTGGTTGAGTTTTACAATTTTTAAATTCACAAGTCTTACTTACTACGTTTATCATATTATTTAATCTATGTTCATAACAAAAGCGTCCCTTTTTTTCTTCTTCAAAATTATAAATAGGTCTTATATTACAATTTTCAAATTCACATGTAATGCTTATAACATTAAACATATTATCAAGTTTATGTATAACACAAAATCTTCCTTTTTTTTCTCCTTTAAAATTGTAACAAGGAGTAGTATCACAATTTTCATGTTCGCATTTTTTTATAATAATATTAATCATATTTTTTAACTTATGCTTAGAGCAAAATCTTCCCTTTTTTTCTCCTTTAAAATTATAGGCTGGTTTTATATTACAATCTTTAAATTCGCATTTAGAACTAATAACATTAATCATAGTTTCTAGTTTATGTTTTGAACAAAATCTTCCTTTTTTTTCATTATAATAGTTAAAATAAGGTATTACATTACAATTTTCAAATTCACATTTATGATTATGAATAATATCAATCATACCAATTAATTTATGGTTAGAACAAAATCTTCCTTTATTTTCTCCTGGTTTATTAAAATTAGCAGTTATACCACAAGTCTCGCACTTATTTTTATTTTTTTCTCTACAATTAACGCATGTTAATAAAAAATTTCCTTTTTTATTAATAAAATTATTTATTTCAATTTCTTTTTTACAGCTAGAGCATATTTTTGTTTTTATTTCTAAAGACATTTTATAATTATTCTTATAAAATTATAAAAAATCAGTTAATTTTGTAATCAACTTTTACTATTCAAGTATGAAACCTGATTTTGAAGCATTAGCACAAGCGGCTCAAAGTGGTAAGTTAGGAAATGATGTTACTGTTGCGGCAATTAACACAATGGATAATATGGACTTAATGAAAATGATTCATGATCCTGAAATGATACAAAATAGAGAATTTACAGTTGAAGGAGTTCCTACAATTGTAGGTTATAAAGATGGAAAATATTTTTCAACATATGCAGCAGGTGATTCAAAAGAAGAACAAGAAAATTTTAGAAAAGCTCCTGATATGGCAATCTTTCTTCAAGGAATAGGATCCGCTCCAGTTACATATAAATAAAAGAATAAAATTAATGGAGCAGATTAATGCTTGTAACAATATTTGCCTAATTGTTTGTAAAAACTTATTTTAAAACAAACTAAAAATTAATTGAGTTTAAAAGAAATTTTAGTTATTTATAAAAATAACTAAAATGGCAAAAAGACACGAAGACTTTTTCATGTATCCTTTTCAATGGAGTCATGAAGATGAATTAGATAATGACAATCAAACTCGTAGCGTCATTCGTTGTTATGGTTGGAATGAAAAAAATGAAAGCGTTTACGTATCTATCACCGATTTTGAAATTCCTATTTGGGTTGAATTAGATGAAAGATTTGAATGGACAGAATCTAAAATGAGACAAGCGGCTGAAATGCTTAAGAATCTAGTTAAAGACAAAGATTCAAAACCATTATGTATTAATGTTGTAAATATGAAGAAACTTTATTATGCAAACCTTGAGAAGAAAGGAGATAAATATGTTGATAAAACATTTCCTTTTTTTGAAATCCGTTTTTCAAATCAAAAAGCATTAAATAATTTTGTATACAAACTAAAATATGATATCTATATTTCTTCTGTTGGAAAGGTTAAATTTAAATGTCACGCTTACGAATCATCTATTACTCCTGTATTGAAGTTATTTGCTAGATATTCTATCCCGTCAAGTAATTGGATCAAGATGAGAGGAATTAGAATTCCGGATGATGAAAAAGAATCTACTCGTATGCATGAATTTACTGTTTCTACAAGCAAATTAAGAGCAGCAACTCAAGATGAAGCATCTAATTTACCAATTGTTTATCCGCGTGTTCTTTCATTTGATAACGAAGCATATTCAAAGACCGAGGGAAGTATGCCAAAAGCAACAAAGCCGTCTGATAAGGTGTTTATGATAGGAGCAACATTATGTGAAGGAAAGGATAAAAAGATCACAAAATATTTGTTAACTATTGTTGATATAAATGATTTTAAAGGAGTTGATCAAAATGGCAATGAAACAGATGAAGAAATTATTATCAAGAGATATAGAAGCGAAGCGGATTTGTATTGCGGCTTTACAGATTTTATAAGAGAACTTGATCCAGATGTGGTAATAGGCTATAACATATTTGGTTGGGATATTGCATATATGGTTGAAAGAGCTAAGAAGATGTTAAATTGCATGAGTGAATTTGACAGAATGGGTTGTATCGCAGGTAAGCATTCTCCTGTAAAAGAGATTAACTGGGAGTCTAAGGCATATGGTAAGCAAGAGATGAAGTATTTAGATGCAGAGGGAAGATTATTTATAGATTTATTGCCTTTTATAAAGCGTAATTATAAGTTGTCTAATTATCGTTTAGAAACGGTGTGTGATGAGTTTTTAAAAACAAATAAGGATCCGATCAAAGCAAAGGATATGTTTAAATTTTACAGAGAGAATGATAAAATTGGATTAACGAATGTAGGTAAATATTGCTGTCAAGATGCGTATGTTACATTTTTATTATATGAGAAGTTGTTGATATGGTTTGATTTAGTGGAATCTGCTACAACAAATTGTGTTCCAATCTTTTATATGTATACAAAAGGACAAGGAATTAAAACATATAGTTGTTTATTAAAGTATTGTATGGAGAATAATATATTAGTTCAGTCAAATGCATATACGGTGTCCGATAAAGAAAAGTATGAAGGAGCATTTGTAGCAAAGCCTGTTCCAGGTATTTATAAGAATATTTTACCATTTGATTTTGCAAGTCTATATCCGTCTATTATTATGGCACACAATATAGATTTTTCAAAGTTGGTATTGGATGATTCTATACCGGATGAGTTGTGTCATGTGTTTGATTGGGAGAGACATCAGCAATGCGAGCATGATAAGGAGTTTATGGAGAAGTTGGAAAAGAAGCGAGAAAAGAAAAGAAAAGCAGAAGAGAATAAGAAGAAGAAGGAACAAGCAAAGCGTAAGAGAGAGATAAAGGCACAAGGAATAAAGACAGTTAAGATAGAGGTTGTAGATGAAAAAGAAGAAGTCATACAGGAACAGGAAGATGGATCGGAAGTTGAAGAAGAAGATGAGGCAAAGGAGAGAATTTGCGAGAAGTATCATTATCGATTTTTGAAAGCTGAAGTGACAGGAAAGGGAGTGATTCCTGTGATTGTAGAAGAGTTACTTAAGGCAAGAAAAGAGACGCGTAAGGTGATAGCAAAGAATGAGGATAGAATAAAGGAATTAAAGAAATTATTTAATCCTCAGACAGAGGCAGAGATGCAGCGATTGGAGGAGATTAATCAAGTTTTAGATAAGAGACAGTTGGCATATAAGGTGTCGGCAAATTCAGCATATGGAGGATTTGGCGTGAAGAAGGGTTTATTAAGTTTGTTGCCGGGAGCGATGTGTGTTACAACAAAAGGAAGAGAATCTATTAAGAAGGCTTCTAACTACCTTGAAACCGAACAAAAAGGAAAAGTGCTGTATATAGATACTGATTCCGCGTACACTTTTTTCCCTCAACTTGAGGGAAAAACGCCAAAAGAGATTTGGGATTTTT
>Ga0214923_10003081_pt1 | contig 21299 bp, 22 predicted proteins | sample LL1510_MetaG_FD_177993 | JGI IMG/M metagenome (GOLD analysis project Ga0214923, IMG submission 177993) | Freshwater microbial communities from Lake Lanier, Atlanta, Georgia, United States - LL-1510 | ecosystem: Environmental > Aquatic > Freshwater > Lake | place: USA: Georgia | collected...
CATGGTTGGGTATTACATTCTTGTGTATCTGAAAGTGGAGGACATGTCTCTCCTCCATATTTTACATCAACAGTTATATTTCTTGATCTATTTTGTGTTCCTCCTCCGCATTTAACACTGCAATCTGACCATTGAGACCAATCTCCAACCTCACAATTAATAGGACATGGTTGGGTATTACATTCTTGTGTATCTGATAATGGAGGACATGTTTCTCCACCATAATTAGGTTCTTTAATAATTTTTCTTGTTCTATTTTGATTTCCTCCTCCACATTTAACATTGCAATCTGACCATTTAGACCAATCATTTACCTTACAATCATTTATATCAAAATTTATATCTGTTGTATCTGTATAATTTATAGGTTCTAATTTTGGATTTTTTAATAAATCAGAAGTTAAACCATTTATTATATCATCTGTTGTAAATTTTGAATAATACGGAATAGGCGTAGGTGTAGAATAATTAGGGAAAGGTGTAGGAGTAGAATAGCCAGATACAGGGCTAGGATATGTAAAATATTCAAATGTTTCTTTAATATTATTTTTACATTTTTCTGGATTAGGAAAATTATTACAATTTTCTTTGCATAAATCTATTCTTTTTTTATAATCTAAATTATATTGTAATGGTAAATTTTTATTGAATACTTCCCATACTGATACTGATTTTCCAAATGTAACATCTGATATTATATGTGAACCCCATTTTTTCATAAAATTTATATAATCATTGAAATATTCTTCAGTAACACGAATATTATTTGATTTTGATTTTAATGGGTTTGATAAATCCTTTTCTATATTTTTCCATTCACCATCACTATTTTTAGTATCTTTTTCTAAACCTTTTCCGTATTGAAGTTCTTTGACATTTACTAATTGAACTAATTCATTTATAAAATCTGGATTTATATTATTTTCATTACTATATAATTCATTTAACATATATATACCAAATGTTTTTTTATTTGTATCAAATTGTAATCCACAAAAATCATCATTATTATTATTTAATAAAACATCTGGTTCTGTGTTATTATTTAATATATCATTTAAAGTTTTTTTGACATTAACAACTTTTAATGGCATTTTTTCTTCTAAAGAAATTTTATTTCCTAAAGAAATAATTATGTCATTAATATTTGTTTTAAATGAAAAAGAATTCTCTATATCTGTTAAATCAACTCTTTGTATCAATGGATTATCATTTGAAAAAGTTTTTACTAATGTATCTGATATAGAATCTTTTGATATATAAATTTCTTCTTTAAAAATTTTATTATTCATATTAGGTGGAAAAATTAATGCGCAAAAATTAACATCAGGTAAATAATAATTATAACCTAATATCGTGTCTTGTACATTTTCAGTATCTACTTGTTTTTCATCATTTAAATAAGCAGCTCTCATTAAAGAATTTAATCTTCTTTTATTATTTTGTATTTGTCTTAATTTTTTTAATTGAGATAATTTTTTATTATTATTTGTTTTTCCTTTAATGTTTTTGGTTGTTGTAAAATTTTGTTTTCGAAAAACAAAAAAATAAATACCAATACATATTATTATTAATATAACAATTACTAAAAGTATTATATATTTTTTATTCATTTATATTTAGTAAACAAATTTTTAAAAATATTTTATTAAAAATTTAAATATATTCCCAATGTTCACCTCTTTGGTTTAATACTAATACTAAAATTTTATTATAATCATCATCTGACATATTTTTAACAAAATTTATTGCATTTTTCTTATTTGTAAATATTTCACTATCAATTCCACAATTTAGTAAAATATTTAATGATTCATGTACTTCGAATTGGCCTACATAAGAATAATTTTTTCTAATAGATTTTTGTATTTCTAGGAAAAATTCATCAAAATTTCCAATTTTAAATTTATTATTTTTAATAAAAATTTTAACTACATCTCTAACATCTCCCATATCTTTTAATAATATTTTTAATGTTTCTTTAAAAGTTTTGCTATTTAAATTATTAATTATGTAATTAAAGAAATTTAAATATTGTTGTTTTAAATCATTAGAATTTGATAATTTATTCCTAAAATTGTTTATAAAATCTTTTTCATTTTCACAATTTATAGATAGACAATTGCATAAGTCTTCTAATAAATTTTTATATTTCAAAGATCTATAAATTGCACTATAAAAACAATTACCATCAGCTAAAGTTTTTTTAATTTCAAATTTATCTTTTTTTTTATCTTTAGGTTCTTCAGGAGCTCCTCCCATTCCAGCTAATATCTTTTTACCGATAGCACCTGTTTTAAGAACACATTTACCAGTCTCAGGATTTCTAATTTGATCACTTCTACAAGGTTTTTGTTCTTTATCTTTAGGATCTTTTTTAGGTTTTTCTTTTTTATCTTCTTTCTTTTTTGGTTCTTCAGGAGCTACTCCCATTCCGGCTAATATCTTTTTACCGATAGCACCTGTTTTAAGAACACATTTACCAGTTTCAGGATTTCTAATTTGATCACTTCTACAAGGTTTTTGTTCTTTCTCTTTAGGTTCTTTTGTAGGTTTTTCTTTTTTATCTTCTTTCTTTTTATCTTTTGGTTCTTCTCCTAATATAGAAATAATAGTTTTTGTAAAGATTTCTTCATATTTTACTTTATCAATTGTACCATCTTTATTAAAAAATTCTTTATTACAAATATTTATATCATTTTTATCAATTTTCTTATCTTTACTATGATCTATATAATTATACAATCTTTCGATAATAGTTTCTGAATCATAAAAATCTTGTTTTAATATATCATGATTATTTATTACTTCTTTTGTAAAAAAACAACCTTGTAAATAGTCATACCAACCTGTTCCACTCACTTTTTTTGGATCTTTTGCAATAATATTTAATATATTTTGTAAAAATTTATCATTTTTAGAACCTTGATTATAAAATAAATAACAAAAAGATTTTATAATATCTTTATTTTCAGAATAAATATTACATTGACCATAATTACATGGATCATCATCTAGTGGAGTATTTTTGCCAAATCTTTCACAATAAGATCTATCAAAATCATATATTAAAACCTTATAATTACTTGTTATTTTATACTGTTTTCCATTAATTATGTAAAGAAAGGTTCTTGGTTTATCAAGTTTTTCTAAAAATATGTTTCCAGCATGAATATCATTATGGACCATTTTTGATAATGACATTGCATAACATCCGGTAGCTATTTGAAATAAAATAGGAAATAATGGACTATTATCTACTCCTTTCATTTCTTGAATAATATCGATAAATCTTTTTGAATTAGATGGTATTTGCTCATTCATTATAATATCAAATGTAAAATCTTCTGGTTTAGATATATTATCATATCTATTTATTTTTATATTATCTATTGCTTTTCTATATCCTTCAACATTTTTCATGTTATTTATATTTCTATTTAATAATTGTTTAATTATTACTGGAGCAATTTTATTTTTTTCACTATAAATATGATCTTTTAACATGTTAAATAGATCATCATATTTACATTTCTCTCCACTTGCTAGATATTTTACAAAATTTGTACATATATTTAAATCTATTAAAGGTCTTATTACATCTCTATATATTTTTAGTTCATAATCTAAAAGCAATAATTGATCACTTTCTTTCCCAAATTTTTTAGCAGAATTTTCATTAATAAAAATTTTTAAAAACCCACTATATATTTTTTGATCTTGATAAAAAGTATTTTTTTTAAAATCAATAACCCATGTATCTGAAGGCGATGCAGAATTAGAAGGAAAACCTTTAATTTTTTTTATACAATCTTTTATCTCGCATACATTTGTATTTTCATCTAACATATAGTCTTTAGTCATTATTTATTTATAATAATAAATAATTTTATAAATTTTATATTTATATTAAAATAAATAATGTTTCAATATAACGGATTTACTAAGCCTGAAAATTATAAAAATATTTCTGACTTTTTTGCAGAAGAGAAAGAAAACCCGAATGAGTATAGGTGTATTGATGATTTTACAAAAAGAGAAATCCCAGCTAAATTTAATATTAAAAATATTGGTGATATAAATAAAATTAATGTAAAAAACAATTTAAAATATAATAATTATAATATTCAAAATAGAGACATGTTAAAAAATTATGTTAATTATAAAAATGCAAGTCAAACATTAGGTAATTTTTCAGATAATTATCAAACATTTACTGGAGTAGATTATCCTACTTCTTATAAAACTAATTTTAATCAAAATATGATGAATAATAATATGAATCATATTGCAAATAATTTATCAAGTGCTGCAGAGAATAATTTAAAAGGTGTTGATGTAAATAATAATTTTAAAGAACAATTTTCAAATCATAATTTTAAAAAAATAAATAATCCTGTAAATTTTAGCAGAGATAATATGTTTGAACCATTTGGTAAATTAGATGTAAAACAAGATGCTTTAAATAACATGAAAAATACAATGTCTAATAATACTAATATTAATTTGTTAAATAATAATGTTAATTTTATGAGAAATAATATAAAAGATACTATAAAAGATGAAAGTATTGTAGATTATAATAATGACAATAAAAAAAGTAATTTAAAAATTAAATGGGAAAATAAATACTATAAATCTACTTCTATGCCTGAAGTATTTGGTCCACCTATGTGGTTTACTTTACATAATGGTGCTTCAAAATATCCTATAAAACCTTCTCCTGTTACAAAACAAAGAATGATGTATTTTATTATGGGTATTCCAGTAATGATACCCTGTCAAAATTGTAGGGAACATGCAACAGCATATATTGAAAAACATATCGATAGTTTGGATGAAATTTGTGATAATAAAACAAATTTATTTAATTTTTTTGTTGATTTTCATAATTTTGTAAATAAAAGACTTGGAAAAAAGATTTGGACATATGAAGAAGCATATGAATTATATACTGGAGATGCTGAAATTGAAAAAATGAGTTATTAAGTATTTTTAAGCACTTTTTTTAAAATTTTCTTTTTGACAATAAATTTAAATTGTAACACAAATTTAATTTTTTTTTAATTTTTATTTTTAAATATTGTTTTAAATTAAATGAGTAAAAAAGAAGACGATACAACCAAAAAATTATTTAAAATGTTAGGTGAATCAATACTTTATGGTTCAATACAGTTCAGTATAGGTTCAGTAGAGATGTCATCTAAGTTCAGTGTAAAAAATTTTTCAACAAATCAAGAAACATTACAAAATGCTGCAGACGCTTTGATGGATTATATAAAGATTAGTTTTATATGGACTTTAGGTGTTACATTATTATTATATAGTAAATATGGATGGAAAGGAGCTATTTCAAGTATTATTTCTAACTTAATAGTTGTTATATGGATTTATTATAGCTATATGGATGCTTTTAAGATCGCAGTTAAAAAGAAACCAGAATTGAAAATGCCTATATTAAATTTAATCACACCATCTATTTATTCTGTAAATGTAAAAAGTTAAAAATGTAAAAAAGTTAAAAAATAAAAATTATTTTATTATAATAAAAATGTCTGAAAATTTAAGAGATATAAGAATGTGTGTTGAACAAACATACAATGTATTACCTCAAATGATTAATAAAGCTTTTAATATTAAAAGATATCATCCAAAAGTTAGAAATCTTGAAAAACATGCATTAAAATCAATATCATCAAGCCATACAAGTAGTTATGAAAAAATAAAAATGAAAGCTGCATTTGTTAGAAATAAATTATGGAAAAATGATAGTGTAATAAATGTTATGTTTGATTTTGATTATGAGGAATATAAAAAATGTCCGGCTGGTTATTATTGTGATCCTGATCCTCGAATTCCTTCTAATAATAGATATATACCTTTAGGTTCATATTATGATCATGACAAAAAAGAAATTGTTGCTATACCTGATAGTGATGAATCTAAAAGATATTATACGGTAGATGGTGTTAAAAGAACAAAGAAATTTGTTATGGCAACTGCAACTGGTGCAGATGGAAAAAAATTACCTATTGATCCTTTAGTTGATATGTTAAAAGAAGTTCCTATTACTGATGCAATAAAAACTATTGTGAAAGAACGTTTTGAACCTATATGTAATTTAACTTTTAATTTTGATAATGTATTAAGAGAGGATGCAGATATTAGAATAAAACTTGATCCAAATAATGGTTCATGGTCTTATATAGGTACTGACTCTACACTAAGTCCTCATGATAAACCATCTATGAATTTTTCTTGGTATGATGTTGGAACTGTTATACATGAATTTGGACATGCAATTGGTTTAATTCATGAACATCAAAATCCATTTGGAGAACCTGTTGATTGGAATGAAGAAAAAGTGTATGCATGGGCAAAAGAAAATCAGGGATGGGATAGACAAAAAACATATACAAATATTATAGAAAAAACTGATAAGACAACATTAAATGGTTCAGAATATGATCCATATTCTATAATGTTATACTTTTTTCCAGCTTATTTAACAAATAACGGTAAAGGTACTCAACAAAATTTTATTCTTTCAAAATATGATGTTTTTTATATAAATAGTACATATCCAACTAAAAATCCTAATGCAGCAAAAGAATTTTATAAAAAAGTTTATAATCAAGATTTAGGAGATTATAAACCAATAACAATTGGAGGTTCAGGTGATAATCCTCAACCTCCTCAACCTCCTCAACCTCCAGTTAGTCAACCTCCTATAGATAGAGGTTCTACAACACCAACAGATGAGACAGGTAAAACAGATGATAAAAAGAAGATTTTAATAATTGCAGGAGCTGCAGTTAGTATAATAGCTATAATTATACTTTTATATTTTCTTTTATAAATTTATTACTATATAAGTAATAAATTAACTTTCTAATTGTTCCTTTATAAAAGAGTAACCAAATGAAAAAAGTTCTAATTTTTCTTTAGAATTTATATTAAAATTAAAAAATTTTAATTTAGTATAATTTAATCTTATTATTTTGCATTTTTCTGAGGAATTTAAAATTTTATGTTCTGTTATTTGAGATATAGGTACAAACATTATTTTATATATAAATTCTAAAATATTAATATCAGGATCATTATTAAAATTTTCTTTTTTTGAGCTTAAAAGAATTCCTAATACTTTTTTACCAATTTTATCACCTATATCTATCGGAAAATTATCTGTTATTCCACCATCTATATAAAAACTATTTCCGTATTTATAGTTTTCAAATATAAGAGGTAGATTTGATGACATTCTTAATGCTATAAGACATGGTAATTCAGGATGTGTTTCAGCTGATATATATTCCGTTTTATCTTCTGTAATATTATAAGTTGTACAAATGAAAGTTTTGTCAAACTTTGTTTTTAGATCTGATATTGTTGGAAGGTAACCAATCTTTTCAATAGTCATTTTTTCTAAATGTTCATGAATATTGTTAAAAGAAACAGCTCCTACTCCATTTATCATCGCAACAATATTAAAGTGTTGCATTTTTTCTAATAATTGATTTTTACAAATATATACAATTATTTCTATTGGTGTATAACCTATAGCTAAAAGATAACATATCATAGCTCCAGCTGATGTACCAATATAGTTTTTTACATTTTTTAATAAAAAATTATCGTAAAGATATTGTAATGCTCCTAAAGTCATTATACCTTTACTTGAACCGCCAGATAAAACTAATGTATCATAATCTATTAGTATAACATTTTCATTATTTTCATTATTTTCTATTTTATCTATAGTATCAACTTTAGATTCAGTATTTTTTTCCAAATTAATTGAATTATTTTCACACTCAATTATATTTTTATTTTCAATATTTTCTATAATAGGATTTTCCATATTTTGTTATAAATATAATTCTTTTAAATTTCTAAAATTCTCTTTAGTAAAATAATACAAATAATTGATAATATTACTATAGCAATGATAAATACTGTATAATCATTTTTATATAATTGAGAACATACTTTGCAATTTGCAGCATGTTCAGCTATATCAGCACATGTATTTTCTTGTGTTCTTAATTTAGGTTTTTTATATGTATAATTTTCATTTATATTATAATAATCATCATATTCATTATAATAAGGATTATTAATATCATTAACTACTCCATTCAAATTTATATCTTTATTTAAGGTAGGATCTATATCCATATTATTTTCATTTTCATCATTGTATTCATTGTATTCATTTTGCCTTTCATCAATTTGTTGTTGTAATCTCTTATCTCTTAATTCCTCAAGTCTTTCATTTCTAAGTTCTCTTATAGATCCATGATATCTTTCTCCTTCATTATAATTTTCTTTTATTCTTGATATTTCAATATGATTATTATAAGGACCATTTCTATTATAAGGACCATTTGGATTATAAGGACCATTTCTATTATAAGGACCATTTCTATTATAAGGGCTATGTGGATTATGAGGAGCATTTGGATTATAAGGACCATTTGGATTGTAAGGACCATTTGGATTATAAGGACCATTTGGATTATAAGGACCATTTGGATTATAAGGACCATTTGGATTATAAGGACCATTTGGATTATAAGGACCATTTGGATTTAATGGTTTATAAGGTTTATAAGCATTATTTGGGTCTACATATTTTAAATTTATATTTTGTTTATTATTCGTATACATTCCAGATTCTATGGGTTTATTATTATTATTGTTATTTCTAATGAATTTTTTTACCTGATCATTTATGTCTAGAGGAACAAGATTTTTACTATCTATATCTTCTAAATCAGGTAAATCATCTAACATTGTTATATTATTTTGTCTTGAATTAGTCATATTTATTAATAAATATAAAAAAAAAAATTAAATAAAAAGTACATCTTCTGATGATATTATATTGTTATTTATAATACGTTCATAGATTTCTAATAAATATGGATCTTTTTTTGATGTTATAATATTTGTTATTATTTCTCTGAAATTATTTAGATCTTTTGTTTCTTCAATAACTTTATTTAAATTTTCACTCTTAATTTTTTCGGCTTTTTTTTTAGCTTTAAAAACAACTTTAACGCCTTTATTTACCAGTTCTTTATATTTTTTTGTTTTTTTAAAAGTTTTAAATTCTTCATAATCACCTGCTATAGAAACTTTTATTTTATCATCACATTTATCTGGAATATTGTAATCATCAATTTTTTCAACATCCATATATACTATTTTTTTTCTTGGCATATCTAAATCTATTTCATGTAGATTATAGTTATTTTCATTTAGTTCTATATATGCAATTATATTTTTTTCAGATTCTCCAAATGCATTTTGCATAGCAGAACCTGGATAATAAATATTACTTTGTATCTTTTGATTTGAATGTATATGTCCAGAAATTATATTAGGATAATTTTCAGGCCATTTATCTCCGATTTCAGAAATAATCGCGCCCATTTTGCATCCATAAAATTCTTGATGTGCAAAAATACAAGAGGCATCTTTCCAATTAATTTTTATTGAGTTAAGGGCTTCTTCAAACCTTCCTGGTGCAACATATGGTACAAAAATTATCTTTTGTTCATCAATTATATCATAAAAAGTTTCATCAATAATAAAAACATTACTCCATTTTTTCATTCCATTCATCCAATGATTTGTAGTTAAATATTGTTGATTATTTGTATAATCATGATTTCCTACAAGGACAAAAGTTTTGGCAAATTCACTCATCCTTTCTATAAATTCATATGCTTTATTTAAAGGAGTTGTATGAATTCTTTCATGTTCATGTAAAACATCTCCTAATATAACTATTAAATCAGGTTGTTTTTCTTGAACTAAATTCACCATTTTTTCAATGAATAAATTTACTTCAATTATATTATCAACCTTAAAATGTGGATCACCTACAACTATTATTTTTAACATTTATTATTTAATAAAATAATAAATGTATTTTTCATTTTTATTTTTTGTTTACAATAATAAAAGAAATGAAGCTTACCGAATTCTATTGTGTAAAATGTAGAAAAATTGTTAATTTGAAGAATGATGATATTTGTATAAAAAATATAAAAATAAAAAAATAGGAAATATTCCTGCTTTAAAAGGTAATTGTAAAAAATGTGATACAAATTTAACGAAATTTGTTAAAGTTTCTGAAAAAGAAAAATTAATGAAAAAATTTGATAAATGTTAATAATATTGTTGTTCTACACTATGAAAATTTTTCATTTTAAATGAAAAATTTTTTATATTTCATGTATATTATTAATCATCTTATCCAAATAATTTTCATCGAACATATATCTAATAACATAAGTAACAAATGGTCTTAATGTTATTTTCTTGTCTAAAATAAGTTTTAGAAATGTATCTAATTTTTCTTCATCTATATTTTCATAGAATGATAATAACTTCTTTATTTTATCTTTAAAAATATCATATGTAGGTTGTGTAAATTCAAAAACTTGAGACATTCTATTATATAATGCTTCACATTTACTTATTATTTCTTTATTATTTGCTGTAAAAAACCTTATTGTATCACCGTTATCATTAAAACCATCTAATGCATTTAAAATCTGACTCATTATATCAGATATTTTATCATTTTCTAAAAATCTATCGAAATCTTCAAATAATAATATTTTTAATCCTTTTTCCATGCTAGGACTTAATATTTTATCAATATTATCATATGTTATTGTATTTGGATTTACTATAAATATAGGTATATTTTTATTTGTAGCAATAACTCTTATTAATGTTGTTTTTCCAACTCCTGGTGGACCATATAATAAATAATTTATACTTTTCATTTCGCCAATACTTTGTAAAAAGTTATTATATCTATTATGATTATCTAAATCAGTATAAATTGTATCTAAAAATTTATCATAACCAAATAATTTTATATTACTATTTGAAAAAGATTCAGTCAATAACCAGTATCTTTGTTGAAGACTATATCTATAAATTTTATGTTTAATATTTGAATTATTTAATTTATTCAAATCTTCAAAATATTTTAATAATTTTTTATATTCATCTTCAGAATGGAAATATATATCTATATAACCTTGTTTTTCTTGATTATATACAAATACATTAAAATTACCTAATTTATGTTCTCCACTTTTAAGTAATGCAGACCCATATTCATGTATATCATTAACTTTAAAGTGCATTCTTATTGAACGTAATATTCCTCCTATATCTTGATTTATTATACATTTTATTCGAAATTTAAAATTTTCATGAACATTTAAATATTTAACAGAAAGTGATGTCATAATTATATTAATTATATATTTAAACCAACATTTTAAAACCTAATTAGGTTTTAAAATAATTTTATAATTGTTTTTTTGAAGCCTCTAAAAATGCTTTTTTATAACATTTTGAAGTATCAATTTCTCTATAAATATAAATACCTCTACAAGGTTTTATTAAAAATAAAAAATAATCAAATTGTTATTCATAACATATAAATTTTGCTTTAGAATTAATATCTTCTATTACTTTATTAAAAATTTCTCTATATGTAGAATCAAATTCGAATATTTTTTGTATTATTTCATTTGGCAAATTAAACATTATTACTTTTTAATAATCTTTTTTGTTGAGGTTTTTCAATTTTTTTTTCAGTTGAATTAGAATTTAAACTTAACTTTAATCTTTTAATAATTTTATTAATGTTTGTAGGAGTTTGATTATTTAAAATTTCGATAATTTTATCATAATTAATTTTATGAGTTTTACGGTCTTGAAGATACCAATTATGTGCTTCCTTAATTACATTAAATTCTTCTACTGGAACTGTAACATAAAGTTTCTTGATAAATCTATCTACATAAGCATTATATATACTTTTAGCCGCATCATAAATTAAATTTTCATAATCTTCGAAATCCTTGACATTATTTGGATAAAGATTTTTAAGCATTTTATTAACTTTATTATCCATTCTTACTTGTAAATATCTAAATTTAATTGATGGTTCGTTTCCTCTAACAGAATAGTATTCTGCATACTCTCTGTTTAAAATTTTAATTTGTTTGTTATTTGGAGCAAAAATAATTACTCCTTGCATTTCATTATAATCAACACAAGTATCTACATAATCATAAATTTGTTCAAGTCTATTAAAACTTAATTTTTCAGGATATGGAATATGAATATCTTCATCCATAGAAAGAACATTATTGATAAATGTTCCAACATGATATACAGTTGGATTTTCCGGTTCTTTACAAACAATTCTATTTTCGCTATTATTTAGTAATAAAAACATATATTGTTTATCTTTATCTAAAACATTTTCACAAAAGACATTGATAATATTATTCATATCATCATCTAACAAATTTACATCAATATTTTTCTTTAAATTCTCATTTATCATAAATTGTACTTTTAAAGCTTCTCTAAAAAAGTGTCCATATGATTGTTTAGATGCCCATTTACTTCTAAAAGCATCAAATTTCTTATTAGTAGAGACAAACCATTTATTATTAAAATAAAAAATTCTAATTAAACATCCTTCATAAGATTTATAAAATAAACATTTATCAAACACATTATCTAAAGATTTAGATAATAGATCATGATCATCTTCGGTATATTCCATTGTATATGGAAAACTGTTTAAAACTAATTTATCTTTATTAAAGACTAATCCTCTACAGTTCTTTAAAAACTCTGGATCGTCTCTTTTACAATTTAAATAACAAAATAAATCCAGACCGCTTTCAACATCAGAATCAACTAATCTAACATAGTTAGATACTAACTCAATATTCTTTCTTGTTAATTCTAAAGAAGACATATCTGGCATAATTTCGGATAAGTTATCCTTCATACTACTCATATTTAATGACATTGATTTTATTATAAGGGTGATTCTTTTTAAATCAATTAAAAATAAAATTCAATTTTATTTTTAAAATTAAATTTAAACCATATTTTATTTATAATTTTTAAGATCTACTATGTAAATTTATAAAATCATTAATTGGTAAACCAGAACAAATTTTAATAAAATTTTCTAATCCATATCTTTGTCTAAAAAAAGAATTAATCAAAGGTGTTTCATTATCTATTATAGGAGATTTGAAAAATAAAGATAATAAATTTAAATTTGAATACTTAATCTTCTTATCAAACTGTTTTATTTCCGTTATTTCAACTCTTGATAAAAATTCTGCAAACATTATAATGTCTAACATTAACGGTACTGCTAAAAGAGTATCTTCACACACATTATATATTGATAAAGTATTTTTTCCATCTAAAAATAATTCAGAAAAATACTCATCAATAGCTCTTTTAGAATCACCTACAGCTTGAATATATTTTATAATAACCTCATGTTCTGGTTTCTTATTATTAAATAAAATTCTATTTTCTTCAAAAACATCATCTATAACATTTCTTTTTGTTATTTCTTTACTTCTAAATTGGTCTTCTTCTTTTAAATTACGTCCATCATTATTTCCTAAATGATTATAAGAAACAATTGATAAAGGTTTAATACCAGAGGAAGCAAGATAATCAACAAGAACAGATTTCAATTTTGTCTGTCCAGTTTTAAAATCTTCACCTGCAACAAAAGTATTATTATTTTTAGCAAGCTCCAAAATTGCTGGAGAAATTGTATTTTGTGGAGAACCATTAATAAATATTGCACCAGCCATTGTAGATGCTACTGCAAAAATAGTAGAAGGAGAAACTTCCGGATCAGATCTAGAAATTGCTTTAGACAATTCTGACCAATTATTCCAATTATTTTTACTAAATCTTTCAGTAGATGCCGACCATAATACTATAACTTTTTCTAAATTATGTCTTATCTTAAATGAATCAATATCGGATTTAATATTAAATAAGTCTTTCCATTTATCGTTAACAAACGTTTTTGTATTATTAATTCTATCTTTTTGATTCTTTGCTATAAAAGAATCATAATAGATTGATGCTAATGGTTTAATTTTTATTAAATCTTTTTCTAATTTTTTTAATAAATCTGGATCTAATATTTTATTTTTTTTACATGCTTCATATAAATTATCTTTGCAAATATCCCATCCATCAACTACAAGCTCATCAATATTTCTAAAATTAACAACTTCTTTAAATAATTTTGTAACAGGAACATTATTCTTATAACCTAAATTAATACTACCATATTCATAAATTGAACCATAAAAATTAATATCATGTTTACCATTTTTATTTTCCCAATTTAGATTTTTTTGTTTTGCTAGAATACTTGCTAAAAATGTAGATCCATTATTACCACCTAATCCAACAATCATTATACCCAATTTTTTAGAATTGTAATTATTAACATTAATTTCAAATGATCTATTATGATGTTTTATATTTAAATCATCATCAAAATCAAGAGAATTATAATTATAAATATGTTTCATTTTATTAAAAATAATTTAGACTTTAAATTTTTAATTATAAAATTTAAAAATTAAGAATTTATAATAAAATGTCTACTAGGGAAGATTTAAAAAAAAAGTTAAGAGATAAAATAAAGGGAAAACAAATTATTCGAACAACAAAAGAACAAAAAGAAACATTAATTGATAACCAATTAAAAAAAGCTGGAATTGATCCAGAAACATTTAAAGAACAAATGAAAAATATAAATCCAAATTTATTGAAAGAAGAATTGAAAAAATTAAATATTAGTATTTAAAAATTAAAATTTTAATTTTGTTTTTAATAAATAAAAAATGGCATTAGACACAAATACTTTGTCAATAACATATATAATTACATCGTTAATAGTTATTGTTATTTTAATATTTATGATAAATAATTGTAAAAGAGATAAAGAACCATTCTGTGCATGCAGAAATATGACATCTAAAAGATGTCCAAATCCTGAAGTATTAACAACTTTGTATAATAATGGCGTTCTAACTGAAAATACTAATTTTGCTAAAATTCAGCAAAGTAATCCTTATTGGAAAACAATAATGCCAGATGATATTTTTGCAAAACAAATGAAAGATAAATGGGCATTAATAGATAAAAATTATGAACAAAATAAATGTCATTAAAAAATAATTCCTATTTGGAAATTATTTTTACTTATTTTCTTTTATTTTTAATTTTTTTATGTTTTTTCTTAAACATACTATTTGATTATAACAATCTTCTAAAGAATTATGACTTACATTTCCAATAGATGATAAATTTATTTTTCCTAAATCATATAAAGTTCTAGTATCTCTTAGCATATAATATTTCCATGGAATATTTAGTTTACATGATTTATAAGCATTTTCTAAAATAATACAATCAAAATTAGGAGAATTAGCCCAAAAATATTCACAACCTCTTAAAAATATAGATAATTTTACTAATGCAATTTTTATAGGAATCCTATTTTCTTCACTAAAAATCTCTTCTTGAGATTTTTTATCTTGTGTTTTCCACCATTCTAAAGTATTTTTATCTACGTGCATACCAAGATCCTCACATGATTCTCTATCAATACGAAAGTATAAAGTTTCCATTTTATTTAATTCTTTAACATCTTCATATCTATTAAATTTAATTGCTCCAATAGTACAAATAACTGCATTATTATTTGTAGATAAAGTTTCTAAATCTATCATAACTTCTTTCATCTTTTAACCTTTCATTATTTTAATTAAATTCTTTAAGTTCATATTCAATCATTTCATTAATTATATCTTCAAAATTATATTTTATATTCCATTTTAATTCTTTTATTGCCTTACTTGCATCTCCAACCAAAGAATCAACTTCTGTAGGTCTAAAATATTTAGGATCTATTTTAACAATTATTTTTCCAGGTTCTAAAATAGAACATTTTTCATCTATTATTGCAATCTCATCAACACCATTTCCAATCCATTTAATAGGTATTTTTAATTTATTAAATACCATATTAACAATATCTTTAATTATTATTTTTTCTCCGCTTGCAATTACATAATCTGTCGGAACTTCATTTTGTAACATTAACCACATTGCTTGAACAAAATCTTTTGCATGACCAAAATCTCTATAAGAATATATATTTCCTAAATATAAACAATCCTGTTTTTTTTTACTTATAGATACTGCTGCGCGAACTATTTTCTTTTCTACAAAAGTTTCACCTCTACGAGGACTTGTATGATTAAATAAAATACCATTAACAGCAAATAAATTATATGCCTCTCTATAATTTTTTGTAATCCAATAACCATATAATTTTGCAACTGCATATGGAGAACGAGGATTAAATGGAGTATCTTCATTTTGTTTTTCATTATAAATACCACCATATAATTCAGAAGTGCCTGCTTGGTAAAATTTAATTTTTTTATTTAAATTTTTTTCTAAATTTCTAATACATTCTAAAATTCTTAAAGTTCCTAAACCGTCTACATCTGATGTATATTCAGGAATATCAAAAGAAACACGAACATGTGACATTGCAGCTAAATTATATACTTCATCCGGTTTTACTTTATTCAAAATAGTTTCTATGCTTGATGTATCACTCATATCACCATAATGTAAAAATAATCTTGCTTTAATATTATGTGGATCTTGATAGATTGAATCTAATCTTTTTGTATTTATTTGAGAAGTTCTTCTAATAATTCCATGAACTATATAACCTTTATCTAATAAAAATTCTGCAAGATAAGAACCATCTTGTCCACAAATACCTGTAATTAATGCGGTTTTATTCATTTAATATATTAAATTTTAATTTTTAAAATTGAATTATATTATAAAATTAAAATTTTTAAATTTAAAAATGAGTGAATTTCCAACAATTTTAAAAACTGAAGATAAAAATAATTCAATTTCTATAAGTCCTCACAAAAATATTACTAAATATATTGATTTTACAGAAGATTTTAAAAAAGAATTAAAAAATTTTAAAATAAAAGCTCAAAAACATATAAACTATTTGAAAGTTTTAATGTTTATAATAGTTGTATTTTTAAATGAAATAAATAAATTTACAAATCAACAATTATTTTACATTTCATTTATAATTATTTTTAATATTGCATTTTCTCAAAACTTATTAAATAATGTTCCAAAAATAAAAAAGTAAGTTTAAAAATATTTTATAATATATTTTTTTAAAATAAATGTCAATTGTTGCATTATCTTCAATATCAACATTAGTTGCTAGACAACTATTATATCCAGAATTAATTATAAAAACTATTACAACAATATCTACAAATCTTATTTCAAGTGTGCATTATTTATCCACAATTTCTAAAAATGATATAGAATTACAAAAATTATTAATTACTTCTGATATAACACAAGATATTTTAATAATTAAATCTTTTATAGAAGAAAATAAATATTCAGAAGAAAGTCATACAATATTAGCATGTATAAATAATTTGAATGAAACATTGTCTGATTTAGAATTAAATATTAATTCTATTACAAAGAAAATAGAAGAACATAATAAGTTATGGTTTAAATATTTTAGATATTATGATATTTCTAATGAAAAAGAAGTTGTTCCAATATTAATAGAAAAATTAAGACATCGTTTTAATATGTTAATAAAAATATCTGGTATTATGAAAAAGAATTAAAATAATTTAAATAAAATAAATTATTTTATAATAAAAAAATGACTTCAAGAAGAAAACAATCTACAGGATCAAAAATTTATAGCGGAGTATCAACATTTGGAATGATAATGGCAGATTTTAAAGCAATTATTGGAACTATAATAGGTATAATAATGATAATTGCAGGAATAGTTTTTATAAGAAGACAAGGAGTTTATACACAACAAGGAACAGGTATAGTAAAAAGTACAAGATGTGATATTCCTACACCTATTACAGATGATCAAGGAAGATTAATACAACCTACTCAATATAGATGGAATTGTACTATTACAGTATACAATGCAGATGACACAGGCGCAAATCCGACAACTAAAACTATGCAAAAAACTTTAACAGGAAATAATCCAACATTACCACCTACACAAGATGGAACAACTATTCCAATATATATAAATCCTAAAGATCCTAAAGATTTTTCATTAAGTTCTGATGATACACACGTTTTAGGATGGATTTTAGTAATAATTGGACCTATTTTAATTATTGGAACTATTGCATGGGCTTATTTTGCAACTAAATATAAGATTATAGGTGCATATGAAGGAGTTAGAACAGGTGTAGATATGATTAGAGGTGATTAATTCAAATATAATTAACAAATTATTCAATATATAAGTTACTTACTTATATATTATAAATCTAAAGTTTTATTAAAATGTTCGTAATTACACAAAGATAATTGAGTATTTTGAGTTGTAAATCCATTAATATCTAATCTACAATTAACTTCTTTTAAAATATCGCATAATTTTAATTTACCATTTACAAATCTAGATGAACTTTCAGAATTTTTAATTAAATTATTTTTTAAACATTCTAAAAGACAATATGTGAAAGCTCCAGTACCTTTATTATTTACAAATGCATCTTCTGAATATTCATTATCTTGACAACCTGAAAACATATATACATTTCCTATAATTTCTTTAGATTTCTCTACTGATAATTTAAAAGAGTCTGTCCAATCAGTTGAAACATAATTTTCAACGGTATTCTTACCTTTTTTCAAAGAACATGAAGATTTATAATTATATTTAAGATCTAATAGAGTACCAGAATTACAACAATCAAAAAAACACCATAATGTAACTCCTTTTGGTACTTTTTGAACTAAATTTTTAAATAACCAATCATCTGTTAAAAAACCTTTATTATCTATATCTAAAGGTACTAAAACTTCATCAGAACCATCTGTTTCATCGTTGGTTTTATCCTTGATATTTGACCCATGTCCTGAATAAGTAAAAACTAAAATATCACCAGGTAATACATCAGAAACTAACCATTTTATATATTTTTTAATATTAGATAATGTAGGTTTATTTTTTGTATCATCAGTTAAAATTTTAATATTTTTACTATTAAACAAACAATTATTTGTTAAAAAATTATACATATTATTTGCATCACTAATACAACCATTTAATTCATATTTTGAATTTTTATAATTTAAACCTAATATTAAAGCTTTCTTTGAACCCATATTTTTATTTTATAAAATAAAATAAAAAAATTTAAAAATTTAAACTCCAAGATACTTTTTATTTTGCGTATAATATTGAGTTTTCATTAAAGGAAAAATAACAGGATTAAGTTTTAATGAAGATTGATTATCTTGATACATTTGTTCTTGTATTTTATCATATTCTGTCCTACGATGAATATATTTACATGTACAACATGAACCTTGACAATTATAATTTGTTTCTTGTTTCAATTTATCATAATAATTTTGTGGAAAAACTTTACCATTACTTAAATTACTATAGTTATAACTTTGCATTTTTTATTTATTAGTAAATAAAAATAATTGTTTTTAAAATTATAATATATTTATATATTTTGTATCTGGAATTTCATTCGGAATAAATTTTTGGGTAGAACCTATTATTATATCAGGAATATTATCAATAAAATCATTAGATAAAGTATGGATAATATATGGATTAATTTTTATAATATCATTTTCTTTAATTAAAATCATAAATATAATATTGGGTTCATGATTAAAAGCAGTTAAAAATAAAACTTTTCCTTTATTAATATAAAAATCTTCTATTTGTTCATAATGAAAATGATTTCCTCTAACGGAATTTTTATTTAATGTAATTTTATATAATCTATTAGAAGATAATGAAGATATTTCTACCATATCTCCTCTATCCTGTATTAATTTGCTACATGTTTGTATTTTAACCTGATTTTTAAGTTCGTAATAAGTTTTCATATTTTTTTCTAATATTTTTATTTCTTCTAGTAAATTTTCTTGAATGTATTTATTTTCTATTTCTGAATTATCTTTTGGAATACTATTATCTCCATTTAATATTTTAAAATTTTCAGGTATATTATTATTATATATAATATTTAATAAATCATTTAAATTTAAAGTATTATTTGATAAAATATTAAAAATACCGTATTCTTTCTTATTTAAAATTTCTTTTATTATTTTTACAACAGATTCAATAGAAATCCAATTTCTTATACAATTTTTATTTATATTTTTTATATCTCTTATATTATTTATTTTTTCATATATTAATGTTGATAGAAGATTATTATAATATGGTTTACAATCATAACCATAAATATTCGTTGGTCTAATAATACAAAACTTAGTATTATCGTAATTTTTTAATAAAAATTCTTCACCTTTTAATTTCGATTCTATAAACCATTTTTGATAATCAGGTAAATCAGAAAAATTAGTATTTTTAAAACCATTTACCATATAAGATGAAATATGAATAAAATATGGTTTACTATTTTTTATAATATCAAATAATTTTTCAATAAATAAATAATTACCTTGTTCAAAATCACTATATGAATTACCTCTATTAACTCCACAACAATTTATTATAATATCTTCATTTTTAACATTTTTTAATAAATTTATTTCTAAATAAGATAAGAGTATTATATTATTTATTTCTTTTTTAATATTAATATATAAATGTTTTGAGATAAAACTATTTATTCCAATTATGTAAATCATTTTATATTTATTTTAATCATTTTTTAAATAATATAATTTAAAAATATATTTTTTTTATTTAATATAAAAAATGAATAAAGAAAGTATATTAATAATTGGAGGTACTGGATCATTAGGTAATAAACTAATCGAACGGTATATTAATAATAATATAATTTATGTCTATTCTAGAGACGAGTCAAAACATTGGAAAATGTCAATAGAATACAATAATAATCCAAATTTACAATTTATAATAGGTGATATAAGAGATTATGATAAATTACAACAAACTTTATTGAGAATAAAACCATCAATTGTAATTATTGCGGCTGCATTAAAACATATTGATAGATGTGAGTATGAAACAAATGAATGTTTACTTACAAACATAAAAGGTACACAAAATGTTCTTAATATAATAGAAACTTTTGAAAATATTTTAAAGATTAAAACTGTATGTTTTGTAAGTACAGATAAAGCATGTAGCCCAGTTAATATTTATGGAATGTCTAAAGCGATATCTGAATGTTTAATGATAGAAAAATCTAAAGAAATACCTTTTATAAAATTCATAACAGTTAGATATGGTAATGTATTAAATTCAAGAGGTAGTATAATTCCTACTTTACATGATATAGGAAAAAATGATAAATATAAAAATTATAAATAATTTT
>Ga0214923_10003082_pt1 | contig 21295 bp, 23 predicted proteins | sample LL1510_MetaG_FD_177993 | JGI IMG/M metagenome (GOLD analysis project Ga0214923, IMG submission 177993) | Freshwater microbial communities from Lake Lanier, Atlanta, Georgia, United States - LL-1510 | ecosystem: Environmental > Aquatic > Freshwater > Lake | place: USA: Georgia | collected...
AGAAAAACGCAAATAACTTCTGGGACAACATAACAAAAGAATTCCTAGAGAAATCAAAATCGGAGGATCCGACGATCGTGATCCGCGATATGAAGATAGAATACAACGGCATCGGTCCAGAAAACGAAGAACGACTGAGAAAACTGCTGAATCCATGATGAGCGTTTTTGTCGACGTTTTCGACTCTGAAAAAAATATAAATATATGATATACGATGAACATCAACCGCCAGCTCATAGACGCCGTGATTCTTGCCCTCATAGTGTGGTTCATGCGCCGGGATTTGGTGCTCGCTCTCGTTGTTGCCGTCGCCGCATACGTTCTGCGCATGATCAATTTTTAATTTGTCATATATACTAGTTTGACGATGTACAGCTTATATCGTCAAACCACGAGTTATAATGTAACGTTTAACAGAATCATAAAAAATGGACGTGTTTCCCACGGATTGGCGAAGCACCGATCTCGACGGTAATTTCGAGATTGTCTTACACGGCAAGACGCCGGAAGGAGAAACCGCATGCGTGAGGATCAAATTTTATCCCGTGTTTTTGCTCGAGATGCCGATGAATTGGTCGGATTCACGACAAAAATTGTTCATCACAGAGACGGTGATGAAATACGGTGCGGTCAAAGACATGTGCGTTCCGGTGCAGAAGAAGAGTCTATGGGGATTCGACGGCGGCGTGTATCGAAATCTGGCACAATTCGCGTTTCCGACGCTCGAGAGCATGCGTAAGGCCAAATATGCTCTGAAGCGCAACTATCAGATCTACGAGTCGAACGTCGATCCGATCGTGAGATTGTTTCACGTCCGCAATCTGAATCCCGCCGGATGGGTTCGGGTAAGTTCGTCGTTTCCAGTTCAAAAGCGAATTTCCCGGAGCGATATCGAGGTACGGTGCAACTTCACGGCTCTGCATCCGAGCGACAAAATTGCAATACCTCCTCTAGTCTTTGCGTCCTGGGATATCGAGACGTACTCCAAAGAACGCAAGTTCCCTTTGTCGTCTAACGTCGACGACAAACTCATTCAAATCGCGACGTCATTTCAACGGTACGGAGAGACCGAACCGTATCGTCGCGTCGTCGTGTGTCTCAAAAACACCGACGACGTGCCGGGAGTCGAAATCGTAAGTTGTGCGCAGGAAAGTGACGTGATCAACGCTTGGATGAAGCTCGTAGCCGAAGAAAAAACGGATGTTCTCATCGGATACAACGTGTTCCAGTACGATTGGAAGTACGTATCGGGGCGCGCTCAGATGCTCGTTGACGATTCGACCGCGGAGGACATGGTCTTCCTCGATACGCTCGGAAGGATGGCCGAGAACGGAGGAGACGTGGTCGAGCGCGAGCTCGCAAGCAACGCGTTTGGGCAAAATTTCTTTTTTTATCTCGACACGCCTGGTATCATTCAATTGGATCTTCTTCAGTGGATGAGGAAGAACAGGAATCTGGAGAGTTATAGTTTGAACAACGTGTCCAAGTTGTATCTCGGGGATCAGAAGGACGACCTTCCTGCAATGCAGATCTTCGAGAAATTCGAGGGAACCTCTGCCGATCGCGCAGTCATCGCAAAATACGCGGCACAGGACACTTTGCTTCCGCTGAAACTCACCACCAAGCTCGCGATATTCGAGGACGTGACGGAGATGGCAAACGCTGTGAAAATTCCCGTCGACTGGGTTGGATTTCGTGGTCAGCAGGTGAGAGCTTTTTCGTGTTTGTTTGGCAAGGCACGAGACATGGAGTACGCGATTCCGGACGATAAGCGATGGGCCGCAGAAGGCAAATTCGAAGGCGCCACGGTTCTGGAACCCAAAAAGGGTGCATATTTTTCGCCCATAGCAGCGTTAGATTTTGCAAGTTTGTATCCGTCCATCATCCGAGCACACAACATGTCTCCAGAGATGCTCGTGATGGACCCCAAGTACGCACGAATGCCTGGCGTGGAGTATTACGAGATAGAAACAGGAATCGGCACGTTCAGATATTCTCAAAATTCGCAAGGCGTCGTTCCAGCACTCCTCGACGATCTCGCAAAGTTCCGAAAGAACGCCAAAAAACTCATGGCGATCGCGCACGAAAAAGAAAACGAATTCGAAGAATCTCTATACGACGCCAAGCAAAAGGCGTTCAAAGTCGTTATGAACAGTGTGTACGGCTTTCTCGGAGCGTCGAAAGGGTTTATTCCGTGCGTCCCCATAGCGGCATCGGTGACGGCGACGGGAAGGAAAATGATCGAGCTGGCCGCGCGGAAAGCAGTAGAACTTCTTCCTGGATCCGTCGTTATTTACGGTGATACGGATTCCATCATGGTCAACATGAAACTTCCGGACGGCAAAGATCAGACCAACATCAACGATCATTTCGAAGTGGCAAAATGGCTCGCAGGCGAGATCACGAAGGAATACAAGGCGCCAAACGATCTAGAATTCGAAAAAATTTATTATCCGTACGTTTTGTATTCAAAGAAAAGGTACGCAGCGGTCAAGTTCGAAGACCCCAAAGAAAAAGGGAAAGTCGACGTGAAAGGCCTCGCGCTCGTACGACGAGACTTCTCGCCGATCACTCGTGAAATCCTGAAGGAATCTCTTGACACGATTCTTTTTGCAAAGGATGTAGATACGGCCGTGAACGAAACTCGGGGGAAAATTTTGAAAGTGTTGAATAACGAATATCCTATCGAGAAATTCGTGATGAGCAAGACCCTCAAAACAGGGTACAAAAACGAGGTTCAACCGCATCTCATCGTCGCCAACAAGATCTTCGAACGCACGGGATTTCCGGTGCCGTCGGGCGCTCGCGTTCCGTTCGTATACGTAGAAGATGCCTCCAAGGCCGACGAAAAACAATCGTTCCGAGCCGAAGACCCGATATACGCAAAGGATCATGGTCTCGTGGTCGACCGATTGTTTTATGCAGAGCATCAGCTCAGAAATCCCATCGTGTCTCTTTTCGAACCGCTGGTCGACGATCCAGACGTGACCATATTCGGGTATCCAGAAATCACAGAAAAGATAGACGTACTTCGGAACAGGGCAAAAGACGAACTCAAGACGACAAAACGAATCAAGAAGAACAAGGCAAACAATCAACGAGAGATCACGAGCTTTTTCAAACCCAAATGATTTTAAATATTTTTATATGTAAATATGTCATCTTCACCGGAGATTCGAAACGGATATCAGAAGCTGGTCAATGTACGCCAAAGTGACAGAGGAGGACAATATGTTCAAGTATACGTTCCAAATACTCGCAGAAGGAGGAGTCCGGAAGCAGAAGCGAGGGCACTGGCCAAGGCAGAGATAAAAGAACAATATAAAGCTGCGGCATTGGCAGAAGAACTCAAGGCGGTCAAGAAACAGCGCAATAAACTCGTGGACAACATGGCGAGAACGGGATTGACACCATCTTCTCCTTCACTGGCATTATCTGGGACGCCGAAGACATACGTATCTTCACCTACGTCTTCTCCAAGTTCGATGTCTACACGAATAGAAGAGAAATCATCTCTTCCGTTCAACGAGAAAATCAATTACAGTGCTCCAATCGGGCCAGAAACAAAGTCTGGTACTAAACCTCCGAATACAAGGATCAATTACAGTGCACCTATAGGACCCGAAACACAAACGGGAACAAAACCTCTGAATACAAGGATCAATTACAGCGCCCCGATCGGGCCAGAAACAAAGTCCGGCACGAAGCCTCTCGACTCGAGGATAGATTACAGCGCTCCAATAGGACCCGAAACAAAATCGGGTACCAAACCTCTCGACTCGAGTATCAATTACAGCGCTCCAATAGGGCCAGAAACAAAATCTGGTACGAAACCTCTGAATACGAGGATCAATTACAGCGCTCCGATAGGTCCTCTTCCTGGTCCAGGCATGGGAGGTTTTCAGAACAGACCTTTCGATCAGCGGATGAACTATTCACAGCCCATAGGCCCGGCGCCGATGCCACCGCCTCCGTTCAGCCCCAGCAGGAATTATTCTCAGCCAATAGGACCTCTTCTCGGTCCAGGCATGGGAGGCTTTCAGAACAGACCTTTCGATCAACGGATGAACTATTCACAGCCCATAGGCCCGGCACCGATGCCACCGCCTCCTTTCAGCCCTAGCAGGAATTATTCTCAACCGATAGGTCCTCTTCCCGGTCCTAATATGGGAGGTTTTCAAAACAGACCATTTAATAACAGGATCGACTATTCGCAAGCAGCGGGTCCTGTCACGCAATCCGGAAGACGTCCCGCGCGGTTTTCTCAACAAATCACAAATAATTACGATGAGTACGATGAACCGGCAGGTCCTGTCACACAATCTGGAAGACCTCCTGTTCGCACGTCTCCTACTTACGAAGAACAAAACTACAACGAACCTTCAAAATCTACCCCCTCGTTCGTTCGTTCTCCTCAAGTGCAAGGTCCGGTCACGAAATCAGGAACTCTCCCGGAGAAACCGGGGGGCAGGATGTGGGAACGCGCCTTGGGAGAGACGTATCGCCCCGGAATGAATATCATTTACGTCGTTAAAAAACTTCGCGACCTCAAGAAGAAGAACCCTTCTAAATCCAAAGGGTACGACGCAGCCATAGCAGACGCAAAGGCGGACAAGAGACTCGCCATAACCGCTTTAAACTTGAAACCGGAACAGATTCTTCCGGGGAAGACTTTACAAGAAGTCGAAAGTTTGTACAAGAAAAAACGCGCCAAGGCCGTTGCCGCAGGAAAAATGCAGTTCGTAGAAGCGCTCGACAAGGCGCTCGTCGTGAGAAGACAGCAACTCGGAGGCTCTCCCAAGAAGACGCCGTCCGGGTTCACGCCCTCCGGAAAGACTCCCGCACCGACGTCTCCTGAGCGAGACGCGGAGATGTTGCTACCAGGAAAGACCGAAGATGCCGTGAAGAAGATATACGCGAATCGCAAGGCGAAAGCTCTGAAGAAGGGCGACAAGGCGATGGTCGACAGACTAGACCGGGCGCTTCCGGTTCGATTGCAGCGCCTGAAAACGCAGGGTGCCAACGTGATGAAGGTGTCGCCGGAGCGTCTCATTCCGGGGACGACGATCGAGCAGGTCGAGAAGACGTACAAGGACCGCCGAGCCGCCGCCGTCCAGAAGAAGCGCCAGGCCCTCGTCGCCGCCCTCGACAAGGCGATCATCGTAAGAAGAAAGCAACTCGGAGGCTCTCCCAAGAAGACGCCGTCCGGGTTCACACCTTCTGGGAAGACTCCCGCGCCGACGTCTCCTGAGCGAGACGCGGAGATGTTGCTGCCCGGAAAGACCGAAGATGCGGTCAGAAGAATTTACAGCAACCGCAAAGCCAAGGCCCTGAAGAAGGGCGACAAGGCGATGGTCGACAGGCTCGATCGGGCGCTCCCGATTCGACTCCAACGCCTGAAAACGCAGGGTGCCAACGTGATGAAGGTGTCGCCGGAGCGTCTCATTCCGGGGACGACGATCGAGCAGGTCGAGAAGGCGTACAAGGATCGCCGAGCCGCCGCCGTCCAGAAGAAGCGCCAGGCCCTCGTCGCCGCCCTCGACAAGGCGATCATCGCAAGAAGAAAGCAACTCGGAGGCTCTCCGAAGAAAGGCTTGACACTTACCGGAAAAACTCCCGCTCCGACATCTCCCGAGCGAGACGCGGAGATGTTGCTGCCCGGAAAGACCGAAGATGCGGTCAGAAGAATATACAGCAACCGCAAAGCCAAGGCCCTGAAGAAGGGCGACAAGGCGATGGTCGACAGGCTCGATCGGGCGCTCCCGGTTCGACTCCAACGCCTGAAAACGCAGGGTGCCAACGTGATGAAGGTGTCGCCGGAGCGTCTCATTCCGGGCGTGACGATCGCGGAGATCGAGAAGGCGTACAAGGACCGCCGAGCCGCCGCCGTCCAGAAGAAGCGCCAGGCCCTCGTCGCCGCCCTCGACAAGGCGATCATCGTTCGTAGAAAGCAACTCGGCGGAAAAACGCCATCTCCTCAAGGCAAGAAGTTCTCAGGTCTTGCGTCAGTTCCTCCAGAAGTATTACTCCCCGGAAAAACACCACAGAACGTCGAAAAAGTATACAAACAAAAAAGATCCGCTGCCGTCGCAAAGAAAAGAAAAGAACTCGTCGAGGCGTTGAACAAGGCGTACGAAGTACGCAAGAAACAATCGTTCAAGTCACCTCAGAAAGACGCAGAAGCCGAAAAAAGAGCCAGAGAGGCGGAGCGTCTCAAAAAGATCGAACTCGAAAAAAAGAAGACAATAGATGCTCAGATCGTCCAGACGAAAAGAAAGATAAAGAAGGTGACAGAAAGCGCGCAAAAGGCGACGACGAATGTCCAGCGGTTCCAGAAGGAAGTCGAATCGGCCGCAAAACGTAGAGACACGACAAAGGCTTCCAAGTTTTCCAAGGTCCTCGAGAGACGCAGACAGAATCTCGTCAGGTTCAGGACGAGTCGCGAAAAGCTAATCGCAAATTTGAAACGTCTCGAGAAAGAGAGGTCGTCTCCGTCCACGAGGTCTCCTATTATTCTAGGTCAAACGCCCGTTCCCAAAATGAGAAAAGTTGCTCCGTCTCCTCTGGTGATGACGAATCCTCAAAAGTCCGTATCCAAGACGGCGCTGTCTCCCGCAAAGACAACACAAACTCCCATAGATCAACAAAAACGTGACCAAGAAAAAAAACGAGCAGACATGTTAAAGAAACAACAATTCGAATCAAAGAAGAAGCAAGAAACGGAAAGAAAACGTCAAGAAGACGCCAAGAAGCGTCAGCAATCGGACCTGAAGAAAAAGCAAGAAGCGGAAAGAAAACGCCAAGAAGACGCCAAGAAGCGTCAGCAAATGGAACTGAAGAAGAAGCAAGAAATCGAAAGAAAACGTCAGCAAGACGCTAAAAAGCGACAAGACATGGAAAGGAAACGCCAGATGAGCATGCAAAAACAACTGAGTCAGAAACGTTCGATGGTCCCACGAACCCCGTCGCCCATCAGACGCAAACGCTAATTTTTTTTGATCTTATTTTTTTTTGATATTTTGTTTTTTACACAATGAAAATTTCAGGCCCGAATGCGGATTCGTCGAAGACATCGGAGTCTTCGACGAAGATCTGTTCGGCATAAATCGGCACGAATACTTTGGAATTCTTTATTTGGCGAGCGATGTTGATCGCGTCGGACAGGTTCGTGTACTCTTTGCGGAGGTCCTCCAATTCCATCTTGAGGTTTTTCAGGTACTCGACGTCCTCGAAAGAGCGACGAACTTCCGAGGCGATGAAGTTCTTCTCCTCCTCGGTGAAATACGTTTGATATTCTTGAAACCCGGTGTATCCGGCGTATCCGTGCTCGTTGATATCACGCTCGACATAAGCGATCTCATCGATGTACCAATCGATATCGCGCTCCAGATCGCGGAGCTTGTTCTCGTTGCAGCTGGTCATTTTGTCCGTGCGAGTTTTAGCTTTGTGTTTTTAGTGAATTACAGGAAAAAAAAGGAGTATTTATGTCTGAGGCACGCCGGGGACAAATGACAAAACAAATGACACTCGAGAGATTACGTAATCTCAATCATCACCGCGAGGAGCTACCACGAAGCGGAGCGAGCCGATACTGCCTACTTTGTACGAAAGGATGAGAGGAAATGCCGTCTTTAGATATAGTTCTACGACCGACGAGAGGCCCGACGCCTTTGCGAATCCCGTGAGGTACTTCAAGGAAAACTTGCTCGAGTAGTCGGCTTCTTCGATCGTCGTGATCTTTCCCGTATCGGATTCGCCGAGAATCGTCCGCTGGGACGCAAAATCCGTCGTGGATGTGTAATCGGAGCAGAAGCTGACGATTCCATCTTTCTTCTCGATCCAGAGAAAATCAGTGAGTTCAGACATGTCGCGGCACAGGCGTTGGAAGTAATTCGAAGGAATGCTGATGATCGTGTCGAATTCGAGATCGTTGATCTCGATGTACGCGGCGTCGATCTCGATGAGCTTGAGTTCGAACCTCGTCAACGAGTTTTTTTCGAAGTTTTGGATCGTGATCTCCAGAACATGCGGATTCGATTTCAAATACCTGAACAGGATGGAGTCGTGACTTCCCGCGCTGCGAAGGAGCTTGAACATGTTGGACACGTTGATGCCGAGCTCGTAACTCTTTTCGCATTTGTACTCTTCGAACGACTCTGCGTTCAGTTTCATGTGCACGAGACTTACCTTGGCACCGTCCATGGCCGAGATCTTGATGCCCGAAGAATCGAACGTGATCGACACATCATGAAGGATCTCCTTCAGCGTGTCAAACAAGGATTTGATCACCGATCCCTGCACAGTTCGAATGTGAAACAGAACGTCGTCCGAGTCCATTGCCGATACTTACGATCGTTTATTTAAATTGTTTACGCTGACGATATAGCGTGTTTGTATAATCTATCACACAATTTGCTACCATTTTTCTTTATGATTCGGTATATGTGAACCGACTCAAAACTTTTCAGCAAGTACAGAACAGTCGCAAACACGAGCCAAGAGATAACGAACAGCCAGTGCTTATTAACGATGTTCGTATCGTCGATGCACCCACCTTTACTATAAATCACGTATCCCAGACACGCCAACATGAAGCTCCATAACACACAACGCTTCCACGTTCCAGCCGCTTCGTCAAAGTTCAATAGCTTCATTAGTTTGTTCTTTATATCACGAGGGCCGTCGTGTTTCCCGCATTCGGTATCTTTAACATACACGGAGTTATAATCGCTGCACGCGTTGACGTTCGTATTCCAGCACGATTCGCATCCGAGATCAATTCTTTCGTACTTAAACGCGGCATACAGTATCATCGCAGAGAAAAATACGACGAGAATCGTATCAAATTTCATTTTTATTATAATATTATAATATATAAAAATGAATTCGTATCTGACGACTTTCTTCTGGGTCGTCACGATCACGCTCATCGCTCTGTCCATCGTTCATTTCGTGAAAGTAATGAAAAATGACAAGCAAGACAAGACCGCGGACACGACAAAGGCGATCGTGTACATATCTGGAGCCATCCTCCTCGCGGTCCTCCTCGTGTACAGACCTTTCGACGTGTCGAAAATAAAGAGCGTGTTCAGACGCAAGCCAATGGCCATGAGCACCGATACCGCCGCGACACTCATCACCACGTCTCTGATGAGCCCAAGCAGCGTGAGCGTGTAAAAATTTCTCGAGCGTTTTTGTCGATATAACATAATATCGACAAAACACGCGGTCAAAGAAATAGCAATTCTCATCAGGAAGAACTCTTGCCGTGGCGTGGAAAATGTTTTTGCTTTGGAGATTTTTTGCTCGTAGCATTCGATGTATGAGACATCGTGTTCGATTTTGCATGACTCGATGATCTGTTCGATGTTCTGCCTAATGCGTAGTGTACTGCTTTCAAACTATCGGTTTTCATAGAACCGTAACTATTCGGCGGCCGTGGTACACGACGTTTTGCATAACTCTCCCTGATCGAATAGGCAGTACCTACCGCTTGTTTCATCGCTTGAATTTGAGCCGGTGTGAAAGATTTAGAGTGAAATTGATTGTGCCATTGGTCTACTTTTTTCCTATAATTGGAATCGTCTTGTCGAGCGGAAATCCGATTCGATCTCCCTCGGGCGTACATTCTAGCTTCGAAAGCTTTCAGCCGCGCCTGTGTTTCTTTCAGTTGTTTCTCGAGCGTGTCAACTCGATCTCGAAGACGTACATTTTCTTTCTTGATAGCAGCATTTTCTTTCTTGATAGCAGCATTTTCTTTCTTGATAGCAGCATTTTCTTTCTTGATAGCAGCATTTTCTTTCTGGATAGTAGCATTTTGTTCGAATAATTTTTGAAACTGACCGTAAAAAAGTTTTTGCTGCTTGTCGAGTTTAGAATCAAACTCTGTTATAATCCGCTGAAGATCGAGTTGTTTAAAATCCATAGTATATAGTTCCATACTATATTAATTTATACCCCGATGCGTCGATATAACATAATATCGACAAAAACGCCACATATGTCATTTGACCCGGAATACAAACTATATATACGCCAGTCTGCGGACGTTCCGCAAAACACGATGAGGCTCATAGAGGCAATAGACGCCGCGGCTGAGCTGACGAGACAGGCCGAAGGTTCGTTCAGACACGGGTGCATCGTCCTCAGCGGGAAAAATGTTTTGGCACGTGGGGTCAACCACACGCGTAAAAATATCGGCACTCTTTCTATCCACGCCGAAATGGACGCTCTGTGGAAGATACAGAATGCCAATCTATACGACAATCTGAAGGCGGTCATCGTTCGGGTATCGAAAACCGGGGTTCTGGGCAACTCGAGGCCGTGTCCGATGTGCATGAACGCATTGCGGCAGCACGGCGTGAAGACGATAGTGTACTCCTCGTTTGGCGGCCGCATCATGATGGAACGACTCGTGTAATTACTTTTTGACATTTGTAGACGCCGGAATCAATCTCGCTCTCCAGTATCCTAGACCGATCGCAAAGAGCGTTATCACAACCGCGGCTGCCCAAGGACCTCCCGTGGCAAACTTGTGAAATACACCACCTTCGGCAAAGAGAGATTTCACGGCATCGTTCCACGAGAGGGCTGCTACGATTCCAGCAGCGGCAACTACCATGTCGGCAAATCTAATAGTGAGTTCCGTCGTTGCTTTCTTTGCGCTTTCTTTCACGGCAATCGCACTTTCTTTCACGGTGTTCTTTGCAGCGTCCAATAACGACGACATTTTCATACGTAAATATTTTTATAAAAACGCGTACGATGACCCCTGATCCGCCTGCCCAACGGGGTCGCCGACGCTCGAAAATAAAAGTTCGTCGGAGTCGAGTCCGTCGAAGCCGTCGATCGTCATAACCTGATAGTATTTTGCGTTAATGTATTCGAAAACTGCGGTCCCGACTATTCTCTTTCCGTCATTCTGGATCAACGTCGGTACCGCAGTCAGCCCTACTCTCTGCATGGGAGTCAGCGACGAATAATCGACCACGAGGAGACCGTGATTCTTGATTCTCTTGAGGGTCTCGAGCAATCTCGCGCAGTTCGTACATTCCGAGCTGACCACGACCAGTCCTTTAGACGACATTTAAGATTAAAAACATATTATTTTAAAATATTTACAATACTAAATGGATACCACTCTGTTTATAGGACTTGCGGTTCTTCTGCTCGTCGCAGTGATCGCGGTGATATACTACAGACAAAAAGAAAAGTTCGAAAACGGAGTCGTAGTTGGCAAGTTCGCGGAACCCATCCCGGAAAATCCGAGTCAAACATATACTCAGCAACCCCTAAATCTGACGTTCGTTTTCGCGGATCCCGTGGGCGATTCCGCCACGTCATTCGACAGGATGCTGTCTCGATTCACGGATAAGAACGCCCCGATGTCTCTGATGAAAGGAGCAAGTTTTCCCGAAGCCGCTCCGTATTCCGACTCCGAAGTAGAAGCGATCGCCAAGAAGGCTCTTTCAAGAGTCAAGGGACCCGACGCACCAGTATTGGAGTTCGTATCTGTGGAGTACGCAGCAAAAGGAGTCGACAACTTGAAGAACGCACATTACGACATCGCGTTCATCGTGTACGATCAAGTACAAGCATACGCTCTAAAACTCGCTTTGGTCGCCATCCTCGCGCCAAACGGAAGATTGTGGATAAAGAAATTCAGTTCATTTAATGGTGCATCGACTCCGAAAGACGAATCCGGAGTTCCCAAGGGGGTCGCTCATATCGACGAGACGGATCTCGCGCCGTTTTCGAACGACTTCATTTCCTTTGAGCAACTATATAAGGATAATAACGCTCTATGATGAGAAATCGCGACGACCTGAGTCAAAGATGCAGATTTACACATGATAAAAATAAAATGATTGCATATAATAAATGAGCAACTCGAATAACGATATGCCCAATTTGAACAACATGTTCAAGTCACCCAAAAGAAACAAATCCCCTGCAAAGAAACCCGTCAGAAAGATAGCTCCCAGAACGAAGCCGGCAAGAAAGATCGCTCCCAAATCGAAGCCCGTCAGAAAGATAGCTCCCAAATCGAAGCCGGCGAGAAAAATCGCGCCTCGCGTTCAAAAACCGGCTTCTCCGGTGTTCAGTTTGCTCGGATCACCTGTGCAAAACGGTAGAGCTTCGCCAACGTTCAGTCTGCTCGGTTCTCCTCCGAAAAACGGTGGAGCTTCGCCGGCGTTCAGTCTCGCCAGTCTGGGCAACATAGGAAACGAGCCGCTCGCGACTCCCGACCGAAAGTTCGCAAACAAATACTGGGGAGAGAACTCCGGTGAACGCGACAAGCGAGGGCGCAACATTTACATCGGTTCTCGTGGGGGTAGATACGTGATATCGAGCATCGGCAAGCGGGTCCCTTACGTCCACGATAAAGTCAAAGCAAAAGCGAACAAGGACGAATTGCATCCCACGGGACAAGTCGACAAGAAAGGTCAGAAAATCTACAGGGGCAAAAAAGGGGGGTTGTTCGTGATCGATTCTTCTTCTGGAAAGAAGAAAAATCCGTTGAGACCATTCAGAAACGCCTGATTCTTTGCATTCGGTTTTGTCGATATACAACAATATCGACAAAACCCGTTAACTTAATGACAATAAAAATGTACGATTAAGAAATGAAGGAAACAATCCGAAAGATCGTCGCCGACCGGTTTCAGGAAAAATCGTTTTACGTGTGCGATGTCGAACGCGCCCAGTCCCTCGTCGACGATTGGACCCGGTTGTTTCCCAACATAAAACCGTATTACGCAGTGAAGTGCAACAACGACGAGGTGCTCCTGAAGACCCTCGCCAAAAAAGGAGTCAACTTCGACTGCGCGTCAAGAAACGAGATCTTGCAAGTCCTGAAGCTCGGCGTCGATCCCTCGCGGATCCTCTTTGCGCACACCATCAAATCACCCGGCTCTCTCGTGTTCGCTCACGACTCCGGAACGAACCTCATGACGTTCGACTCGACCCACGAGCTCGACAAAATCAAGCTGTATCACCCGCAAGCGAAGACGATGATACGCATTCGGAGCACCGATCCCATGGCCATCGTCAAATTAAACAAATACGGGGCGAACGAAACGGAAATAGAACCTTTGTTGGCGCACGCCAAGACCATCGGAGTCACCGTCGTCGGCATTTCGTTCCACGTGGGATCCGGCAGCAGAAATCCGGACGCGTACTGGCAAGCTCTCAAGCTCGCGAGGGAAACGTACGACGTCGCCAAAGACGCGGGTCACGACATCCGCATCGTAGACATAGGAGGCGGAATGTTCGCCGACATAGAAGACGATGGCACGGTGACTTCGTGCGTGGCACAATACATCCAGGACGGAATGAGAGATTTCTTCGCGGGCATCGACGTGAAGTTCATCGCCGAACCCGGAAGATTTTTTGCACAGCATTATTCGGTTCTCGCGTGTCAAGTGGTAGGCAAGCGAGTCAGAGAGGGACTCTACGAATACTTTCTCAACGAAGGCACGTACGGAGGCATGTCCAATTGCATCCACGAAAAGGCCGAGCCCGTCCCGGTGATCGTCAAGGACGTCGACGACGACGCGCCAAAGCACATGAGCGTTCTGTACGGGCCCACGTGCGACGGAGTCGACGTCATAAACAAACAGGTGATCCTTCCGGAACTCCACGTAGACGACTGGGTTTATTTCGAATCCTGGGGCGCCTACACAAACGTCATCGCGTCCCAGTTTAACGGTTTCGGACAATATTCGGTTTGTTACATATAGGATATAATTACAAACAACGACGCATGCTATGCATGAAGCGAGTGTCATTTGTTTTGGCGAGTGTCATTTGTCCCCGGAGAGTGTCATTTTCTTTCTATTCCACAAGTGTATATAATCTCATTTCTCGTCCGCTTTTTCACCAAATCAAAACATCAACATGGCTAAGATCTCTGAAGCAGAGAAGCTGATGAAGGCCCAGGCTCGCGCCGTCGAGCGCGCGCTCAAGAAGGAAGCGGCGGCGATCGCGCGGGCCGCGGAGAAGGAGAAGAAATTTATCGAAAAGGAGGAGAAGAAGAACTCCGCGATCGTCGAGAAGATGGTCATGCGGGCCTTCGAGAAGGCGATCATGGAGGACGCGAAGGAGTCGGTGCGTCTGCTGAAGGAGTCTCTCAAGAAGAGGACCAAGAGCGAGGCCGCTCTGATCAAGAAGACTAAGGAGAAGGAGGACGAGCGCAAGAAGGTCGAGCGTCTGCTCAAGACCGCGCTCAAGAAGAAGTTGCCCGACGACGAGCCGATCGAGGAGGACGATGATGACGAGCCGATCGAAGAGGACGATGACGACGAGCCGATCGAGGAGGACGACGAGACCGAGGACTGTGGCAACGAGATCGACGAAGATGAGGACCACGAGATCGATGAGGACGGCGAGATTACCGAGGACGACCTCGAAAAAGAACTCATGGCGGCGTTCGAGGACATGGCGATCGTGAACGAGGAGCCGGTCGCGCACGTGCAACAGAACTTTTTCGGTGGGCCAGTCGTTCCCGAGGACGATTACTCGGAGGATGATGACGAGGACGAGTACGAGGACGACGACGAGCCCATCGATTGGTCGGCATTTAACAACAACCGCTTTGTCGGCGCGCAAGTGTAAAATCAACTAAACGTCACAAACAGAAAAGCAGCCAGTGCAAACAGGATAAAAAGCAGACCAAGGCCACGAAGGCGATTGTTTTTGGTTAAAAGAGTTTTTACCGAGACGTTCATATCGTTTTTGTACAAATCCGCGGGTATACCTGTGAGCGCTTCGTACATATCTTGAACTCCATTACGAAGCGTCAATCCTCTCACGGTTGCTTGTTCGTACATTTTCTTGGCGTTGTCATTGACTTTCTTCTGTAATGTCGCAATGTCTTTCGCCGTCGCAAGGTTATTCAGTTCGAACGAGCCGACGTTGTCTATGGCCTTAGGCACGGGCACGTACGGCATTTCCAGAAATAAGTCGTTCTGTTGCGGGTCTTTTATGCTGCTCATGACTTCGTTAATGTCGGGAAGTACGAGCTGAGGAGGAGGAAGATAGTCTGTTTCATACGTGATCGTCGTCATATTTATAATAGAAATTATTAAATTCGCGTGGTGTTTACATCAACTTAACTTATTTTTGTTCGTTGTAGTTATGTACGATGATGTAGACCCGGTCATATTCCTCGGCCCGAACGGAACTCAAAGCAATATGACAAACAAGGACGGACTTCGACTTCGAACGTATTCGTGGAGCGCGATAGACTCGCGCGCGATAATTTTGTTCGTGCACGGACACGGCAGTTACGGATTCCACATCCTCAATCATTCGCGATTCGACGAGAAACCCGCTCGATACGAAGAAAGCTGGGTCGAAAAATTCAACGAAGCAGGAATATCCGTGTTCGCCATGGACGCGCAAGGATGTGGACGCAGCGAATCGAAGCGAGGACTGAGATGTTACGTCGAGAAGTTCGACGACTACGTCGCGGACGTTCTGCAGTTCGCACGTGAGATACGATTGCCCCACATACCTCTCTTCGTTATGGGACACTCACTCGGGGGATGCATTTCCTTACACGCGATTCTGGAAGAGCCATCCATGTTCGCGGGCGTCATCTTGCTGGCGCCGATGATTTCGTTGGAAAAGGTGTCGCGCAGAGGATTGAACCCGTACATTCGCCCGCTCTCGTCGATCGTCAGTGCGATATCTCCCGGTGCTCAGATAGTGGCGACGTCGGGTCGTGAAGATACGTACAACATGTCGGAATGCGATCCGCTCGGGTACCACGAAAACACGCGAATAAGAAACGCCGTAGAATACATACGCGCGACGGAAACCCTCGGCAAATGCATGAAAGACGTACGAGTTCCGTTTGTCGTGATCCATTCGGAGAAGGATCGCATCACGGACGTGGACGGATCGAAGCGATTGTACGCGGAGGCATCGTCTCTGGACAAAAAGCTGTATCTGTCAACTGTGTTCGGTCACGACATCATACCCGAAAAACATAACGAACTCGTTCTGGACGTAATTCTCGACTGGATTTCGAAGCGTATTTACACGGAGCCTTGGGCTATAACGACCATCAAAAAATTACACGCAACGTTGATCACGAATCATCGTTCGACTTCTTGGGCTTCGGCTGACGTTTCTTCTTAATCGCGAGGACGGTTTTCTTCTCGTCGGTGCTCTCGGCTTCGACGATCGCGTTGACGATCCGCTCGATCTTCTCCTGGTCGAGCTCCTCGCCTTCGAAGTTCTCGAGCATGCCTTCGATCATCTCGATAGAGAGCTTGGCCTTCACCTCGCGCTCGGATTTAACGATCTCGTACCCGTCGTGAACGTGATCATCGATGTTGTGTTGAATCATGTACTCCATGACTTCCTTGGTCAGCGCCAGCTTTTCCTTGCGCATTTCCTTTGTCGTCTTCGCGTTTTCAGCCAAAGACTTCTGGATTTCGATCAGACGCTCGGCGCTCTTGACGAAGTTCATTTTGATGCTATCGTGTTCGGTGAGAATGTTATATATGTCTGTTGACGATATACATAAATGACACATATATCAACATAGCCGTATATCGACAAAACACAATTTATAATATCTGCTGTGTGTCGTAGAAGAGATGACGGACGACGAGTACGAAATACGTCCTATCACGTATTTTTTTCATAACAACAATCCTCCGCTGGAATCGAAAAAGTACACGATCGACACGCTCGGGGTCGTTCGATACGCGACGCCGCGCGGCGGCCAAGAAAGTCCGAGCATCAAATGGAATAAGGGAGGATACGCGACCGTGACCATCACGCACGATAAGAAACAACTTCATTTGCGAGTCGCCAGGATCGTCGCGTCGACGTTCCTCGGACCTCCCCCCGACTCGTCGTACACCGCAGACCACAAAAACAAGAACCGCAACGACGACCAGCTCGACAACATCCGCTGGCTCGACCCATCGGGGCAAATCGCAAATCAGGATCGCCCGGAAACATATAAATCCGCATTCATCATCGTCAACGACACACTAAACGAAGAAATGACCGCCGAGGAATGGACCGACGAGTTCAAGAAAAAGAACGGCAAGTCGTACCATCCTACAACGATCTTAAAATTTGCTCAAGAAAAGAAGTACGGCTTTCGTTACAAGGAGTATCCTGATCTCGAAGGAGAACTATGGAAGCCCGTGATAGGATCCGAGAACTCTCGCGGCCGCTGGGAAGTGTCGAACATGAGTAGGATGAAATATATCACGAAACATGCGGAAAACGTGTTTTCTGGCGAGCGCCTAGGCGTAAACAAGGGATATCCTAAAATATTAATTAACGGCAAAAACATGTCGTGCCACGTCGTCGTATTTAAAACGTGGTTTCCTGAATTGTACGCGGCGATGAAGCCGACCGAGATAATCCTCCACGAAAAAGACGATCGCCTGGATTTCCGGCCCGAGAAGCTCCGGATCGGCACGCAACCGATGAACATCAAGGACGCGCACGACAACGATAAGTACGACGGCACGATGACCGAGCGTCAGAAGTGCGCATCATATATCAATGGTGTGTTCGAAAAAAATCACGAGAGCCAAGATGACGCCGCAAAGTATCTCCAAAAGAACGATTGGCCGAGTGCAACTAGTAGTAATATTTCAAAGGTGTTCAAAGGAAAACGTTCAATGGCGTATGGCCGCACGTGGAAGAAGTTGTGAATGTTTGTTATACGATCACAATATCCGTGTCAAAATCATCATAGTGACCCGATCTGTCTGGCGTTCGGTTCGATTCGGTCTTATATATTAATCAGATTTCCCAACTTGCCATGACGCAAGATGTATGAAGATTTTCTAAAAACTCACGATTGATACTTCTTCATTTGAAAATCCGTAAAGTAGCAATATTGAGTCACCGGCGAAGGGTCGGGGCCTCCAAAGAAGGTATTCCATCCGAAATTTGAAATGTTCAAGTCGGGACTCCGAGCCCAATTTACTCCTTTGAGGACAGCCTTCTTACCGTTGACGATCACGTATGATTGACCGTCGAGTTGCGGGACTCCATTTTTAAAAGTATTCATTTTAGTGCCAATTTCTATCTGATTCCAAACATCGTATTTTAGAGCTTTTGCAAAATCATTTTTAAAAAATCCGCAGCCGTGACCTTCCGCGACGAGACCCGGGATAGTTTGTCTCAAATCTTCCGGAGGATAGATATAATCGATAATTCCTCCATCGATTTGCCACATTACACGGTTGGAAGACCCGGTTTTAGAGTGGTTGTACCCGCTTGCCGCTCCATGTCCGATGAACGGACCTCCATGCTTGCCACCTTTTGCAAAATCAAATCCTTTGGGATAAAATACTTTCCATGCAAATGCGATTTCTTGATCGTTCATCTTGTCGGGAACCGCAGTGAAACTGAATCCTCCGACTCCAGGATCAGAACTCGTCCCGGAATTTTTATCATACACTGCCTTTACGACCGTCTTTCCCTGGAAATTTGCGACGACACTTTTTTTCATGTTCACTTTTTTGATGTTCCAATTACCTCCTCCCTTGGTGAGCACATTCAAGTCGAGCGTGCTTATCACATCATTGGTAACCGGAGGCTTCGGTGCGGGCTTCGGTTTCGGTTTGTACTGATCTTGTAATCTTTGTTGATTTACTGGACCGACACCGGAATACTTAGATTGCACGCTTTTGATGGCGTCATCATGACTCGTTCCTTTGTCTCTCAGAGCGTTATACATCTGACACACGTCATCCCAATGTTCGTTCGCATTCATTTTCATGCGATATATCATATACAAACATTATTTAAAGATGCGATCGACCGACAATAATGCGCCTTCGACGTACCCCTGACGTTTCGATACCATCTCGCCGATAACGTACACGTTCTTACACGGTTTTTGGAGCTTGTCGAGCAGCTTGTCGATCGTTCCTTTGTACGGCCTAAAATAGTGGTCTCCATCGGTCCACTCGGCCGAGAACACATCATCGGGGAGACCGAAATCGTACCCTGCTTTTGTTAATTCGTCTCGGACGACTTTTCTACGTTCATCCATCGGGAGCTTTTTTACTTTCATCCAGAATCCAACATGTTCGATACCATCCGAGTACGATGCCATCAAAACATTATTGTTTAATTTGATGAGTTTGTCACACGGTCCGTCGACCATGACATAACCGTCTTTCATCGAGTATCCTTTTTTGTACCATGCGTACACTCTGGCAAACGGAGTGGATCCCACGAAATCCCCGTACGTCGGCATCTTAAAATTCACCAACTGGATGGAATCCAACGCGTTCACCGTGAGCGCGAGGACGATCTCGTTCGTCTCTATGTCATTGTTTATTACGAATATCTTGCCTTTCTTTTCTATCTTTTTCACGACATACTTGGTTCTTATATTAGGAAGCGCGAGATGCTCGACGAGTTTCGTCCAGTCGACGTATATTTTCTTGAACTCCGCATTGTCCAGATCGTCGATGTCATAATACTTGAACAGATACTCGAACGACCCGTCGAGATAATCGTGAAATTCGGAGTGTCTGATAAACTGCTCCGCGAATTCGCTCGAAAAATACTTGTACAATATTTCTCGAGATGTCAGCGACGCGAGATCTGTCTTCGTGATCTTTTTGTACGTCTTTTTAACTTCCTTCACGGCCTTCTTCATGTCGAACGGAGGCTCCCGCAGATCCACGATCGCAGGTCCCCCGTGGGCCGTCGTGTCCATTTTAAACTTTTTCAATAGCTTCACGAGTTTCTTGTTTTCCGGAACTCCGATCCCCGCGCCGCATTTCACACGCGCTCCGTGAAAATCGTGTTCCCTCGCCCTTCCTATAACGTCATCGTTTTTTTCCAACACGATCCCGTTTTTTTTCTTCTTTGCAAGTTTTGTGTTTGCGTACAATCCCGCGACCCCTCCACCGATCACGACATAATCATACATCATATCATATGTATTACATATTTTTATTCAGTTTGACACCGAGAACTCTCGACATCTTTGACAATATCTGAGCGTTCGGAATCGCCTTCTTCGTTTCGTACTCGGCGACGACTCGTTCGTGCTCGTTGATGTTTTTAGCGAGATCGGCTCGCGACCACTTCTTCGCGACTCGAGCTCTGATGATCTCGTTCGCGAGCTTGCTGCTCACGGTCTTGTGTTCGAAGGTTTCGGTGTCGTTCTCCAGTTTCCTGCTCGACGAATCCACGTGCGTCTTCTTGACGGTTTCGAACTGGCCACTGGCTATGTGAGACGCCGTCGCTTTGCCAGATGACGATGTCTTCTTGTTCAAGACGACCGGAGTCCAGTCCTGGTGATCCATACTTACTCTGTATTTTCGTGAGTGTATATAAAACGAGCGTGACGATATATCACGTGCTTTTGATTTCGTTATCTACGTGTTTCACAACTTTAAAATTAAAGTCTTTTGTTTCGATGGGAAACTTATACTTGTCGTGCGATCCAGAGGCATATGTTTTTATGACCTGACCAGCTGATATTTTTTCTGGGACTTTCTTTGAGTGTCCCGGTTTTTCGACCTTCTTGCCACTGAAATAATCAGGACGAGTCAAGTCTTTCAAGCTGTTCTTGACGTTATTTGGTGTATAATCAACGAATGTTTCATCATCATAAAAATCGGCCTGCTCATTGAGATATTCATTTCTAAATTTTTTAAGATTTTTTGATGTTTCAGTGCCTGTGACAGGATCTACATAATGGACGGCATCTTTCACGGGATCATATCGTATGTGTTTTTGATTTGCAAGAGCTCCGCGAGTATACTTGAATAATATTGCCGGAATTTCAGTTGGATCGGCACCTCGAATTTCTCCAACACAATCTTCGTTTGCAAGAGCTTCTTGAATGGAGCCGATAACGGAGTTGTTAGGCACCACAAGATTGACGGTTATGTTGACATTATTATTTGCATTATTGATCACGTTTGCAGTTTGATTGTACGTCGTAGAGGTGATATTTTTGAGGAGTTCCATTACGTCGGTCACTTTTATGACCGGAGTGCGTATCGTTTCAAACGTCGCTCGAGAACATTTTTTAGTCTTTAGATGTTGTGATCGGTTTGAATGGATACTGGTTTCATATCCACACTCAGAACATCTAAAAAGAACGGTATTAATGATTTTATCCTCTGGAATATTCATATTATAGCCATAAAAGTATTATAATTTAAGTTGTTTTACGTAAGCTATAATACACAAAACAATTTACTGATCGAAATACGGCACAGCACTATTTATAATTTACTACTTTTTATTTTTTTTTTTTTGAAATTTTTAATCCTGGTAG
>Ga0214923_10003083_pt1 | contig 21294 bp, 19 predicted proteins | sample LL1510_MetaG_FD_177993 | JGI IMG/M metagenome (GOLD analysis project Ga0214923, IMG submission 177993) | Freshwater microbial communities from Lake Lanier, Atlanta, Georgia, United States - LL-1510 | ecosystem: Environmental > Aquatic > Freshwater > Lake | place: USA: Georgia | collected...
TGCCCATAACAATACAGTTTTGATGAGGTATATCAGCAAGAATAGTGAAACTACCAGGGTATGTGTGTGAAGAAGACCAGTATACATAGGCTTTTTTTTATCATTTTTGTTGGTTGGCAATCGCAAATGGCGAACTGCAAATATCTACCACCTTACCACATGGCGCACCCATACCCATTTAAAAAATCAAAAGGCAGAATGAGCATCCAAACTGGGTTGTTTTTGAGCCTGTTCACCTTGATCATACTAGTCACTTTGATCATTTCAGGACATTTACAGGCCCAGCCCCAATTCCCCTACAATGGCGTTCGGGATGCACGACCCGCTACCTGGTACCTGAGTGGGGCAACAATTATCAAATCGGCCGGCGATACCGTCAACGGGGGGGTTGTATTGATCCGAAACGGACGAATAGAAGCGGTGGGCAAACAAATTCCAAAACCGGCAGACGCGCGCGTTGTGGACCTCAAAGGAAAATACCTGTATCCTGCATTTCTAGAGCCCGCAGCCAATTATGGCATGGAGGCATTGAAAAACCAACGCAGCCCAAGGGGTTTACGCCGCGAAGAAGGTCCAGTGCTCCTGCCGGAAAGAGCGGGCGCGTGGAATGCCAATGATGCCATCAGGGGCGACCAAAACGCTGCAGAGCTGTTTGTTGTAAAGGCAGAGGAGGCAGAAAAGTGGCGAAAAGCCGGATATGGGGCCCTACTCACCCACCCCCACGACGGGATTATGCGCGGCACAGGTGCCTGGGTGTCGACCGCTGAAGGGCCTGAAGGAACTGTTGTGCTGATGCCCGATGCCAGTACACACTACAGCTTCGACAAGGGCAGTAGCCGACAAGATTATCCCTCCTCACTGATGGGCAGCATCGCTTTGCTGCGACAAACACTCTATGACCTGCAGTGGTATGCGCAGCAGGCTGCAATCGGCAAAGCGCACGATCAGGTGCTCGACGCGGTACAGCGCACCGCATCACTTCCCAAGATGTTCGAAACCCCCCGAAAATATGATGTGTTGCGGGTAGCCTCGATGGCCAAAGAATTTGGGTTCCCCTTCATAGCCACAGGAACCGGTGAAGAATATCAATATATTCAAGAGATCAAAGCCACAGGTGCGGCATTGTTGCTGCCCCTGAGCTTTCCAGAGCCCCTCGACGTTCAAGATCCATTCGACGCACGCGAGGCCTCGTTAACGGCCATGTTGCACTGGGAAATGGCTCCCGCTAACCCAGCAATCGTACATCGAGCTGGTGTTCCCTTCGCGATCACCGGGAAGGGCTTAAAATCACCTGATGAGTTGTTGCCCCGCATGCGGACGGCGGTGGAACGTGGACTTCCAGCAGGGGCGGCTTTGGAGGCCCTAACCCTGGCGCCTGCCCGACTTTTTGGGGCCGACCAGTGGATGGGAAAAATCGAAAAGGGGTATCTGGGGAACATTATAGTGTGTTCTCACCCCCTCTTTGATCCTGAAAATCGGATTATTGAGACATGGACGACGGGCAGACCCTACAACAACATCAAAGAAGAGGCAGAAGTCGATCTGAGGGGCATCTACCAGCTGAATCGGATAGAACCGTCCTCTGCTGACGGTTTGGGTAAGGACTTAAACAATCCCTCTTCCGCATCAACTCAGGTGGTGGAGCAACTAAAAGGGATGCAGCTCGTGCTCGGTGGAAGTCGTGCCAGCTACGAAGCGGGACTCCGCAGCAGCGATACAGCCAAGTCGGTGTCGATGAAACTGCGCTACCGACAAGGTTTTCTGAGTTTGTCGGTTCAAGACAGCAGCATCGGAAGCGCACAAATGCTGCGCATGAGTGCATGGAGGGATGGCGTGGCGGGACTAAACGCACGCATGGAGCTGCCCGACGGCAGTATCTGGAGACTCGAATTCGACTCCATAGGTCCACACCAGGCCGACACCACCAACAAAAAGGCCAAGCCAACCCCAACCCTGCCAGCGGAAATCATGCGTTATCCATTTGCCGACTTAGGACATGAGACGCTCCCACAACAGGCTAACCTCCTCATAAGAGGGGCCACAGTTTGGACCAGCGCTGAGGCTGGGGTGATCAAAGAAGCCGATGTAGCCGTGCGCGATGGCAAAATCCTGGCCATCCAAAAAACTGGTGCATCTGATCCGGTAAGTTTGTTTGGCAAAGGTGTCGCATTCAGCGTCCGCGACGGAAAGGGCCTACACCTGACCCCAGGCATCATCGACGAGCACAGCCATATCGCCATCAGCAGGGGGGTGAATGAGGGCACCCGGAGCATCACCGCTGAAGTCCGAATTGGCGACGTGCTCAACCCCGACGACGTGAACATCTACCGGCAGCTCGCAGGGGGTGTCACCACCGCTCAACTACTGCATGGATCGGCCAATTCAATTGGTGGACAAAGCGCCATCGTGCAAATGCGCTGGGGGGTTACCCATCCAGATGCCCTGAAATTTCGCGATGCTCCCGGCTTCATCAAATTTGCACTGGGTGAAAACGTCAAACAGGCCAATTGGGGCGACCGACAAGTGGTTCGTTTCCCGCAAACCCGTATGGGCGTGGAACAGGTCATGATGGATGGGTTTCTCAGGGCAAGAGAGTATGAGGAGCGGCGGAAATCGCAACCCCATTCCACGCGTCGTGATCTCACCCTCGATGCTTTAGTGGAAATTCTGCGTGCCGAGCGCTTCATCACTTGCCACAGCTATGTGCAGAGTGAAATCAACATGCTCATGAAGGTGGCCGACTCCCTCGGTTTTAAGGTGAATACCTTCACGCATATTCTGGAAGGCTATAAGGTGGCCGATAAGATGAAGAACCACGGGGTAACGGCCAGTAGTTTCGCCGATTGGTGGGCCTATAAATACGAAGTCATCGATGCCATCCCCTACAACGCAGCCATCTTACAGCGTGTGGGAGTGAATGTAGCCATCAACTCCGACGATGCTGAGATGGCCCGTCGGTTAAATCAGGAGGCAGCTAAGACCATAAAGTATGGTGGACTTACCGAGGAACAGGCCTTGAGAACGGTGACCATCAACCCAGCCCGTGCTTTGCGCATTGACCACAAAGTGGGTAGCATCGAGGTCGGCAAACAGGCCGATTTGGTGCTTTGGAGCGCCCATCCTCTCAGTATATATGCCCGTCCACTCCTCACCATGATCGAGGGTATCCCCTACTTTGATTTGGGTCGTGACGAAGCGGCGCAAGCAAGCCGCGAAAGAGAGCGGCAACGGCTTATTGCTGAACTATTGAAGGAAAAGTCTGAAGGCAAGGGGGGCAATAAACCACGCCGTAAAATCGAACCGCAATGGCATTGTGAGACCTTGGGCGAGGAGGGTGAAGCCGCCGCTGCGCATTAAGGACCCTTGATGCTTGCGCTCCGCGCTGCATACTACTGAGCGCCATGTTGCTGCCAGAACTGCTGGCTGAGCGCCATGTTGCTGCCATAACTGCTGGCTGAGCGCCATATTGCTGCCAGTTGACTGAGGCAATACGGGTTGTAAACACCCCAGCGACCACATTGGCATTAAGGCAATGGATTGCTCAAAATACGTTCTATTTCCTTCTGTTCAATTTGCAGAATGTATGCAATGAGGGGAATGTCCATCCCACTTTTGAACAGACGCACTGCCGTGGTTTCGAGATTAATTCTCATTCCTTCCTCCAAGCCCTTCAACTTACCTTCCTCAAGCCCCTTCAACTTACCTTCCTCCAAGCCCTTCAACTTACCCTTCTCCATTCCTTCCCTGATGCCTTCCGCTCTGCCCCGCTTCCGGCCTTTCTCCAAGCCGGCAAGGTATCCCTTGTGCTCGCCCGTGGCCTCCCCGTCGAGCCAGGTCGAAAGCATGGGATTTTCATCAGCATTCAGATCCCTGAGGATCTTCAAATATTGAGATTTCAACCGTGGCTCCATATCGTCGAATTTTAGTTGCTTTTCTACTTCATCGAGTCCTTTTGCGCTGTAACCGTCGGGCAGTGCGGTGTGCTTGAAATAGTAAATCCACTCATCCAGCGCATTTTTCGGGATATCATCAAAATTACTGATTTTTATGATGTAATACTCAGGAAATAACTCATGGGGGTACTTTTTGCGGAACTTCTTCTGCTGTGCCTCATTGAGTTTCAGTGCCCTGCTGCCCCGGAAGTGGGTTGCGCCTCTGTACAAATACTCCGTGCCCTCGCCCAGATTGAAATAGACCAGGGTTGGATTTGTGATAGTCGCAGCGAGGGGCTGTACGCCTCCTGGCGTTTAATCACTCCGCCCGAATCCGGTCAGTTTATCCCAATAGTCGAAGGCGAAGGCTAAAGCGAAGCGGCTGTGACGGACCATAAACATAGGAGGCATCACGAAAAGGTCCGGTGCTTAGGTCAGTCTGGAAGCGGTTGGCGCAATTCAGGCACCCCAATTCGGTGGCCAGCCGAAGCTGACTGTTTAGCTTCCACAATTTCTCCACCCATAAGTCATGCTGACCCATAGTCGGGGTACGCACCAAAATCAGGGCATCCAAGGTGGTTGCATCCATGCGCGTGGCATACATCGGCCCCGATTGTTGGTAATTGTATTGCAGCCACCAGCCTCTCTGAAGGCTGCGCCTCAACGTGAGGAACCCGTACCACGAGGGAAAGCGAAGCAAATCCCGGCTGATCAGTCCTCCATCGGGACCAACAGATAGGCGCACCGCTTCATCGTAGCGGCCCGTTTGAAGACTAAAGGAAGCGTCCCATGACCATTCGCCTCCCAGCGAAGTGCCGTTGGTGCCGACCACCGCCCCTAAAATCCGGGCATCCGGACCATTGGATTTCTGCCACACCGTTTGTCCGTTCAAGCCCGTATCGAGGTCGTTCATCAACAATGGCCGCATCAAATGAGTCTGAAAAAGTTCCGCCGTAATCCGGGTATTGCTGCCTTTAATCCCTGGCGAAAATTCTGAAAGAAAGGCATAGGCCACTGCCCGTTCTTCGCGGAGTTGGGGCGACCAACGGATGCTGCGAACGGCGCCACCCACGAGTTCCACATGCAAATCCTCTGTGAATACCTGGGGAGCGCGATAGCCGCCCGATCGAACAAACGACAAAGACAAGCGGCTGTCGCGTGGCTGCCAAAGCAAAGATCCCCGCCAAATTCCCGGATTTCCGGTAAACGATACGGGAATCAAATCCGTGTCCTGTTGAAAAGACCCAGATAACCGAACCCCATCGTTCCTCCACCCCAAATGAATGCGCCAGGAAGGCAAAATTTGACCATCTACTTGAGCAAACCTGCTCCAGGTGAGGAATTGTTGTGAAATGCCCCGGTTCACCAGCGGAAGAGCATCCAACAAATTCTTGTGGTTCAGTTCCGAACCAGCCAAAAGGCGCCAACCAGTCAACAGCTGTGCATTCCAACGAAAACCAGCCTGGGTGATGCGTTCGGTCGACCGCCCGTACGCTGAAGTGTGGGGTGCATTCCAGGGCGACCATTCGCCAATCACGCCCAGCAGCCCCTTTTTACCCATTTGGGGCAAAGGAAGGCTGTCACCCGATCCCCCATAGTAGGCCTTCCGTTGCGCGTACTGCTGAGAAAGGTAAAACTGGGTCTCGCGTTTTGCCCCTCTGTTGCGGTGGGTGGCTTCGAGCTGGGTGCTGACGGAGCGCTGTAGGATTTCTTCCGATAACCGCGCCCTTGGTGCTTCAACCTGCCAGTCGCTGCCGCCGCGTCGTTCCTCAGCAATGGCAAGGCCATTAAGCCGGAGCCCCCAGGCGTCGGATAGCTGTTTTTCCATCAAAAATCCCGCTGATGTGCCCCGGAGTCGTGCGATCTCACTGAATCCATCGCCATCGCGGTCGTAGGGCGCACGAAGGCGGTGGTTGATAAAAGCTGTTGCACTGGCCGGCCGCTTGTCAAACTTATCACGCCCTGAAGCCGGTTTCGGGGACCCTATAGCCGGTTTCGGGGTGGTAACCCAATCCGCATGAACCCGCCAAAGGTGATCGCCTATGCCACCATTGGGCAGAAAAGACGACTGCTGGACCGCACCCCAGCCCCGTTCTTGTGCCTTACGGGTCACCACATTCACCACCCCGCCTACGGCATTGGCCGCATAGGCAGCAGATCCCCCACCCCGAAGCACTTCAATTCGTTCGATTAGCGCACTGGGGAGGTGGTCGAGCCCATACGCTGCGTTCAGTCCCCCCACCAGCGACTGCCCATCAATCAATATTTGGGTATACGGTCCGGCCAAGCCATTCAACCGAACCTGTGTATACCCACAAGTCTGGCAGTTGTTCTCCACCTGAACCCCCGGGGTATAGGGCAGTGCCTCGCCCAGGTTTGTGGCGTTGACCTGCTCGAGCCGCAACGCGTCAATCGATGTCACCTCCGCTGGTGCGCCGTTACGAACAATATTCGTGGTTTCAACAAGAACCCCGAGCAATTCCACCGTTGCAGGCTGAAGCGTAAACGATAGGCCTTCGCAACCCCCATGGCCTAGGTTTATGCGAACCGACTGGTAGCCAAGGCTTCTGATGAACAGCTCTTGAGGAGGTTGTTTTGTCACCAATTGAAAACGTCCACTGCTGTCGGTGGTTGTGGCATCACCAGCCTCTGTTTGCAAGGTCACCGCTACTGCGGGTATGGAATCGATGCGTCCCATGGCGTTTATATGCAGCCAAACCCGACCTGCACACCGATGAATTGTAGTTCCTGGCTGTGCAACCACCGGCCTGATTGGGGTTAGCAGGCTCACCAAAATCAACACGATGCATAAGATGATCTTCACTGTGCGCTTGATCAACATCTTTTTTGTTGTTTATTGGTTAATGGACTACGGTTGATGGCTTTCAGCATCATTTGCATGAGTCGCGTATGTCGTTTCGGTTGATGGCTTAAGGGGTGTAAGCAGAATAAATGTGCAGTTCAGAACACAAAAATAGGACAATCTAAATTAATATTTAGACTAATCTAAATTAAATCCACGGCTTGAATTTGGCGACCTCAGCGACCTTGTTTATTTTCACCTAATGAATGGATCATACAGATTCTTTTTCCGGTGGATGATGTTTTGGCAACTTCCACTTGCCTGGCTGGCCGGATTACAACTGAAATCTTGTAACGATCAGGAGTGTATCATCACGCTCAAACACCGGTGGATCAATCAAAACCCCTTTCGCTCCATATACTTTGCGGCCCTCTTGATGGCTGGGGAGATGGCGGGTGGACTTCCCGCACTGCTGCACATCAGGAAAAAGGGCTACAACAGCGCCATGTTGGTCACCCATATAGAGGCGTCGTTCTACAAAAAGGCCGTCGGGCGCATTCAGTTTCGGTTTGAAGCGGTGGAGGCCATTCGGAAGGCGGTCGACGCGGCACAGGAATCGAGCGATGGCCCCACTACATTCCCTGCCCTAACCACCGCCTACGATGAAGCGGGTAACCGAATCGCTGAGATACGCGCCCTGTGGAGCTTCAAGGCGCGGGCCAGCAGCCATATTATTCGGGGGTGAAAATCTCCATGAGCAGCAGGGAACCCGAAGTGTAGCGCACCTCAACCCAACCATCCTCAGCCACCGCATTGCTGCTGCCAATGCGCCCCCCCAATTCCAGCGTCTCGCCGGCCAAGGGGTAAACCAGGTTTTGGGTGACAACCCCATCCGCTCTGCCCATCGGCATCAAAGAGAGGGTTGTGCCCCCGGGATACCATTTCCTGAATATGCGGGGAAGCAGAAATGTGCGGGTTGCATCGTCGATCAGGTTCAGGGAAATGCGTCCGCCGTATTCGGTCAAAATGCTAAAATGCGCGAGGAAATGGTCGCTGCGACCGCCACCACCCCAAATGATGTGCGCCGAAGGATGAGCCCGTTCGATCAGGAAATCCAGGCCTTTCTGAAGATCGGATTTGTTTTGGTTGGGCCGGTGCACAAATTCCGGCCTACCCGAGCCCACCCCAACAGGCTGATCAGAAGGGGAAAGTATGCCCGAACTATCGAAATCGCCCAAAACCGCATCTACCGCTATGTCCATCGCCCTGAGGCGATCATAGGCGCCATCGAGCGCCAGCACATACGGACACCATTCCAATAATGCAGTCAGTAAGGCGGGACTGCACGCATCCCCATTGGCCACCACCAAAGTGGGTTCCTGGAGTTCGCGAACAAAATGGTGACTGCTCACAGTCGACCTACACTATTTGTAGAGACTCCGCGCAATCACAATGCGCTGCACCTCAGAGGTGCCCTCATAAATCTGGGTGATTTTGGCATCGCGCATCAAACGCTCCACATGATATTCCTTCACATAGCCATAGCCGCCGTGCACCTGAACCGCTTCGGTGGTTACCTTCATGGCGACCGACGAAGCAAACAGCTTGGCTTGCGCACTCGCACTGTCATAGTCGAGGTGCTGATCCTTCAACCAAGCCGCTTTGAGGCACAGCAAACGGGCCGCTTCAATTTCGGTGGCCATATCAGCCAGTTTGAATTGAATTGCTTGGTGGTTCATGATTTCTGTTCCGAAGGCCTTGCGCTCCTTGGCGTATTGAACCGAAAGCTCGTAGGCTCCAGAAGCAATGCCCAGTGCCTGAGCTGCGATGCCGATCCGTCCACCCGACAACACCTTCATGGCGAACTTGAACCCGAAGCCGTTCTCTCCAATGCGGTGGCTTTTCGGGACCTTCACATCCGTAAACATGATGCTGTGCGTGTCGCTGCCCCGAATACCCATTTTGTCTTCCTTTTTCCCCACCTGAAAACCAGGCCAGTCGCGCTCCACAATAAAAGCATTGATGCCCCGGTGGCCTTTGTCCACATCGGTTTGCGCGATCACGATATAAACCGATGCGCTGTTGCCGTTGGTGATCCAATTTTTCGTTCCATTCAACAGATAATGGTCGCCCATATCGATGGCGGTGGTGCGCTGTGAGGTGGCATCCGAACCTGCTTCGGGCTCCGACAAGCAGAAGGCGCCGATTTTACGGCCAGCGGTGAGGTCGGGCAGGTATCGCTGTTTCAATTCCTCGCTGGCATAGCTTTCAATGCCCCAGCACACCAAGGAATTGTTGACCGACATACAGACCGAAGCAGACGCGTCAATCTTGGAGATCTCCTCCATGGCCAATACATAAGATATTGTGTCCATACCCCCTCCACCGTATTGCGGACTCACCATCATGCCCATCAGTCCCAATTCGCCCATCATGCGGATCTCATCGGCCGGGAATTTTTGATGGTTGTCGCGCTCGATAACCCCGGGCAACAATTGATTGCGTGCAAAATCGCGTGCCGCCTGGCGAATCATTTCGTGTTCTTCGGTAAAATGTAGCTGCATATCGATAGAAATTTCAGAAAGTGCAAAGATACGCCGAGGAAGGGGAAAATGTCGCAATCAGCCCAGAACCGGTGCTAAAACAAATCGAGGATTTCCTTTCTGATGGTGCTGTTTACGGTAATGGCCAGGAGGATGGAGACCAAAAGGCCAATGCCCACCATGAGGATGTCCTTGCCGATGAGGCTAAAGGTTTTTTTCCAGCGCGAATCACCATGATAACCCGATAGCGACATGCCAATTTCTCGGCCAGCGAATAATCCGATGAACGCCCAGGTGGTACTCATGGGAATGGTGTTCACCAATGTAAACCAGAACAGTACACCTGCATAGACCAAGTCGATCATTGTAGCCGCACGTACATCCGCAACATTTGATTTTTCATCAACCACATTTTGGATTTTATCCCCCCTCAAATAAAACAGAAGGGCCAAACCAGCGAAAATAAATGCACAGAAAAAGATGAGTTGCGGGATGGATAAACTGCGTGGAAGAAAAACAGCAATATTGGCGGCATCCTGGGCAATCCAGAGATACCATAACGTGCCGCTGGTGATCCACTGAAAGACAGTCCAAAACTGACCGGCATCACCTCTTTGAAGCCAGCGAAGGGGTTTTGAAAAAAGCCACCATATAAAAAGAGCTACAAAAAACGCAATGAAATATCCAGATACGCTTTTCTGAAGCATGCCCGTCACCGTTCCTAAGGTTCCAGAAAATGATGTGAGCAACATAAAAGTGGTGCTCACAGGAATGCGCAAACGCGTCAAAACCAACAGTATGACGGGTGCCGCTAATTGAAGAAAGGAAAATTCAGACGGGGATTCGGTGAGTCCTTTGCTTTGCAACCTCTGGTAGGATACGTCCCCATCGTAGAGCGACCAGCTGATCAAGATGGCCAATACGAATAGTCCACCGATGTAGAGCCATAGGTAATACCAAGGAAATCGATTGTTCGAAGCGATGAAGGTGCCAATGGTTTGGATGCTGTCGTTGGCTACCGCCGAATAGCCGGCCAACATAAATCCCAACCACATGGCCAACTGGGGATAGGGAGAAAGGGCCGCACACAACACCAACAATACCAGTACGATGAGATAGAATCTGCGCTCCGTGTTCAGGTGCACCAAAAGTGGGCTTGCAGACGTGCCAGAATACCGGACAGGTGAACCGTCAGCAGGGTCGACTGGTTTGCGGCGTTTCATTGATTAAAATCGATTGTAAAATGCCACATTCAAGTGAATGCGAGGCCCTTTTCCATGTTATCTAATTGTTAAATAGCGCGCCGACCATCCAAATTTGTGCATGTGAAGGGTTTTTTGGGTGTGCATATGATATAGGGTTGGGGCAGCACCGACGGCGGTGCATCAAGAAAGAATAAATGGTGCAACAAGCGTGAAAGCAGGCACTTCAACCCTTAGTTTTTCTCCAGATGGAAGATGGCCAAGGAAATAACCATGCATGCGTCCGAGTGGGTTCATGATCGGACAATAGGAACTGTATTCATGCCGGCCCCCGGGTTGTATTTCTGGGTATTCCCCACCAATCCTTCACCTGAAACTTCACGTCGTATGACCGGGCCATCGGCAATAAACCATTGTCTCCTTGTCATCCGAATGGGTAATTGTCCGTGGTTGATGATGCAAACATGATACGCAAACACATATCCCCGGCTGTGTGGGGTGGAGTGTTCAGGTTTATATTCGGGTTGAACCCGCACCTCGATAGAGCCGGTGGTCGATGATACCATGCCGACAAATATAAGGCACAATCGGATAGAACAACTCAGACCGGCTTGAACTGCTCAAAAGCTTGCAGACAGTCGAAGCAATAGTGCATGGATCGGCATAAGGTAGGGCCAAATGGGGTTTTGAGGGTGGTATTGGCCGATGCGCAATACGGACATTCGGTGTGCTTTAATCGGTCGAGGTCGGGTTCTCCATTGTGCTTCGGGGGCGGCGCCAAGCCGAAATGACGGATGATTTCACGGCCATGATCACTGATGCGGTTGCTGTTCCAGGTGACGCTGAAATCGGTTTCCACCTGCACTTGCGTGTAGCCCAGTTGTTCGACTGCCTCGCCCACTTGCTTTTCCATGAGCCGAATGGCAGGACATCCGGCGAATGTGGGGGTCATGCGAACGATAACCGATTGGTCGGGCGATACCTCAACCCCTGTGATGATGCCGAGGTCGACAACCGACAAAACTGGAATTTCAGGGTCCATCACCTGTCGAAGCGCCTCCCAAATGGCATCAACAGGGGGTGCCTTCGGGGCAACACCCTGGGGTTCTTGGGCTAGATTCACCATTCTGCCTGGGGGTCGAGGCGAAATACTTCGGTCATTTCATTGAGGAGCGGTTGGAGGTACTCCGTATGGTAGCCTCTGCGACCCCCATACACCGGCTCGATGCGTTCTGGGTCGGGGATGTGCAGGCCCGTACCGTCCAAAACGGCGTTCAACGCCTCCAACCAACGATCCCTCCATTTCGATTCAATGGGGGCGATGTTGGCCTCGTCGAGCAGTTGTTCCCCCACACGTGGTTCAAACATGCCCAATGCCAATCCAAATTGCCTGTTGATTGCTGTTTGCATGCGCGCCCTGGCGGTTTCATCGCTGCTTTTGCCCAGCTGGCTGACCATGGTTTTGGCATGGAACATATGATACTTTACTTCCCCTCTGATTTTTGTGGCCAATTGCGCCAGAGGCTTAAAGTTGGAAAGCGATAAAGTTTCCATGCGCAGGCCAGCCGCCAAGTCAAAAAACAGATGACGCGTTAGGCTGAAGTCGTAGTCACCAATCGGCCACTCCACCAGTTGGCAACAACTGAAGTCGGTTTCCTGCCGGGTGAAGGCGTGTATATCGGGGTCTGGTGCATCCAAGTGTTCATGGAGCAGGCTATAAAAGCCCAAGGCATGGCCCATCTGATCTTGAGCAATGGATGAAAATGCGATGTCTTCCTCCAAAATAGGTCCGAGTCCGGTCCATTCAGAATGACGGTGTCCCAAAATGAGGTGGTCATCGGCCAGCGCGGTGAGTAAGTGGCGAAGCGGCTCGCGGTGGGCATCGTCGATGGGGAATGACTTATGGGGTATGTTCATGGCTCATTTTTTCGCGGTATGCATCAATTTTATCATTCACTTTATACCCTCCCGGGTCGCGGTATGTTTTTTCAGGTGTCGTGGCAAACATATCCTGATCAATATAATCGAGGGCCATCACATGACGGGTATCTACCACCCAAAGGTTGGCTGTTTCACCCCGCCTGCCGAATTGCTCTTTGGCGTAAGCCATCGCTAATTCAGGACCGGGTGCATGAACGATGCCAACGGCCGTGTGGCGATCGCCCCGTTTTTTCTGGTGAAACACCTGATAGGTGCCCCAATGGTCGTGGGGCGGCAGCGTATCGGGCGAACCAGGCTCATGCGTATGCAGGCCGAGTCGGTTCACACGTGGATCGAGGGATTGAATTTCTACAGACATAAGGGCTTGATTGGAGCCAGAGGGGTTTATGATGCCAGGTTGGGCACTTAGGCCAGAGGCAATTTAAAGACAGAGGAATTGATTAAGCCAGCGGAGTCACGTAGCGGGCATCGGCTTGTTGCAGGGCTTTTCGTACCCAAGCACCGTTCACTTCAGCCGCTTTGCGCACGGCCAGGCGCTCTGCATTGCAGGGGCCGTTACCGCGGATGACGGCGAAAAATTCTGCCCAATCGGGGTCGCCAAACAACCACTTGCCGCTATCTGCATCCTTGCGGAGTTCAGCATCTGGCAGGGATAATCCCAACTCCTGTATTTTCGGGACGTAAAGCGACAAAAATTGCTGCCTCATATCGTCGTTCGTGGCCATTTTCACTTTCCACCTCATGAGGGTGAGCGTGTGTTCGCTCATTTCGTCGGATGGACCAAAAAAATGCATGATGGGCTTCCACCAGCGGTTGAGGGCATCTTGAAGCATGCTGCGCTGAAGGGGGGTGCCAGTAGCCAGGTACACAAATACGCTGTGTCCTTGCTTCAGGTGAAAACTCTCTTCGTAGCAGATCCGTTCCAGGGCGCGGCAATAAGGACCGTAAGAGCCCTTGCTGTTGGCTACCTGATTCACGATGGCCGCGGCGTCGATCAAAAATCCAATTACGGCCACATCGGCCCAGGTTTTGGCAGGGTAGTTAAATACATTCGAGTATTTCGACTTTCCATTGATCAGGTCGTTGATCATGGCTTCACGCGGTTTTCCTAAGGTCTCAGCGGCGCTGTACAACAATTGGGCATGACCAACTTCATCCTGTACTTTAGCCATGAGGGCCAGTTTGCGGCGAAAACCCGGCGCCCGCGTAATCCAAGTGCCCTCCGGAAGCGCGCCGATGATCTCGGAGTGGGCATGTTGTTCGATCATGCGGATGAGTTGCCTGCGGTATTCGGTGGGCATCCAATCGCGGGGTTCCACTTTTTCACCCCTGGCCACACGCGCTTCGAAGGCGGCCAGCATGTCTGGATCATCGTTCACCACGGTTTTCCGGGTTTCTTCTTTAGGGATATATCCTCCTCCGTACATAATATTATTGTTTAAAAGTTTATGATTTTATTTGATGGGCAGGTTAGGTGTTGCGGTTGACTGACTCGAGGTTCCCGCTGTTGTTCCATTCTTCGGTATTCAAGACAGGGCCGAGGTCGTCTTCTCGGGTAGACATAAATCCGAAGAGCAACTGATCACTCAGTTGTCGGGCTATTTCGCTGATGCTCAGCGGTCCATCGGGGCGGTACCACTCATGTAGTGCGTTTAAGGTCGACAGCAAGCCAACGGCGGCGAATTTCTCGTTGATGGGTCGGAACAAACCGGTCCGTATCCCCTTCTGCAAAATCTCGATGAAGTAATCGCGGTACTGATGGCGTAGGCTAATAAAATGACCTAAATGGGGTTCGGTAAGATGCCGCCACTCTTGAACAAACACCATGGAAGCATCAACGTCGCTGGTCACCACCCGAACGTGTCGGTCAACCGCCATACGCAACAGCATGGGGGCAGGTAAATCCATGCGCAATATGGGGTCGAGCTGAGCAAAAAATTCGGTGGCGCGCTCAAAAAGGATGTTTTGGAGCACTTCCTCTTTGGAAGAGTAGTGGTTGTAGATCGACGACGCTTCCATCCCACAGGCGGCTGCTAGGTCACGCATGGAGGTTGCAGAAAATCCCTTGGCACGAAACAAGCGAATGGCGGCGTGAAAAATTTTCTGTTTGCTTCCTCGAAGGGGGGCGGATCTAAGCCTCATGCTGAACTTTTATACGAACAATCGTTCGCAAAAATAGATGTTTTTATGAACAGTTGTTAGTTTTGATGCCCTTTGTGTACTTTTGGGGCGTGACCCGCAGCGCTGATGACTTTTTCTCCATGGGATGTGGCCGTTGTGCCCTCGGCGGCACGCCTGATTGTAAGGTCCACCGATGGTCTGCCATGCTCCAACAATTGCGGGCCATAGCATTACAAGCTGGACTCACCGAACTGTGCAAGTGGGGCGTGCCCTGCTATACATACGAAGGCCGAAATGTGGTTTTGTTGTTCGTGTTTAAGGAGAGCTGTGGACTGTCCTTTTTCCGGGGCGATGAGTTGCATGACCCCGGGAATCGATTGGAAGCAGCGGGCCCGAATTCCCGCTCCGGTCGGTTGTTCCGGGTCACGGAACCGCAACAAATTGCGCGACACGACAACGACATCCGTCGGTGGCTGGCGGAGGCTATCGTATTGGAAGAGCAGGGAAAACCCGCTCAGCGGGCGCATACGGAGGCTGATCTGCCCGATGTACCAGGCTGGCGAGCTTATTTGTTGGGCCGGCCCGAATTGGCCGCGGCCTTTGAAGCACTTACCCCAGGGCGCAAACGCGGGTACCTGCTCTATTTTGCTTCTGCAAAGCAGGAGGCGACCCAAATCAGGCGATTTGAACAATGGACGCCGCAAATTCTCGCTTTAAAGGGCATACATGATCGATAGGAAATGCATGTTTGACTTGAAAAGTATGGATTTAGCTTTGTACTATTGCAATTCCTCGAGCGTTACTCCCTGATGAACTTTTTTCGCCCTTTTTCGCCTCAATGTCAACTCAATTTCTTCAGCAGTTTCTTGATCGGCCTGCTGGTGATGGTTGTTTTTTTGGGAATCGGTGGATGCCGACCCGAACGCTTTGTGGCGAATGCCGGATTGGAAATACGCAGTGAAACGGATACCGTTTTGTTTGATACCCTGCTTGTGGGCGCGGGGAGCATCACCAAAAGGTTTAAGGTGTACAACGATGAGGGGCGCAACATCCTGATCGATGAAGTGTATCTGGCCGGACGAAAATTGTCGGGCAGTTCCGCCTATCGCCTGAATATTAACGGCAATCCAGCGAATGCCCTCACTGGAGTCGAACTGCGGGCGCGTGACAGCATCTATGTCTTCGTGGAGGTCACGATCGACCCCAACCAACAAAGCACGCCCTTCTTGGTGACGGATTCGATTGTGTTTCGTTCGGGCGACCGCACCCGTGCCGTGCAGCTGGTGGCCTACGGACAAAACGCGGTGTTCTATAATGAACAAGTGCTGGACTGCCAGACGGTGTGGGACAACACCCTGCCGATTGTGGTCTATAATTCAGTTTTGGTCGACAGTGGCTGCACCCTCACCATTCGTGAAGGAACGCGCGTTTATTTCAACAAGAATTCAACTTTGTATGTGTTGGGCACCTTGCGCGTGGAGGGTACGGCCGCCAATCCGGTGCAGATGCGGGGCGACCGCCTCGATCCTTTATACCGCGACCTGGCCGGGGGATGGAACGGCATTCATTTGCTCCGGGGTAGCACGGGAAATCGAATTGAAAACCTCGATTTGCGCAATGGCACCATCGGAATTCGGGTCGACTCACTGCCCGCAAATACCGACTCTGTAAACCTGATCATCGACAAAACGCGCATTCACAACTGTGCGGTGGTGGGTCTCTTGGCCTATACCGCACGCATCGACGCCTACAATACGTTGGTGAGTAACTGCGGACTATACAACTTTCTGGGCGATTATGGTGGCCGCTACCGCTTTCGCCATTGTACATTTGTTCATCTGAATTCCGGATTTCAGCGCGGATACCCCGTTTTTGGGTTGTCGAACCGCGACTACAACCAAACGGCGAGTCCTACCTACCTCGAGCTGGAAAACAGCCTGGTTTGGGGGGGGCGTTCCAATGAGCTGGTTTTCGATAGTTCGGGCAGCGGCGGCATAGATACCTATTTGAGGCACTGCATCATACAATCCGAAACCCCGCGACTGGGAGACCAATTGGGATATGCCAACCCCAAATTCAAAAACCCGTCAGAGAATGACTTCAGCATCGACACTTTGTCGCCCGCGTTTCAGCAAGGCAGAAATTTGCGTGGATTATATGGTGGAAGGCTTGAGACGGATCTCGTTGACCGCCAACGTGCCTCAAGCCCTACCCTGGGGGCATTGGAGCGCATTGAATAATTCAAGTGGCCGGCATTTTTTGTAAATTCGCACTTCTTTAATAGTAACACCTCGAATCGCCTCTTAAAGTATTGTAACACCTCGTAACACCTCGTAACAACTCGTAACGCCTCGTAACGTCTCTTTAAGCCTTGTAACCCCATGAACCACGCCGACGAACATCTGATTTTAGTGCCCTTTCAATTCTCCGCCCCTTCGGAATGCGCCCTACAACATGCGGTAGCAGTGGCCAAAGCTGCTCAGGATCGGATTCTTTTGCTTCATGTGGTGAACAGCGAGACCAAAGACCTGATGAAGCGCGAACAGTTGACCTTGAAAAATTTGTACGACAAGCTTCGCCGATTGGCCGATTCCATCACCAACCAACATGGGGTGGCTGCGGATTTTGAGATGGAGGAAGGAAGCATTTTCACCACCATCCCTGAATTTGCGGAAAAATCGAAAGCGCGGCTCATCATCATGGGGACCCATGGCATACATGGCCTGCAACACATTATTGGCCCGAACGCATTGAGAGTGTCAGAATTGAGCGGTGTTCCCGACATCATTGTGCAGCAGCGCCCCATGCGCGCCCATGGCTACAAGACCATCGTGGTGCCGATCGATTCGACCCGCGAGAGCAAGCAGAAGATCAGTCAGACAGCCGCAATGGCCGCCTTGTTTCAGGCTGAGGTTCATCTTTTCGCCGCCACCGAATCCGACGAGTTTTTGTCAGCCGCAGTACAAAGAAATGTGCAGTTTGCGCAAAAACTGCTCGAAGACCACGGAATAAAGACGGCTTTGGTGCATGAGCAAGCAGGGGGTAAGGCCTACGACAAGCAAATCTTGGATTATGCGTCTCAAGCTGACGCAGACCTTATCGTCATCATGACCGGCGATGACCGGGGCTTACTGGATCGATTTACGGGCAGCGAAGAAGAACATATCGTCTACAATGACCATCAGATCCCTGTACTCTGCATTGAACCCAAGGATGCCCAATACGGAAGCATTTTTACTATGTAATGAATCCCCTTAGCCATAGAGCAAGGATTTAATGGATATAGAGTACGGCACATGATTCACGAAAACGGACAAGTCATCGCGGTCGATTTCGACGGAACGATAGTCGAACACGCCTATCCTGCCATTGGTGAGGAAATGTTATTTGCTTTTGACACATTGAAGCGCTTGCAGTCAAAAGGACATAAACTTATACTTTGGACCATCAGAGAAGGAAGGGCACTCGACGAGGCGGTTGAGTTTTGTCGCACCAATGGGGTCGAGTTTTATTCAGTGAACAAGAACTACCCGGAAGAAATCTTCGAGGTGGGCGTGACATCGAGAAAAGTCAATGCCGACCTGTTTATCGACGACAGAAATGTTGGCGGCTTTAGGGGATGGGGTGAAATTTACATGATGCTGCACCCCGAAGATGGAGAATACCGTCATCAATTGATTGATCGTGAGGCGCATTACAATCAAAAAGGAAAGAAACGTACCTCTGGCAGTGGAGGCGGTATTTTTTCACGCTGGAGGAAAGGGTGATTGCGTATAAGTCTCCCGAAGAAATTGCCATTATGCGTGAGGCAGCCCTGGTGGTGAGCCGAACCTTGGGCATGTTGGCCCGTGAAATCCGCGTTGGTGCCATCCCCCTACACCTCGACCGTATGGCTGAGGAGTATATTCGTGATCAAGGCGCGGAGCCCGCTTTTAAAGGCATGTATGGGTTTCCCAATACGCTGTGCTTGTCGCGTAATGCCCAAGTTGTGCATGGCATCCCCGATCAGCACCCGCTGCGCGAGGGAGATATATTGAGCGTCGATTGTGGGGCCAGATTGCATGGATTCTATGGCGATCATGCCTACACTTTTGCCGTGGGTGAAGTGGCCTTGCCCGTAACGCGCCTCTTGAATGTGACCCGCGAGTGCCTCTATAAAGGCATCGAACAAATGGTGGCGGGCAATAGAATTGGTGATATTTCATTTGCCATTCAAGAGCACGCAGAACGGCATGGTTACGGCGTGGTGCGTGAGTTGGTCGGACACGGACTGGGTAAAAGCCTGCACGAAAAGCCGGAGGTCCCTAATTATGGCCGCAAGGGCAGTGGCCCGATCCTGAAAGAAGGATTGGTCCTGGCCATCGAGCCCATGATCAATATGGGGCGTCGGCAAGTGCGGACCCTGGCCGATCAATGGACAGTGGTGACCGCAGATGGACTGCCTTCCGCCCACTTCGAACACGACGTCGCTATAGTGGACGGCAAACCCGAAATACTCTCTACTTTTGCCTATATAGAAGAAGCATTGGGAATCAAATCAGAACATCATGGGAAGAGCGTTTGAATACCGCAAGGCCAGAAAAATGGCCAGATGGGGCAAGATGTCGCGAATTTTTCCGCGCATCAGCAAGGAAATTACCATGGCCACCAAAGCTGGGGGTCCGGATCCTGAAAACAACTCGCGTTTGCGGGTAGCCATTCAAAATGCGAAGGGCGCCCTCATGCCCAAAGACCGCGTGGAGGCGGCCATTAAACGGGCCACCAACAAAGACGAGAAGGATTATGAGGAGGTGGTCTATGAGGGTTATGGTCCGCATGGTGTGGCGATTGTGGTAGAAACGGCCACTGACAATCCAACCCGCACGGTGGCGAATGTGCGCCATTTGTTCAGCAAATACGGAGGCTCTATGGGCACCACCGGATCGCTGTCGTTTCTGTTTGAGCGCAAGGGGATCTTCCGAATCAAAGCGGAGGGCTTATCATTGGAAGATCTGGAGTTGGAGCTGATCGACTACGGGGCTGAGGATGTTCGTGCCGAGGACGATGAAGTGGTGGTGATGGCCGCATTCGCCGACTTCGGACAAATGCAAAAGGCGCTTGAGACCCGTGGATTGCCAGTCATCAGCTCCGAATTGCAACGAATCCCCTTAAGTTTCACTGAACTTTCTGAGGCGCAGGAGGAAGAGGCTATGAAGCTGATTGAATTTCTGGAAGAGGACGAAGACGTTCAAAATGTCTTCCATAACCTCGCCTAGACCGAATTACCACAAAGTTATTCTTCCCGATGCGGGAACATCCATGCGAAGTGAGGTGCCAGGGCATCCCCAGGCTTCCTGAAATTCTTTTAAGTTTGATAAGGGCCCAAGTACCCGATACTCACCTGGCGAATGGCTATCCGTAATGAGCCGTTTGCGCAGTTCCTTTTCCGAAATATTCTGTGCCCAAACCTGTGCCCATCCCACGAAAAAGCGCTGCTGCCAGGTCATGCCATCGAAAGCCGCGGCCGTGCTGCCGTAGGCCTTGTTGTAGGCATGGTAGGCCATGGTCAAGCCCGCCAAATCTGCAATGTTTTCTCCCAATGTGAGTTTGCCATCAATCCTTTGGTCGGGTAGTGGCTGGAACGCTTCAAACTGCTGTGTGATCATCGCCGTAATCGAGTCGAAGCGCTTACGGTCATCATCCAACCACCAATTATTGAGATTGCCCTGGCCATCAAATTTGCTGCCCTTGTCGTCGAATCCGTGGGAGAATTCATGACCAATGACCGCACCGATGCCGCCATAGTTCACTGCATCCTCAGCCAGGGCGTTAAAGAAAGGTGGTTGAAGAATACCGGCAGGAAAAACAATTTCATTCAGGCTGGGTGAGTAATAAGCATTGACGGTTTGGGGGGTCATGCCCCATTCATTGCGGTCAACGGGCTTACCAATCCGGGCGAGCATGATCTCCATTCCTCTACGACGCACCTGAAGCACATTTTCATAGAGTCGATCGCCACGGATATCGAGCATACTGTAGTCTTTCCATTGGTCGGGATAGCCGACTTTGTAGCGAAAAGCCTCCAGTTTTTTCAGCGCTTGCTGTTGCGTGGCCACACTCATCCAACTCAGCTTTTGGATGCGCTCACGGAATGCATCACGAAGGTTTTCGACCATTTCTTCAACACGTGCACGCGATTCAGGGGAGAAATGTTCGCGAACAAATAATTGGCCCACGGTTTCTCCCATATTCCCATTGGTGAGGTCAATAGCCCGCTCCCAACGGGGCTTCATCTGTTTGGTACCACTGAGTGTGGTCTGGTAAAAATCGAATCGTGCTTGTTCAGCCTCTGCTCCGAGGAGTCCGGCACTTCCGTTCAATACATTCCATTTTAGGTAGAGGCGTAGGTCGGCGTCGGAAAGGGTCGAAAGCAATGATTTGAGGCTTTTGAGGTAGGCGGGCTGGCCTACAATGAGTGAGTCGAATGCAGGTGTGGCGAAACCGGAGAAGAATTTATCCCAAGCGAGGAAGCCGAATTGGTCGGCTTGCTTGAAATCGGAATAGGCGTATTTATTGTAGGTTTTGTCGGGATCACGACGGTCAACCCGGCTCATGCTGGCCTCGGCCAATTGCTTTTCCATAGCAAAGATTCGTGCACCCGCCTGTTGTTCACCGCGGTCGCCACTGAGGGTGAACAGTCGGTCCACATAGGACCGGAATGCAACCTGAATCGACAGGGAGTTTGAGTCGCTCTTGAGGTAATAGTCACGATC
>Ga0214923_10003084_pt1 | contig 21288 bp, 21 predicted proteins | sample LL1510_MetaG_FD_177993 | JGI IMG/M metagenome (GOLD analysis project Ga0214923, IMG submission 177993) | Freshwater microbial communities from Lake Lanier, Atlanta, Georgia, United States - LL-1510 | ecosystem: Environmental > Aquatic > Freshwater > Lake | place: USA: Georgia | collected...
ATTATGATTATTATGATTATTATGATTATTATGATTATTATGATTATTATGATTATTATGATTATTATGATTATTATGATTATTATGATTATTATGATTATTATGATTATTATGAATGAAATTGTTATAATAATCTTCTTGAATATCTTTTTTTTTATCTTCTTCAATTTGTTTTAATAATTGATTTGGAATTTCTCTTCCCATTTTTGCCAAATATTTTGCAACATTTTCACGCTTTTCTCTTGTTGTAGGATAATGTGGAATATTTGTCCAGTCAGTTGTATTAATAACTGTTTTTTTTGTTTCTTTAATTTTATCTGGATTAATTATTTTTCTTTTTGGTTCTCTCAAATCATAACTGTAATATTCTTCTGATCCGAATGGAATATATGTTAAAAATGTATGTATATTAATAATATAAATATTTGGATTATGTACTACGAAAATATTGTCATTTGGATTATCTGATTTATATGATATAGTATATTTCAGTTGCGTTATTGTATTTAAACCATCAATACCATTATCATATTCACCACGCCATGGGTCTTTTTTAGAAATAATGCGTGAAATTCCATCAAACAATTGCAATATTTCTGGACTACCAATATTATAAAAAATACTTCTGTCAATTTTAATGCCATTTTTCTCACATCGTTTTTGTAATACATTATCTTCCATCCCCCATCCCCAAAAACAAGGAAATCCATTTGTTTTCTCAAAATCAATACCCTTCATAACAACTATTCCACCTAATGCATATTTAAAACCATAATAATGTTTTACAATACCAGGTGTTGTGTCATAATCAAAAATTTTATTAAAAGGAATAGTATCTACATCATTAAAAATAAAAGTTATATTTTTATAATCATTTGGATATTTTTGTTTTGCAGCAAGAAATCCAATATTTTTTACGGCACCTCTATTAAATGTTCTAGCATCACATTGATGTGAAAAAAAAATTTCATAATCATCATTATTTTCAAGAATAAAAGTCATATATTTACTAAAAAAAAATTTTTGTTGAATACGATTTCTATATGGAACTATAAATATTCGTTTAGGTATTTTTATATTTTGTGTTTTAGTTTCAAATTCAGACATTATTTTATATTATAAAATAAGTTTTTATTTTATGTTATTAAACTATATTTTTTTATAATTGATGCTGGAATAAAATTATGTTTTTCTTCAGACACAATCTTTTCTATTTTTTTATAACATTTATTTATAGTTACTTCACTAATTGTACTTACATCTTTAACTTCTTTTTTTGTAATATTTAATTTACATAATTGAGCTACAAAATATACTACACCTGAAGCAATTGAAGGAGGCGTATTTTCAGGCATAACATCTTTTATTTCTATTTTCATAGAAATAAATTTACATAAATTTGTTAATTCTTTATTTATATTTAAATTACTACAATATCTCTCGATAAATGCTTCTGGTTTTGTTTTTCCTAAATTTGTTTTATCTTCATTTTTTATATCTTTTTCCAATTCATTTATAATAAATAACGCTTTTTTACATCCTTTTGTTGTATTCGTGTCATTCAAATGAAATATTTGTGCAATTTCTCTTGGTGTTCTTGGATAATTATTAATTCTACAAGAAATATATATTGATGCAGCAATAATACCATCACGATTATCACCTCTAAATCTTGCGTCAGATTCTGTTATTTTTTTGTGATAAACAATAGCATCATCTATAATCATTTTTGGTATTCCTGCATTTTGTGCCATTGTAGTGATTTTTTGAAATTCATCATATTGTGATTTTTCTTTATATGGCATTGATTGCCACTCAGTATATCGTCGTATTTTTCTCATTTCATAACTCATTGGACCATAAGATAGAATTTTACAACCATAAGAAGATTCTTCTAATAAAGGATTAATTGGCATACCACATCTTGTGGGGTCAGAATTTTGATTGTCATCTGCACCATAATATCTCCATTCGGCAGTTTGATCTACAAGGTCTTTATATATAATTCCACATTTATTATTTGTGCAAGTTAAAAATCCTTCTTCTGAAAATGCTAAAATAGTATTACAACGTTCGCAAAATTCTCTATTTCCAGTTCCATATATACATTCCAATGGAACTTTTTTTGCAGGATTTTCAATTTCTGAATCAAATATATTCCATAATTCTGTTTTATTAATATTTTGATTTCTCTTTTTTTTACTTTTTTCTTTACTCATTTAACAATAAATAATATATTTAATTTTTAATTCAATTTTATTAAAATATAATAAATATAATAAATATAATAATTATTAATTTATATGGGAAATTTATCATCAAACAGTAGTGATAAACAATTTGATAATTTTTATGATATAATTGATTATATCGCATCTTATTACATATTAACATCTGATTTTAAAAGTTTGACTAAATTATCTGAAAAAGCATATTGCGATAAATTAGTTGTATTAACATCTGGAATTATTGAGAGATATTTTACAGATACACAAATAACTTTTTTAGAAAATAGAATTCAAAATGGTCTTGAAGTTAATAAATTGAAAAATGAAAAACTTATTTTCATAAATAAAGACAATTTAGATGATTTAGATGTTGCAAATGATAAACAAAAAAGTATTCGCAAAAAAAGAGTATGTATTGGCATAGCAAAATTTTATGTAAAAATAGCACATATTTTTTCTGCAATTGTAATGACAATTAATCCAGTTTATACATATAAAAATTCGCTTGGGGAAACAGTAAAAACAACTCTTTTAGAAAAAGATAAAATACCAAAAAATACTGATAGAAAAATATATAAATTAAATATTTGCGATAATAGAATTAGAGCATTAAAACATGGTGAAATTAACAATGATATCACGAATACTGTGACTTTACAACCAACTATTTGTGAAATGAATATTAATAAAAATAATAATAACGAAAAAACATTAGCAGATGAACCAGGTATAACTGAATTAATGCAATTGTATTTAGATGATAAATATGACTATTCAAATGGTATTTTTACTGGTATGTCACATGAAACTGAAAAACAGTTTAAAAAAGATTTAAATTTGTTTTATTATGCATTTACTGGAAATGATGTCATGCCTGAAAATATAAAAAAATTTAGTGATATTAAATTGAAAAATTATAATAAAACATTAGGATGTTCAGATTTATCATTATTTAAAAATAAATATATTTTGAATAAAAAAGACGAATTGTATATTAAATATGCAGAAAATATTAAAAACATGATTGAAACAGCATCAACAAATCAAAGTAAATTGTTAGATGTAATTAATGATTTATTCACATATGTAATAGACCCATATACTTCTAAACGTGTTATTAGAATAAATCCAAAATTAACAGATGAATTATTACAAAAAAATATAGTAAAAACAAGAAAATTGATAATTGATTTATATGTAAAATGTGAAAATGATTATGTAAACGGTGTCAAAATATTTGAAGCTATTGTTGAAAGTAAAATTGTAGAAACAACCAAAAAACAAATTGAAAATTTAAAAAAAGAAGCAAATTTAATAATTAAAGAAACGAGAGAACATACAATTTCAGAAAATAACAATGCAAATAAATTTATTCAAACAAATAACAATAATATTGGAACAAATAACAATAATAATATTGAAACAAATAATAATATTGGAACAAATAATAATATTGGAACAAATAACAATAATATTGGAACAAATAACAATAATATTGGAACAAATAATAATAATATTAGAACAAATAATAATAATATTGGAACAAATAATAATAATATTGGAACAAATAATAATAATATTGGAACAAATAATAATATTGGAACAAATAATATTGGAATAAATAATATTGGAATAAATAATATTGAAACAAATAATAATATTGGAACAAATAATAATAATATTGGAACAAATAACAATAATATTGGAACAAATAATAATTATTCATAAATCAAAAATAATAAGAGAAACAATAGAAAATGATAATAACCATTTGTTATATTCTGTCCCTTATCATCCTGAAACCAATTCAATTGAATAATTTTTCAGTCAGTTAAAGCATTATATAAAAAAGGAAAGTCCAAATACTTATGAGGACATTTATAAGGTAATTACTAATATTTTAGATAAGAAAATAACAAAGGAACATTTAACAAATTATTTGAAACATAGTTATAAAATATATAAATCATAAATGCGTTTTGTCTCATTTTTCTTTCCGGTCAGTGTAATGGAATTACATAAAAAATTATTTGGATTAGAACCAAAGAATTTACACAATTCTTTTGTTGATATTTTGGTAACTTTACGATGTTTTATGAAATTAAAATTTAATATTGATTTAAATAATAGTTGTAAAAGATTTATACAGAATATTGAAGAAATGCAAGTGTATTAAATAAATTAATAAATTATTTATATTATAAATTTATTAATTTTTTTGTTTATATTTTTCATCTAAATTTTATTTTCTTAATTTGAGTGTTTTTTTATACTTACGATGTCTTTTCATATTTCTATTGTTTCTAGTAAATCTACTATTTCCTCCTCTACCTCTTGGTTTAATACCAAATGTACCAAATGGTGTTGATATATATGCAGCAAAATCGCCGTTTGTAATTTTTACAATTATTGTAACAAATAATATTAAAACAATAACTGCCATCATATAAACTAATAGGCTTCCAATAAATATTGCATTTGCTGTACCAATTACTGTAGAATTAGATATACCTTGTACATAAGTTCCTGATGCACTTGCACTTACAAATGTATCCGCTCCACTAGCTCTTATAGATTGACTAGCGCTTGATAAAACATTATATGCAGCTGTTGGTATAGCACTTTTAAATGAAGATAAGCCTTGTCTAGTTAATTGAATTAAATATGGCACAGAATTTCTTACAGTTAATTCAGCGGCTCCAACAGAATTAGATGCTATGTTTCCAACAGTTGAAACAGCACTTGTAGCTATAGTACTTAATAAATTATTTAGGCTATACATTAAAATCCCGGGTGCTACAAATGAAATAACAAATCCGCCAACAGATAATCTTTGCCCAAACACTTGATTCTGTTGATTTGTCATTGCATCGGTATATGATGTCTTTGCTTCAGTAAACCGTGCTAATGAATTATTATTTGCACTTTCAGCTAATTTTCCAATATTTTCCAAATGTTTGTCTATTACATCTTTAATTTGGGCAGCATTAAATCCGGCTTGTGCTAAACTCACTGCCATTTGTGCAACATCTTGTACAATTGGAGCAGTACTCATTTCTAATGCTTGCTGAACAGGTAGAACTATTTGTTGACTAGGTGCTGCTACTTGTGGATTATATATTTCTATTTCCTCTGTATCAACACCTCCTTTCATTTTATTCGTATTTTTTTTTCCTCCAGTTAAAAGAAATGAAACTGCAGAGTCATCCTTTTCGACTAAATTACTTAAATATGGGTTTTTTAAATTTTTAAATATATAACTTATTGATTGTATTTCCTCGTGAGTAAAATTTATTGGTAATGTTCTTAAAAATTCTGCAAATTCTGGTGATTCCGAAGAAATTTGTTGAATTCCTTTAATAGAAGCTTCTAATAAATCAACCATTTCATTTAAATTAAGTTTGGCAATTTCTATCTGAATAGATGTAAAAATATTCTCTTCACTCATATATTATATAATTACTATAAAAAATTTCTAAATAATTTAAAGATAAAAAATTTTTATTTTTAAATATTTTAACGCTTCCTATTACACCGACCAAAAAGAAAAATGATACAAACTCACTCTAATTTTCGGTGGCTGGAAGTATTACCTTCCGTAAAATCAACTGATGGTCTAACTTTTTCCATTTCTTCTTTTTTCCCTTCGGGTGAAATGGTGAAAGACGAAATACAAAACTCACTTGGTCTTTGTTGTTTATAAATCCAACATTTTCCCAAGTTCATTATGTTTATGGAAGAATTAGCGTCCCTTGTTCTAAATACGATTTTTTTGTTTTCGCAACTCACGCAGTTAGAACACACTAAAAGACGAAATTCTTCTTTATTTTTAAGCATTTTTAATAATTTATTTTTGCTTAATTATTTCTAAATATTTTATATTTTGTTGAACGAAAAAAAACTTCCATCATTTTTAGATTTTTCTATTTCACTTCTTTCAAATATATAATTTTGCTTTCGTAATATACTTCTTACTATATTTAGATAAGGTCTTTTACATTCAAAATTAGGACGAAACGATGAAATACAACTAACCGAAAAATATTTTTGTATATCTTCTTTCATTTGTAAAATTTTATTTTGTTTTTCTATATCATTATCTAATTCACATAATAGAAACGATTTATTTTCATCTAATTCTAAAATACTTATAATTTTATCACATATGTCTTCTCTTTCTTTTTGGTATTTTTCACTTAATTTAATCCTCATTATATTAAATTAAGTATATTATCTTTATTATAATTTTGTCTCATTTTTCTTTCCGGTCGGTGTAACATTATATAAAAATGATAATTTTCAAAAACAAATGGAAATAATACAAAACCAATTAAACCCAATTGAAAATCGTTTTGAAAATATTTTAAATGGATTGATTGTTTATAAAAATGAAAATGACCAAAATATAAACATAGACGAAACAATAAAAAAATTAAAAATATATGAAGACATGCCTATAAAAGCTGTAATAAATTTAGTGGCACCTGAATTACAAGAAATAAACATGAATATTGAATCTGATGAAACAACCACATTAATCACATTTACAAAAGATACTTTAACATTACTCTATAATATATTGAATAATGTTGTAAAAGAAACTAAGGATGTGTATTCACTAAATATAGTGACTGAATGGTCAAGACGACTTAAATATTATTGTACAATTAAAGCAAGACAATTGGAAGATATTAAAAAAACCAGTGAACGTAATTTAATTGATTTTATGAATGAAGCTTCAAATACATCAGAAGACATAATGCAAATTATAATTTTAATAAAAATATTAATATCAATAAATACATATTTGATTTATGTTATAATGTACTTTTTATATAAAATAATTAATAGAGAAAACCAAATTGAAAATGATAAAATTGAATATATTCAAGAAAATGAAACTAAAGAAGATAAAAAATTATTAAAAAATAGAGAAAACCAAATTGAAAATGATAAAATTGAATATATTCAAGAAAATGAAACTAAAGAAGATAAAAAATTATTAAAAGGTGGAAAAAGAACAAAACGACATAAAATAAGAAAACCTAAATATAAAACGAAAAAATATATTAAAACAAAATACAAAAACAAAAAAAGTGTTAAACAAAAAAAATAATTTTATTAATATTATAATTTGTTATTTATAATATTAATATTAATTGTATTAACAACAAAAATATTTATGTTTTTATTGTCTTGATGCAGATGCGGCTCTAGATGCAGCTGCTGATGCAGAACGTGCGGCAGATGCGGCTCTAGATGCGGCTGCTGATGCAGAACGTGCTGCTGATGCACTTCTTGCTGCACTTGAACTTCTTGCCGCAGATGCGGCTCTAGATGCCGCAGAAGATGCAGAACGTGCGGCAGATGCGGCTCTAGATGCAGCTGCTGCCGCAGAACGTGAAGCAGCACGTGATCTTCCTCTTGATGCAGTTCTTGATGAATAACGGCGTCTACGATGTGTTTTTGACATTTATATAATTTATAGAGAAAAAAAATTTAAAAAAATATTATTTCTAAATAATTACAAATATACAAAATAAATTTTTAAAATATATTTTTTATATTTTAATATTCCTAAACATATTTAATAAATATATTTAAAACTTTTAGACATTAAAAATACCATTTTAGACGAATAAACAAAGTTATGCTTATCAATATGTTTTCTTTTTTGAATAAAATATGTAAATTTATATTTACCTTAATAATTATTTTTTAATGTATATAAATATTTTAATATATAAAAATATATTAAAACGGATTTTGAAATGTCTAAAGTTGTAAAAATTCTTTAATGATATTTAATAACGGCTAAATTTATTTTCTATTTTATTTAACAATTCATTATCATAAACCAAATTTCCTGAAGGTTTATATGATTTTATAGGTGTATACTCTTTTTTTTGCTTTTCTTTTTGTTCATTATTCTTTAATAATAATTCATTTGGATTATTAATTTTATTGTTATTTTCTTCTTCATTATCATCTTCAATTATTCTACCATATTCATTTATTTTTATACCAGTTTTTTTTTTAAATTCTTCTCTAACATAACTTGGTATCCAATGTAACCAAGAAATAAATAATAAATTTGGATCTATATATCTTACGTTAAATCCACTTAATTTTAGTTTGTCTATTAAATAAGCTATACATTCTGCTTGATCATATTTTGGAACACCTAAAATAATTTCTGGTACAACAAACCAGCAAAATTGTAAACAATCTTTTTGTCTTGAAGATATTTTTATTTTTAGATAAATACTATTTAATATTTTTTTAAATAATGTAAGCTTATTTAAATCTTGTTGTCGTTTTTTTTCATATAATTCATCAATATTTATTTTTTCAGTAAAATCACTAATATTTTCCAAAGTAAAAATATTTGACATTTGAATATATGTATTTTGTTGTGAAAAAAAAAATTTATTTTTAATTAATTTAAAAATTTACACAAATATTTATTAGCATTTTCTTTAATATAATAATTTGTCACATAATTTACATTTCACTATTAAATAACTTATTCATATTTATAATTTCAGGTTTTTCAGTTTCATTTGTAAATAATTTAAATATTTGTGAATTATCTCTAAATCTAATTGTATAATTTTGTTGAATATTATTTCTACCAATGCGACCCATTGCTTGAATAATTTTTTCTTGTGTTAAATCTAAATCTTTACTCAACAATCCATGACAAAATTGATAATTTGTTCCGTAAATATAATCACTTGATGCAATAATAATATATAATTTTTGTTCATCTGCCAATTTTTTCATTATTTCAGTATAAGTAATATTTTCGTGATTAATAAATACACCAATTCCCATCATCAATAATACTTTCCATAAATTATCAACACAATTTAATGTCATAATATCAGTCACAATTTGTTCATCAATATTACTTGTAAAGGTATTTGAAGTATTTACATCATTTGGAGCCCATTTTTCCAAGTGACTTCTTTTGTTTGGAATAAATGTATCATTTAATGATGCTATTTTAATCATTGAACGCAACATATTTATTTTTTCTGTCAATTTATGTGTTGAATTTTTATTTTGAATTTCATCTGGAATATCTCTATTTATTTTTTTAGGGTCTTTATTACTCTTAACTCTTCCAGTAATTCGTGAACCACTATGAATTTCATTTACTTTATTTTTTACTTGTTTTTCCAAGTCATTTTTTATATCTTCTAATTCATCATCTAACTCTTGAATTTGCTTATTGATAATGTTATTATATTCAATCTTTTCCATAATTTGTTCCATAACAATATTAGGAATGTTTGCTTGTTGGACACAAAATTTTGCAATTTTTTCAATATCATTTGTAATAAAAATTGTTGGTCCATCTGTTAATGTATATGCATCTTTTGTTGTAACGTAAATACCAGATGTTCCATTTGTTTGTGATGATATTGTTGATGTTATATTTGTATTTGTTTTTGTAATTTGTTCAGAAGATAAACGAGAAATAGGTGCTCCTTCAAGTTTATTCTTTGAAATATTTGTAACAGGACCTATACTATGTATTTTTTTAATTTTATCACCTTTTGTGTCTACTGTATTATTTTCAATAATTCTAGGTTTTTTATTTTCTTTCAAATAATGTAAAATTATATCCCAAAAAGCAGGATTTATATTTTTTAACAATTGAATATAATAAATTTTTATATTTGTCATATTAACATCATCCAAATTTTCAAAATGCCTATCTAAAGACATTTTATTATTAGTGTAATTATTTTTATTAATAAATGTAATAAATTTTGTAACTTCACTTAAATCAAAATATCTTAATAATGTCAAATAATCATTACAATGATTTGCAATCTTAACTATTTCATTATAATCGTCACTCATAAAATGAGGTAATACTACAAATCCATCTTTATTAATGATTGGTATACTTTTTTTACAATCATTACTTACAATGTTATAAATTTGGGAACCCGCAAATTTATTCAAGAAATCCGGAATTGTTTCTGTCAATTCATTTTCTTTAGGCAATGTTGCAGATGATAAAACTACATTTGGAATAATATTTTTTGACCAATTTTCATGAATTATTGGATGAAAATCGTGATCTTTGTAATCCATGGTAATTGTGGGCTCATCCCAATAAGTAACAATATTTTCTGCTTGAAAGAAAGCCAACATATAATACATTGCAGGTAAATATGATTTTACGTCAGAAATAATAATTTCCACATTATCACCAACATCATTTTTTACCTTTTTTATACCACCACTTTTCTTATCAATATCATATTCTTTTGCAGCAAAATAATGCAATCTTATATCTGATGCACTACTACAACCAAATGCAAATGCAATTTTTTTACCTACAGAAATAGATGCTCTTGCTAATGCTAATCCTACATGCCTTGCAGCACAAACAAATATTATTTTTTTTTGTTCTGAAATTGCAATTGGTGTAAGTGTTTTACCTGTTCCTGTTGGTGCCATATATAAAATCAATTTTGGAACATCACTTTTAATTAAAGTAAATATTTCTTTTTGATGTTGATATAAAGCTAAATCTTCATATTTTAATATATTTTCATTATATTCGATAAATTCAGATGCATTTTCAATTATAGTTGATATATTAATTTCTGGTTCAAATTTTTTTAGTATTTCATTTACTAAATTTTTAATATGTTTATTCAAATTAATAATGTTGTTTTTAATTAATTTATAAAGCGTAAAATAGTGATAATGAAATAATTTTATATTTTGTTTTTTTCCAAATGAATATTTTACTAATTTATCAGTATGTTTTATTAATAAAAATTCATAAATGTCAATGTTTTTAAAATCATTATCATTAAATCTATCAATTCTTAATTTATCAATAGAATTTGGTGTAACATTGATATCAATTTTCATGATTTTATAGTCTGCAAATTTATCACATAATTTTCTCTCAATTGTTTCTACATTTTTACGTAAATATCTATTGTAAATATAGTATTCCATTTTTTCAGAATATTCAAGTTTTAAAAATGATAAAATAGATATATTGTGATTTATTTTAATATTTACATCATAAAATCCACGAATAATTAAATTTAATATATCAATTTCTTTTTTTGGAAGAGGAATTTCAATTGATTCCCATTCAGATTTGTTTAATTTCCGTTGATTTAAATCCATATTTATTATTTAAGTAAGTATTTATATTATATTAATACTATTTTAATTCAATTATTAAATTCAATTTTTTATAATAAATAAAAGTAAAATAATATTCATTTTTATGAATATATCGAAATTATTTAATATTTTTATCTTTTATTCAAAATATAAATCAAAAATTGAAAATAATATAAAATTAAAATTTAAATATTTATATGTTTAATACAATACTAAAAAAACAATACCAAAAAAATATATAGTTTGGAAATGGTTATCTAGTAATCCAAATGCTATTCCTATGTTAGAAAAAAATTTGGATAAAGTTGATTGGTATATGTTATCAGAAAATCCAAATGCTATTCACATTTTTGAAAAAAATATGGATAAAGTTGATTGGAATTGGTTATCACAAAGTCCAAATGCTATTCATCTTTTAGAAAAAAATTTGAATAAAGTAAATTGGGAGTTTTTATCTAGAAATCCAAATGCTATTCATCTTTTAGAAACTATTGTAACTTTATTATATTACATAAAACAATTTTTTTATACTATACCTAATATATTATCGTATATTTGCGGTTGAGATGCACACTATTATTAATAATAAGTTATGCACTTTTTTAGTTAAAAGAATATAAATATTTTATTTTGATAATTTAAAATTATATTAATGGAATTGAAAGTAAATTTAGAATCTTTTAAAGATTTAGAAAATGTTAAAATAGACGTTATAAAATTTCAAAAAATGTTATTAATATTTAATTCAATACAAGATGGATGGAGTGTAAAAAAAATAAACGAATCATATATATTTTCTAAAAATCATGAAAATAAAAAAGAAATTCTCGATGATTCATATTTATTAAAATTTATGAAGACCAATTTTGATGTCAATAAAATTTTTTCTTGAAAAAATAGTATAATTATTAAAATTTAAATTAGATAATTAAATTAAATTTTAAAAAATTTTTTTCTTTAGCAATATTATAAAATGGGAGGTGGTTTACTACAATTAGTCGCATATGGTGCTCAAGATGTTTATCTTACTGGAAATCCACAAATTACTTTTTGGAAGGTTACGTATCGCAGATATACTAATTTTTCTATTGAATCAATAGAACAAACATTTAATGGCCAAGCAGATTTTGGTCGAAGGGTTCAATGTGTAATTTCCAGAAATGGAGATTTAGCTTACCGCACTTATTTACAAGTTACTCTTCCAGAGATTAATCAACTTATGGGTTTAGGAAATTATACAACTGGTGAAAATACAGGTGTATATGCACGTTGGTTGGACTTTCCAGGAGAGCAATTGATTGCACAAGTAGAAGTTGAAATTGGTGGTCAGAGAATTGATAGACAATATGGTGATTGGATGCATATTTGGAATCAATTAACAATGACATCAGAACAACAGCGAGGTTATTTTAAGATGATTGGAAATACAACTCAATTAACATTTATTACTGATCCTTCGTTCTCTGATGTCGAATCACCTTGTGACTCACTTGCTCCTCGTCAAGTTTGTGCTCCAAGAAATGCTCTTCCAGAAACTACTTTGTATGTTCCATTACAATTTTGGTTTTGCACAAATCCAGGATTAGCACTACCATTGATTGCACTACAATATCACGAAGTTAAAATTAATCTTGATATTCGTCCAATTGATGAATGTTTGTGGGCAGTTACTACATTGAATTGTAATAGTAATCCATATGGAGGCGCATCAAATCAATACACCCCTGGACGTCCAGTTCCTGCAACTATTGCTTACAATCAGTCACTTGTTGCTGCTTCTTTATATGTTGATTATGTTTTCCTTGATACGGATGAAAGACGCAGAATGGCACAAAACCCACATGAATATTTAATTACACAATTACAATTCACAGGTGATGAATCAGTTGGTTCTTCATCCAATAAAATTAAACTCAATTTTAATCATCCAGTCAAGGAACTCATTTGGGTTGTACAACCAGATCAAAATGTTGATTACTGTTCTTCTTTGACGTGTGATGCTCTTCTGTTTAAAGTTCTTGGTGCTCAACCATTCAATTATACAGATGCAATTGACGCCCTTCCAAATGCTATTCATGCATTTGGCGGTCCTGCGTCTATTGCAGCAGATTCAAGAGCTTATATTGATGCTCGTGGATTATTTCATGATGCGGGTGCACTAGATTACAACCCTGCGGCAGAATTTGCCGGATTTACGGGATATTGGCATGGTCCTTCGAACCCTTACAATGAAGTAAATCTTGGTGGTTCTCAAGTTCCATTAAATACATCTGGTCTTCCTGCTTCTGTTGTTGAACAACTACAATCTGGAACTACATCTCCGCATCTTGAAAATTCAGGAGTGTCAGATGCAGGAACTTTTGTGTTGTCAGAAACTTCACTTGACATGCATTGTTGGGGTATGAATCCTGTTGTAACTGCTAAACTACAACTTAATGGACAAGATAGATTTTCGGAGCGTGAAGGTTCGTACTTTTCTTGGGTACAACCTTATCAAGCACATACTCGTAATCCTGATGAAGGAATTAATGTGTATTCATTTGCTCTTCGTCCAGAAGAACATCAACCATCTGGTACATGTAATTTCTCAAGAATTGATAATGCCACATTGCAATTGGTTTTATCAAATGCGACAGTTGAAGGAACTAAGACTGCAAAAGTGCGTGTTTATGCAACCAACTATAATGTATTAAGAATTATGAGTGGTATGGGTGGTTTAGCATATTCAAATTAAATATATTGTATTATTTATATATCATTTAATATTAAAATAAATAAATAATTATTTTAATATTTATATTTTTACATTAAGTAATAAAATACTTTTATGTTTAGTGAAAAAATGTAAAAATTTTAGTTAAAATGTAAAAATTTTAGTTAAAATGTAAAATTTTAGTTAAAATATAAAAAGTAAATATTAAAATATTAAAATATTATATATGGGTAAAAGATGTCCAAATGGTTCGCGTAAACATAGAAAAACAGGTACATGTTTAAAAAAAACTGCTAGAAAAAGATGTCCAAATGGTTCGCGTAAACATAGAAAAACTGGTGTATGTATAAAGAGAAAAAGAACTTCTGTTTCTTATGTAACTGCAAAAGATTTTTCTAAAAAAAAATCTAGCAATTTTATGTCTAATAGCTTGTAAATATGTTGTGATAATTTCTATATATTATGTCTTTATATTATAATATATGTAAAAACAATAAATTATTTTCATATTTACATATGTTTTATTTATATATTTATATATTTATATTATATATGTCACTGAATTTAACAAATGTAAATACTAATTTGTATGTAAATGGACAAATAAACAATGGTTCACAAGGACCTGCATTATTCACTCTTGTAAAACAAAATGGAAATCCAATATTAACACCAAACTCTATTTATACTACAAATTCTGAAATTACATTAGTAAAAACAGAAGAAAGCTATTACACTGCTTTTATAACATTTACACCCATTTTATTAGGCAATTGTAATTAATAAAAATTTGATGAAGGATATGATATTGTTTTTGTTTCACGTAATATTTGCGGTACCATCAATACAAATTCAAGTGTAAATGAATAATTGAATAAACCGAAAAAAACGGATTGTCCATTATGATATCTTAATTTAAATTTTAGTTTTCTCATTCTCTCGGCAGGTGGATAATAATATTTATATGGAATAGAATCTCTATCAAACCATTGTGACATTGGAGTTGTAGGAATAGGTATTTTTGCAAAAGCCGAATTTACTACACCATTTGTTTGATTTGTTGTCATTGTAAATTTACTTAAATTAAAAGGTTTAGTTTCGTCAATGCAATTTTGACCATCAAATTCCATATACATAAATGATTGTCCCATTAAATTTATTTTTTCTGGACATTCAATCCAATATACATTGCATCCCGATAAATCGGTTTCTGGTAATAGCCAATAACCATTATCACCCGCAAAAACATCACCATAATAAAATCTTGGAACTATTATACCATTATAAATTGCATAATTAGGTGAATATTCATTTATTATATTTATACCTTCTGTATTAATTCTAGGTAATCCTAAATAACTAGATAATCCATAATCTGAAAAATCAGGTAAATGTGTTATTTGTTTTAAACATAATTCATTTGTTACATTTGAATTTACAACGTTTCCTAATTCATTCAATATAATAAAATTATCAGAATTATTACCAAACCATAATTTATTTGTAACATTATTATATACAACAATAAAACGTTTATAACCTCCATTGTCTTGAAAAATCTCTAATGTGTCTGTCCAACCTTTATCATTAAAATAATTTATTATTCGTTGTGTTACCATAAAATTAAATTTATTTGTTAATTCTGTTGCCATTTGCTCTTGATTATAATAACCAGACTCAATCATAAATATATATTTGTCATTTTTTGTTTCATAAAGAGCTTCATATATTCGTTGGTAATATTCACTTGAAACAGAATTTGCACTTGGGTCATATGGGTTTGTTATTTTAAAAGATAAAAAAACATTATTATTTGCAATAGAAAATACTTCATAATTTGAAGGAAACGTCCATTGTATTAATTTAATTGCAGAAACACGTAATAAATCTTCTGGTAATTCAATTTCAAATTCACTAGAATTTGGATATTTTAAAATATCTCTATCTTCTGAATGAATAGAAATATATTTTGAATAAAACATATATTCTTGACTACTTTGTATTAATGGGTGTGATGTATTAACATTATATGTTTTAGATATATTATTATTGAAATTTTTATCAAAAGATGACATATAATTAATAAATAAAATAATATTTAATATATTATTTAGATTATTATTTATTATTCTACAATATAATATTTTCTTAACATATTCATAACTATTTTGTTGTTCTTTTCATAATTTACAATTTAATAATTTACAATTTAATAATTTACAATTTAATAATTTACAATTTCATAAATTACAAATTATTAAATTGTAATTTAAATTATTTTAGTATGATGAAAAAGATATTATAAATAATTTATTAATAATAAAAACTTAAACAAATATAATTTTTACTATAATATCTGATTTATTTGTTAAATCATATATATTTTTAGTAATATTAACTAATCCTTTTTCTTTTAAAATTATATATTGCTCTTTTTTTAAATTTAAATTTTCTAATAAAATTGTAAATAAATTATTTCCTATATAAAATGAAATAGGTTTTTCTTCTCTCAATAATTCAATTAAATCATTACAAGAAATACTTATATCTACTATTAAATTATTATCATCATCTATTTTAATATTATCAGGTAAATCAGGTTCACAAATAGCAATAATTTCACAATTAGAATTATAAAAATAACTTTCTTTATGCCACAAAGGAACTAAATATAATTTTTCATCAATAAATAATTTGTAAAATTTATTTTCAATTAAATCATTAATACTTGGATTTAATTTATATATTTCTACATTTTCAAATTTGTTCAAAACAATTTGTTTAACAACTTCCAATAAATCATCATTTAAATGTAATATACTTTTATATCTTGAGAGAAATAAATAAATATTTAAAACTATATCTTTATCTAAGTCATTAAACATTTTAAAGGAAACTTTTTTACCATTTGTTAATATTTCATTTACTATTTTAACAATGATGTCTATATAATTTCCTTCCATAACAGATTTTACAAAATTGTCTAATACATTAAAATAAATATTATCATTATCATTATCATTATCATTATCATTATTATCATTATCATTATCATTATCATTAAATGTCGTGTTTTTTTTCAAAAAATTATATGCTTCATTTATCAATTGAAATTTTTGAGTTGATAATTCCGTATTACCATTTTTATCAGGATGATATTTAAGAGCCATTTTTCTATATTGTTTATTTAAATTTTCTGGATTTATATAATTTTCAATAATATCTATTTCTAAAATTTCAATAGCTTTTTTATAATTCATTATTTGTAATATTTAATTTAAATTTTAAGTATTAAAAATTCATATTTATAAAATCTATAAACCATGAATAATTTTTGCTAAATATAAAAAATAATTTTCAACATGATATATTGGACGATAATTATTATTATAATATTGGAAAAAACAATATGTTTTTATTAAAATATTCGACAAATTTTCTTTTTTAATTTTATTTAATTTTACTAATTCAGTTAATATATACCATATACAATCACTAATATCTAAATAATATATAAATATATCATATAAAATATCTCTAAATTTTAAGAAATTTAAATCATTGAGATTTATTAAATTTTGAATAATTTTATTACAAATAAATCTGTAATTTAACATTAAATCTTCATTATTACAATGTAAATATTTAATATTTGTAATATTTTTAGTTTCATTTATTTTTATTTTTTTTTTACAACATTTCATATAATTGCTTTTAGATGGTCTATTAATATGTATAATATGACAACAATTTAAAATGTTATCTGGAATAAAACTTAATTGTTCTGTTAATAAAATATATTTTATATCAATTCCTAATAAAGTATTTTGTTGCATATAACTATAAAAAATTTCTAATAATTCATTATTAATATTATGAAAGTATTTACAAACAATAATTCCACTTTTATCATTTTTTACTGTAATAACATCAATTATTTGTTGATAAATTTCGTGCCATAATATTTTAGCATTACAACCTAATAATGACATATCAACTTCATAATGTATATCACTTACTTTTAAAAAATATTGTTGCTTATTATAAGATATAATTATTTTTCTCTCATATTTAAGTTCACTATGACTATATTTTTTTATAGAAGACAACATTTGTGTATATTTTCCAGTTCCACTTGGTCCGTAAAAAATTATATTTTTCAATTCTAACAAATTATTTGGAAAATTTTTATATATTTTATCTAATTTTGGATGTAAATTTTTTGAATTTTCAGTAATATATTCTTCAAAATTATTTATTTTATTTATTTTTAACATTTATACTATTTTATAGTATATAAATATATATATTTATACTATAAAATAGTATAAATATATATTTAATTATATTAAAAAAAACATATTATATAATATATGAATTTAGTATTAAATTTAAACCAATATGATATTAAAAATGTATTTTTTTTTGAACCAATTAAAAACACTATTATAAATGAAGGAATTTTTATAAGAATATTATATTCGACAAATTTAATGTCGTCAAATGGTATATATTTATTAATAACATTAAATGATATTACTTGTGAAAAATATTATACAAAATATAAATGTAATTTTGATATTTTCAATAATAAAAACATTTTACAAAAAATAAAAAATATTGAAGATGAAATATTAGAAAAATATGTTTCATCTTCTAGTAAAAGTAAAACATTTAAAATTTATGAGCAAATAAAAACTGGATGTATAAAATTATTTTCAAATATTGAAAATAAAATAGAATATTCATTTATTCTTAAAATATCTGGAATTTGGGAAACTGAAAGTGATTATGGTTTAACATTTAAATTTTTACCAATTAACAATGGATAAATGTAAAAATTATTTAGTTTGATAAAAATATGTATCAAATAAAAACAAGACACGAAAATCAAGAAGAATTATTTACGAATTATCATATAAAATTGGTCTTTTATATGATAAAAGGTGTAAAATAAAAAATAAAAAATAATATAAATATATTATGAAACATAATTTATTTTTTTATATATTTTTAGTGTTTGTATTATTTTTATGTTTAATAATTTATTATCAATCAGATGCTTTTGATTTAAAATGTATTATATCTTCAAAAGATGGAAATAGATATTGTGTTAGAGAGAGAGAAAAAATGGAATTGGCAGCAAATCTTTTAGCAGATGTTACACAAAAAATGAAAGACATTGTTGCTTATTTAAAAGAAAAAAAGCCAAATGATGAAAGAACAATAAGATTAGTAAAAAATTTTAATCCTAAAGCGATAAGTGAAACATTGCCAACAAGTGAATTAACAGCATTTAGTGAAAATAAAGGTGAAAAAATAGCATTTTGTTTGAATAAATCAAAAAACAATAATAATAGTAAGTTAATTGACATAAATACCTTAACATTTGTTGCATTACATGAATTATCACATATAACTACGGTTTCTATCGGTCATAAACAAGAATTTTGGCAAAATTTTAAATGGATATTAGAAAATGCAAAAGAAGCAGGAATTTATTCACCAGTAGATTATAAAAAATATCCAGAAGAATATTGTGGGATGGATATAAATGATAACCCATATTATGATTTTGTGTAAATAAAATACAAAAAACAATATAAAGATATAAAGATAATATTATACATGACAGAAATTAAACAATCTCATGATGATGATTTAATAAAATCAGAAGATGGTGGGTTAATATTCAATCCATATAATCCATTAAATATTAAGATTACATTGAGCGAAGTTCAATCTATTCTTTCTAAATATGAATTGCCACCAATTGTTCGTAATTTGAATATTTATCAACGTGCATTTGTGCATCGCTCATATACAAAACGTCCACAATATGAAAATATTGAACAAAATATAACTATTGTTGAAAGACCTGATGATTGTTTGCCGTTAAGTAGTAAATCAAATGAAAGATTAGAATTTATAGGTGATGGTATTTTAGAATGTGTTACTAAATTATATCTTTATAAAAGATTTCCTAAAGAAAATGAAGGATTTATGACTGAGAAAAAAATTGCTATCGTTAAAAATGAAGCAATAGGTAAAATTGCACTTGAAATGGGATTGCATAAATGGTTAATTCTCTCAAAACATGCCGAAGAAAAAAAAATAAGAACTAATTTAAAAAAATTAGGTTGTCTCTTTGAAGCATTTATAGGTGCATTATTTTTAAATTTTGAAACACATAATAATTCATCATTAGATGAAAATAATGATGAAAGTCCAGGATTTAAAATGGCAAAAAAATTTATAAATAAAATATTTGAAAAACATATAGATTGGGTTTCATTAATACAAAATGATGATAATTATAAAAATATTTTACAAGTAAAAATACAAAAAGAGTTTAAAGTAACACCTCATTATTTAGAAATTGAACATGATCAAGATTTGGGATTTAAAATGGGTGTTTATTTATGTTTAGGACAGCCAATTTATCACCTAACTCATGAAAATTCTGTTAATATAAATGTTTTTAATAATTTCAAATCAATACATGATTATTTAAATGAACATTCTAAAGTTCTAATTTTTATGGGTGAAGGACAACATAAAATTAAAAGAAAGGCAGAGCAAATAGCATGTAATGAGGCAATTAAAATAATAAATGATTTTGAATAACAAATAAAAATATTATAAATTAAATAATATTATATTTTAAATATATTATGATTAACAATTTTTTTAATTCTCAAAAAATATTTAAAGATGATAAAATGAAAACATTATATAAATTAAAACAAAAATCAAAAAAAAATAATAATTTAATTATTTCAATAAACAAAAATATACAAACTAATAATTCACACACAAATAATATACTACAAACTAATAATTCACATACAAATAATATACTACAAACTAATAATTCACACACAAATAATATACTACAAACTAATAATAAATCAAATATTGTTGATGAAGAAAATAACAAAAATACTCAAATACAAAATTTAGAAAATAATATTTTATTTTTTAAAGGACAACTTCAAAATTCCTTTTTTAGACAAAAACAAATGAAAGAAGAAATGGCAAATAAAGAGAAACAAATGAAAGAAGAAATGGCAAATAAAGAGAAACAAATGAAAGAAGAAATGGCAAATAAAGAGAAACAAATGAAAGAAGAAATGGCAAATAAAGAGAAACAAATGAAAGAAGAAATGGCAAATA
>Ga0214923_10003085_pt1 | contig 21274 bp, 14 predicted proteins | sample LL1510_MetaG_FD_177993 | JGI IMG/M metagenome (GOLD analysis project Ga0214923, IMG submission 177993) | Freshwater microbial communities from Lake Lanier, Atlanta, Georgia, United States - LL-1510 | ecosystem: Environmental > Aquatic > Freshwater > Lake | place: USA: Georgia | collected...
TAAAATGAATTTTTGGTTATAATACTAATAATGTTCAAAATATTTTTAAATATTATTTTTAAATATTATTTACATAATGTTTTTATTAATATTTTTAGTTAATATTAAAATAAAATTGATTATGAAATTTTTATAAATATTTAATAATATTTATAAAAATTATGATTTGTGAAACAATTATGATTTGTGATAACGAAACCAAGACTATTGTTGAAACCGCATCTGAGTATACATTGAAATATGATGAAACTACAGATGGATTACGCGATAAAACAGTTCCAGAATTAGTTAAAGAATATGGTTCAAAAATTAGATGTCCTTGTATGGATAGAGTATATCAAGTTAATTCGCAAATTATAAAAAATCATTTTGGTTGTCAAAAACATAAAAATTGGGTTATTAAAAATCAAAAAGAACATATTGAGAATTATGGACATTGTTGTGCTCCACAAGATATTGTAAATATACAAAGTAAAGAATTAAGAAATTTAAAACGTTTTATTCATGATTTAACAAACAAAAATAACACATTAGTTCAAGAAAATGCGAAATTAGAAGAACATAATAAAAGTTTTCAAGAGGAAATCGAAGTATTAAAAAGGAAAATCACACAACTGGAAGAAGAGCAAGAAAAATTTGTTGATTGTGATTAAATATGAATTGTTTAATTTAATTTATTTAATATTTTATAATCTTTATAACTTATTTTTTTTTCTACATTAGCAAATGGTTTTTTAGGAATTTTTTTATTTCTTTCCTTAGCTTCTAATTTTTCTTTAGTTTTAAGAGCACTATCTATATACATTTCTTTTAAATATTTACCAACTAAATATGATCCCTCATGCTGATTTAATTCTCCGTCTTCTATTTTTTTTAATATATCTAAAACTTTCTCTAAAATATTTAAATCTAAATTGTCGTTTTTTACTTTATTATACAAATCAGTATAATTATTAAATAAAAAATTACATTGCTTAACACATATAGCATCAAATTCATTGGGATTAGATTTGCTCAATCTTTCATATTTTTGCTTTAATAAAATCATATGTTTTACATCATTTTTGATTAGAAGACTTTGTTTTTTTGAACGAATTTCTTCTGTACAATCATCAGTTTCATTGGCTTTAATTAATGCTGCTAAATCTAACTTTTGTTGTGAATTTAAAATATTTGAGTCACCCATTATATTTATATTATTAACAATTACTTTAATATTTAATATTTAATATTTGAAATATAAAATTTAAAATATTAAATTTTATATATTAGTTTAATTTAATGGTTTTAAAATATAAATTAAACATTATTTATAATTTAGTAATAGCAATACTAATAAGTTTATTATTATTAATGTTATATTTAGGAAATTACAATTTAATAGAAGGCAATACATCATCACAAGTTGTAAATAATATTGCTTCCTCAATAGCGAGCAACCAACATAATGCAAATGTTTTACAAAATAATGTACCTTTTATTAGTGCTTGTTCTTCTGTTAATAATAATAATTCAAATATTATTTCAGAAATGGGTGGAGCACAAAGTTCAGGAGCACAAACAGTTCATGGTGCAAACCAAACACTTTCTGCATTATGTTCAAAAAATACGCAAAGTAATACGCAAAGTAATACGCAAAGTAATACGCAAAGTAATACGCAAAATTAATATTTAATGTTATTAAATTAAATTCTTTTAGTTATTTTTATAATATAATATAAAATAAATATATTTGTATTATATTATATTATATTTATATTTATATTTATAATATTTAATGGGATTAGGTGATACAGGTAATGCTTTTTTAATTGTATTAATTTTTTGTATAATTCAACTATCTATAACATTAAGCATTGGATTAGTTCAATTAAGAAATAATTGGGATAAATATAAATGTAATCCAGGAGTAACGCCTTTTGCTGGGTTAGTTGGTTTTGATCCTGTTACAACATTTCAAGAATGTACAAAAGAAACACAAGGAACTTTTATGAACACTTTTTTAAGTCCTATATTTCATACGCTTGATACTTTTTCTGAAGCTGGAAATGTTTTTACGGAAGTATTAGAATCATTAAAATTAGGAGTAAATACTCAACAAGGAAGTACATTTAATGTTGTAGAAGATATAGGAAATAGATTAAATATGTTAATAAGTGGTTTAACTAATACTTTTATTAATGTAGGCGATGTTTTTGGTAAAATAAGTTCAATGATGACAGTAATATTATATTTAATGACAACAGCTATTCAGTTAGGAGAATCATTGAAAAAGGATGCTCCAGGAACAGCATTTAGACTATTTACAGGAAGAGATTTATAAACATTTAACAAATTGTATAAATTATACAAATAAAACATATTAATTTATCAAACTATTTGTATTATTTGATAAATTAATAACTATTATAATTTTAGTATTCTATATTAATATGGAAACTACTAATCAAAAAATAGTTGACAAAATAAATACTTATTTTGATAATGCTAGCTATAGTGAACTTCATAGTAATGATATATGGTTTACTATTATTATTTTTATAGTTGTGATTTTTGTAGCACTATATTTTTTCATCATAAGTGCTATAAAATCATATAAAACTTCTTGGCAGCAAGATAAATGTAATCCATTATTGATGCCATTTGCTTCAGTAATAAATAGTGAAGAATCAAAAGGTAAAGAATTAGATTATATAATTAATAATTTTAATGAATGTTTAAATACATTAAATGCGGAATTGGCTCAACAAGCAAAAAAACCAATAGAGAGTGCAGTACTTTCTATTGAAGGAATATTTGGGTCAATACACGCATCATTCATAGAGCTCCAAAACTTTATTGTATATATGTATAATTTAATTTTACAAATTTATACATTGATTATGAATAAATTACAAATTATTTTAGACAATATTAAATATTTTTTTATGAACACAAATGATTTTTTTGCCAAAGTATTGTCTTCATTAACCGTAACGTATTATACACTGACATTATTAATACAATCATTTAAAGCAATTTGTATTGTTTTTGTAACGGGATGGTTGTTAACAATGGTTATACCGGCTGCTTTGTCGCCAATAATATTACTAGTTACTCTAATGATATTAATTATAATATTTTTTATATTATGGACTACTATTCCATTTTTAGGTGTTCTTTTGGCGTATTTGCTTATAGGTGTTTTATTTGGTTATACTATAGCATTTCTAGTAGCTATAATATATTTAATAATTGTTTGTATAATGTATGGAATGTTTAGTAGGTTTGTTGAAAAAGTATTTTTATAATAATAATATTCTTATATTATTATATTATTATATTACTATATATTAATTATAGCAATTTTTAAAAATGACATCTAAAATATATAAGTCAATACATAAATTATATGAATATTTATTAAAACAAGGTATACATATAAATAACAGATTAAACAAAATAAAAGTTTTTAATCATTATATATTTAAAAATAAAATAATGAAAATTTTTGTAGGTATTATTATATTTGTATTAATATTTGATAAGTTAACAATATTTGTTATAATGGGTCTAATATATGGCTTTGAAAGTTATAAAAATTCTCATAAAAATAACTCGGCAGAAAGTTATAATAATTATTTATCAAGTAATTCTGTACAACACAATTATGATAATATTACAGAACTTTCTAAGGTTTTTAAACACCCAGAATTAAATTTAAATTCATATAATGATGTTCAAATTGATCCTACAAAAGTATTTTTACAAGACAATAAATTTTTACCGGAATGTTGCTTATATAATACAGATTATAGCACATCTAAAGGATGTGCTTGTATTAGTCCCGAGCAACAAAATTATTTATTAGCACGCGGAACAAATAAAGCATTAATTTCATTTACACAAAAAAATAATGATTACAAAAATATATATTTTTCTCCAACATTGGCCTTACAAGAAAATACAACTCCATTTAAAGAGCATACTACAAATTATATAGTTGACTATGAACCATTAAGTATTGAAAAAAAAAATGAATTTAATAGTCTCATAAACTTAATACCATAAATTTACTAATATTGTTAAATAATACTATTGTTAATATTTAAAAATATTACTTTATTATATTATAATATGAATTACTATAATAGCATATTAATATTTATAAATATTATTTGTAATAATGCTTTTATTTTAACACATAATATTAATTTAAGTAATAAAGCAAAGTTATACAAAAATAAAAGAAGTGCCCTATTAATGACTAATATTAGTGATAGCGATAGTACTAGCGATGGTAGTAGCGCTAGCAAATTATTTTATGATTTTATAAAACAACGTAATATAACATTAAATGTTGATGGTGAAGAAACCCATAATAAAAAAAATATTATTGATGAAAACTATGTAGAAAATTATATAACTAATTTTGTAGACAATTATTATAAAAACAATAGTCAAATAGATAGTCAAACAACTACACACAAATTATTAACAAGTTATAGTTCATATGAGAAATATATTAGAGAACCAACTTCTAAAGATTTAAAATTATTAACTTCAGAGTCATCCATTGAATGGGCTAAAACATGGACATATGATATGATACACCAACCAAATTATTTTCCAACATTTATGTTTCAAGATATGTTTAAAATGCGTGATTTTGGAAACATAAATAGTTCTAGAACCTATTTTTATATAGGGTTCTTTCCGAAAACACTAAATTTAAAACAAGGTCCATATTATATTGGTGCGTTTGAATTACAACCCAATAAACGACATTTTATAACACACGCAATAATACAAAACCCATATTATTATAGTAATAATAACTTTGATACTACAAAATTTATTGAGTTTAAGAGAGAATTATTAGCTTTATGTAGAGATGCCAGTGTGTTTTTACAATTTTCTAATCTTAAAAATACAAAAGATGAGAGATATTATTTTAGTTGGTTATATGATGAATAATTAAATAAAAATAGTTACTTATGTTTATTAAAAAATATATTTTATAATATTTTAATACTATATAATATGCCAAAAACACATAAAAAGAAACACTATTCTAAAAAGAAACACTATTCTAAAAAGAAACACTATTCTAAAAAGAAACACTATATAAAAAAAACTAAAATACAAGCAGGAAAAAATGCACAAGCAGAATCGCGTGAATTATTAGCGTCAATACAAGGATATCAACTTCAATTAGAAGAACTAGCACAATCCATAGCTAGAATAGCTCCAACTCTTATTATTAAAGTAGGACAATATAAAGCTTTTATAAATAGCGTATTTACATCATATGAATATAGACGTAAAAATATTCCATATGTATTACTAACTATGATAACTCAAATTCGCGCTGTTTTAGAAAGAGTTAATCATTTGCTAAGATTCTATAATGAACCAGGATTTTTACAAAGCGAATTAGCTGCAAATGGTTATAATGACATTGTTGCTTTTATAGGATTAACAATAGATAATATGGAAGATTTAGAAAATAATATGCGGGACTATACACAAAATGCTGTAGATGATTATAGAGGAGCACAATTAGGTGTTGAAACACGACCTAATATGAGAAATACTACAACACGTAGAACAGACGCAATAGTAAGACCTCCACGTACTACAAGAGCACAAGCACTAACTAGAAGAATACGAAGCTACTAAGTTACAAGTTTATACAAACATTATACAAACATTTTATAATAATATTTTTAAAATAATATTATACTATTATAATAACTATGCCAAAAACATATAAAAATAGAAAACATCCTAAAAAATTAAAAAATAAAGCTGGTTCATTGCGAAGTTTTAGAGAGACAAGGTCAGCATTAAGAGATTTAGATAGACGCGGAATACCACACGAAGTATCAGATATAATATTTAGAGAATTTTCTGCGTCAAGAATTCAAGACAGATTTCGTGACAAAAATTTACAAAAAATAGTTAGTCTATTAAATCAGTATCCCATGCATATACGTTTTTCTAATGCAGAAAGACGTTTATTATATTTTATTAATAACGTAAATATACATTATGAGTTTAATGATGAACAAAATATGTTGCCCTTACTAGAGGACACATTAGTTAGAGTTAGAAGAATAATCCGATTTTATAATGAACCGGAATTTTTACAGGCACAACTTAAAATAGATGGATATTTGGCATTAAGAAATTATATACTTGACACAGTTAGTCGTATTAGTAATGTTAATAGTTTGATGAGACGTTATATGAATGGTTCATTAAATGATTATAGAATGTCGCAATTTGGAATTGAAATACAACCAACACTAAGAAATAATACTACTCGCAGAGCAGAGGCAATAGTAAGACCGCCACAAATTGATATACCAAGAAATATGGCAATCACTACAAGAAGAGCACGAAGCTATTAAGCAAGTTAAAGTGTATGCTAATAAAATAAAAAATATTTATAATATTTATTAACATTTAATAAATATTATAACTAATGTAATAAAATTTTATTAAACATACATACCATATGGAATGTCTTTTGTAGTATTTTTATTAATTAAATCATCAATCATTTGCTTAGTTAAAATACATGGAAAACTAATCTTATTTTTTAATTTAAAACCTTCACTATTTTCAAATAAATTTATATTAGGTTTCATTAATCTATATAAATTTAGTTTCTTATAAATAATTTCTAAGCATCGTTTTAGATTACGAACACCATCTTCTTTTTCTGTAAAATCATTAATAATGTATTCTAATATTTCATCACTGAAAATAATAGAAGTGCTGTCAAACTTTATTTCGTCTCTAATTTTTGGTAATAAATAGTCCTTAGCAATAATCAATTTGTCTTTGGTTTTGTATCCTGTTGTTTCAATTTTATACATTCTATCTTTTAAAATAGGATTAACCAATGCTTCATCATTATAACTAAAAATGAATAAGGCTTTTGACATATTAATACTGATTTCTGAAAAATATTTATCACTAAACTTAGTATTTTGTGTACTATCTGTTAAGTGTGTTAATACTCCAGTAATTTCTTGTCCTTTAAAAGAATCGCTCAACTTATCTAATTCATCAAATAAAATAATAGGATTCATACATCCACATTGAATTAATATATCAATAATTTTTCCATGCTTACTGCCTTCATATGTATAATCAAATCCATCTAAAAATCCTGAATCACCACAACCACCTAGTGCAACAAGTGCAAAAGGTCTATTTAAAATTTTACTAATACCTTCTTTAATTAATGTAGTTTTTCCAGTTCCAGGAGGTCCTTTAATAGCAATAGCACAACCTACAGCATTTGGATTTACTAACCATAGACCAATCATTTGCATAATTTGTATTTTAGCATCTTCTAGTCCATAAGTAACACTATCTAATATTTTTTTAGAATTTTCCATAAAATCATGACATTGTTCAATACCATCCGCAAAACTAATTGGTAAATTATTATATTTATTAAATGGAATTTTTAAAAAGGCATCTACCCAAGATTTGATTTTATAATATTCACTATTTCCATAAGAACCCATTGAACGCATCGTATTAATTTTTTTTAAAGCACACGCTTTATATTGGTCTGGAATATCAAGGTCAACTAAATGAAGTAAATAAGGTTTGCTAATAGTTGTTAATTCTTTAAGTTTTTCTAATTTAGCAATGGTTTCTAATTGTACATTTTTAGATAAACATTTTTTAAAATATTCTGACTCTTTTTCTTCATTATTTAAAATTTTTTCAAATTTTTTATAATTTTTGTTAGATATTTTTTGTGGTGCTGGTACAATAGTATCTTCATCTTCATTTTCATTACTCATAGTAATATTTTTTTTTTTTACATTTTTATTTTTCTTACTTTTACTCTTGTTTTCATCATCATCATCATCATCATCTTCCTCATCTTCCTCATCTTCCTCATATTCCTCATATTCACCGTTATGATATTTGTTTTTGCCATAATACATTTTTGGAAATAATGAATTACTTAACATTTGGTCTGAGTTAGTAGCTTCATTATTATAAATGTTGTTTTTACCTTTTTTTAAATTTAAAATAATGTTAATATTTTTATCAGAACTATTAACAGTATCAAACATTTTTTTAAATCCATGTGTTAATAAACTTTTCTCATATTTAGTATCATCGTCATCATTGCTATCTTCGTCATCATTGCTATCTTTGTCATCATCACTATTGTTAGTATTATTTTCGTCATCTAGATAATTATAATTATTTACTTTTTTTTTAGAAATTTTTCTAGATTTTTTTATAACCTTATTGGAAAATAAATTATTTGAATTACACGGACTAATTACAAAAGTACTATCAGACTTTTTATGACGCTTATTAGCAATAGTTTTTTTAATTTCATCAATATATTTATTTTTACTATAAGTTGATGGGTATAATTCGCTTAAAAATTTGTAATAATCACATTTATTTATTTTTTTAACATTATTTTTTTTATTTGAAATATTTTTTTCAGAATTATCAGAATCACTGAATTCAGAAGTAGTATTATTGTCTTTAGAACTAGAACTACTTGTATCATCATCATCATCATCATTATCATCATCATCAATAGTTATATAAGATTTTAGGTCACGACCAGGTTTATAATCATCATCATTATCATCATCATTAGTATTATTGTCATCATCACCCCTAATGTAAAGAAATGGTACAAGAGCTCCTGATTTAATTCTAGTATTATATTTATGAGGCATACTATTTATAGTATTTATAAATATTATTAAATAATAATCAATTTTATATTTTAATAAATTTTTTTTAAAATGAAATAAAAAATCAAAAAATTAAATAAAAAATCAAAAAATTAAATAAAAAATAAAAACTATAAAGGCATTATAAAATTAAAAATTGAATAAATATTATTTAAATATTATTTAACTATTATAAAAGAATGACTGATTTTGAAAATAAAAAACCATCTAAAATTATTGGTATTCAATTTAGTATTTTAAGTCCCCATGAAATACAAAAGGGTTCTGTTGTAGAAATTACAAATAGGGATACTCATATAAATAACAAACCAGTTTTAGGTGGATTATTTGACCCAAGAATGGGGGTTTTAGATCCAGGAATGATTTGTCCAACAGATGGTTTAGATTATGTTCAAACACCTGGATATTTTGGTCATATTAATTTATCTAGACCAGTTTATTATATTCAATATTTATCAACTATTATGAAAATATGTAGATGTATATGTATTAAATGTAGCAAACTTCTTATTGATAAGGAAAAATACAATTATTTGCTGAAATCAAATGCAGAAACACGATGGAATAAAGTATTTACACTGGCAAGTAAAAAGCATCGTTGTGGTGAAGATTCACATAATGGTTGTGGCTGTTTACAACCAAAAATAAGAAAAGAAGGTTTAGCAACTATTATTGCTGAATGGAATGATAAAGAAGAGGAATTTAATAATTATGATTTCAAAAAAGAAGATACAAAAATGACTATGAAAGTTATTCCTGAAATGATGTTAAAAATTTTTAAAAAAATATCAGATGAAGATGTAAACTTTATGGGATTTAGTCCAATTTGGTCGCGTCCAGAATGGATGATATGTCAAGTATTAGCAGTTCCTCCACCACAAGTAAGACCTTCAATTAAGCATGACGCACAACAACGAAGTGAAGATGACTTAACACATATTATTATTAATATTATTAAAGCCAATAAAATGTTACAAGAAAAAATAGAGCAAAATTCGGCATCAAATGTAATAGATGATTGGACTACTGTTCTTCAGTATTATATTGCTACATTAGTAGATAATAAAATTCCAGGTGTTGCAGCAGTTGCTCAACGCTCAGGACGTCCATTAAAAGCAATTAAAGAAAGATTAAATGGTAAAACTGGCAGAGTGCGAGGTAATTTAATGGGTAAGCGTGTTGATTTTAGTGCTCGTTCAGTTATTACACCAGACCCTAATTTATCTATTAGTCAATTAGGCGTTCCTTTAAAAGTTGCTAAAAATTTAACAAAACCCATCATTGTTACCTCTAAAAATAAAAATTATTTACGCAAATTAATTTTAAATGGACCAGATGTACATCCAGGAGCAAAAATATATGAAAGAAAAAATGGGGATTGTATTAGTTTGCGTTATGTTGATCGTGAATCAATTAATTTAGAATTAGGTGATATTGTTCATCGTCATATTTTAGATGGTGATGCCGTGCTTTTTAATCGTCAACCAACTCTTCATAGAATGTCAATGATGTGTCATATTGCTAAAGTAATGACAAAAGGAGACACTTTTAGAATGAATGTTGCTGATACAAAACCATATAATGCAGATTTTGATGGTGATGAAATGAATTTACATATGCCGCAAGATGATGAATCAGAAATTGAACTAAAAACATTAGCCGCAGTAAAATATCAAATTATTAGTCCGGCAAATAATAAATCAATTGTTGGTATTTTTCAAGATTCATTATTGAGTACTTATTTATTTACACGTGAAACCATTAATTTTAACTCTCGCACGGCAATGAATTTAATGGCACATCTTAAAACTATTGATTTAAAAAAAATTAATTTTGATGAACTACAGCGAAGCAGTTTCTCATTATTAAGTCAAATTATTCCAAATATTACATTAAAATACAAGACAAAACAATATAATGAAAAGGAAGATTATAGCAAATCAAATAATGTTTTAGAAATTAATAAAGGAACTATTAAACGTGGTCATATTGAAAAAAGTATTCTAGGCGATACAACACGAGGATTGATTCATAGGATTTATAATGATTATGATGTTGATGCTGCGTGTGATTTTATTAATAATTTACAAGACATTGTCACCGAATACATGAAAGTTCATGGATACAGCGTAGGAATTAGTGATCTTATTGCCGATAAAGAAACAAATGATAAAATTAATGAAACTATTAATAAGAAAAAAATAGAAGTTAAATCTTTAATAGATGAAACACACTTGGGTATTTTTGATAACAAAACAGGGCGTTCTAATGTAGATGAATTTGAAACACGTATTAACAATATTTTAAATAAGGCATCTTTTGAAGCCGGTAAGTTAGGTCGTGAAAATTTAAATAGTACAAATCGCTTTGTTATTATGGTAAATGCTGGTTCTAAAGGTAGTGATTTAAATATATCACAAATGATTTCATGCCTAGGACAACAAAACGTAGATGGAAAACGAATTCCTTATGGATTTGAGGATAGAACATTACCACATTATACTAAATATGATGATTCTCCAAACGCACGTGGATTTGTGGAAAATTCATTTATTGGTGGATTAAATCCAGATGAATTATTCTTTCATGCTATGGGTGGTCGTGTTGGTTTAATTGATACAGCATGTAAAACTAGTCAAACAGGTTATATTCAACGACGACTAATTAAAGGATTAGAAGATTTAATGGTTCATTATGATATGACTGTTCGCAATAATAAAAATAAAATTATTCAATATAGTTATGGTGGTGACAATTTTGATCCAGTAAGAGTTGAGTCGCAACAAGTTCCTTTTGTTAGTATGACTATTGAAGAGATTTATGGTCATTATCAAATGCCAAATGATTATTCTAAAGATTCGCTTTATGGTACATTATATACAAAACAAGCCTATAGTAAATTTAAGAGGCAAAAAACAGAATTAGATAAAAAGTGTAAATATTATATTGATTTTATACTTAAGGCACGAGATGACGTAATTGTTAAAATATTTAATCGTGTTTATAAACCATCTGTAAATGTGCCAGTATCATTTACACATATTATTAATAATATTGCTGGTAATCAAGAAGAAAATGTAATCATAGATATTACACCTTTAGAAGTTTTTGAAATTATTGAAGCTAATTTTGAAAAATTGAATATGTTAAACTATTGTAAACCGAATGACTTATTCAAAGTATTATACTATTATTATTTAAGTCCAAAAGATTTGTTAATGCACAAACGATTAACTCGCAAATCATTAGATATTCTAATAACAATAATAAACAATGCGTATAAAAAAGCACTAGTAGCACCGGGCGAAATGGTTGGTATGATTGCCGCACAAAGTATTGGTGAACCTACAACACAATTAACATTAAACACGTTTCATTTTGCTGGTGTTTCTTCAAAATCAAATGTTACTCGCGGTGTTCCTCGCATTGAAGAAATATTATCATTAAGTGATAATCCAAAGAGTTTATCATGTACAATTTATTTAAATAAATTGGATTGCTATGACCAAAATAAAACGAAAGAATATATTTCTAAGATTGAGAATACAAAATTACGCTCACTTGTAGAATCAATTGAAATTTGTTTTGACCCCGATGATTTAAATACATTAATGAGTGAAGATGTTGATTTAATGAAAGAATATAACGAATTTGAAAAACTATTAGATGATTGTAATTCTAGTTATGATAGTAGTAAAGATAAGTCAAAATGGATTATTAGAATGTATATGAATAAAATAGAAATGTTAGATAAAAATATTACTATGGATGATCTACATTTTGCATTAATGAATAGTTACAATAATTTGACTTGTATGTATACTGATTATAATTCAGAAAAATTGATTTTTAGAATTCGCATTAATAAAAATCTTCAATTATTAAAGAAAAAGAAGAATAAAAATATATTAGAATCACTTGACCAAAGTGATGAAATATATTTATTAAGAAATTTACAAGAAGAGTTGCTAGACAACTTAATTTTACGCGGAGTTAAAAATATTGATAAAGTAACATTACGTAAAATTTCAGACAATTTTGAAGAAATTGACACAAAATATATCAAAAAAGATTTATGGGTATTAGATACACTAGGCACTAATTTATTAGATATTTTAGCACTTGATTTTGTGGATAAAACGCGAACTACTTCAAATCATATTATTGAAATTTATAATACATTTGGTATTGAAGCTGCTAGGCAAAGTATATTTGACGAATTTTCAGAAGTTATTGAGTTTGATAGCACATATATTAATTATCATCATTTAATTATGTTGGCAGATAGAATGACTTGTAATGATAAGATGGTTTCTATTTTCCGACATGGTATTAATAACGATGATATTGGTGCTATTGCTAAAGCTTCTTTTGAAGAAACTCCTGAAATGTTTTTAAAAGCTGCCAAACATGGTGAGTTAGATAATATGAAAGGTGTATCGGCAAATATTATGTGTGGGCAACAAGGATATTATGGAACCAATTGTTTTAAAGTATTGGTTGATAATGACTTCTTAATATCTATTAAACCACAAGAACCTTCTACACATAGTGAAGATGAAAGTGATGAACAAGAATTATTAAATCAAATAAGTAGTGAAACTCCCAATGAATGTAGTACAAATAGTTTATTAATTGAGTCAAGTGTTGCTTCTATTAAAAATATTAATAATGGAACAAGTAATGATTATGAATTAGATTTTTAAATATTTGTTTAAATTTAAATTTAATTAAACCATAGTTATAAATATTTATAATATGTTATAAATATTTATTATTAAAACATTATAAAATTTTTTCACACAATCCAGTTTCTTTATTTTTTCGAGTGCCATTTGGACAGCGCGTGCGTTTAGGTTTAGAATTTTTTGTTTGTTTATTTTTTTTTAGTTTTTGCTCTTGTTCTTGTTCTTGTTCTTGTTCTTGTTCTTGTTTAACTTCTTCTTGTCTTTCTTCTAATTTAACTTGCTCTTCTTCTAATTTTTCTTGCTCTTCTTCTAATTTTTTTTGCTCTTCTTCTAATTTTTTTTGTTGTTGTGCTTGTTTAACTTGCTCTTCTTCTAATTTTTTTTGCTCTTCTTTTTCTAGTTTATTTTGCTTTTTTTGTTTTGCATTTAATTTTGCGATTAGTTTTTTTTTATTTACACTATAATCATTTATATAGTTACCCAAAATATCTTCATAATTGTTAACACTATCTTTTATTTTACTAGCTAACTTATAGTCAGACGTATCTAATAAATCTTTATCAATATTAAAATCAACAGATGAAGCATTTATTATTAATTTATAATTATGAAATTTATTTCGATCATATACACTGCGATTTTTAATAAAAAAATATTTATTATTTCTACTGAGATTAAATACAATATACTTTTCTTTTGTAATAGTTAAATCAATAATAGTATTACATAATAATATTATAGGTAAGTCATAATATTTTGATAGTAAATATATATCAATGTATGTTACATAATATTCGTTGCTTAATACGCATTCTTCAAAAGCTCTTATTTTCTCTTCAAAGTTTTTTGTTTTATTTATAACTTGTTCCATAATTTTTTTTTTATTATTTTCTAGTAAAATAATACATAATGAATCAAAATTACTATTATTTTTATATAAATCAATTAATTTGTTTTTTAATTGTTCAATAGTTAAATTAATTTGTTCTTTATTATGGTATTTGATTATTATTAAAATTAATTGAAAAGAGCAAATTTTATTATCAAATGAATATCTTAATTGATGAATAGTGGTTATAAAATTAGAACTAAACCCTTCTGTTATTTTATTAATATTAAATGAACAATAATAGTTTTTATCTGTATAATTAGTTAATAAAGTTATTTTTTTATCTAATTCCAATTCTTCATCTTCATCTTCATATTTAATTTCGTCTTTAATTTCATCTTCATCTTCATCTTCATTTTGCTCTTTAAATTGTTCAGGATTGTCTATAAACATTTTATTTTCTTCCCCAATTTCTTTATCTTTAATAGTATTAACTTCTATCACTATTTTTTCTCCTTTTTCTTTTTTAACATTTTTTAAATTTAAAATGTTGTCTGTATTATGAAATCCTAATGTATCAAATGTATCAGTTGTTATAACATAATTATTTTCTTTATTGGCATAGTGTAAATCTTTAAAAAAATCTGGTGTTAATGATGATTGAAATAATAAAAGTTCATTAGATATAATATTATATTCTACTGAACCATAACTATATACATTACTATTTTCAAAAATAAAATTTCTAAATTTGTTATATCTAACAAATTCATCACATAAACGAGTATAATATAATTCTTCGTTATTTTCTTGATTAATTAAATTAATTTTTGGTATTATTAATGAACAAGTAGTATTTATTTTTTTACAAATTATATTTGGGCATTTTTCGTCATCAAAACATGAAGATAATTTTATATTATTTAAAATGGGTTCCATATCTGAAAATATAATATAATTAGTTCCAATGCTTTTTAGTATGTCATAACAATTTGAAAGTTTATCTAAATATAACATAGAATTGTTATTTATTATTCGCAATAATTCGTTTTTCTTTTTATTATGTGTACTAATATTTAATATTTTTTTAAAAGTGTTTTTAAAATTATTATAAAATAATGTTTCTAGTTTAATATTATTTATTAATTCATCTTTACTATTATTTTCAAAATATTTAGTTTGTATTTCTTTATCAACAAAAACATAATCTTTATTGTTTATTAATTTTAAGTCATCTTCATTATTTTGCTCTGGTTCACTTAATCTAACAAATTGATTGCCAGAAGTAAGAATGCCAACTATTACTCCATTTTCTTGTATTTTATATATTGGATTGCATATAATTTTATAATTACTATTTTTGTATATTTTTTGTAATAATTCTTTTGTATTAGTATAATCATTATATTCTTCGTTAGAGATTTCATCTATTAGTTTGTATGAAATTTCATCATGAATACTGGACAGTGCTGATGGATAACACGGAATAAAGCCATGTTCAATAAATCCTGTTTCATTTTCTTTTTTTATTGTTACTCCAATAACTTTATTATTATAATCAATAATTTGATTAGTAATGTCATATTTAAGTTTTACTAAAATATTAATAATATTGTCTAATAAAATGTTTGGTTTAAAATTATAAATTGAAGTATCATACTTATTGGTATCTATTTTATGAATACAATTTCTAGTTATTTCTTTTTTAATTTTATTTAAAACTACTTTAAAATGTTTTAAAGTACTATCTTCATTATTGCTAGCAAATGTGAATAACTTTGTAAAATCATAATTGTTAATTGTGTTGTTTATTAAATAAATAGGTTCAAAATAGTCGTCTTTCTTTATTAATAATAAATTTTTTTTTTTATGATCTAAAAATTCCTCACTATAATTTTGCTTAGGGCATATAATTTTAATATTATCTGTAGCATCTTCACTTGTAATATCTAAAATAATTAAATTTAATCCTTCTGGAAAAAGCAGAGGATTTTTTTTACAAATAATATCCCACAAATAAGTATAATCAATTGTTAAATTGCTTTCTAAATATTCTTGAAATTTTTCAAAACTATTGATTATTTTTTTAAACAAGATTATTTTACTATTATAATTAGTTTGAATTTCACTTGTAGTTGCTATAATTTCTTTATATAAATTACTTGATTTATATTTATCAATACTTATTGTATCACTATGTGTGTTAAAATTTTTAGAAATAAAAATATGTGGTAAATTACCATTATTATACTTTATAAAAGTATCAATACTAATACTATTTTTGATAATATTTTTCATTTCGCTAATAGTAATTGATTTTTTATTTTTTAATATTACTGATTCATATAAATCAGCAATACATCCAATAAAAGATTGGTTACTACTATTTTCTACTCCATAACGTAACAAACATTTATGATTAATTTTTAATAAATTGGGTGCTTGTTTTGTTACACAATCTAAATTATCAAATTGTAACAATTTTTGAATATTTATTGGAAGAAAACCTAGTTTGTTTTTTTCTAATGGAAATTTTTCTGGTCCTTTAATGTAATTAAGATTTTCTTTTTTTTCATCATCATTGAGTTTATAATCATAATTCAAACATTTACTGCGTCTCTGTTCTTGTTGTGGTTTATTCCATAATTTATTATTAAAGCAGCAAGGCAAACAAAAACTATTTTTATTAACAATTCTGTTATGTTTTTCATCTAAAAACCCAGGAACATGATTTATATAATTTCCTTTTTCATCAAGATGATGTTTTGGATCAGTAAATTCCATTATGTTTCCATCATAAGTTCCATCTTTATTTTTTTTTGTAATAACTTTTCCATATTTTTCACTTCTTACTTCATCGTGAGATAAACTAATATTTTTTTCCAAATCCCAATATCTTGGACATATATAGTGATAAGTTGTTCCTTCTTTTGTTCCATATGGAAAACTTTCTGTATATGAACTTCTATGATTTTCTTTAATAAACTCATATTCTTCTTGTGTTAATATAACTGGCTGTTTTTTAATATTTGCTTGACATAATCGAGAATATTCAGTATAAAATTTATTTTTATCAGTACTAAATAATGTTGGTTCTTTATTTATTAATCGTTTTAATATTGGATTGCTTTTTTCTGAAAATTCTTTGAAACCTTCTTCGTCAACTTCTTCTTTTACATTTTCTTTTACTTCTTCGTCAACTTCTTCTTTTACTTCTTCTTTTACTTCTTCTTTTACTTCTTCTATAACGTCTTCTATAACATCTTCTTTTATATTTTCTTCTGTTAACTCTTTAAAATCTTCTGTTATTTTTATAATTTCTTCATCTTCGTCTTTTGATTCATCTTCATCTTCATCTTCATCTTCATCTTCGTCTTCATCTTCGTCTTCTTCTTCGTCTTCATCTAATAATATATTTAATAAATCATTATTCATTGAAGTTGTTTCATCTTCATCTTCATTTTCTAATAAATGAGCAACATTTTTAATAATTTCTTGGTTTTCAGAAATTTTGGCTACTTCTAAATTTTTTTCTTCAACTGCTTCATGTGGTGTTATTTTTTTGCACATAATTTTTATAGTTTGTTCAAACAAACCATCTTTTAGTTGATTAAATAAAATTTTAATAATAGAATCAATATACACATTCAAGGTTTTTAAATAATTAATGGAATCAATATTTTCTATAATAATTGAGAGATTGCTTGAAGTAGTTTTTTTAAATGTTGTTAAAAATCCAGGATTATTTTTAATAGTTAATTTTTTATAATTAAATGTATTTTGAACTAATTTTAAAGAGTTAATAACATTTATTAATTTTGACCTTGATTCTTCATATGATAATTTATAATTTTCTTCTAACTTACTCAATATTTCTGTTTCTGTGAATTTTTGTTTAATAAGTTCAATTATAAATGAGTCTTCTGAGTTCATGATACTAAAATTTGATACATGTTTATAACGCATTATTATTTCTTTTGTATCATTTTTTATAACATTAAATAAAAAACTTATACAATTACTTATATTTTTTAAACTAAGAGTTCCTTTAATATTAATATTATAAACATAGTTAATTGAATTTATTTCAATATTAGCACTATTTAATTCGTCAAATAATTCAATAGTATTATTAATAATTAAACTTTTTATAAATTTAATTAGGCTATTAACATTATCAGCAATTAATATATTTATATTTTCAATGCTTATAATGTTTTTAAAGTCAATTTTTACATTAATAATACCACTATCTTCTAATTCAATTATAAATTCATTTACATTATTTATAAATAACTCTTCTTTGGAATTAACATAGAATGTTATTGTGTGGGCTTTGCCTAAGAATTTAGCATACTTTAATATTAATGTTCTACTCAACATTGGTATTTTTTTTTTATTATTTATTTTATCACAATATAGGCGATATATATTTTCTAATTTTTTACCTGGATTATATTTAATAAATGGATATAGTTCACTGCTATTAAATAACTTAAATATTGTTTCTAATGAAATATTTGAATTAATAGTACTATGAATATTTATATTAATAGCTTTTACTCCATTATTTTCATATTTTAAAGTGCTTGAATTTAAGTGAATAGATTCTAATAAAAATAAAAACTCATTTTTTGCTTTAAAATTTTCATCATTAAATAATTCATTACTTTTTTTTATTAATTCGGTTTTACGCGTAATAAAATCTTTTACACTAATAATATTTTTTATATATAATAATTTAAAATATATTTTAATAAATGATTCCTCATCTACAATATTTTCCTCTATTTTAAAAAAATCACTTGCCAAACATACATATATTGTATTGTCTACATTATATTCAAATAACATATTATAATTATTTAGTGTTATAAGATCACTTGATTGCTTTGTTAAACTATTTTCATAATCAGAATTATAGGGGTTAACAATAAAGTTTTCATAATATTTTATAAAACTTTGACCTATTGATTTATATTCATTAATATTGGTAATTTTAATAGCATTTATATCATCATAAGTATAATGCTCTTTAATTTCTAAAGTATTTATAATAGTAATGCCTTCATCAATATTTTTAAAATAGTTTATTAACATTTTACGTGTTAGATCATTTTTATTATTGTTTGTTAAATTATTGAATAATTCAAGTTTATTTAATATTGACCGTGCTAGTCCATACATATAGATTTCTTCAAAGCAAATTTTTTCATCTTCATTGACACTTTCGTTAATTGCTTGAATAAACTTTAATTTTATTGTTTCAATAGTATCATCACTATTTATAACATTATTAACAAAAATAAGTTTGGTTCTAAATTCTTCTATATATATTAAATCGTTTTCATTAAAATCTTTTATAAAATATTGTTGAAATACATCACTTTTTAAGAAAACAGAAGAATCGCTATAATTAGTATTTAATTCTTCAATACTTGGTAAAGTTGGTAAAGTTGATTGGTTTATTAAATATTTATTCTTAATAAACAAAACTAGTTTATTAAATTGATTAGTATTATTAATATAAAATTTAAATATGTTTGATTTAAATATATTTGACATTTATATAAATATAAGAGTTTAATTTTATATAAATATGATTGTAAATATTATTGTTGCCTATTGTAAAAATAATGGAATCGGCAAAAATAATACGCTATTATGGAATATTAAAGAAGACATGGCCAAATTTAAAAGATTAACACTTGGAAATAAAAATAATGCTGTTATTATGGGGAGGAAAACATATGAGAGTTTAAATAAGATTGATGGATTAGCAAATAGAGATAATTTAATTTTGTCTAAATCTCTCCAAATTAATAAAACCAATACTAAAAATATTGTGCAAACTTTTGAAAGTTTGCAAAACCTAGAAACTTTTGTAAAGTCAAAAAATTATGATGAAGTATGGATTATTGGTGGAGAAGAAATATACAAATTGTTTTTAAGTAATCATAATTCTAAAAATACGATTTTTGCTATTAATGAAATAATTATTACTTATATTGAAAAAGAGTTTATATGTACTAGTTATTTTCCTAATTTGGAAGACTACACAAAAATATATAATTTATATTTTTATAGTAAAAATATAGTAAAAATTAAAGACACTAGCATTGATTATAATATTTATGACATTGTTTATAAATTTTTATAATTGTTTAATAATAATTGTTTTTAATAATTGTTTTTTTAAATAATTATTTAATAATTATTTAACATCATAATATGGATTATCACTTATATTCATACCACAATAACGCGCGGGTTCTTTTTTATAATCAACAGGATTATATATATTTATTTCTTTTGCTTCTGTAATCATAAATTTGAAATTATTCCAAAATTCATCATTATGACCAATTGATTTGGTAGCAATATGACTAACTTCATGTAAAGCAACATACATTAACGTATTCATGTCAATTAAACGCCCTTTGCTATTTTTTTCAGTATCTAAACAAAATGCCAATTTTTCACCTTTATTTTCACTATACGCAGTAAATTCACTAGTGGGTAATGTTTCGTATATTTTCTTTGGATTATAACCATTTACTAATCGTTGAACATTTTCTTTTGTCGGATATTTTTTAGACAAATGATTTACTAATTTATTTAAATTATTGTTTACGTGCGCTAATCTATCCGCAGCTAATTCTAATTTATTTCTATCGCGAACACAATATTTATTACCATTTACATCTGATATAATACATCTTAAATTAAAACTATCACTATTAAAATATAATTTTGAACCAATTATTATAATAAATATTACTATAACAATATTAAAAATATTATTATTAAATAGTGTGCTCATTAATATTAAATTTTATAATAAAATTTACGAAATTTAATAAATGTATGAAGTTTTTTACGAACTATTTATTTAAGAACCAATTTCTAATGTTTTTCTAAATTGGTCTCCTTCAATAGTAGAAATATTCCAAGGGCAATTTGTATTCATTCTTGGATTTGGAGGTTCTGATCTTAATTGTAAATTGGGGTTTCTTAAA
>Ga0214923_10003087_pt1 | contig 21272 bp, 22 predicted proteins | sample LL1510_MetaG_FD_177993 | JGI IMG/M metagenome (GOLD analysis project Ga0214923, IMG submission 177993) | Freshwater microbial communities from Lake Lanier, Atlanta, Georgia, United States - LL-1510 | ecosystem: Environmental > Aquatic > Freshwater > Lake | place: USA: Georgia | collected...
TATAGTTACCTTGTATTTGCGGGTTAACCAAAAACATCTCAGTATTACAGTGCCATTCATGAACATCCATAGCTAAGAAATCCCCCGTTCTAACATCCACAGCAACACCAAATTGTGGAAATCCTGTATAGCCACCAGTATAGCTATTAGGATTATTAGGGTCTTCAATAACTATTAAGTTTCCATAACCAGGTCTATAGTCTCCAGCATCTTTGTGAAGTCCAGTTCTCCAAGAATAGTTAATAGTAACTGTTGAAAAGGCTGTTTCTGGAATAATAAAGTCAGGGGTTTCTGCTGCCTGTGTTCTTTGCAACTCATGTCTATCTGGGATCAATTCCTTGAATAGTTCATCACATCTCTTTAAGAATGGTAGAGCTGTTTCCCATAACTCTGGGTGGTCTCTATTAAATGCGGTTAATCTACAAGGAGCACCCTTAGTCTTTAGGTTTCTATCGTGCTTATCAAAGTAACCTATAATATTACTTGGAGATAGGTTACTAGTGGCTTGCTTGCTTTCTATACCAGTTGTTCCTGATTTAAATTTAGTTCGAAACTTACCTGGATTAATGAATTCTCCAATGTAGTTAGCAAGTTTTTTTCTATCTAGAGCTCCGGCTGATGCACCACGATTCTCGTGGAGAGACTTAGCAGCCTTAGTATAACTGGCTACAGCTAAATCAGTTAATTCCTTAGAAATAACATTTTTTCTAAATCTAAGTAGTAGCCTATCGTTCTCATCAAAAACATCAGCGTCTCCTCTAATAATAATAGGGAAATCCGCTTCAGTAAAATAGTCACTTTCTTTAGATGCTATTTCAGCATCGGACATTAGCTTAGTAGCAACAATTTTTGTTACCATTTCTATAGATTTTAGAATAGATTTAGAAATTATTTTTTAAAATTTCCCACATCTTATAAAATAATATTTATGTTTTCTTACTATACTCTATTAAACCACGTTGTTCTCTAGCTTTTTGTCTTAGAGTTTTATCCATATCTGTCAGGTCCATATATAACAATGGTATTAGACCAGGACTAGTAAAATCAACAATCTTAGCTAACTTATTAGCACTAATACTTCTAAATACCCAGTTTTTTCTAAGAGTTAATAGTGGATTACTGGTTGGTTCACAGTTTTCTAGTAGAAACTTTATAATTTCAACATTACTACACCTATATATTTCTTCAGAGTCAGAATAGCTATTAAATCTAAAACCCATTTTATATAGATATTTAATCATATCTAAATTATTATATTGGATAGCTAATGTAATCCAGGTGCTACTCCATATAACCTTTTTATCTATATCTGTCTTCTTGATATGGTCTAAAAATCTATATAGCTTTTCTTGGCTATGCTTAGACTGATACCTAATTATAGGATCTAATATTCCAGATGGATAACTAAAATCAGTATATACTGATCGAATTAGTTCTAGGTGGTCTATATCTAAGTTATCTACTAATATATAGTCAACTATTTTAGCCCCATAGCTATTTTTAAATTTTCTAAGTATATCTATGTCATTAGATTTAATAGCTAGTCTAAATAAATCTTTACTATAGCTAACCCAATCAACTATTTTTTCTGTATCTTTTTCTTTTAGATAGTCAAAAAAACCTATAATATCTAATACATTATGCTTTTCACTTCTAAATAATACTATATGTTCTATCATTTTCTTATGAAATTTATAACCATAGTTACTAATAGCATATTCTATACCAGAAATATCTAAGTTACTAATTAGTCTATAGTCAGGAAAATATAGTCCATAGTTTACTAATTTTCTGACCAGATGGTCATTGCCTGTTTTTAATGCTTTGTCAAAAGCAGATATATGGCAAAAGTCTCTAGGCTTTTTATAGTGAAAAAGTATATACTCTATTAATGTATATCTTATATATTCAATAGATTTATATAAACAATATCTACTTATTTCTCTAATATAGTTATTTACTATGTGTTTAAATCCATCTAAATAGTCATAGTATATACACTGAAAACTAATAAATGTTAATTCATTATTATCTAGATCTATGTCTGCTTTTTTTATAGCGATCTTTTCAAGTAGAAATTTTAGTGTGTCTAACTGTTTAGTATATATACTATAGACAATATGAGTATATTCTATTTTAGTAAGTTCTAATAGTTTGTCTAAATCACTATTTCTAATAGCCTGTTTAGTATCCCTTTCTGCTTGCGGGTTATCTATGTATTCTTTTATAGTTGTCTCGAATTTGTTTAGAGCTTCTATATATGACATAATTACAATAAATGCTAATAATCTATAAATACTTACAAATAATGTATTGGGCTACATCTTTACTTACTAAGTGTTCTAGGATATCTGTAAGTTCTCGATCTCTATATGCTAAGTAGTCTCTTTTTCTTTTAGCTCTCTTTTTTAAGATAGAGTGCATATTAGTATTATCCATATAGATTAGTGGTCTAAATCCAGGCAGGTCAAAATCTATATTTTTAAAAACATCGCGACTTCTACTACACTGGATTTTCCAGCCATTAAATGAATTTAACAATGGTGATTCTTCTGGTTTAATCTTCTCTAGTAGATAACATAATATATCAGATTTATTATTAAAATCTATATCATATATATTATAGCTAATATTTAGCTTCTCTACTAAATATTTTACAAGATTGATATGATTATGGGATATAGCCGTTATAAAACAGTGACTATCTAACCAAGTTATGTTTTTGTCTATATCAGTCTCTCTGACATAGTCTAGGAATAGAAAGAATAAATCCGTAGGAACTTTATTATAATTATAGCTATAGATATAGTCAGAAATATTACACCTTTCATATCTAAAATCGCTATATATTTCTCTTACCAGTTTTAATCGTTCTAAATCGCAACTTACCAATATATATTTACATACTGGTATAGCATTATATTTATCTTTGAATAACGTTAAGATTTCCCTAGTTCCTATTGAATATGCTATTTTAAATAGTTCAGTCGTATATCTGCCCCAATCAATTGTCTTTTCTATATCAGTTGCTTTTAGATAGTCTAAAAATTCTACAATAGTATTGTTAAAGGTATCAATGTTATGCTTATACTGTAGTACATAGCTAAGTGTATTCCTTGGATATTTGAATCCACATACTTCTCTAATAATTTCTAAACCAGATATATCATGATTGTTTAGGATCTCTATACCATCAACTATAGCTCCATGTTCCATTACTATTGAGAGTATTCGTTTATCACCAGTTTTAAATGCTTTATTAAATAGAGTTTTTTTTTCCGAGTCACTGGATATAATTGTGTTACCTCTATTTTCTAGGATATACTCTATAATTTCATATCTTTTATGTTCTATAGCCCGTTCTAAACACCTATTATTAATAGAATAGCCATTGCTAACTAGGTAACGAAATCCAGTAAAGTAGTTATACTCTATACATTTATATAGCATATAGACATCATAGTGGACATATTTCTTAAATACTAGTTCATTAATAAATATTAGAGCCTGTAGTTTCTGTTTATATATGGCAAATACCAGGTGTTCTCTAAAGACTTCATATTTAGTATAGTGGGTTTTTAAGTTTTCAACATCATTTTTGTCTATAGCCCATTTAATACAGCACTTGGTTTCATCCTCTGCCAGATATTCGTCTATCATCTTATCTACCATTTCTATACCTATCAGCTCTACTACGGGTTGAGTGGTGAATGGTCTACGATTAGGATTATACATATTTAATATAGTCTATATAGGGTTTTATTTAAATAATTTCTACATATAGACTTTTTGTTAACTATACTTTAGTGTATGAATCCAATTCTTATAGATTATACAATAGACTTCTATAAACTAGACTATATTGATATAGCCAATCACCTAGTTGATCTAATGTTAGGTCACTATGTTATTAGTAATAAAAAGTGCTATAAATGGGATGGACTAATATGGAGTAAAATAAATCTCCAACATGAGCTTAGTAACTATGTTAATAACTTAAAACAAATATATATTGATATTTTAGAGTATCAAAAAGCTAACTCTGGTGAACCTATATGTAGTGTTAAATTTAATAATTTTTTGAAACTATTTAAGTATAATAGACTATCTCAAATTTTAATGAACCATCCATATTTAAAATACGATGGCCAATGGAATGCTAATAAAAATCTTATAGTATATCCAGATGGCTTATGGGATATGGTGGCCGGTGCGTATATAGTAAACTCTAAAGACTACTATATAAATAGAGTAGTTAGAGAAGAACCTGAAAAACCTAATATGGATTAGCACTATGTGCTAATACTCGTTGTCTATGACAACTCGGAAATTTAGAAAGTTATAAAAAGTCTACTATACATTTATTAATTTTATCTATATATATTAATAAATCTATATGTCTAAAGATAAGCATGGAGACTATTCGTATCTACTAAGTATAATAGTAGAAACTGTTCCTAATAAAAAAGATAAGCAGTTTATAGAGAAAAATATGGATGAACTCGTAGATAAGCTAATCGATTTTTCTAAACTAGTTCAAAAGGTTATCGCTATAGGTAGTAGTAAGAGCTCTGAAACAGAAAAGCTTAAGCAGCTAAAGGCGTTAAGCTTTGATGGATACCATATGAGCCAAAAAGAAGCTAGGGAAGTCGTTAAAATGCTATCTAAAACTAAAGTTCAAGCCGGTGGTGACGCAAAAGCATTGTTAAAAGATGTAGCTAAAGGAATGGCAGCTAATGCGGCAAGTAATGCTGCTAATCAATTTTTAGCTAATAATCCAAAGTTACAAGGGGCTATAAATAGTCCATTGACCCAGGCATTAGTCCAGGCTACACCACAAGGCAGAGCATTGAGTGCCGTTGCCCAACAGGTACTGCCACAGCAACAACCGCAACAGGTAGCTGAAGAAATACCACCAGCATACGCTGATGTTTCACAACAACAACCGCCAATAGTTTATCAACAAGCTCCACAGGTGGTCTACCAGCCTTCGGCTATACCTCCAGTAGTACAACAATTCGCACAAATCCCACAACAAGCTATCCAGTACGCTAACATGGCTCAACAAGTCCAACAACAAAACCCTAGTGGGATTATGTCTAGTTTTATGGGGCTATTTGGTATGGCTAACTTAGTCTATAATGATTATGCTAGCACATTAGATTGGGTCTATATACTTCTTTTCCTATTAGCACAGATTCCATTTGTTGGATTTATTCCTAATGCGGTGATTATCTTTAGAGCACTAAAAGATGGTAGAACTTTTTTAGCTATCCTAAACACCATTACTACATTCTTTAGTATTTTTACTCTGCATACTATAGATATGGGATTTGCTATCAAGGCTATCTATGCTTTAGATGTTTACTCTAATGCTAAATATCCTAATAAGTAGTTTTAAGTTTTTCTATATAATATGTTAATAATACTATAGCTATTAATAAGATATTACCTACATCTAAACCAGTAGTTTTAACAAAATAAAAAAGGATTACAAGTAATATCCTATGTGTTTTTAGTATTTCTAATAGATTATCTAAATTGTGTCTATATAATTTAAACATGATCTACCTAGTAGTTTATATAGGTACTATATTCTACAATCTATTTATATAGATTTTAGAACATACAGTTTGCTATGGTCTTTAACTTATCTCTTAAATCATTATTTACTATATGTGGTAAATCATATATTTCATCTAAGTAATCTAAAATTAGTTCTACCTGGTAGTCAGTAAATCTATCTATAAATTCATCACTATAACTATCCCCAGGTCTATATAGACAATAGTCTGGAACTGAGCCATAAACAGCATATAAACAATGGTTTTGAAATTGGTATTTAGAATTCATCTTTTTTTGCTATAAAAAGAATAACCTATATGGGTTTTTTCAAATTTTTTATATTTCTCTACCAAGAGAGTTATACTCTTTAGTATATATTACTATACCATCTTTATAGTTAGACACTAACTTTGGTTGACCATTAATATAGTATTCCCTATATTCACCATCTAGGACACCATGGTTATAGCTACAACATAGTGATAGATTACCATTATGATACCACTCATAATATAGAAAATCGAGATAATTATCTATATATAATGAGTGGTTTTTTGGCAAACCATCTATATAATAATTTTTGCTATATCCATTCCGTTTTCCACCTCTATACTGAGTTATTTCACTAATGGCACCATTAGGATACCAAGTTTTAAACAAACCGTCTGGAAAACCTTCAATATAGTATGCTTTCGCACCCATCTGGCCGCAAGGATACCATTCTATATATTCGCCATGTTTTTCGCCAAACTTAGTAGTATATTTTAGCTTGGGTTGGCCATTACTATAGTATTCTACTATATTTTGGTATATATAGTTTTCTATTACAGAGGCGATCCATGGATCCATTAATGGTATAGTTTTAAAGCTATCTAATAAAATCTTTTTCTCGGCGCTATTAAAATCTACAAGCGGTGCCATATATAGTATATTACCATATAGCTATAAATAAAAACACATATTAGGAAAGTTTTCAAAATTTATCTAGTGTATTCCTTTTCACTAACTATAGTATCATCTTTATAAATGCGTTCTATCCATAGTTTACCATCTGGTCTAAACAAGGTAAATGGACCATTCATCTTGTCATTCTTATAGTAGCAAAGTCTTGAAAGTATACCACTACTAAAATATATAGCATCCATTCCTTCCTGGATACCATTTATATAGTGTTTAGTATAACTTATGTTTCCACCAACATGATATACAGTAAGCTTTCCGTTTAGTTTTCCGTCCTTATACTCACATTCCATATAGAGTGTTTCATTAGGTCTATAGGATTTATAACTACCATGAATTTGCCCATATCGTGTTTTATAGTATAGTGTATGTCCATACTCATCTATATAGACTATATTTTCATAGATAAAGTTTTCTATATAATTAGCAAGCCAGTTGTCCATCAAAGGTATATTTTGAAACTTTTCTACTAAAACTTGTTTTTCAGTAGATTGAAAGTCATATAATTTAGTCATTTTATTAAAAAAATAAAGAAAATAGCTATATCGGCAATCAAAGTTTTATTTAACAACTATACCATTTTTATAGGTTTTGTGTTCTAAAAGCTGTCCTTTACAAAACCATCTTTTATATTCACTGTTTAATTGCCCCTCTATATAATATGATGTTAGCTCAGCTAATCCATTATCAAACCAGTAGTTACAGGGTCCATTAAGGACCCCATCTTTATAAGTTTGTTGTGTTCTTATTTGCCCATTTGGATACCATTCTTTAAAGTCGCCATTGTCTAGCTTATATAGACCATATAATAAAGCCTGTTCTTTATCTAAGAAAAAATGTATTCCACCAGTATATATTTCATTTATATTATTATCATAGTTGGCTTCTATTATAGTTTCTCCTAATTTATAGGTTAAGCTCTTATTTTTATAGAATGCTGTTTTAGCCATAGTATATTTATTTCCAGATATATCCTCTATATCTATTACTTTAGCCCGGTCACATCTATAACTGGCATACTCTTTATTTACTATATAATCTCTATCTATATTAGTCCTGGCATCATTAGGGATTTCGAGTGTAACTAATACTCTTTTATAGTCGTTTTGTGCGATTTTGTATCCAATCATAAAAATAAATATATATAATAGTTTGCCATTAGTTTTTATATACTAGTTCTTTTTTAAATATATTCTCTAGCATAGCTATCTGGAATGGATTCCTTTGGAACTACTATTTGTGTTTTAGCCAGTTCTTTTCGCCAAGTCCTGTCACTATGACGTTTAGCTAAGTAACCTACTAACCATATAGAAGAATAACATATAGTAACAATACCTACTAATACTATACACATAGTACAACTGTCTGTTTTATTAACTATTCTATTACTACTTGTTTTCTTATTCTCTTTAGCCGCGTTAGAGTTAGTACTATTAGTGCTATTTGCGCTATTAGTATTATTTCCGTAGTTATTTATATTTATGGTAGGTCTACCAAATGCTCTATCCCAATCATTTAGCGCATTACCACCATTACCACCATTATCAGTATAAGCTAATATAGCAAAAAGTGCTACTAATATACTTATTATTCCAGTTATAAAACAAGCAACTAAATTACCAAAGAGCCAGTAGTATATATATGGGTTTATAGCAACTATATCTATATAGCTAAACCATTGATACCTATTTGAAACGTATCCTATAGTTAGACATAATATATTCCATGCTACTAATGTTATAGTAATATCTCTGGTCATATATAAATAATATCGTTTACATTGTTGATAGTATAGGGCTGTAGTAACCTCTATATGCTTTAGTTTAAAGTCTTTTTTACAAATATCACATTTGCCAAAGTTGGCTTGGCTGAATGTTCTCCAGTGATCTAAGCAAGACTTGTGAACCCATTTAATACTACCGCAACAATTACAAGGGGCTATTAATGGATCTTCATAGCTAGTTTCATCTCCAGTACAGATTTTACAAGTTTCTACGTTATTTGCCATTTTTAAAGTATATTTCACAAGTTTAATAAAACAATCAAAATTTAAAGAATAAAATCCATATTATTAGTAATGGATCGTAAATATATTAGAGAAATTAACCATATCGATTTTATACCATTTAGTGAAGAGGAAGAAGCTAAAATTCTACTTGACAAGTCCCACAAACACCATCAGTTACTAGAGTACATTGAGTCAGAAACTAGTAGATTACTAGAATTTAGTTATACTATAGATGAATTAGTATCTTCACAACAGGGCCATATAGATAGTATAGAAGATATAGTAGATAGTACTAAGAGTTCTACAGTTAAAGCAGAAAAGGAATTGGTAGAGGCTAATAGACAACAAAACCTATATAGGGGTAAAATAATAGGTGGAGTAGTAGGCGCACTAGCACTGGGTGGAACAACTATAGCTACATTTGGATTAAACCTACCATTACTTGTAGGAACTACAATCACTGGTACATTTCTAGGTAGTTATGTTGGAAATTCTGTTGTTCAATAAATTTTTTCTATATCAAGTTTTATGATATAGCAAAAATATAACTTTTATGTTTTTATCTAAATATAGTCATTATCCGCATATGGGTGAAAATAGGTAGTATTAGTATCTATATTAGTATATACATTTTCTAATACATTAGTAGCGGATTCATAGATGGCATCACAGTAGTCCTCACCCCATTTATTATAGTAGTGTTCACTAAATTCATCATGGCTACAATTTAATAAGTACTCATAGTTTTTAGCTACTTTAGTAATCTCCCATATCTTTAACGCTTTCTTTTCTTTTTTAGAAACCCTATCTATATCAATAGTCATCTTATTAGGATTATAAGATAATCTTCTATACTTTTGATATGATTCTCTACCATATAGATAGTCTAATAGTTCTCTATCTAAATCTTCTACTGTACAGTCATATTTAGGAATACAGTCGCCTTTCCAACTCTCTTTTTGGTCAGTAGGAATATATGGTTCTACTAAGTTAGCTTCTTGGTCTATTTCCCATCTATTATAGATTTTAATAGATTTTTTCATAGGAATTCCATGTTTATTTCTTTGATTATAGAGCCATAAATGGTCTACATCAGGACAGGTCATTTCATCTACTTTCCAGTTATAGCCATATTCTTGGGCTAAGTCTAAATAGTTTTGATACATATATGGTTCTGGGAAGTCACCTACTACATAGATTCGTTTTACACCATCCTTAATGCTATTTAAGAACTTGCTAAAACAGTATTGTGTAGCTCTGTCCATTTGGTCTGCTCTATAATAGTATTGGTTATCTACATAGAAATAATCATATGCATCACATATAGAAAATATTCTGCTAGAACCATTGTTTTCTTCTAAACTTTCTAAATAGTACACATATTGGGTTTTACCACTACCAGGAACACCTCTTACTATAGTAACTAAGTACTCTGGCTTATCTATTGGATTCCCATAACCATCTGTATACATAGGACTATCTTCACTAACCGGTTCTACACAATCAATAGCACATCCTGGACCATCAACAAAGTTATCTCTATATGGTTCTTCTGATTGACGTTCTGGTTTTTCTACTACTAATCGTTTGTCTCTAGCAGATGCTTCACTAGTAATTTTAATAGCAGATACATAGGCTAATATTACTAATGTGGCATTTACTCCAAATGCTAACAAAATACCTATTAAGACTAAAATATCATCTGTATTAGAAGATGCTGGATATAATGGATTATAACTAAAACTCATATCTATCTATTTAGTATATAGACCATTTCTATCTTTATATAGAGATTTTCACAAAAAATTTGAATATATTTAAATAGTCTACCTATCTATATAAATATACTATCAAAAATGACAACAATTATTAGAAAAGAACCATATACAGGCGAACATTCAAACTATTTTAGCATATATCCATTTGAACTAAGTGATTTCCAAAAATGGGCTATAGATGCCTTTTTAAATAGAAAACACTCATTAGTTACAGCACATACTGGTAGTGGTAAAACACTTCCAGCCGAATTCGCTATAGACTATGTATCAAAAAACACTAATAAGAAAATCATCTATACATCACCTATAAAATCTCTTTCAAACCAGAAATTCTATGAGTTTAAACAAAAATTTCCTAATGCTAATATTGGTATTTTAACTGGCGATATCAAGTATAATCCAGATGGTAATGTATTAATTATGACCACTGAAATCCTAAGAAACTTACTTTTCAATGGTAAAATTAATGATGTATCTAAAAAGATAGATATTCAGTTAGATATAAACAATGATATCCATACAGTTGTATTTGACGAAATCCACTATATAAATGATGTGGATAGGGGAAGAGTATGGGAAGAGACTATTATATTATTACCAAAGCATATCCAAATGATTATGTTATCTGCCACCATTGATGCCCCAGAACACTTCGCAAGCTGGATCGCTGGTATTAAAGAAGTAGATATAGTATTAGCTGGCAATAGTCAAAGAGTAGTACCATTAAGACATAGTGTGTTTACCCATTATTTACCTAGCTATATTAATAAACATAAAGAAGTAGCCAGTGATTTATTAGAACTTCAGGCTAAACCAGTAATCTTTAGTGATGAACACGATAAATTTAAAGAAATTGTCTATAGAAAAATAGTAAACACTATTGATAAAAGTGGCGAGGGCTTCTCTAAAAACATATATAACGAAGTCATAAACTACCTTAGTGAATACTGTTTAACTCCTAGCTTATTCTTCTGTTTCTCTAGAAAAAGATGTGAAACATTAGCTACTAGTGTAGATATGACTATGTTAACCAGTTTACAATCCAATGAGGTAGAAAAAACTATAGACTACTATATTAGAAAATCAGAACATGGCGAGAAGTATAAACAGCTAGACCAGTTTATAGCTCTTCAAAAATGTTTAGTAAAGGGTGTAGCATTTCACCATTCAGGTTTATTAGCTATATTCAAAGAAATCATCGAGCTCTTATATAGTAAAAATCTTGTTAAAGTCTTATTTGCTACAGAAACATTTGCGGTTGGTGTAAATATGCCAACAAAAACCGTTATATTTACTAGTTTAGAAAAACCAACTGCCAGTGGTCTTAGATGTCTATATACCCATGAATACTTACAAATGGCAGGTAGAGCTGGACGTAGAGGTATAGATAAGGAGGGATTAGTTATGGTATTACCAACTAATGGATTACCAGAACCCAACGCAATGAAACATCTTATATGTGGTTCCCCGCAACTTATTCAATCCAAATTTGTACCTAACTATCAGCTTATTCTCAAAATCATCTTAAATGAGTTACCTATAGAAAAGATTACAGGTTATTCTCTTCTCCAGGTAGAAAACAAAGATCAAATAGCTAAGCTTAAACAAGAGTTATCTATGGCTAATACCAGTGTTCCCTCTACTGATTTTAAACTTGCTATCGAATATAGCAGATTAGTAGAAAAAACTAATAATGGCATACGTATACCACAGGGACAAGCTAAACGTAATGCTAAAAGAGCAGAGGAAATAGCTAAAACTCCTGGATTTAGTACTATATATAATGAATACCTTATTTGTAAGGAAGACTTAGAAAGCAGAGACAAGTTAGAAAGAGAACTTAAGGGCTTAGATGGTTTTATTGAATTCCAAATAGATAAAACACTTACTATATTAGAAAAATATGGCTATATTACACAAAATAGCTATAAGGTAGAAAAACAACATGTATCTACTAAAGGTATTGTTGCCAGTGAAATTAATGAGTGTAATGAATTATTACTAACAGAACTATTATTTGGACACTATCTTGATACTATAGACTATAGATACCTAGCAGCTGTTTTATCACTTTTCTGTGATACTAAGCCTATTAGTAAAGAATCATTGGTTGGCTATGAAAGCCAAACCGCTTATGAATGTGAAGGTATAGTTAAGTTTATAGAGAACTTTGCGAATGATTTAGCCTATTTGGAACAGGTAGAAAAACTTGATACTAATAGTGACTGGAACATAAATACCTATATGATGGATCCGATATATGAATGGGTAGACTGTAACACGCCATTTCAAGATATAGTTAAAAACTATGATATCTATGAAGGTAACTTTATAAAAGATTGTCTTAGAATCTACAACCTTTCTAGTGAGTTAGAAAACGCGGCTAAAAAAATAGAAAAGAATCATTTAGCAATACAGTGTAGTAAGATTAGAGATGTTATTTTAAGAGATATAGTAAATATGGAAAGCTTATATATAAAACTCTAGACAACAAAACCTACTTTTATTTTACAACACTATATTATATGCAACGTCTTATTGAATATTCTAAAAAAGGTCTATTCGCTTCTTTGCCTTATCTATCTACATTGTCATCACTAGATGTTAAAGAAATAGCTAAGACATTAGCTACTGGTGCTAAAGAACACTATTTTCAATATAATAAGCTGCTAGAAGAAATAGAAAAGGCATCTATTTACTATGGAGAACTAAGTGACTTTAAAGAATATATAGAAACAAATAAGGCTATAAAGAAAAACCTATGTAGCTATAAAGAATTCAAGTCTACATTTGATAAATTAGAGGAAATGTTATTAGGTTTAGCACAAGATGGCGATATCAGAAAACAGTTAGATGAACAACAGGGCAGGTTAAATAGCTTAGTAGATATGTATCAAATACATAATACTAATGGTTACAAAGGCAAAGCACTAAAAATGGCAGATGAGACTTTTATTAAATCCTATCCAAACTGGTATCGTTTTGAGCTAAATGCTATGATTAACTCTATGAATATTGCTCTAGATGATATTATGTTTGAACTAAGTGTTTATCAAGAAGAAAAACATAAATGTAGAGTAAGACCAAAAATAAAAATGAATGTAAAAGAACCAGAGCTTACCAAGGAAGAAGAGGAATATCTATTTGAAGTCGACTAAAAGGAAATTAATAGCGAATCGTCTATATTAAATATATCAGGATTTCCATATAGGTGTACTTCTACTAAACTATTTAATTTAATGGTTTGATTAACTGAGTCATTATATACTAATAAACAGTTATTATCTATAGTTATACTGGTATTGTCTAGAAGACTACTATGTATAATCCTATCAACTATAGATATATTTTCTCTAGGAAAGTAGATATATTTTTTATTTTTATCTATATCTACTTTGTAAACATAGCAATGTGTAATATATTTATTATTAGCGCTTGTATATGCCATATGTGCTAACTTAAGTTTATTCATATCTCTTTCTAGATATTTAATGGCTTTACTCTGTCTATTTATACTATCTAATATATATGGGTTTTTACTAATAAATAATGAGCTACCTGTATAATATATTTCTTGACCTATAAGATCAACTAGTCTTCTAATAGGTGATGACATATGAGTATAGCCAGTTAGGTTAAGAGAGCTATGGATAGATTCTTTAAAACTATATATAGCTGATTTACTACTAATTACCTGTAAAAATCTAGATAACATAGGGTCTGTGCTAATGGTTTGTTGTTGGTCATTGCCTCTATCTTGAATTCTATATATAGCAAGGTTTTTGTTGATCTGGCCAAATAAGTAATTATAGGTTAACATTAGGCATTCTACCATATTATGACTATCAGTTATATGGAAGCGTTGTTTGGTAAAATAGCTATAGATTTTCTCTAGGTATCCATAGATTTCTACATAGTCCCTTGGACAATTATCATAGCTATAGTTTCTAGTAATTTTACCAATAGATGGAAACGCTCTATACATAGACTCCCCTGAGCATTTATTATGTTTGATTTCTATAGTTAACATTAGTTTAACCTGTTTTTCTAGTAGAGAACATAGGTTAATAGAGAATAGTTCAGGTAACATTGGGTAGTTCTTACCAGTAGGTAAATATATAGTACTAGATTGTAGTTTACCGCTTATGAAACTATTATAGTAACCTAAACAGCTAAGAACTGTATATACATCTGCTATATGGATTTGTAAAGTAAAACTTGTAGGCGTTTCGCTATAACTAAAAGCATCGTCAATATCTCTACATCCTTCTGGATCTATAGAAATAATAGGTAACTCTACTTTTTCTCTTTTTATGCTTTCAGCCTCTAATAGTTTAGAAAAACTATCACATAGTGTTTTCTTGTTAATTTTAGTATAGTTAGGCATTAAGTCTCTGGCATATATAGTACTATCTAGTAAACAATCTAGGCTATCTATTTGGCCAATAACAGAAAGAATAGTAGCACATGGTAAAGACTGAGTTTTACACCAGGTTAGGTTTTCTACTCGCACTATTATGTTTTTACCATATTTAGCTTTTTGCCCAAATGTAACCATAAATTTTGGATAATGATTATCTATTGGTCTAAAGATATAACAAGGCGAGTTAGTGTTGCTTTTAAGGATATATTTAGAATATATCTCTAACTCACCGGTTAATATGACAGGCTTTCTATCAACAAGTGATAACTGGTCATTACTATAGGTTACAATATCATTATGGAAAAGTGTTTTTGCCATATCTGCTTTATTATAGAAATCAAAACATATAGTAGGGTCTTCTACCATCTCTAGTTTAAAATAGGTATAGTCGCTGTGGATTATATTGAGTTTGTACTGGGTATTAGACATGTTTTAAAATTAATATATAGATTTTTTTAAATTATCAAAACTTTAAAAAAATATATAACTATCTAGGCCCTAGGTATAGTATATATTATTTTTGTATATATAAAGATGATGTATAACTATTTGAATTTAGACAGTTTATAAGAGAGAAGTCTTCTATTGTTTTTCTATAAAAGTACCATAGCATAGGTATAGAATGATAAGTTTCAATTTTTCTTGTTAAAACATGTTCACCAATAATTGTATCACTTATTACATTGTTATCTACTCCTATATATTCCTTATCTATGTTTAATATATAATAGTCATTATTAGCATTCCACCTAACCATAAATGGTAAATATTTTCTAACATAGGTTTCATATTCATAGTATCTATTTGTAATGTTATATAAAATTATTAGTTTATTTGCATTTTGTATATTGGCTATTTCAACTTGAATACACATGTTATTTGAATTATTAATATTAAAGGATGAATATAAATAGCTTGTTATAACATATAATTTATGATTTATAATTGTATCACAATTAAATAGTTCTATTAATTTTTGTTTAATTATCAAATCTTTATCTTGTTCTTTTATTATATCTATATCATAGTGTTCAACATCTATTTTTTTCTTAGTTTTATTGACTTTATTAATAAAGATATTAGAATTTATATCATATACTTCTTCTAATATTATCTTATTTTTATTTAATAGAAAATTGAAATAAACAAGTTTATCTATACTATTTTTATCTAATACATAACTGGATATTATATCACCATAAAAGCTATAGCCGTTATATACATTTATATTATTTTTAATATAGAATATTATGTAATTATTATTTGCGTCAGGACTAATTTTAATAAATTTTTTAGTTCCACCAAAGCTTTCATCTTTCTTATAGTTGGGAAATAAAGTGCTTATTTGTGTTTCTATACCTATTAAATTATTATCTGGTGATTGGTCTTTATTAGCTATGCTATCTTTTATATATTTATCTATAGTTAGATTAATAATTTGCTTCATTTTTATATAGTCACCTTCAAAATATTCTAAACCAATTTCTAAATGTTGTTTAAATTTTTCTTTAAATTCATTTATAATTATTTTCTCTATAACATCACAATTATAGCAGTTAGACTGTAATAATAGTATTGAACCCTTAGGATATTGGTTAAATCTACCATAGTTTATTAGTTTTGTTTTTCCAACTTTATAAATAGGTTTGTTAGTATTGATAAATTCTCTTGTTTGTAACAAATATATATAGTTAATTATTTTTTCAGGTGACTGACTCATATAAATATAAATTGTATTAGTATTTTTATATAATTTATTAAAATAAACTTCTATATAACAAAATTAGCTATATAGATATTTATTGTGTCTGAATATCAAATGTGGACAAGAGTCTACCGCCATGGTGACATAAACCAGTATGTGATAGAGCAATAGCTACATCCGCATAAACTTGACCGCCTATTTTCTTCCATCTATCGCAAAATGCCCAATCCTCTGATAAATATCTACCCTCTTTAATATAGCAGTCAAATAACGCATAGAGATATTTATTATGTTCTGGTTTAAGATAGTCGCCATCACTATCATGTTTAGTTTCTGGGTAGGCTTCCATCATTTTTTCTATACATTCTCTTTTAATCATCATAAATCCAGTAGGTAAACTATCAATCTCGATCAAGTCGCCTTGGAATGTGATCTGGCCACCATTATCAGTCTTGTGAATAATATTATATTTTAACAAGTTTTGCTCTAAAAATTCTCTTTTACCAATAGATTTATTATAGTATTTTTCGTGTCTCTTATCGAGGTTTTCTAAAAACTCAGGGCTTAACCAGTTTAAGAAGTAGTGTTTAAATGGATAGATTCCACCTACTAAGTCCCTATCATGTAACATTAGTTTAATGATATCTTCTGGTTCCCAAGTAATATCCGCGTCTATAAATAAGACGTGTGTCATGGTTTCATAACTCATTGACTTAGCTATTAAGTTATTACGCGCTCTTGTAATAAGACTTTCATTAGACATCATTTCACATAACACAGAAATGCCAGCTGCGGATAATACTTCCATAGTCTTCATGATGCGGTTACAAAAATTTACATATACCATACCGCCATAACAAGGGGTCAAGATATGTAGCTGTGGTTTACCAAACTTATAACCATTTTTAGCAGTAAGTTTAGCTATTGCGTTTTTATACTGGTCTAACTTAGAATTTTCCATATTTATAAATGTATATTAGCTATATTTTCTTTAACTTGTTTTTATAAAAGCAGAACAATTACTATTTAAACAATATAGATATTATTCTTTTAATATGAAAAGCGAAATCAGAGTCTATCTATTCCCAGATACAGCAAACTTTATTGCGTATATAGATAAGAATTTATTAGCTGAGATAGAGAAAAGTAATGATGTAAAGGTAGAGTACTACAAGAAAAACTACGATAGCTTTTTTGAGATAGTTGGCGAATTTGAACAATGCCATAAAGCAAGAATTTTACTTCAAGATATAGAGAAAAATATATATAAATATTGCTATGAAAATAAGAATTAAAACTGGCAGTTTTTTTTAAAATTTTGATTTTTTAACGGTTATATTCTTTTGATTATTAATAGAAATCTTATTTATTAACGATCAAAATGGTTGCGTCAAATGATAATTTATATTGGAGCACTGTTTCTTATGGAAAACACCGTGTATCTGAGAAGAAATCACTAGATATTTGTGATTCTAAATTTAGTTTATTAGAAGAGGAGGTAGTTGTAAATGATGTCAAGAGTTACTATAGACAGCTTAAAGAACAAAAACAAGCTATAAAAAAATCATATCAAGATAGTGATAATAATCTTGTAATAGAGGTAGGTGATAGCAAGTTTGTCTATCCTAAAAAAGCTGGTATTATGTTATTTACATATGATTTGTCTAAGGTTCTCCTTGTTAACACAAAACACTATGAAAATGAAGAGTGTATATGGAGTCTCCCAAAAGGTCACGTTGAAGACGGCGAGACTAACTGGGAAACTGCTAAAAGAGAAACTTTAGAAGAAACTGGTTTACTTATTGATATACAAGAACATGATCCTAGTATAAAACTCAATAATACTGTATTTTACTGTTATATAGGTAATGAGCAAGAACTATATAGCACTATATCAACATATAAATCAGATGAGATAGTTGAGTGTAAATGGGTATCTATTGCTGATATTAGAAAAACTAGGGTTACTAAAGAAACTCTTGTTATGTGTACTAAAAAATATAAGTTGGCTCAAAAAGTAGCTAAACATCTTTAAATATATATAGTATGCTTACCTCTAGTTTTTTTTATCTAAATAGATCTTTACTAATATATATTAGTAAAACTAAAGATGTTTCATATAGATTATACTATAAATCCCTGGATAAACACCTACGATTTAGAAAGGGACCAAACAATGCTTAATAATATACTTAATATTGGCTATAGTGTACTAAAACACATTAACATAAAAACAGATGATAGTAGCCAGGTATTAGAGTTTTTACAGACACAAGAAAAAATGCTACATAACAATGTAGAACTTATTAAAAATAAGGTAGACAGTACAGATAAAATCTTTGAAATACGAATGGATGCCTTTCAAGATACTATTAGTGAAATCACAGACAAATCTAATAAGTGTTTAGAACATCAAATGAATAGATTCTATGATATAGTAGAAAAGATAACTGGTAAAAGTCATACAAGTAGTACTAAGGGTAAAATAGCTGAACATTTCTTAGAAGAAACACTTGCTGAACTATACCCAGAAGATAGAGTTTTAACTACAGCATTATCGGCTCATGAGGCAGATATCCAGTTATATTCAGATGAACACCCAACTATCCTGATAGAGTCTAAAAACTACTCTAATACTATTCCAACTAAAGAAGTAGAGAAGTTTAAAACAGATTTAGATAGAACAAATATTCAATATGGGATATTCTATTCTTTTAATAGTAGTATTACTGGTAAGCATAAATTCCAAGTAGAGAGCTATAAGGATAAATGGATTTTATACTGTCCTAATATCCAATTTGATCAAAATATAATAGCACTATCAGTTCTTTTTATAAGAAAAATAGCTAAAATAAATAGAGCCAATAACCAAGTTGATAGAAATATCATTAGTCAAAAAATAAATGAAATAGTCTATATATTAAAAGACTTAGATTTACTATATGAGAATTTATCTAAAACTAAATATGAGTTAATAAAGAGTAGAAAAACTATAAGTGATTCTTTGGATGCTATCTATGTAAGCTATATAGAAAATGAGAATACTATCAAACAAATCATAGATAAGATAAAAAAGACTATTGATGAAAAGTTGGATGGGTTAGCTACTGATTTTTTAGTAGAATACACAAGAAATATAGATATGGATAAACTTAGGGCTGGTACAAAGGTAGACATATTACTATACCATCTTTTCCAAATGACATCAGCTAAGTTAGATATAAGAGAAGAAGCTGGTAAATATAACTTTTATAAACATGACCAATTAGTAGCTGAGGTTAGTACAAAGAAAACTGGTATCAAGGTTTCTATAGCTAAACCAGATATACAGTTTAATATAGCCCAAAACGCGATCAAGGAACTAGATATAGTGAGCCATATATTAAATTCAGTTGTTTAAAAATAGACATATATGATATAGTATTTTTTGCTACTATATAGTATATGATTACTAGGAGTATTTTAGCACTAATTATAGGTTCCATATTAGCTGTTAGTGATGCGAGTATGATGTCTATTATGAAAAATATTAGTCAGGGAACAATGCCATATTCATATATGATTATAGTTGCTATAGTTTATCTTATCCAACCATTTCTATTTATGTTTGGACTAAATCATACTACAATGACTATTATGAATTTATCATGGGATTTAATGAGTGATATTATAGTGACACTAGTTGGTCTATTATATTTTAGGGAGAGTTTATCTCATAAGAAATCTATGGGAGTCTTATTTGCTCTATTAGCTATTGTATTATTTTCTATAGATGGTGAATAAAGAAATATAGATATAGTAGTTAAATTTTCTATATCTATTTTTTTATAGTCTATTTGAATAGATTAAGTATAGTATTAGCTAAAGAACCACCAGATTGTGGCATTGCCTTTAAACCTCTCTTATTAGATAGGGTAGTTCTACCCCTTGCTAATGCTTCTAATGATTTAGGAGAAACTGCGCCTTGTTTAACAAGTTTTTTAGCACACTTAGAACCATCATCTAATCCTGGATAGTCAAACTTTCTTGGTGAACGTCTATACTTAGAACCAGTTGTTGTTTTACTGGATGGCTTAGCATGACACATATCTCTAGCCATAGCACGAGCACGTCCTTTATCTCCAGATTTATAAGATCTATTTTTATAGTATCTAGTAAATGCTCTTGCTGCTGCCTTAGGGGAGATTTGTTTATTACCTCTACTTTGTCTAGCAGCACTCTTAAGTTTTTCAACTGGAGCACCTTGGATAATACGGAAAACATTAGCTTTACCATTGTTATAGTAAGCACCATACGCACCATTGTTTAGCTCTTTAAGTGAAACATAGCTATGGTTAACACCTGTCTTAGCTGTTAAACGTTTACCTAACTCAATTGCCTTAGCTTCTAACTGATTCTTATTAGTAGCTACTGGTAGTGGTGAAGGTGTTATTGGCTTAGGTGAAGGTGATCTTTTCTTAGGAGAAGGAGTAGGATTCTTTTTACCTAGGTTTTCATAGAAATCAACACGCTCCTGAACTAAACTAGATTGACCCATTAGTTCTTCTTGACCTTTGCTAGTAAATGTATAATCACCACTAGAATAGTATTTTACACTTGAGTCAAAGTTTTGGATATTACCTAATTTATTATTAGATACACCACTCTTATAAAACGCACCTGTTGGACCAACTAAAACTACTTTATTAGAACCATCTGGTAGTTCAATAGTTACTCTTGTTCTAGCACCTGCTATTTGATATGCTCTTGTCATTATAATATATAGAAATATTTTTATATAAAATTTTATCTCTACATATAATAAATCTAATTATGAATGATAACTATAATGTT
>Ga0214923_10003088_pt1 | contig 21269 bp, 44 predicted proteins | sample LL1510_MetaG_FD_177993 | JGI IMG/M metagenome (GOLD analysis project Ga0214923, IMG submission 177993) | Freshwater microbial communities from Lake Lanier, Atlanta, Georgia, United States - LL-1510 | ecosystem: Environmental > Aquatic > Freshwater > Lake | place: USA: Georgia | collected...
AATCTATTTGTTTTAGAATCTATTGACTCTAAAAAATTAGATAGTTTTTTACTTTCGCAAACATCACTACCTAAGTGAATGTCGCTAATTATAATAGCATCATTCATACAGTGTGTAAACAAACAATCCAACAGAAAATACTATAAATGCTACTGTTATCATTGTGTACATATTAATCTCCTTTAAATATCTATATTAACTTCGTGAATGTTAAGTAACCTATAAAATTCTTCTCTAATCTTAGTTAATGCATCGTTAGCATCTTTAAAATCATGATGGTATTTATACCATGCTCGTAATTGTTGACTAAACTCCCATAAAAATGATTGGGTCTTTAATGACTTGCTCATTATCTCGTATTCTCTTTGATCTTCTGGAAGATCGAATTCAAATATGGTCTTCATAATTTGCTCCAAAATGTTTCATAATTCCATCACGAACAACAAATACTTTGACTTTGCCACTAGATCTAATATAATCACGCCCACCATCAATCATATTACCATTATTAAAACTCTTATAATCATGACGATGAACGCTATATTCTAGATTTCCCTCATCATTTTCTACCATGCCAAAAGTTAAATCTTCTACTCCATCAGCATTGGCTATATATGATTTATTGTTACGAAACAATATTGCAAAATATTTATTACCAAATTCTGGATGCGGAGTTTCTCTGTAAAATACGTCAGCAATAGCATTGTTAAATTCTGTAGTACAAACGTGTTTAATTGCTACTCCATCCTTTTCTGAATAGAGTTTGCAAACCTTATCTGTATCAGTTATTGGACAGTGTTTAATTAGCATTATTTTATCCGGGAAATTCTGGAGGAATCCACTCTTTATCTTTATTTCTACAATTATTACATAGTGTAGTTATCCATCCACCTTTATTTGGTTTGCCACTATTACCACAAACTTCACAAACTTTGTAACTATATTCTTCTGCCATATCTATAATACCTTCAACATAATCGTCGCCGCCACTAAAGTATATTCTAAGTCCACCAAACTTTTCTTTTATTTGATCAAATTTAACAGGAATATAATCTAGATCAGATTGATCATTTTGTGTGCCAAATTTATTTCTTACCGCTATTCTTTCAGAGATATTCTGTTCATGTTGAAATATTCTCCAACAAATAGAGGATAATAATTCATACCAACCATTGTTACACTCTATGCCCCAATACATACATGATTCCATACTAGATTTACTCATATTGGAAAATAGTCGTGGATATTTTTCAAGCAGGGTATTTTGTAATTCTTGATCCATTATTATATTTCTTCTATATTGATCATTAGTACTAACTTTTCTCCGCTATCATCGTCAACATAAAATGTATCACACGTATATTCTTCGCCAGTAATCGCATCATGAATATGAACATCACTATTCCATAGCTCGGCATCTAAGTTATGGATATTATTAGCCTTCTTATGTAGAAAGTTATATAATTCAAGCCATGTCATTGTATCTTCTCCAGTTTGTGTGCAATCTACTTGATTGAAGTATACCACAACTATCGTCTTTGTCAAGCGTTTACTTTAATTTTTCCACACAAAAAGACAATGGTAATTCATTAAACTGATTTATTTTTTCATCAACAAAATCGTTCCAATATTCTAAGAAGTTATTTATTTTATCTATATCTTCTGTACAATATTTGTAATGAGTATAATCATTTAATTCATCATCCCATATTAATATACCAGACAATTGAATATCTATATTATCTAATATTTCTTTAAATATCCTAGACGCTAAATAATGTAATGGTGTATATTTTACATTTTTAATGGCCTTTATAATATCATGTTCACTCATTTCTAGTTTTAGAATATTCATAACTATATTACCCAATTTATCTCCTTTAATGTTTTAATAGCTACCGGACAAACATTAGACTTTTCTACTTCTTCTAACATTAGTTGTGCAACCATTTTTATTTCTGGTTGTGCATAACTACTATTTCTTTGTTTTTGATAATTAGCAAAAGATCTTAGATTCATTATAGTTGTTCGCTCTGTCATTCCGGCAACAGGTAATTGACCTCTCAATATTTCTCTTGCTCTCTTAAATTCTTCGTTTGTAATTATACCATTTTTTTCACATTTTTTTAATTCATTTATGGCATTTCTATATGAACTATTTGCATTTAAACAAATATCACTATAATCTTTTGCTATGTACTGTGATCCACATTTATTTAATATTTCATTTACATCGTTGGGTATTTCGTAGAAGTCTTCTGGCATAGTTCTATATCTACCAGATAGTCCATTGTGCGAAGCAATCCGATGTGTCATATGTTGACGATCAACAAATATTGGCATCCTTATCCAAAATCTAAAAACAACACTCTCTACTGGTGTGCCATGCTTATCAATAATCAATCGTTTTACAAGAGATTCAATTTTATCTGTATCTAAGTATTTTTCTTCTCTTTTACTTTTATCATATGTACTTGTCCATGCTGCATTTGCTATAGATAAATCACTGCCCATCGTTTCCTGTAGTTCGACCAATATTTGCATTTTTAAGTTCCCTTATTGTTTCTCTTATCCAATCCTTATGTTTACTAATTCTTGTATGTATTGAAAAAGTCTTTCTATCTGATTTAGGTGGGATATTACCATACGTATAAATACTTGAATGTATTCCCGCTAATTTCTTGTCTATAAATAATCCACCACCACTATCTCCACCGGCAATTAAAAACTCTAAACTTGTTGATGGAATATCTTGAACAGAACATACTAACAGATCATTTTGCTCTATCTTCTGTATTATATTAGAACCAGCACGTTTTTTACCATCCGATTTTGTAACTCCTGTATCAAAGTTTCCCGTCATTCCAAATCCAGATAATCCACAAACTTTATTAAGTTCATCATTATTTTCATATAATGTTGGATAATATTTTATATCTATTTTATTGTCTAATAGTCCAACAGATATATCGCAACCATTTCCACCAAATGCTTTTTCTTCATATTCTTTTGGAGAAACAAATATCAATACTTTACCTTTTGCTTCATCATTATATACGTGTGCTTCTTTTGTTATACTTCCTATATGTGCCGCAGTCAAAATAATATTTGGTTCAATTAAAACGCATGATGCTAGAAAATTTCTTCCAGCAACATCTTTGCCAGATATTCTTAGTATACACTCATATTCTGCGCCATATTCTATATACTTATTATCACTAACTTTTGGATCTATTGTGCCAGCGTTTGATATACTTGTAAATAAAAGACCAATTAAAATAATTAAGTATCGCATTGTTTTCTCCTTCATAGTAGTTGCTTGCAAATACTTCTATTTTTGGCCTATTTTTTTTATCTATGCTGTATTTTTGACAATCTTCTATAACATTAACATTCCAGCTTTTATAATCCATCAAGTGACCAAAAACAAAATGACAGTATTTATCGCATAGTGTTATCAGATTTGTTGGATCTAATTCTTTATTTGGACATATATGATAAGGTATGATATGATGTACTTCTAAATTATCTTTTCTGCCACAAGCAGCACATTCTGGATATTGTTTTAAATGTTCTGCTCTGACCTTTCTCCAGTTTGATGATCTACCAAAAAATTCGTTAAAAAACTTAAAACCCATTTATATACACTTTTTATGAGTTAAATTGTTCTATATTTAGGTTGCCGTATTTTTCTAGAAATATTTTTCTATTTATTTCTTGATATCTCTTAATTCCTTTTGTTATATCAGTTCCAGCACTCGATCCTTCATTATGAATCGCAATACACTTTGGCTCATAAAGTGTTTTATATCCATTTAAATGCGCCCTATATTGCCACTCAGAGTCTTCGTAATACATTAATTGTAATTCTTCGCTAAATGGACCTATCTTGTTTATTATGTCTCTTTTCATATATAAAAGACATCCAGAACAGTATCCAACATATTTTGCTATATTATGTTGTGGTAAATTTGGATCTTCATTTCTTCCAATATTTCTTCCATATCCATCATTATACAACTCTGCACCGGCCTCTGCAATAAGACCATTTGGAAAAATTGTTTTACCACCAACGGCAGCTATTTGTGGTGAACAATATGCTGCTGAATATAGTCTAGTTAGCCAACATTCCGATAGTATAACTATATCGTCATTTATAAGAACAACATCTGCATCTTTATATATTTTATTATTAAATACTCTATTGTTTGCTAATATAAAATATTCATTTTTTTCATTTTTGTTATATGTTATTAGTGATTTGTATTTTTTATCTATCGTTTGAATATATTTTTTAATATTATCATTTTCTGAATTATCTGTTATGACTATATGATAGTTTGGATATTTTGTCTTGGCAAATATAGACTTTAGACAATTATCAATATTATTAACATTGTTGTATGCTACTATACTAATAATTATTTTTTTAGCCTCAAATGTATGTATAAATGTAGAAAGTGCGGCATCTTTAGATACAATTTTAGATATGTGTTCTTTTCCAGAACTAGCTATTTCATATAGATTTTTATCCGACATAGAATAAATATATGATAGATTATCTACAAATTCTTTAGTTGAATTAGCAATAAATGCATGTTTCTTATGTTCAAAATTTATTCCTTCATTTCCAATGTTAGAAGTTAATATTGGAATATTTCTTATAGATGCATCACATATTTTCCCTTTTATTCCTGCACCCCATAAAAGTGGAGAAATAGAAACCCTTGTCTTTAAATGTATATCTTCTAAGTCTTCTATTTTTCCAGTTATAATTATATCAGAACAATGTCTTTTTGCTTGTTTTATTTTTTTTGGAGGATTTGGTCCAACAATATATAATTTTGGTATTATTCCATTCCCACGCTTGATTTTTTTAAAAGTTTCTGTGTTTCTAAACTCTTTATAAATTTTAATTGTTTCTATTGCCGCAGATACATTTGGTATATGACCAAATCCACCTATAAATACTATATGATCACCTAAATTTTTTATTGAGTGACCGTCATGAATGTTAGATAATATTTTAATATTTTTATGATAACCAACATATTCTAAAATTTCTGTTTTTTCTTTTTCAGTAATTGAAAATACAACGTCTGCTTCTGCGTAACATTTTATTTCTTTAACTTTTCTGTCAATTAGTGTCATATCTGCCATTTGTATTTTCTGTTTATCTCTACCGCGTTCTTCTCTAAGCCAATGAACATCTACTGAATCAATAATTGTTTTTATATCTGGATATATAGATTTTGTAATATCCATATATTGTAGAGCTACATCATACCAAGAAAATATAGCATGACTAAAGTCTATGTTCTTACTTTTTAGCTGAGATATATAATCAGATACTTCAATATTATTTTGTTTTAATGCAAATATGTTTATATTTATTTTTTTTAATTCATCTATATATTTATTATCCAGCCCATCATTACATATAAAATATACATTATATCCTAGATCTAATTTAATGATTTTTAGGATTTGTAGTAATCTATTTCCGCCACTACTCTTATCAAAATCTGGTGCGTGTGGTGAGAAATAAAGTATATTTGTTACTTTTGGAAATTTTTCGTATTTAATATTGGTTAATATCTTCATAGAATAAATTTTTTATAATAACAGATATTGATAATGGATTCTCTCTTGTTCCCCTTAAAAAAATATTCTCTATACTAGCAAATGTTTCTATGTATAATTTTTCTGGTAATGTACTAAAATTACTATTCCATACTTTATTATACATTAGATTTTCAACATTATCTATTGTAAACTTTCCCACTTCATATATTTTTTCACACCAAGGTGCATGTAAATCTTCTATAATATATGTTTTACAAAATGGGAATAAACAAGAAAAGGAAATTTCTATACTTTCTTGAGAATGTAAACCGTCATCTAGTATAAAATCATATATACCAGTTATATTTTCCAGCATTTCATTTCTTTTAATTTGATTTACATTTTTTAATACTGTGTTTTCTATAGTTGGTATATTATGAATATCCCATCCTTCTACAATTGTTTCTATATTTAACCACTCTCTCCACATTCTTATAGATGCACCATCTTTTATGCCTATTTCTAATATTTTTTTGAATGTATCTTTTTTTGGTTTAAGATATTGTTCATAAAAATTTAAATAATTATGATAAGTTGCCTTATCTGTATTATATTTTATGCCAAGTTCTTGAAGTGTCATATCAATTCTTTAATAATTTTACCACTATTGGCTATTTTCATTGGTCTTCCATTTTTAGAAGTGAACGTTGTTTCTAGTGATATGTCAAGACTTTTAAGAACTGTCGCCATCAAATCTTCAGATGAATATGCTTCGCTGATTACTTTCTTTCCATCTTCATTAGTTTCGCCAACTACTATTCCTTTATTTAGTTTACCGCCACCAACAACCGCACTCCAACTTCTTGCCCAATGATCTCTTCCAGCATTTTTATTTATATCTGGAGTTCTACCGAATTCACCCATCCATATTATATTTGTACTTTCGTATAAGCCCCTATCCATTAAATCTTCAATCAATGCACTCATTCCAATATCCATTTGAGATAGCTTATCTGGTAATGCTGTAAAAATATCCATATGATTATCCCATCCACCAAATTCTACTTCTATGAATGGAACACCAATTTCTACTAACCTTCTTGCCATTAGGCATCCCTTGCCAAAAGAAGTATTACCATATCGTTCACGTATATTTTGTGGTTCCTTGCTAATTTTAAATACTTCAGTGTGTGGGCCAAACATTAGATCAACAGTTTTATTTAACATTTTCGCGTGGCTATCAGCAACTTCTCCACGTTTTTCTTGTATGAATTTATTTTCTATAACCGCCAAGAAATCTAATCTATTTTGTAATATTTGTCGATCTATACTAGATTGTATATTTCTAATTGTCCCATTATAATCAACAACTAGTGGGGCATATGTAGCACCAAGAAATCCCGGCCCAATACTTGTACCACCAATACTAATAAATGGTGGTATTCCTATTTGTGAAATTGTATTTTTAAGTAATTCATGAGATATTACAGAACCATAACTTGGATGTTCTATATTTGGATTAGGAACATATCCAGTATGCATATAATATCTACCTCTACCATGATCCGCCTCTCTTGTACTCATACTACGAATAATACTAAGATTATCCATCATCTTAGACAATAATGGAAGATGTTCACATATTTGTATGCCATCTACATTTGTATTTATTGGCTTAAAAGCACCGGCACTTGCACTATTAGATTTTAAATCCCAAATATCTATTGTGCTTGGGCCACCACTCATCCACAATAATATTGTGCTTTTATTTTCCTTTTTTAGCTTATTTGCATTGGCTAATATAGAATTTTGAAATAATAAAGAGGACGATGATAATGCAGCAAATCCTCCAGCATGTGATATAAAATCTCTTCTATTCATAATATAGTCCTATGTGATTGGATGCGAGGGGAGTCGAACCCCTGTCCTAGCATTATTTTATTATACCTTCTACAAGTTTATTTTGTTCATAAATTCTTAAGAAAGGCTAAAGAACAAACAACATTTACCTTTCCGTACCAACAAAGTCTTAATCTAGAACCCGTTGGCTATTCTAGATGCAGAAGGATTTAACGACGATTTTTTGGACGCTACCCTCATCGCTTCCTCAAATCGTTGCTACTTTCTCAAGCAGCAAGAGCTAACTGTGTTACGCCAGTTAAAGCGTTTAGTATGGTTTTAAAGTAGCCTCCATACCACCTACTACTTGCTAAATATAATTCAATGAATGTAGTCGAAACCTTTACGCACCCTTATATCTAAAAATACACAAAATACCCGATTGGGGAATCGAACCCTATCCTCCATCCAGCATATTTATGGTACAAGCTTAGAAGGCTTGTGCTGGCTACAATCGGGCCTGTGCGTAATCTAAAATGCTTTATAATATCTTTCACAACGCTGAATAAACTTTGGAAGAATCTCTCGTAGATCCCGTGGCATATTCTCTGTAATATCCGTTACAAATGATGCCCTACCAAGAGCAATACGAAGACCAAGGCTTTTACAAAATCTATCATACTTTGAACAGAATGAGTAGCCAATATTATATCCACCTTCATCCATTTTTGTTGCAACAAGAACTCCCTTGGGTTCACCACTCTTATCACGAAGATAACTAATCAAAGTATACTTAGGAATATCGACGTTGTTCATTGTTTTCTCCAATTAAATAATATCAGCTTCCATAAAGTCCATATCAAGATTGAGTTCGTCCCAATCCTCTTGCGTAACATTTCCAACTACCAAATAGTTATCATCATCAGACATATCGTAGTCGATATAAAAATCTTCAGACTTTGATGACTTCATCTGGTTAAGATCAATAACTAGGTCTTGTGCTTCTTTATGACCAATTACATTACTAAAACAATTAATCATTATTTTACCTCTTTGTGCTTGTAGATAAATGATCTTTTGCCTCTTCAATACTTTGAGTAACCTGTTCTATTAGACTTGATAAACGCTCTTCGTCTTCACAGTCCATATCTCCATGTTCCAATTCAAGAACAAGACCTTCTAAATATTCTTCTGACCAACATATTAAATCAGTAATAATTTTCTTGGTTTTTTGATTCATTTCATTACTCCAATGTGTCATACATGGTAGTATACAACAGTTATCGGCACTTGTCAAGTTTTTCTTTAGCGGAATCTGAGGGATTCGAACCCCCGGACCTATAATTGGTCGCCGGTTTAGTAAACCGGTGCATTAAGCCACTCTGCCAAGATTCCAAGCACACAGGGTAGGAGTCGAACCTACACAGAGCAAATTAACAGTTTGCGGCACTACCATTATGCTACCTGTGTAAAATTCCGGGACTACGATTCGAACGTAGAAAAGTTGATCCAAAGTCAACTGTGATACCGTTTCACCATCCCGGAAGCCCACAGAGGGAATCGAACCCCCTTCCGATGATTACAAATCAACTGTAATACCATTATACTATGCGGGCGACATATTTTATTTTTCATAATTAAAACGTTTTGGTGTATAATCTCACGGGCGGGATTCGAACCCGCAGTGTTTCTAATGTGGGGGATTTTAAGTCCCCTGCGTTTCGCCAGTTTCGCCACCGTGAGATATTTTATGGATTCTACTAAAAAATGTTGTCGTTGTCAACAAGAAAAATCATGCTCGTCTTTCAGTTTTAAAAACAAAGTAACGGGAAGACTACAATCTGCTTGCAAAGAATGTCATTCGAAATATCATAGAAAACATTATCTTGAAAATAAAAGTGTTTATACTCGTAAAAGGCGTATTAATAATAGAAAATACAGAACAAAAGGAAGGAAATTTTTAGACGATTATAAACGAACCAGTGGTTGTAAATTTTGTCAAGAAAATACTCCATGTTGTTTAGACTTTCATCATATAGATCCATTTCAAAAAACAAATAATATCTCTAAAATGAAAAGCAATGCACGGGCTATACATATACTTCAAAAAGAAATTGATAAGTGTATTGTTGTTTGCTCAAATTGTCACAGAAAAATACATGCTGGACTTATTGACTTGTCACTCTTGTAGTATACCCTATCATCGTCTACTGTCAACCCACTTCTTGAAAGTTTCTGGATCAGTATAGAGTGGTATTACCGTTGTTTGATCTTCATATGGATTAAAACACGTAGAAAATGCATACAGATCATTTTTCTCATTTATTCTACCATAACCAACGGGATTAGATAAAACTCTTTCAAGTTCAGATATTCTTGTTTTTAGTTCTTCATTTTCCCTCCTAAAATAATCTAATCCGCCCCTAAGACATTTCAACTCATCTTTAGCATTAAAGATATCAAATTGTGATGGAAGATTGTTTTCTTCACATAGATGAATCATGTATTCAAGTGGTTTTTCCTGTTTATCTAACTTGTTCATAGCTTATTTCTCCATCATAGTTATTTTGATATTCAATATATTTGTTATTTGTTTTATTGTTGAATATATCTCTTGCTAATATGCCAACCCCATTAGATATTCCAGAGCATGATGGATCATCAGTTTTTGACCAATAATATCCATCTTTATCTTTTATTACCTCATATCCACTATTTTTTGCCCAACGTTTAACTTCTGACCAAAGCATTATTCTGTCCTTGTATTAAATCTTTTTGCTAATTTTTTAACTAAATCACTTCCAGTTGTTTGAAAAAAACATGGCAATAGTGCATGTATTGCTAGAAATATAAAAGCAATAAAGCATAAAATAGCATAAAATATTGCGAATCTAAAATGTTCACAATATGTCATTTTATTTTCTTCTAAATGTTTTTTTGCTATTTTATATAGCCATATATTATTCATGATATTGTGTAGCCCAGTTTGGCATATTGTTATTGTCATCAGTTTTTAGATTAAATGTTTCAACAAACGTGTCGAATGTATCTTCTATATGTAATTCTAGAAATTTTTGAAGTCCATTTAATGCGTTGGTAATATCATCTCTGGTCATACCTCTTTCTATTACTCCACGGGATAGAGATTGAATTTGATGTGTAAAATTGTAGAAGGCCATTATGTCCATTTCAAGATCCATTCTGTTTTTTGGCATTTTATTTGTCTCCGGTTGGTTTCATTTCTGTAAATCCTCTTTCAGTATTCAAAAAGAACTTATCAATAAATCCAGCACTTCTATTTAAGAATTCTATTCCATGTCTACTTACATAAAATCCAATAGATGCACCACCCACAATGATACATCCAAAGTAGAATATTTCAAATGCTATTCTTAATGTTAATTTAGTTTGTTTGTTCATTTTTATATTCCAACTTTGGTATAATTTCTGTATCATCGTATGCAATATTCTTAATAGATATTTCTAATATTGATTTTTCATTTACCTGCGAATCATTAATAAGTTTTTGTAAGCTTTGTAATAGTTTATTTCCATCTATTTGCTTATCTAACTTAAAATATAGATTCATATGTATCTACGAGAATATTGACCCTGTATATCACTTACAAAATCTAATTCTCCACTATCATCGGGGCCATACATAAATTCTTTTGGAACTTCTTTATATACTCCCTTTTGTTTAGCCTCGTCCCAATCTAAGCAACCATACTTACTCCAATATAAATACTTAAACCCATTATAAGCCTTTGTGTCATGCAATAGTTTTTCCATTACAAAGCACAATCTTTGTTTTGCAGATTGTGGTATCCTGCTCGCAAGCAAATCATTAATTGTAACTTTTGTATAGTCCAAAAAATCAAGAGACACTTGTTTCCTTAGTTTTGCCATTTTCAACCTCTTCTTCATTTATGGTCAAATATGAAACCCAACCAGAATGTTCTTCTTCTTCTTTTTCTTCTAGCAGTTCGATAATATCTGCAACATGTTCTTCACCATCATCATAATTATAAACACAAACTTCTTTATCGAGAAATGAACTATTTTGTTTTGATTGAAGTTCTATATAATCTCTAAGCTGTTTCCATGTCATAAAATTGTCTCCGGTGCCGTACTAACATCATACCTCATCGTCACTTTGATGTCAAGTACTTGAATTATTATACGTTTACACGTTTATTTTCATTAGCATATCTATTTGGATCTGAAAGACCGCTATCTATCCTATTCTTTTCTGTTACATAGTAACCACTATCATCCTGACATAATACTTCATTATCTGATAGCGTAATGCTAATTCCACTTATTGCGGTATGATCCACAACCATATTTGAATGCGATCCAAAATGAGATTTTGTAGTTATAACTCTACCAGTATTATGTTGTGGTAGTTTAAATATTTTTTTTGCCATTCTTATTTCCCTTCTTAAAAGAAAACATCATACAATCTTTAGTATTATCCCAGTAACAATCTATTTCATCATTAGCTGCCATTTTGGCTAAACTTACGCCCAAAACCCAATCTAATATATCACTTTGTAGTAATCTATAAATTTTATTATTTATAAGTAAATTTCCACGTTTATCTTTCTTTACTCTTAATAATACAATTTCGTGTAGATTTTTGGTTGTTATATAGTCTTTTATATCTTTTTTCTTTATATCCATTCCACTTTCCTCTATCGTATTATAGAGTAGGAATCTAGAGAATTTGGATATATTTTTAATTTTCAATAATGGGTCTTTCATTATTGTCCTTTCTTTATGTCTACACTTACAGACAATTATACATCGTCTGTATCGTTTGTCAAGCTTGATTTTTCTTCCAAGAAAAAATTCTATTTAACCAAGCTTTTCTCTTACTACAATTACATTCCTTCAAATTAAAAAATTCCTTAAATCTTTCTTCTGTAATACCTACAGATTTTAATGCAGTTTCTACAATATCTCCAAGCCCCACTATTTCTGGATTAGTATGACTATTCATATCTATTCCTTTTGATTCTAATTCATGAATTACTTTATCTATATCTCTATGAAGATCTGACATTTTTTACCTCATAAATCCAGCAGTCACCCATTTGTATAATATTTTCTCTTCCAAATATTTCATTTACAGCTTTTATAACTCCCGGCCAATCATTTGAATAATCGTGACCAGCTAAATATCCACCAATTTTTATTTTTGGAAGCCAAATTTCTATGTCATTTTTAACAGCCTCATATGTATGTTCCATATCTATGAATACAACATCACATGATTGAATATCAAACAATTTGCTTGCGTCATTAGATTTAGCTTTTATTGGAGTATAATCATATCCACTAAGATTATTGATAAAAATCATGAAGATATCTTCTTCTTTTGCTAGCCTGTGTGTTGTTTGAAGTTCACTTATAGATCCTTCCCAACTATCTACTATATAAACATTGATATTTTTCTTTTTACATATTGAACATAAATAAATTGAACTCTTCCCAAGCCAAGCCCCACACTCTACGAATGTACCATTTGTTGGTATTTTATTTGTTAGAAAATCATATGTTGATTCATAATTAAACCAACCACTTATATCTTTATAATTTTTCATATTATCTTAAATAATTGTAATAGCATAGATATTTATCTAATTTTAGAAGTGGCCCATTTTTTCTACACTCAACAGCATATATTCCATCGTGTGCATATACATCTTCAGCATGTCTGACATTTTTATTATATTTCCAACTAGATATATAACACGCTGTATCAATCCTTCCAACTATGGGTTCTTGACTTGGTTCTAATCTAGCTGATTTATCTTTATTTAGTTGGCCCCATGTAATTATTGAATATTTATTTTCAGATATTATTTCTTTAATATTTTCAAATAGATCTTCATGTATTATATTATCATCATCATGAAATAATATATAATCTTCATCTTTTATACTTATATTGTCTAATGCAAAGTTTCTACCACTACTTCCAACAAATCCAGTATTTTCACATAATAGATAATTTACATTGTCTAGTTTGTGTTCTATAATCACCCTATTATCATACACAACAGTCCAAATAGCTTCTTTAGGTATGCTATTATATATAGTAGCAAGATTTTGTGGCCTTGAACATGGTGTAATTATTTGTAGCATTTTGGGATTTTTCTCCCATTTTCTATTTTTTTCTATGGTTTTCTGTGGGATCATTACCCAATAAAAAGACTCTTTATTCTCTTCTTTATTGTACTAAATAGGGTATTAATACGACCAACGATTTCTTTTCTAAAGATGAATAATATTAACAAAACCCCATAAATACCAATACATACTATATACATACATATAAGGAGTATAAGAGAAAGGATACATGAGAGGATGAATGTTGTTGAGTTTAGGAAATTGAACATATAACGTCCTCCATATTCACACTAAAATAATAATTCCCTTTTATTTTCATTTATGTATCCATCCCTGTATGTCTTGTATGTATCAGTGTTCGTCTATGTGCTTAAGGGCATATTTGATGAGGCTTATGTATTGGTCTATCTGTATGGGAGTAAATTCATTACCCCTTACTGCCATAGTATATCTATACTGTAGTCTTTCTCTAGCAGTCATATTAGCCAGTTCTTTTATATTATCTAGGAACTTAGGATCGTCTGCTCGCTTTATAATATCAAGCAGGATCTTATATGCATCATTGTCCCTATACTTATCTTCATATAGGGCAGACATGTATTGAAAGAACTCTTTCTTTGTTATTTTACTCATTTGTGATTCTCCATTATAAATCAGCCCATTATATGTATAAAATGATTGGTTTTTGTTATATTTGAAGTGAAAAGGGCTTAAAATATATACTACGATCTAACAGGCACATTCACCTTTACTATCTTATGTGGAGATCTATACATGTTCGGTACTTCTGTATGTGGCTCTTCTATACCCATATATATATACCCAAAACCACTATCACTAGCGTAAACGGTAATGCCACGTTCATCTATAGATTGAACACTATATATACCGGGATCACTTAGGTACGTTTTCTCACCAGCTTGATTTATATAGTAATTACCAGAGCGCCCAATAACTTTAATTCTATCGCCCTTCTGTAGTGCCTTCCAATCTATAGCCTCATACTTCTTTATCTTTCTCTTCTTTACTACCTTACCATCTTTAGCTCGTATATCAAATTCTTTATTACAATGCTTACATACGTGCGCCCGTGCGCCATTAATACCATTACAATACTTACAAAGTTTTTGTCCACGCTTTAATTTCATAATATCTCCATTCTCGCTGACTACCAGCATTGGGGCGATCTTCGTTGTTTAGATGAGACAGCGTTAGATTGTACCATAGTTATCGACACATGTCAAGCAAAACTTGAACATACCACTGACTATGAGCATCTGGGCGATCTTGGTTATTTAGGAAGTACAAACTAAGATATAATTGTAAGTTCACCAGTTTCACTATCTATCCTAGTAAAATAACTTCCACTAATGTACTTACCTTCTATACCTTCTATATAACGCTTACTATATATATTAATGCGCCACTTATCATCAAACACATTCGTACTCTTACACATCAAAAAATTCTTAGGCTTATCTACATGATTAAAAATAATTTCGCACGGTTCAATTTTCTTTTTCATAATATTCTCCAAGGTTAAAATCTCACTGACTATCAGCATTGTGGCGATCTTACAAGATAAGATGAGACAAACTACCAAGCTTGCCCAAATTACCTATATTATCTATACTACCCATCTTACCCAAATTAACAAATTACGTAAATTATACATATTCTCCACTCTACCCATTTTACCACAAAGAAACACTCGACGCAAGTGGTTGATATATAAGGACTTATGATTGGGGCGGCGGGCCGGGCCGCACGTAAATCCTTTGCCAATAAGGACTTACGGCGACCACGATTTCGCTACGCTTCCCAAGCAGTTTTGATTTCATCCATCGCGTCTTGAATCTTACGATGTACAGGCGTATCCTTATTCACCTTCTTGTAATCTTCGATTACTGGGGGTTCATAATCTGCGGTGAAGAATCCCGCATTATCCTCAATAAAGTCTATATCCAGTTCACCAATAAGATCATGAAGTTCGTCGGGATCTTTTGCCTCAACTACAAACTCTGCCGCTTTTGCTTCCACGTAATTCATTCGAACTTTATACTTTGGCATATATACTCCTAAGTAAGTGTAGAGAGGGCTGGCGGGATAACTTATATATCATGCCCGCCAACCCTTTCCTCCCACATATATCAAGCCGTCAGGGCGAAAATCTTCTCGTAATCCTTATCGTTGAACGTATCCGCACGACGCAGAAGCGTAGCCCAACGATCCGCAGAAGTAGCCATCAGTGAACCGCCAATCTCATCCATGCGGACCCAAGTCTTATTATCAAACTTCTGTCCCGCACGGGTGACTCCTGCGATGATTCCGAACAGGTTGGACTCATGCGTCTCATGCGTCACATACTGTTCCAGAAACTCCGTAGCCTCACGCCTCGACAGTTTATAATCCGACGACACTGCGGCGATAACACCCTTCGTGCTGCTCTTGCCAATCTGCAACGAGCGAGTGGCGAGGAACTGCTTGATACCCGGCGACAGAAGAGGAATCTGCTGCTGAATATTCTCAGCGATTTCCAACTTCAGTTTGGCGAGATCAATATTGCCACGATGAACACGACGAATCTTTTCACCCGCAGTCTGACCCCAAATGCAACCATTCAAGCAGATGGCACGAAATAGGCTAGGAACCTGCGAGATACGGCGAGTGCCAACCTCACAATTTCCGACACTAATCATTCCACCATAATCCGTATCATCATCCTGTCCGTAGTCCATGATGGTATCGGGGATGAGAACATTACCATAGATGGTATCTTCATCGCCCTTCCAGTGGCTGAATCGACCATCGGGAATAAACTCACGAACAACGTCGAGATACCAACGGTTATCCACTGGGGCATATTGCTCAGTGACAAACGCCCTAGCAGTACCATCGGTATAGGTGCGGATGCGGAACTTCTTATCAGATTCAATTCGACGCATGGCATTGTTGCCAACGGCGACCATCGTAGACGCATCACTATCATCGAATCCCTCGATGTTTCGCATCTCACGAAGGAACGAAGAGGAAGTCACGCCCGTGCGAACGCTGAACTGCTCGATGCAGTGGTCAGTAGGACGAAACGTGCGACCATCCGCAACGCGGAAACGAAACTCACCATTGTGAACAATGCAAGAAATATTCTTGATTTCAGTAAGAATATCCTCACGATTATCGACGGCGGTCTGTGCTTCCTGCATGACATCTTCGTAAGACTTGGTTTTCGACCACCAATCCTTATGAACATGCGTACCCTCTGCAAAGCCGGTGCCAGTAGCACCCTGCAAATTGCGAACAAACGAACCAGCATCCTTATTCGAATCAATCGTCAAACGGTTATAATCGCTCATTATCATCATCTCCTAGTAGTGGGAAGGTTTCTCGTATTATACAGTGTCAGGCGTCGTTGTCAACATCGGGCGGAAAAAGTTTATCGAAGCAATCGGAGCAAGTGTTACTGATAAGCAACTCACGCTCACCCGCAGTAAGATATGGAAGAAGATCTTGAACAAATCCAGAACCGGACATCCATGACATATAATCTTCACGACGGAGGAAGATAATATACGTCTTATAACAAAGACGACAATTTGCCTCTAGCACCATATCAAACAAATCAGTATTTACAGCAACCATAACGACTCCTTTTCCACGATCATACCATGTATATCGTCCATGTCAAGGGGTGAGCATTAGAAATTTCTCTTAGACGTAAATACTTGTGGCATAAGGACTTATGGCGAACGCGGCCCGCCGCCCCGGTCCTAAACCCTTGCGGGTAAAGGACTTAGGGCGACTTGTTTTTAGCGATATGATTCCATAGTGATATCACTCTTTAGTTCTGTAACCCAAAAGTTCAGATCATGAGCAATGTTATCTATGGCCCATTCTGTAGCATCACTTCCCGTTGTAAACGGTCCATATACTGCAAGTCCAGATATGGGATCACCAGCAATCACACAAAATAGATCATTCATTTTAGCACCTTATTATCGGGGGAACATATACTATCTGTATATAAGTATCCTATTTATTTAGTCGTGCTGAACAAACATACTAGCAATTATAATCATAATGATTAGTTGTATCAATAACCCTCCGTATGACACTATGATAACATATCACAGTAGGGCGTGTACGAGTCGAACGTACCTATGAACACCTTATAAGAGTGTCGGATGCTACCGGCTTACCTTACGCCCCGTGAACGAGTGACCCGCACCATCATAGCACGGGCCACTCGCCCCGTCAAGGGATCACGACACCGATGCGTCAAGCATCTTATCGCAACGCAGGGTACGGTACTGGCCGTTGGTGGAGCGAACGAGAGCGTAGGCACCATGCGGCCCGAAACTCGCCTTCTCGATCACACCCTCATGCCACTTCAACACATTCATGCTACCATGCTTCGGATACTTGCAACGAAGAACCTTACCGACAGCGATAGCATTGCTCAACGTAATGTAACCCATAATAATCAACCTCCAAAAACTTCAGTTTCAACTTGCGAGAAAGTCACAGTGACCTTCTTTCCTTGACGATCAACCACCACGCCTTCGCGTGTAATACTAACCACAGTACCCAACTGCAACTTAGTACCAATTCCAACAATCTTCATATCTAACTCCTAGACTTGCTAGTGCCGATACTGACTACTACTACTTCATCAGTATCGACATTCTAGCAGACAAACTTTAGACTGTCAAGCCTCGACAGTCTCAGAAGCCTCAACCTTGGCCTTTGGAGCCTTCGTCTTAGGGGCAGCAAGGCTGATCCCAAGAACACGCTTGGCGAACACCTTCAGACCCTGATCCGTCAGCGACTCACTACCAGTGGCAGTAACGGCAGAATACTGACCAACCCCATGAACACTCTCAATAAGAGTGCGACGAACGGACTCGACATCAACATCAGAACCACTAAGAACATCAACGCGAAACGTAAACTTCTGCATAATCATCTCCTTTTTCAACTGTGAGTTATCAACCATTATGCCCTAAGTATATCAGTATTATCGGTCTTGTCAACTAGAATCTTGAAAAAAAATTTCTTTGACGTAAGTCGTTGTGGCGTAAGGACTTACGGCGAGGACGGCCCGCCGCCCCGGTCCTAAACCCTTATGGGGCAAGGACTTGCGACTCGTTTGAATCTGCGGCTCTTATTTCTAAAATCTCCCAAGATTCCATGTATTTAGTAGTTTCGTCGGGATGGCATGGTAATAGTTTCACACACTTTCTTCGTGCGTCCGTTTCGGATTCACAATCACGCATTACAATACTTACAGTGATGTAGTGGTACATATTATTCGTCAAACCTCTTGAGTAATTGTGCAATATCCTGCTCTATCTTTCTAAAATTATGTTCTATCTTGCCAGATTTTTCTCTGGTTACTATTTGTGATATAATAAACGTATGATATGAACTCAAGGCCCACAACATTATTTCTTTTTCGCGGTCAGTCATTTCCATTTAGTTCCCACCCTTCTTCTTGCATGATCTCATCCGTAGGTATAACAGTTGTAAACTTGTCTGCTGTAGTATAGCCCCTGTAACCCCGTTCGTCAACATAAAAATATTCATCTAGTACGTCATTCTCATTACATTCCCATATAACGGTCTTACAAGCATCTCTAGAATTTTTGCTAGTACTATAGATAATGTTTAGACTTCCGCAAGATATATAATATTTCATGACTGTCTCCTACATGCGATACATGAACATTCTTCATCTTCATACGGGTCGTATTCAGCACTAATACTTTCAGCACCAGTATCAATACAAACTAACTTGCGGCGACCCTTGCGTTTTACATATCCAAGGTTACCAATATGATTATCCGCGAAGTGGAAACCTAATTCTTCTATCTTTTTACAAAGGTTATTTATATACCTAAGTTTAGATTCCCATATATCTTCACACTCACCACATTCACACTCATTACCGCCACACCCCATGACTTCTGCTTTTTCTGTTACAAACCCCCACTCTTTACATCCGCCCGCAATCATTCTCTTTACTTCGCTCAATACTTTAGGGGCTAGATTATGCTCTGCAAGTTTAGACTGTGCATAGTGTGCATACTCTGCGTCATCATAGGAACCAAAAGTCTTGAAGCCACTCTTTTCATCAATAATATAAAACGACGAGCGACTACCAGCATCGGCAAATAAAAGTTTGGGCATAGTATATAATCTCAATGGGAGGGAAAGAGAACATTTGCGAGGCCACGAACGCACAAGTCACATGATACACTACCATTCGTAGGAGTGCAAGTGACAACTCCGCGACCACGACGAATCTCGGGACAAGTAATATACTTCGTATCATCAATAATAACTAACTTAGGAAGTGAAGCCCGCCAAGCATCCGCGAGATTCTTACGCTTGGGGCGTTTCTTAGCAATCTTCTGGTCGCTGTCGCACCATGCGAACAGTTTGAAACCGGCGGCTTCGGCTTGTTTCTTATCTTCGGCATTGTGGATACTGGCATATACCGCCATATACTTACTGAAAGCCACAAGGCGACTATCGTAGATATGAGTATAAAACCACATATCGGGGAGAGTCTTTCCTTCCGCAAGAATACTCTCACAAGCCCACGTTACATTCTCAACATAGTTCGTGTCGAGTTCACCATTGAGAAACCAATCTCCACGCTCATGCCAACGAATAGACTTATTTTTAGAAACGGCGTCGAGGATCATCGACCTAATGCGATTCTTTTCCGTGATAAGATTTTGCATACCAGCAGGACGAACACCGGGATACATCTTCTCGGTTTGCTCTGCATAACATCCATTGTCGAGAAACTCACAATCAGACGGACAAGTATCTCCAACTGGACGAGAAACAACAATACAACCCTTACCCAACTTATCATTACCGTTAGCGACTTTCATGATTTTCTCCTGTGTCCTGCTATCTTAGCATATATATCGGCACAGTCAAGGGGAAAACTTTAGATAGCAAAGCGTATGCCAACCACCGCAAAATCCTCGGTTGTTCATAAAGTGTTGGCAGATAAGGACTTACGGCGAACGCGGCCCGCCCGCCGCGTCCTAAGTCCTTGCTGCGTCAGGAGTTAGAGATCACCAACTCTATATACTTATCTACCAGCTCAGATACCGATATCTCATGAGTAGAGATTAGTTCTTTTACTTGGCTTACATTATGCTTGTTAACCGCAGCCATCTTACTTCTGAAAAAGTTTAGAATATGAATCATCGCTTTATTACGATCTCCATTCATGATGGATAATCCTTTGGATATGGTTGGTCTGGCTTATTTGGTCTACTCATTACGCCATCATCTGGCATCCACCACGGAGCATCCATGCGGTCAACTAGACCGGGAGATTCATGACAAACCATAATATGTGGAGATATAACATCATCTGGAGAATAGCGATACTCTCCACGCCACACTCCAATATGTTCGCCATAGTACCAGATATGTTGCTCATCTTCTGGTTGACGATCAAAAAAACTAATCCATTCCATTACCAACCCTCCGGCATAGGAATATCACCAAGATACATATAATATGCAACCTCATTACTATCAAGAGTTTCCCAATCGTTATTTTGATAACTCCAAGAAGCACCATCCCAATATAATTCACTAGGCTTATTGCTACCAACAATAGCACAAAGATAGTAGCCCATATCAATAGGTTGTCCACTTCTCCAGTTCATTTTATCCCACCCTACCCCTTCCAACAATAAC
>Ga0214923_10003089_pt1 | contig 21266 bp, 19 predicted proteins | sample LL1510_MetaG_FD_177993 | JGI IMG/M metagenome (GOLD analysis project Ga0214923, IMG submission 177993) | Freshwater microbial communities from Lake Lanier, Atlanta, Georgia, United States - LL-1510 | ecosystem: Environmental > Aquatic > Freshwater > Lake | place: USA: Georgia | collected...
CACCGTCACGGTGTCGTGCCCAACTTCGACGAACCCACGATCTACGAACACCCGCTGCCCCGCCTCACGACCGTCGCCGGTCGCGATCCGAACCTCACCGGCGCCGAGGCGGCCGATGAAGGGGGCATGGCCACGACCGATGCCCAGCCGCCCGTCCTCGAGCGGCAGGATCACGCCGCGGGCGGTGGTGTCCAGAATGGTCTTCTCGGGCGTGACGATCACGCACCGGATCCCGGCGAAGCGACTGGAGTCGGCCATGGTGTGCTTCCCTGGTGAACGGGTGGTCAGGACTTGGCGGCCATCTTCTTGGCCTGCTCCTCCGCCTGCTCGATCGGGCCCACGTACATGAAGGCCTGCTCGGGGAGATGGTCCCACTTGCCGTCGGCGAGTTCCTCGAACGAGCGGATCGTGTCGGCCAGGCTGGTGATCTCACCGGGCTTGCCGGTGAACACCTCGGCCACGAGGAACGGCTGCGACAGGAACCGCTCCATTCGCCGGGCCCGATGGACGACCAGCTTGTCCTCTTCCGAGAGTTCGTCGACGCCGAGGATGGCGATGATGTCCTGGAGTTCGCGATACCGCTGAAGCGTCCGCTGCACGCGGCGGGCGATCTTGTAGTGTCGCTCGCCGACGTACTGCGGGTCGAGAATCCGGCTCGAAGAGGCGAGCGGATCGACGGCCGGATAGATCCCCTTCTCGGAGATCGAACGCTCCAGGTACAGGAAGGCGTCGAGGTTGCCGAACGCCGTCGCCGGCGCCGGATCGGTCGGGTCGTCGGCGGGCACGTACACGGCCTGCACCGACGTGATCGCCCCCTTCGACGTCGACGTGATCCGCTCCTGGAGCGCGCCCATCTCCGTAGCCAACGTCGGCTGATAGCCCACGGCGCTCGGCATCCGGCCCAACAGGGCGCTCACCTCGCTGCCAGCCTGCGAGAAGCGGAAGATGTTGTCGACGAACAGGAGCGTGTCGGCACCGGTCGTGTCGCGGAAATACTCGGCCATCGTCAGGGCCGAGAGGGCCACCCGAAGCCGGGCCCCCGGCGGCTCGTTCATCTGGCCGAACACCATGCAGGTCTGCTCGATCACGCTCCGACCGGTGTCGCCGATCTTGGCCTCCTGCATCTCGAGCCACAGATCCGTCCCCTCGCGGGTCCGCTCGCCGACACCGGCGAACACCGAGTAACCGCCGTGGGCGCTGGCGATCCGGGCGATCAGTTCGGTCAGGATCACGGTCTTGCCCAGCCCGGCACCGCCGAACAGGCCGGCCTTGCCGCCGCGGACGAAGGGCGTGAGCAGATCGATCACCTTGATGCCCGTTTCGAACAGCTCCGTCTTCGTGGAGAGTTCCGACACCGGCGGCGGATCACGGTGAATCGGCCACCGCTCCTGCGTCTCGACCGGCCCCCGCCTGTCGATCGGCTCGCCGAGCAGGTTGAAGACCCGTCCCAGCGTCGCCTTGCCCACCGGCACCGACACCGGCGCGCCGGTGTCCACCACTTCCTCGCCCCGAATCAGGCCGTCGGTCGAGCCGAGCGCCACGCACCGCACCTTGCCGCCGCCAAGATGCTGTTGCACCTCGCCGACGAGATGCAACTCAACCCCCTTGCGATCGGCGTCGATGCGGACGGCGTTGTAGATCGCGGGAATCGAGTCCTCGGGAAACTCGACGTCGAACGTCGAGCCGATGACCTGGGTGATGCGGCCGGTGCTGGTTGCGGTTGCCATGGTGTCTCCGAATCTCCTGCCTGTGACTGACGGTTGGTTGAACGGGTGCGGGCGATCTGCGGCCGAAGGCCCGCAGGATCGACGGATCGGTGCGCTCCATCTCCTCGGATGGAGCCTCTACTGTTTGAGTGCCTCCACGCCCCCCAGGATCTCCATGATCTCGCCGGTGATCTGCGACTGCCGAGCCCGGTTGTATTGCCGCGAGAGGTTCTTGATCAGGCCGCCGGCGTTCTCCGTGGCCGCCTTCATGGCCACCATGCGGGCCACCTGCTCGCTCACGGCCGCGTCGAGGAAGCATTTGAAGAGCCGCGCCATGAAGCTCGCCGGCAACAACTCCTCGAGGATGCTCTCGGCCGAAGGCTCGAAGTCGTAGTCGTCGCTGGCGAGCTTGACCGTGGCGGCGGCCGCCTGGGGAGGGGCGAGCGGCAGCAGCATCTCGGTCACCGCCTCCTGCTTCGCGATCCCCTGAAACCGCGTGTAGGCCACGTCCAGCCGGTCGATCTCGCCGGCGGCGTAGGCGGCGAGGTAGGCCTGGCCGATCGGAGCCACCGCCGCGTACTCGGGCCTGTCCTCGAAGGTGGTGTGGGTGTCGGCCAGCTTCACACCGCGAAACTTGAGGGCCGAGATGCCGCGTTTGCCCGAGACCGTCACCCGCGTCTCGACCTGCTCGCTCTTCCACTGGCCGAGCAACGCCGCCGCCTGCCGCACCACGTTGCCGTTGTAGCCGCCGCACAGGCCGCGATTGCCGGTCAGCACGAGCACCGCCGTCCGCTTGGTGGGCCGGATCTCGAGCAGCGGGTGGGCCACGTCGGCGCCGACGGCCGCGATGTTCTCCAGGATCTTGGCGAGGTGCTTCGTGTAGTCGCGGGCCGCCAGCGACCGGTCCATCGCTTTCTTGAACCGCGCCGTCGCGATCAGCTCCATCGTGCGGGTGATCTTGCGGATATTCCGCACCGACTTCCGCCGTCGATCGAGTGCTCGGGCCTTTGCCATCGCCGCTACTTCCTTCTGTGCCTGTCAGCCTGTTCCTGTCCGCGTCATCGCCCGAGCCTAACGGCCCGCCGCCACCGGCTGTCGTCCCTCGGCCGCCCGTCCGGCCGCCCGCTGCCGCTTGAACTCCGCGATCGCCGCCTCGAGCTGCCGCTCTCCCTCGCCGTCGAGTTCCTTCGTGTCGACGATCCGCCTGCGGAGCTCCGGCACCTGGTCGCGGACGAACGTCAGAAAGCCCTTTTCCCAGTCGGCCACCTGGTCACGGGGCACCTCGTCGAGATGGCCACGGGTGCCGGCGTAGATGCTCAGCACCTGGTCGACGACGTCCATCGGGGCGTACTGACCCTGCTTGAGCAACTCGACCATCCGGTAGCCACGATCGAGCCGCTGCTGGGTGGCGGCATCGAGATCGGTGCCCAGCTGGGCGAAGGCCTCGAGCTCGCGGAAGCTCGCGAGATCCAGCCGCAGACCGCCGGCCACCTTCTTCATCGCCTTCGTCTGGGCGGCACCGCCCACGCGGGAGACGGAGATGCCGACGTTCATGGCGGGCCGCTGGCCCGCGAAGAAGAGGTCCGGCTGCAGGTAGATCTGGCCATCGGTGATCGAGATCACGTTGGTGGGAATGTAGGCCGAGACCTCGCCTTCGAGCGTCTCGATGATCGGCAGGCTCGTGAGCGAACCGCCCCCCTTCTCCGCCGAGAGCTTGGCCGACCGCTCGAGCAGGCGGCTGCGGGCGTAGAACACGTCGCCCGGAAACGCCTCGCGGCCCGGCGGCCGCCGCATCAAGAGCGACAGCTGGCGGTACGCCGTCGCCTGCTTGGAGAGATCGTCGTACACGATCAGGGCGTGCTGCCCGTTGTACATGAAGTGCTCGGCCATCGCGGTGCCCGAGTAGGGGGCGATGTATTGCAGCGGAGCCGCGGTCGAGGCGCCCGAGACGATCACCGTCGTGTAATCCATGGCGCCATACTTGCGAAGCACGTCGATCGCCACGGCCACCGACGAGTCCTTCTGGCCCACGGCCACGTAGAAGCACTTCACGCCGCTGTTTTTCTGATTGATGATCGCGTCGATACCGATCGCCGTCTTGCCGGTCTTGCGGTCGCCGATGATCAGCTCCCGCTGGCCGCGGCCGATCGGCGTCATCGCATCCACCGCCTTGATGCCGGTCTGGAGGGGCTCGCGAACCGGCTGCCGGTCGGCCACGCCCGGCGCCAGCGTTTCCACCGGCCGGCGGAGTGAGGTCACCACCGGCCCCTTGCCGTCGAGCGGGTTGCCCAACGGATCGAGCACGCGGCCGATCACGGCGTCGCCGACGGGCACGGAGAGCAACCGGCCGGTGCTCTTGACCTCGTCGCCTTCGGTGACCTTGAGGTAGTCGCCGAGGATGATCACACCGACGGAGTTCTCCTCGAGATTGAAGGCGAGGCCGGTGACCCCACTGGGAAACTCGACCATCTCGCCGGCCATCACGCCGGAGAGCCCCCAGACCCGGGCGATGCCGTCGCCCACCTCGAGCACCCGTCCGACCTCGCGGACATCGATGCCCGACTCGTAGCGGTCGATCTCCTCACGCAGAAGCGAGGCGATCTCGTCCGTGTTGAATTTCATGGATGGTCCTCCTGTGCAGGTTGCCGCCGAGCCGGGCGAGGCCGGTGGCGATGGATTGGTCGTAGACGGTGTCGCCGATCCGGACGACGAGGCCGCCGATCAGGTCGGGGTCGATGGCGAACGACGCGGCGAGCGAGCCGCCGACGGCCTGTTCGACCTCGCCGACGAGCCGACGCTGGTCGTCGGGAGACAGGGCCGTGGCGGTGGTGAACGTCGCATGGAGCTGGCCGGCCAGTTCCTCGGCCACCCGCCGCGCGGCGGCCGCCACCTCGGCGACGATCCCGAGCCGGCCGTGACGGGCGAGCACATGCAGCGCGTGCACCGTGGTGGGCCGCAGCCGGCCGGCGGCGACCCGGTCGATCAGGGCGTCTTTCTGCGCCACGCTCACCCGCGGCGACTCGAACACCTCCCGCGCCCGCGGCACCCTCGGAAGCACTTCACGCACGAACTGCTCGAACTCCGCGAGCACCTCGGCACGGCAGCCGTTCGCGTCGGCAGCCTCGATGATCGCCTTGGCGTAGACCCTCGCGATCCGCTCGGCACCGATGTCGAGGTGGGGAGACTCTGTGGATGAGGCGGTGGCGGCCATGGACGCTCGAGCGGGCTTCAGTTGGCGCTGGGGGAGGAACGGATGGCGGCGACGGTATCGCGAATCATCTGCTGGTGGTCGTCGGCCGTGAGCTTCTGCCGGATGAACTTGCCCGCCACGTCGACGGCGAGCTCACCGGCACGCTCCGCGATCCGGGCCAGCGCGTCGTCAGTGGCCAGGCCGATCTCACGCTTGGCCCGGGCCTGCTCGTCGTCGGCCGCCTTGCGGGCCTCCGCCACGATCGACTGCCTGGTGGCCTCGGCGTCGCGTCGGGCCTCTTCCAGCATGCCCCGCACCTCGTCGGACGCTTCGGCCAGCCGGCGTTCGTAGGAGGCGAGCATGCTCTTCGCCTCTTCATTGGCACGCTGGGTGGCGGCGATCGACTCGGCGATGCCCCGCTCCCGCCTGTCCAGCCCCTCCATGATCGGCTTCCAGGCGAACTTCGTCAGGATCAGCATCAGGATCAGGAACACCGCGAACGACCAGATCGCCAGGTCGCCCTTCAACTCGGCGGGGTCGGTGCTCGGCGTGGGCACATAGCCGATGTCCTCGTGGGCTGCGTGCGAATCACCGGCGGCCGACGCGACCGGGGCCAGGCACCCGCCAACGAGACAAACGACGGCCAAGACGAGCAGCGGGGGTCGGAGCCACCCTGCGGCACAGACGACGGCGGTCACGAAAAACGTCTTCACGTTCTGATCCTCGACAAGGCTTGGAAGGGGACCGCCGCGCCGGGGGAGGAGGGCGCCGCGACGACGCTCGCGGCTGCCCGCCCTCCCTGGACCGGCTGGGGTCGGATGCAAAACCGACGACGTTCTCAGGTGGCGAAGCAGATGTAGAGGGCGAAAAACGTGAAGCCCTCGATCAGCGCGGCCGCGATGATCATGGCCGTGTTGATCGTAGGGGCCACCTCGGGCTGGCGGGCCATGCTCTCGTAGGCGCTGGCGGCGAGCCGGCTGATGCCGAAGGCCGCACCGATCACGGTCAGGCCGACGCCGAAGTACTTGGTGAGGTCGATCAGCGACGTGCCGGCGGCCCCTGCCTCGGCGGCCTGAGCTGCGTCGGCCGAGAAGAGCACGACCACGGCGGCGAGGACGGTGGCGACGGTCCGGACGGAAAAGAAGGATCGCATCATGAGAGAGTCAAACTCCTTAGCGGGACGGGGAAAAAGACGGGGACCAAGAGACTAATGCTGATGCACGGCCGCGCCAATGAAGAGGGCCGATAGAAACGTGAAAATATAGGCCTGCAGGAAGGCCACGAACAGTTCGAGCAGGCTGAACAGAGCGCTGCCCACGACGCTGATCGCCGTCACGGTGGCCCAGGTTCCGGTCGAGGACGCGGCTGCCGCGGTGATCAGCCCCATGATCCCGAGCAGCACGAGGTGGCCGGCCACCATGTTGGCCAGAAGCCGGACGGCCAGGATGCCGTGCTTGATCAGCAGCCCGAGCATCTCGATCGCGAAGATCATCGGCTTGAGCACGATCGCCAACGGCAGTGGCAGATCCATGCTCGGCACCTGATTCGCGAAGAAGCCGAGCGGCCCGAACTTCATCATGCCGGCGATCACCACGGTGGCGAGCGTGACGCCCGCCAGGGCGAGGGTCACCGAGAACGACGCCGTCGGCGAGCCCGCCCAGGGCAGCATTCCGAGGAGGTTGCAGCCCAGCACGAAGAAGAAGATCGTGAGCAGGAGCGGCACGAACCGGTCGCCGTCGTGGGCCTCGGCCACGGCGAGCGCCGCGGCATGGCCGCCTTGCACGTGCGCTCCGTGGCCGTGATCACCGTCGCCACCGTGGTCCCCGTGCGCACCATGGTCGTCGTGGCCGTGCTCGTCGTGGCTGTCGATCGCCGGCCGTGCCACCTGGTCGCGAATGAAGAGGATGAACGTCTCGAACAGGTTGGCGAACCGGCCCTTGGGAGGCGCCCCGGAAGCGAGTTGCCTGGCCAGCCGCGTGAACAGGAACACCAGGATGGCTGAGAGCGCCACCTCCAGGATCATGAACTTGGAGATCCCGAATCCCGACTTGACCGAGAACAGGTTCTCGAGCGTGGCGAACGGTTGCGGGATCAGGATCTTCCCGTCCATCGCCCGGTTGAACTCGGCCAGCGAGGCCTGCGGGTGGGCGTCCCGCAGCCACTGCGGCACCTGATCCATCTCCGTCCAGCCCTGCCGCCACAGCGCCTTGGGGACCTCGAAGAAGTAGCAGTCTTTGAGGTGGTAGATCGGGTCGTGGCCGGCCATCGGGACCTGGGATTTTCGGAAAGGAGGGAGCGGCGGACTGGGGGTCGGGTTTGGAAGGATGGAGAGTGTGGGGCAACCTACCCGTCTTCGTCAATTCGCGGCGTCGGCGCCCGCTGATCGGCGATTTTCGGCGACATGAGGGGCTTCAGGGGCCGGGGCCGCCCACCGATCCGCCAGCGAATTGAGCCCGATGTCGGTCACGAGCAGCGCCAGGTGAAAGGCCACCAACAGACCGCCGGCAATCCCCTCCCATGACGACTGGTCGCGGCCGACCAGCCACGCCAGGGCGACGAGCAGCGGGAACATGCGAACGAGCGTCGCGGCCAACCCCCCCGCCACGGCGACGGCCGCCGGCCCCCGCCGGCCCTGGCGGGCCACGATCCAGCCCACCACGGCCCCGCCGCCCGTCACGGCCGCGGCGAATGCGACCGCCCGGAGGTGCGTCGCATCCACGCCCAGGAGCAGGAGCGCGAGCGCGGCCGCCACCGCCAGCGCTGCGAGCAGCACCGCCACCCCGACCGGGACGATGCGGGGGGACGCGTTCATGGGCGGCCCCGCCCCGCAGCCAGCCGCACGAGCCAGGCCAGGCCGGCCACGAATCCGCCCGCCAGTCCGACGGGCCCGAGCCACGCGGTGCCGAGCCGGGCATCCAGCCAGCCGCCCACGACCGCCGGCAGGAACATCGCCAGGCCGACGGCGATGATTCGCGACGCCCAGCCGATGGCCTCGCCCAGCGCGGGAGCCTGTTTTCCTCTCGCCATCCTCCGACTATACACTCGCGCCGCCGTCCCCGATCGCCCCCACTCCGCCGCCGTGCCGCCCCATGTCTCGCCGTAAGCGCCGCCGCCGGCACCGCCACCGCGACCTCGCCACATCGATCGCCACGGCCGTGCGACACGTTGGTCGCCCCACGAACCTGCGGCTGATCGCGTGCGACGGCCAGACGACCCAGGAGGCCTCGGTCGTGCGGCCGGCGGAGCTGGCGGAAGCCCGGCAGCGGTGGCCCGTCATCTGGGTCGACGTCGAGGGGCTGGAGGATCTGACGACGATCCGCGAGATCGGCGAGGTGTTCGAGATCGGCGAACTCGCCCTCGAAGACGCCGTGACCCCCGACGAGCGGCCCAAGGTGGAGGTGTTCGGCCACCAGGTGCTGATCGCCGTCCGGACGGCACGGTACGAGGGCGAGGCCATCGTCACCGACCCGCTGGTCATCTTCCTCGGTGACCGCTACGTGCTGACGTTTCGCGAGCACGGCGTCGGCGATGCGTTCGAGGGCGTCCGGCACCGGATCCGCAACGGCCGCACGCGGCTCGGCGATCTCGGCGCCGACCACCTCTGCGCCTTGCTGCTCGACGCCGTCGTCGACGGCTATTTCCCCGTGCTGGAGCAGTTCGGCGACCGGCTGGAGACCCTCGAGGAAGAGGCGATCGAACGTCCGACTCGCGACGCCCTGGGGCGGATCCACGACGTGCGGACCGATCTCATGGTGCTCCGGCGGGCCCTGTGGCCCACCCGGGATGTGCTGCACGCGCTCGGCCGGGAGCCGACGCCGTTCGTGGGCGATCACGCGCGGCAGCACTTCCGCGACTCCTACGACCACACGATGGAACTCCTCGACCTGCTGGAGAGTTTCCGCGAGATCGGCAGCGACCTTCGCGACATCTACCTCGCGAGCCTCAACAACCGCATGAACGACGTGATGAAGGTGCTCACGGTGATCGCCACCGTCTTCATGCCCCTGACCTTCATCACCGGCTACTACGGCATGAACTTCGACACCGACTCGCCGTGGAACATGCCGCTGCTCAACTTCCGCTACGGCAATCTCGTGGCGGCGGGGATGATGGTGGCCACGACGCTGGGCATGGTGGTGTTTTTCTGGCGGCGCGGCTGGCTCAAGCGCTGGCACTGACTTCACGGCGGGCTCGGGCATCCTGCCCTTCCCGCCTGCGGTTCAGTTGTGGCCGGGATCCTGCCGGCCCTGCCCCGCCGGCCGCACCTCCGGGCGGCCGTGTTCGTGCGCGTTGCGGCGCGCGAGGTTCGCACAGACGAATCGCTCGCCGACTGTCTCTTCTCACCTCGACAGTGGACTGCGAGGGGTTGCCTGTGCCCCGGAGCCGGCGTTGATGGCCGAGCGCAGGCAGGATGCCGAAGCGCGGCCAGCATCGAGCGAGCGAAGGGCAGGATGCCCGCAGGGAGCGTCCGGGCGATGGGGTCAGGCAATCCCGAGCCCACACCCAAGAGGCTCCGTGAGCGTCCGGCGAGATGGCACGGGCAAGCCCGAGCCGGCGGCACCCGCGACCGTCCGGGCACCGGGCGTTCCGGTCAGGCGGGGCCGTGGAGGAAGAACGTCTCCATCAGGCCCGAGCCCTTGACCGTCACGCCGCCCCGCGGCTCGAACCGGAACCGTTCGCCCAGGATCGCCCGCGTCGCGGCCGAGATGTGGATCATGCCCGCGGCCCCGTGCGACTCCATCCGGCTGGCGAGGTTCACCGTGTCGCCCCACAGGTCATAGCTGAACTTGTGCCGGCCGATCACGCCAGCCACCACCGGTCCGGAGTGGATCCCGATCCGCAGGCCGAGCGGCAGGTTGCGGTCCCTGGCGATCACCGCGAACGCGTCCCGCATGCCGAGGGCCATCTCGGCCGCGGCGACGGCATGATCGGGTCGCGGCTCCGGCAGCCCGGCCACGGCCATGTAGGCGTCGCCGATGGTCTTGATCTTCTCGATGCCGGCCGCGGCAGCCAGCCGGTCGAACTCGGAGAAGATCGCGTCGAGCATCTCGACCAGCCCCCGCGGATCGGCCGACCGGGAGAACGTCGTGAAACCGACGAGGTCCGCGAACAGCACGGTCGCTTCCGGAAACCCCTCGGCGATCGTGCCGGGGGAATCCTTGAGCCGCTCGGCGATGGCCTGCGGAAGGATGCTCCGGAGCAGCCGCTCCGACCGCTCCCTTTCCCAAGCCAGGTCGGCGTGCGACTTCTCGAGCGCGGCGAACGCGGCATTCCGCTCCACGAGCCGGTGGTACGCCTCGGAGTGGATTCGGATCCTGGCCACCAGTTCGACGGCGTCGGGCAGTTTCACCAGGTAGTCGGCCGCCCCGCCCGCCAGCAGTTCGGCCTTCTTTTCCGCTTCCGCCAGCGCCGAGAGCACGATCACCGGCACCTCGGCCGTGACGGACAGCTCGCGAAACCGCCTCACCATCTCCAGCCCTTCGATGTCGGGCATGACGAGATCCTGCAGGATCACGGTCGGGCGAAACGCCTCGGCGGCGGCGAGGGCCGTCGCCGCGTCCTGCTGGAACTCGAGGACGATGTCATCGGCCCCTGCCAGCAGTCGGGCGACCGCCTTGCCGATCAGGGCTTGGTCGTCGACGAGCAGGGCGCGATGCCGTGGGGGGGACATGACCGGGCCTTGAACCGCGCCCACCGGCGGAGGAGAACCGAAACGTACTGGGGAACTAGGATTCGAACCTAGACTAACTGGTTCAGAGCCAGTCGTGCTACCGTTACACCATTCCCCAATGGTGACGAAGACCCGTTCGAGCGTACCCGACCTGCCTGCCGCGGGCAATCGTGACCCGCACGCGGCCCCCGCTTCCCAGTTTTCACCGCGGCCGCGTTGCCGCAACCGACCAATCCCGTGCCAGTCCTCGAGTACCAAACCGGCCCCCGCAGCGGCGAGCGGCTCGTGCTCGATGCCGGGCGGATCGTGGTCGGCCGTCACCCCGACTGCGACGTCGTCCTCGACGCCGCGGCCGTCAGCCGCCAGCACTGCGCCGTGACGGTCACGGCCGACGGCGTCGTCGCCGAGGATCTCCGCAGCCGCAACGGCACGCTGCTCAACGGCGTTCCCCTCGCGTGCCCCCGCCGGCTGGAGAACGGCGACGAGCTCTCGATCTGCGGCCACCGGCTCGCCTTCCTCGACGACTCGGCCGACGACCTGTCGGACGCGATCGTGATCGACGACGAACTCGAGCTGGAGGGCGCACTGGCGTCGCAATCCGATGCCCTGATCGTCTCGCAACTCGACGTCCCGCGGCCGTCGCTCGACGAGGGGCTCGACAAGCACACCGAAGCCAAGCTCCGGGCCGTGCTGGGCATCAACCGGGCGATCGGCGCGTCGCTCTCGCTGGACGACGTCCTGCCACGACTGCTCGACGGGCTGCTCGAGGCCTTCCCGCAGGCCGATCGCGGCTTCGTGCTGCTCTCCCAGCAGCCGGCGGGCAAGCTGCGGCTGCGGGCCCGGAAGATCAAGCGGCCGGAAGCCGGCCCGCCGCGGCTGAGCCGCACGCTGATCGACCGCGTGGCCTCGTCCCGCCAGGCCATCCTCTCGGCCGACGCGATCAGCGACACCCGGTTCCGGGCCAACGAGAGCGTGATGGTGGGCTGCATCCGCTCGGTGATGTGCGTGCCCGTGACCAGTGGCGACGGGCGGCTGCTGGGGGTGATCCAGGTCGACTCGCGCGACATTCGCGACGGATTCGACGCCGCCGACCTCGACGTTCTCGCCGGGATCGCAGGGCTGGCGGCCCAGGCGATCGAACAGGCGCTGGCACACGACGAGCGGGTCGAGCGGGAGCAGCTCGACCGCGACCTCGCACTGGCGCATCGCGTGCAGCAGGGCCTGCTGCCCAACGAGCCCCCCGTCCTCCCCGGCTACGAAATCTTCGATTTCTACGAGGCTGCCCGCCTGGTGGGGGGCGACTTCTTCGGCTACGTGCCGCTCTCGGGTGGTCGCCTCGCCGTGGTGCTGGCCGACGTCTCGGGCAAGGGCGTCGCCGCGGCGCTCCTGATGGCCGCCCTGTCCTCCGACATCCGCTACTGCCTGGCCAGTGAACCCGACCTGGGGCAGGCCGTCTCCCGGATCAACGAGGGGTTTCTGCGCGGGGGCTGGGAGGACCGGTTCGCGACGCTCGTCGTCGCCGTGCTGGCCCCGGACTCGACGGCGGTGACGGTCTGCAACGCAGGCCACCTGCCGGTGTTCCTCCGCGAGCCCGACGGGACGGTGCGGCAGGCGGCGACCGACCTCGGCGGCCTGCCGCTGGGCATGGCCACCGGCCACGAGTTCCGCTCCTGCACCATCGAACTCGCTCCCGGTGCGGCCTTCGTGCTCTGCACCGACGGCGTCACCGAGGCGATGGACCACGAGGGGCGGTGCTACGGCCTCGAGCGGCTCGAGGCGACCCTGGCGGGCCCGGTGACGAAGGCCGCCGACCTGGGCCAGCGGATTCTCACCGACATCGACCGGCACACGGCCGGCGCGCCGGCGGGCGACGACATTTGCCTGGTCTGCGTGCGTCGGCAGGCCTGACCGGGCGGCACAGTCTGCCCACCTTCCGGGGCCGGCATCCGGGGCCGTCCCCGTCGAGACGTCCCGGGCGGCGGTCGATACCAGAGCATGGGGCGGGCGCGATGTCCGACCGGGAGCGATGCCGGGGAGGATCGGGAATGAGCTTTTTTCAGTGGGTTCGCGACGGGGTTCGGCAGGCCGTGGTGCTCGGTTTCGCGGATGCGATCGAGGACGTGGGCAACCGCAGCCGCGATGAAGACTTCGGCGGCACGCTGGCCCAGTCGCTTCGTGATCGGCTCGCCGTGGCCGCCGAGCCGACGGTGATCGAGTCGGCTGCCGAGGCCAAGGGCCGGCGTCGGCTCGGCCGCTCGCTCGACGCGATCCAGAAGGCCGCCTAGCCACCCGCCGCGAGGCTCTCGGTCAGGCCTGCTTCGGCCGGGGAATACGGCCGCCGGCCGAGCCGCCTCGTCCGCGCTTGCCGCGAACGCCGCCCGCCCGCCGCGGCCCGCCGGCCCGGAGGTCGGCGATCTCGTCGCGGATCCGCGCAGCCCGCTCGAAGTCGAGCTCGGCCGCGGCCTGCATCATGTCGGCCTCCAGCTGCTCGAGCAGTTCGCTCTGACGGCGGCGGTCGTCGTCGCCGCGGCCCACCGCCTCGAACGCCTTGGCCCGCGAGGCCGACTCCGCCTCGATGCCGGCCCTGAGTTCCTTGCGGATGGTCTCCGGGGTGATCCCGTGCTCACGGTTGTATTCCTCCTGAAGCGCCCGCCGGCGCCGGGTTTCGTCCACCGCCTGCCGCATCGACTCGGTCACCGTGTCGGCGTAGAGGATGACCCGGGCGTCCACGTTGCGGGCCGAGCGGCCGATCGTCTGCATCAGCGACGTCTCGCTCCGCAGGAAGCCCTCCTTGTCGGCGTCGAGAATCGCCACCAGCGAGACCTCGGGCAGGTCGAGCCCCTCGCGAAGCAGGTTCACGCCCACGAGCACGTCGAACTTCCCGGCCCGCAGGTCGTGGAGCAGCTCCACCCGTTCGAAGGCGTCGAGCTCGCTGTGCAGCCAGCGACAGCGGACCTGCCGCTCCTGGAAATAGGTCGAGAGATCCTCGGCGAGCTTCTTGGTGAGCGTGGTGACGAGCACCCGCTGGCCTGCCGCCACCACCCGGTCGATCTCACCCGAAAGGTGCACCACCTGCTGCTTGGCCGGCACGATTTCGATCACGGGGTCGAGCAGCCCCGTGGGCCGGATCACCTGCTCCACCACCTCGCCGCCGGTGCGGGCCAGTTCCCAGGGCCCGGGCGTGGCCGAGACGAACACCGTCTGATGCAGCCGCTTCTCCCACTCGTCGAACATCAGCGGCCGGTTGTCGAGGGCGCTGGGCAGCCGGAAGCCGTGATCCACGAGCGTGGTCTTGCGGGCCTTGTCGCCGGCGTACATCCCCCGCACCTGCGGCACGGTGACGTGCGACTCGTCGACGAAGAACAGGAAGTCGTCCGGAAAGTAGTCGAACAGCGTGGTCGGCGTGCTGCCCGCCGCGCGGCCCGAGAGCGGCCGCGAGTAGTTCTCGATCCCCGGGCAGAAGCCCGCTTCCAGGAGCATCTCGATGTCGAACCGCGTCCGGGCGTTGAGCCGCTGCGCCTCGAGCAGCTTGCCCTGCCCCTTGAGCTCCTCCAGCCGCCCCTCGAGCTCCGCCTTGATCGTGGACACGGCCGCCCTGACGCGGTCTTCCGGCATCACGAAGTGGCGGGCCGGATAGAGGTAGAGCTCGTCCTTGCGGGCCGCCACCTCGCCGCTGGTCGGATGGATGATGGCGATCGACTCGACGGCGTCGCCCCAGAACTCGACCCGGCAGGCGAGCTCGTCGTAGGGGGGCCAGATGTCGATCGAGTCGCCACGGACGCGAAACCGGCCCCGCTCGAGCGCCATGTCGCCCCGCTCGTAGTGCACCGCGACGAGCTTCGCGAGAAGTTCGTCGCGGGTGAGCCGCGCGCCGCTGGCGAGCCGCACGACCATCGCCCGGTAGTCGACGGGCGAGCCGAGGCCGTAGATGCAGGAGACGCTCGCCACCACCACCACGTCGCGGCGGCTCACGAGCGCGCTGGTGGCCGCCAGCCGGAGCCGGTCGATCTCCTTGTTGATCGCGGCGTCCTTCTCGATGTAGATGTCCCGCTGGGGGATGTAGGCCTCGGGCTGGTAGTAGTCGTAGTAGCTGACGAAGTAGTGGACGGCGTTGTGCGGGAAGAAGTCGCGAAACTCGGCGTACAGCTGGGCCGCGAGCGTCTTGTTGTGGGAGAGCACGAGCGTGGGCCGGCCCACGCGGGCGATCACATTGGCCATCGTGAAGGTCTTGCCCGACCCGGTCACCCCCATCAGCACCTGCGAACCGCGGCCTTCCTGCGCCCCGCGCACGAGCGCGTCGATCGCGGCCGGCTGGTCGCCCGCCGGCTGGTAGGGGGCCACGAGTTCGAACACGCCGGGCTGGAGGGCTGAGGCGGCCATCAGCGGCCCTCCGGGGCGGCGACGGGGCGGAGGTGGGCCCGCAGGCCGTCGAGCGTGACCGCGCCGATGCCGGGCACGTCGAGCAGGCTGTCGATGCTCGTGAAGGGGCCGTGGGTGCGGCGATGCTCGACGATCCGGGCGGCGGTCGCGGGCCCGAGGCCGGGAAGCTGCGCGAGCTCGGTCGCGTCGGCCGCGTTGAGATCGACCGTGAAGACGGCCGTCGGGGCCGGTGGCGCGTCATGGTGCACGAGCCCCCCGGTGAGGCCGCCGGCGGCGACGTACCACGCGGCCATGGCCGCGAGGCCCAGCGCGAGCAGCCCGGCGACGAGGGACTGCCCACGGGCGAGCGCCGGGCCGGGGGCGGGATCGGTCGGGGGCATGGTGGTGGCCGGAGGCGACGGGACCGTCATAGGATACGCCGGTTTCACGATCCAGGCAGATCGCGGCCCGGCGGCGGCCGCAAGGCCGCCGACCTCATGCCGTTCCCCGAGGAACTTCCGCCCGATGCCCGATTCCACGCCGATCGACCGCGACACCAGCGTGGGGCCAGGCTACCGGCAGGTCTGCTGGGACGAGCATCTCGGCGGCCACGTGGCCCGGCTGGCGGTCGACTGGCTGGCCGAAGACCTCGGGCACGAGTGTGACTGGACGAGCGTGAGCCTGATCGCCGCCGCCGCGCGGAGCGAGCTGGCCGTCGTGAGCCGACGGGCGGGCGTGATCGCGGGGCTGCCGGCGGCCGCGATCGTGGCGGCGGCGACCGACCGCGGGCTCGTCTTCGAGCCGCGAGTGGCCGACGGTACGACCGTGGCCGCCGGCGACACGGTGGCCACGCTCGCGGGCCCGACCCGGAGCGTGCTCGCCGCCGAGCGCACGGTGCTCAACCTGCTGGGGCGGCTCTCGGGCATCGCCACGGCCACGCGTCGGCTGGTCGATGCCGTGGCCGGCACGCCGTGCCGCGTCTACGACACCCGGAAGACCGTGCCCGGCTGGCGGCTGCTCGACAAGTATGCGACGCGGGCCGGGGGTGGCTGGAACCACCGCCTCGGCCTCTACGACGCGATCCTGATCAAAGACAACCATCTGGCGGCGCTCGCCGCGGCGGGCCTCGAGCCCGCGGCGGCCGTGCGGCAGGCCCGGGCGTTTCTCGGGCAGACGTTCCCGCCGTCACGCGCCGAGGTGATGGTGGTGGAGATCGAGATCGACTCGCCGGCCCAGCTCGAACCGGTGCTGGCCGCCGGCCCCGACATCGTGCTCCTCGACAACATGCCGCCCGCCGAGCTGGCCGGCTGCGTCGCGGTGCGTGACCGGGTCGCGCCGCGGGTGGTGCTCGAAGCCTCGGGGGGCATCCGACCGGAGACGGTCGCGGCGATCGCCCGCACGGGGGTCGACCGCGTCAGCACGGGCTGGCCGGCACACGATGCGCCGTGGCTCGACGTCGCCCTCGATTGGACCTGACGCCTCAGACGCCCAGGAGGCGGTTGCGCTTGGTGCGCCGCTCGGCCCGGAGGCGGGCTCGACGCTTGGTCTCGCTCGGCTTCTCGAAGAACTCCCGCTTCCGCATCTCTTTCTTGATGCCGCTGCGCTCGACGAGTTTGCGGAACCGGCGGACCGCCTCCTGGATGCTCTCGCGCTCCCGAACCGTCAGCTTGACCATGCGTGCTCCGAACCTGCTTGCAATGAGACCGGTGAGACCGGTGCGTGAACCCATACCCGGGCGACGTCCCCCGATGCCGCTGCAGACGGTGACTCGCCGCAGCCGAGGGAGCCCCTGAGAATATCGGCCGAGTCACCCCACGTCCACCGGCATCCGGAGTCGGCCCGGGCGGACTCCAGCGGCGAGGATTGCCGACCCGGCCGGCGGATGCCCACAATGCCCTTGCCGGCGGGGCTTCGTCCTGCCCCGCCCCTTCGCCCGCCACCCCAGCAACGTCCGGTATCCATGATGATTTCCGCCTGGCGGGCTCTCTGGCCCCTGCTCGCGGCGGCCGATCCTCCCGCCGCGGCCGATCCGGCCTGCGCGCCCGGATCGCTCGAGTCGCTGGAAAACGTCCTCCGGCTGCCATCGAGCCTCGACCTGCGGCGTGAACTGCTCGCGGCGGTCGTCGCGCTCGTGGTGGTCGCGTTGATCCTGCCGCGGGGCCGGCGGCGACTGGCGGGTTGGCCCTTGGCGCTTCTGATCCTGTCCCCCGTGCCGTTCGCCGCGGCGTTCCTGTTCCCCGAATCCGGCGGTACGCCGGCGGCGGCGATCCTCGGCGAGCGGTTCTTCCTCCTGGCATCCCTGCTGCAGTCGGTCCTCCTGCTCGCGGCCGTGGCGATCTGGGAGCGGCTGCGACCGCCGCTGCCGAAAATCTTTCTCGACGTCCTGCGCTGGGTGATGCTCGCCACCGCGCTGGTCGCGATCCTCTACCAGGCGGGCGTCGCGCCGGGCAGCCTGTTCACCGGTTCGGCCGTCGTCACGGCCGTGCTCGGCTTCGCGCTCAAGGACACGCTCGGCAACGTCTTCGCGGGGCTGGCGATCCATGCCGAGCACCCGTTCGAACTCGGCGACTGGATCCAGTACGACGGCAACCCCGCCCACATCGGCCGGGTGGTCGAGGTCAACTGGCGGGCCACGAAAGTGATCACGCTGGACGAGGCCTACGTGATCATCCCCAACGGCCAGCTCGCCCAGGCCTCGATCCGCAACTTCACGAAACCCGACCGGTGGTCCCGCCGCAGCCTGTTCGTGGTCACGCCCTACGCCGTGCCCCCGCAGCGGGTGCAGGCGATCATCCTGGAGGCGATCCGCGGCAGCTTCGGCGTGCTGGAGCAGCCGCCGCCCTCGGTCGTCACCAACGCCTTCACCGAACGCGGCGTCGAGCACTGGATCCGGCTGTTCACCACCGAGTTCGACAAGCGCGACCGGGTCGATGGCATGGCCCGCGACCGGATCTGGTATGCCCTGGCTCGGCAGGGAATCGAGCTTCCCGTGGCCACGCACGCGGTTCGACTCACCCCCTTGCCACCCGTCGAGCCCGAGCCCGGCGAGGCGGCCGTCTCCCGCCGGGCCACGGCGCTCGCGAGTTCGCCGCTGTTCGGCCGCCTCGGCGACGCCCTCACCCGCCGACTCGCCGCCGAGTCGTTCGATCGCGTCTACGCGATCGGCGAAGCGGTGACCAGGCAGGGCGATCCGGGCGCGAGCATCTTCGTCATCATTTCCGGTCGCGTGGAAGTGACGGTCCGCGCGGCGGACGGGTCGGCGATCCGCCTTGCCGGCCTGGGGGTGGGCGACTCGTTCGGCGAGATGTCGTTGCTGACCAACGGTCCGCGCACGGCGACGGTGACCGCGTGCGAGGAGACCCGCGTGATCGAGCTGGAGAAGGAGCCGCTCCGGCACGCATTCGAGGCCCGACCGGATCTCGTCGACGCGCTCGGACGGCTGCTGCAGCAGCGGGCCGCCGAGCAGGCCCAGGCGGTGGCGGGAGCTCCGTCCCCCGCTCCGGTGGAGCAGGACATCTTCCGCACGATCCGTGACTTCTTCTCGCTCTAGGCCCGCCTCGGGCGAAAGGCCCCACCATGCGCGTCGAACTGCTCCCCTCCAGCCTGCCGCCCGGCGACCTGCAGTTCCTGGTCTCGTTTCTGGTCAATGACGCCGTGGCCATCGACGCCGGCCCGCTCGGCCTGATGGCCGATCTCGGCCGGCAGCGGCGGGTGCGGCACGTCTTCCTGACCCACGAACACATCGACCACATCGCCACCCTGCCGATCTTCCTCGAGAACGTCTACGAACAAGGGCCCGACTGCGTCGAGATCCTCGCCACGCCCGACGTGCTCGCCTTCATCCATCGCGACATCTTCAACGGCCGGGTCTGGCCCGATTTCTTCGAGCTCTCCACGGCCAGCGACGCCTTCGTGCAGGCCACACCACTCGAACCGGGGCGCCCGCTGGAGCGGGCGGGGCTCTCGATCACCCCCCTGCCCGTCTCGCACAGCGTGCCCACGCTCGGGCTGCTCGTCGACGACGGCACCTCGGCCGTGGCCTTTCCCTCCGACACCGGCCCGACCGACGCCTTCTGGCGGCACCTCGCCGCCGCGCCGCGACTCGACGCGGTGTTCCTCGAGGTGAGCTTTCCCAACGCCCTGGCCGAACTGGCGACGCTGACGGGTCATCACTGCCCCGCGACCTTCGCGGCCGAGATCAAGAAGCTCGACCGTCCCGCGCGCTGGATGGTCGTCCACCGCAAGCCCCGCTACGCCGCCGAGATCGCGGCCGAACTGGCGGCCCTCGACCTGCCGGGCGTGGAACTCTTGCGGCCGGGCGAGCCGGTCACCTTCTGAGCCGCCGAGGCGGTGCGGGCGATCGTGGCCCGACCGGCCCGATCCCGTCGCTGCATCCGGCCCAAGCCGCCCGCCAAACCGCCCTGGCACCGCCTCAGGCCCCGATCGCATCGCGGGTCCGCGGGCCTTTCTGACACGGCAGTTGCGGGACCGCCTCGAGAACGGTTTCCGGAGGCCGTGGTGTGACGGGCGGCCCGCGGCCGCCACTACCCCTTGGCGCGAGCCACCTTGCGCCGCTCGTGCTCGCTGAGCAGGATCTTCCGCAGCCGGATCACCGCCGGCGTCACCTCCACGAGTTCATCGTCCTCGATGTACTCGAGCGCCTCCTCGAGCGACATCCGCCGCGGGGGCTTCAGGAGAATATTGCGGTCGCTGCCGCTGGCCCGCATGTTCGTGAGCTTCTTCTCCTTCGTCGGGTTGACCGTCATGTCCTCGCTGCGGGCGTTCTCGCCGCAGATCATCCCCTCGTAGACCTCGTCGCCCGGCTCGATGAACAGGTCCGCCCGCTCCTGGAGGCCGTCGAGCCCGAAGGCGACGGCCTTGCCCGGCACCATCGAGACGAGCACGCCATTGGCGCGGCCGGACACCTCGCCCTCCATCGGGCCCCACTTCTCGAATCGGTGGTGCATGATCGCCGTGCCCTGCGTGGCGTTGAGCACGCGGGTCCGGAGGCCGATCAGCCCGCGGGCCGGGATCGAAAAGGTCGTGTGGGCGAACTCACCCCGGTTGCCCATGTGCTTCAGCTGCCCGCGGCGGGAGCCGGTCAGCTCCATCACCGGCCCGAGCTTGTCGTGCGGCACCTCGACCACGAGCGTCTCGAACGGCTCGTAGACCGTGTCGCCCTCCTTGCGCAGGATCACCTTCGGCTTGCCGACGGAGATCTCGAACCCCTCCCGCCGCATCGTCTCGATCAGCACGGAAAGGTGCAGCAGGCCGCGGCCCGCGACCGCGAACTGCTCGGTGCCGGCGATCGGCTCCACCCGCAGGGCGACGTTCTTCTCGAGTTCCTTGTCCAGCCGGTCGCGCAGGTGGCGGGTGGTGAGGAACTTGCCCGACTTGCCCACCAGCGGCGAGGTGTTGATGCCGAACACCATCGAGAGCGTCGGCTCGTCCACCGTCAGCCGCGGCAGCGGCCGGGGGTCGGCCGCGTCGCAGATCGTGTCGCCGATCTCGACGTCCTCGATTCCGCTCACCGCCGCGATGTCACCGGCCGTGGCCTCGTCGACGTCGATCCGGCCGAGCTTGTCGAACGACTGCACGCCCACCAGCTTCGCCGGCAGGAGCGTGCCCGCCGCGGTGGAGCGGACGACCGCCGCCCCCTTGGTGAGCGTGCCCGACTCCACGCGGCCGATCGCGATCCGGCCCACGTAGTCGGACCAGTCGAGCGTGGTCACGAGCATCCGCAGCGGCGCGGCAGGGTCGACCACCGGCCCCGGAATCTTCTCGAGCACCAGGTCGAGGAGCGGCTCCATCGTCCCCTCGCGCACCGCCGGGTCGTGCGACGCGTAGCCGCCGCGGGAGGAGGCGTAGACGAAGGGGAAGTCGGCGAGGTCGTCGTCGGCGCCGAGTTCGAGGAACAGGCCCAGGATCTCGTCGAGCACCTCCAGCGGCCGGGCATCGGGGCGGTCGATCTTGTTGACCACCACCACCGGCCGCAGCCGGCACTCGAGCGCCTTGGAAAGCACGAACCGTGTCTGGGGCATCGGTCCCTCGGCGGCGTCGACCAACACGAGCGCCCCGTCGGCCATCCGCAGGACCCGCTCCACCTCGCCGCCGAAGTCGGCGTGGCCGGGCGTGTCCATGATGTTGATCTTCTTGCCCTTCCACTCCACGGCGATGTTCTTGGCGAGGATCGTGATGCCCCGCTCCTTCTCGAGGTCGTTGGAGTCGAGGATTCGCTCGCCGGAGAGCTGGCTGGCCCGAAACTGACCGCTCTGTCGCAGCAGGCAGTCGACGAGCGTGGTCTTGCCGTGATCGACGTGGGCGATGATCGCGATGTTGC
>Ga0214923_10003090_pt1 | contig 21260 bp, 21 predicted proteins | sample LL1510_MetaG_FD_177993 | JGI IMG/M metagenome (GOLD analysis project Ga0214923, IMG submission 177993) | Freshwater microbial communities from Lake Lanier, Atlanta, Georgia, United States - LL-1510 | ecosystem: Environmental > Aquatic > Freshwater > Lake | place: USA: Georgia | collected...
AGCGCCATAGTGACAATAAATAAGATCCGCTATGCGATTACCTCATTTGATAAGAGGCTCGTCCTAGTAAAGATCTAAATTACTTCTTATTTCTACGCTGAATACGAGTCTTCTTTAGAAGCTTCTTGTGCTTCTTCTTAGCCATGCGCTTGCGGCGCTTTTTAACTACCGAACCCATGTTTTCATCTCCTAGTCACCTTGTCTTTCAAATTTGAATTTGATATTCGCCAAAAGTCTATATCAATGAACACAATTTTCTCACCGCCCGTACAACAAACTCGATTAATGAAATCCAAAATCCGTTCCAGCTGAAACCGAAATGAATTCTCAATTTAGCTTTGATCAATTGTCTTGATACGCTCCATTTCCATTCAACCCGGAAGATTGATATATCTTTCGAATGTATGTGGAGGCTCGCTATGGGATTACTGCCTTTCGCTGTTTGAAGCAATAGGAAATCAGATTCAATAACTATTTTCTGCCCACTTTCCAGACTCTTCATTGGTGAGTACGCGAATCGCTTAATAATCCCCTTACTGTTCCTAGGGTCTGATCCAAATAAATACATTCCAAGTTTTGCTCCATCAAACAACCATTCTCCAGGAGAGGCACTTTTCAAATTAGATGTGCTTCTTAGTTCTATTTCTTTAGGATTCGAATTTAAAATCTTCCCAAGAATTTGCATGTCAGTTAAAGTCGGCCAATCAATACATGCGCGTTCTAGAATCCTAATTCCTTCTTCGCGATTTATGAAAAGCGTACTTGCGATTCCTCTTTCAGAATCAACTCTTGGAAATGCAATAGGAGTCTGAGCCGCTTCGAAAAAAGTAAAAGGGAATTTTGAATGAATCCACACATCATTCTCCAAATGCAATAATTGTTCCAGCCCGTTTTTTCTCATCAATTTAGGCAATAAGAGTAACCGCGCTTTAGTTGTGAACCAGAAGTCATCTCTAAAGAACCTCTGACTACCTTTTGTAATGAATTGGGCTGGCCAATCAGTTATTAGAGAATTTGCCTCTACATACTCAAAATCCAATTCTGCAAGCCAACTAGGTTTATCAATATTGCCAATCAAGATTTTGCGCCTCTCGGGAAATGTCGCCCCGATATAATCGATGTTTGCTTTCAAATGCTTTGGAATAGGACCAAAATTAACAAAGACTAGGGGCAACGGATTCAATTTATTAAACAAAATTCTCAGCGTCCTCCAATCGTGATGCCAGTGTACGAAATTCTCTCCCTGACATTCTATGGTAGACAATCATTATCGATAGCTTCAAAGGTGAAAAAAGGTGTCTGTTTTTTATCTGAAAAACTTTCTTCTCTAGAAATGTATTTATTCTTCTAGAATCAGATTTAGCTTTTTCTATTGCTGCAAAAACAATTTGTTGTGGTTCTAGAATCGGGAAATTGAGAGGAAAGTTCCTATTCCGAGTATGCACAGCGAATCGATCTGAGCCAATATTACTGACAAGGTTTACGGGCGGAAGCAAACAGATCTTGTTGAGAATCAGCATCTCATAAGCAAGAGGAATGTCCCAAGTATCAATCATTCCCCGTCTCACCCGCATAGCGCCTGCGCAAAAAAACGCCTTTCTCGGTGACCATAGACATTCAATCCTGAAACTCTTGTGCTTTGTAATAAGTGTTCGCATTTCCAACCAGTTTTCTCTCCAAGTTGCCCAGCCCCAAATTTGTGGATAGTTTGTAATCGCCACCGAATCAGAATTAGTTGCATGATCAAATCTGTTACCCGAAATCATAAAGATTTCTTCTTTCCGATAATGCTTGAAGGCTTCGGCACAGAATATAAGAAAGGATAAATTAAATACCAAATCATCTTCCAATATTATTCCTTTTTCATTGCTAGCAAAGAACCAATCGATTGCGGTAATAATTCCGACTCCGACTCCATGGTTTTTCTGGCGATACCAAATCTTGATTTCATTACCGTATAAATTTTCTAGATTTTCAACCATTTTTTGTTGCTGTATCTGCACTTTGCCGTCGTTTGAAAAGTCCAAAGCTATATATATATTGGATAGACTCATCTTTATCAGTTTTTGAACGGTGATCTGAATATTTTCTAGCCGGGAGTATCCTATTAAAAGTATTGGAAGATCAGGATTCAATTTTTTCACCTCACTATATTCCAAAATTCTTTAGCGCGAGAAATTTGGCCTTTGAAGCTTGCACTGAATATACACTTTTGCAGTATCTCAATATTGACTTATGATTCTGTTTGGCATTCCTGATTTCATCCAAATAATAAATCGCAATTGATTTTATTGAAGTCGATACGGTTTTAGAATTCAAAACTCTGCAAAGATTCTCCATTCGCTTTGATGCCATACGAGGATTCTCTGAGGATTTTAACCGATAGTATGCCCTCTTTAGTAACATAGAGGTTGCTCCTATGTTTCCTCGTGGAATCCAGCAGGGGCAGACACCTTTAGAAATAAGAAATTGGCTTATCGCATAGTCGTCTGGTTTAGTATTCCAATCTTCAGGCTGAAGCGTTAACAATATTTCAACGGCTTTTCGGTTCAGGAAAATAGCCGCTCCATTTACAAATTGCCGCTTATTATAAGGGATTTTTTTGTCATTAATGAATTCAATGAACCCCCCCAAGAAAAGTCCTTGTGGATTTTCCTTACCCAATAGCTCTCTAACTCTCTTTTCTACAAAGTAGGTAGAAACATTACTGCGAATAAGGTAGTCAAATTCTAGATTTTCGGCACACCATCGAACCCCCTGTATAGTTTTTTTCAAAATATTCTCGTAAGTCTCTTCCACTTGGACATAGAGAGTTCGCTTGATTGAGTCATACTTTTCTTCTTTTCCACCCCGTAGCCAAACTATATTATCTTGACTTTTAGCCCATGTATTTCTTTGACTTTCCTCATCGCATATATGCTCAAAATTATTACTTGCAATAATCAGATATAGAATTTTCATGACGGCTGTTGTATATTCGCGAGCTTAGCTTGAGCATCGAAATCGGGTATCTGATTTCTAACTTCGTCAAAAGTCCCCGAAGCCAAAATTTCTCCGGCCTCCATATATATTACGCGGTCTGCGTTTACGACCGTGGAGAGGCGATGCGCTATTGAGATAATGGTTTTTGTATTTCGAATCAGATTTAGACAGTCAATTATTTGTTTTTCTGAATAGCCATCTAATGAACTTGTAGCTTCATCAAGAATTAGTAGACTCGGATTTGAATAGAGGGCACGAGCTAACCCTAGTTTTTGGCGCTGTCCACCGCTCAGTTTTGACCCAAGTTCTCCTACTTGGGATTGAATATTGTCTTCTTTGCTTTCAATAAAGTCCAATAATCCAACTAAACTTAAACAAGAGCGAACACGAGCTCTATCGATTTCTGAAATATCTCTACCTAATGCAACATTTTCTTCGATCGTGCCATTAAATATGAAGCTATCTTGAGCGACATAAGCAACCGATCCCGCGAAAGTGGAAACAGCAATCTCCGCATCGATCCCTGATATTGAAACAACTCCCCTAGTCGGTTGAAGTATACCTAGTATGAGGTCGACTAAGGTGGTCTTGCCCGCTCCAGAAGGTCCAACTATGGCTAACCATTCACCCGACTTTATTTGGAGGCAAGTTTCTTTGATAGTTGAATTATCTTCATCTTCATATCTGAATTCCACATTTTTCAATTCCACTGATGCCACGAAACTATTCTTGTTGATTGGAGCTATCTCTTTTACTTTAGGGCTGAATTCAACACTCTTTAATTCTTCAATCATGTCGAGAGTATTTTTCGCCATTGACAAGCTACCACGATACGTTAGAGCAGCTCCTTGCAGTCTCAATACTGCTGGAACAATTCGACCAGAGGATGCTAGAAACACAGAAATGGAAGATATAGCTCCAACAGCATCTTTAAAAAAGAATTGAACCGCTACAAATATGAATGCTCCGAGTACAAATGCTATTTCCAAAACATACTTAGAAATATTTGGAATGAATGTTGCCATTCCAGAAATTCTGGCTCCGTCTCGTCTCAGACCATTTAGCTTATGAACATAAGTCGCCCTTAAGCCACTGGCAAATATCTCTCTATACGAACCCAATAATTCGTAGTACATTTCGGAGCTTCTAATTTGGACACGTGCATCTTCATTCGCCAAATATGTTACCCGTTGATTGACCAGTTTATAGAGTAAGAAGGCAACTGATCCAAACATGAGTACCGTTGACAATGCAACCAATGGTTCGATTATCAACAATCCTACAAACATGACAATAATTAATACGATATCTGTCGCTAAGGACATTAAAGTTCCAATTACACCCACAGTGATACTCTGCACTCCTGTAGTAAGAGCAAACATGTTCTCAAATCTTGATCTCTTCTTAATTTGTTCAAGATTTGAAAATGCCAACTTTTCGAGAATACGGGAACTTATATCGGCCGATCTATTTGACAGGAAAAATATGGTCTTGCGAGTAATCCAAGCTGAAAAGATAGATTTGAGAATCAACAATAGACCCGAAATTGAACCAATAATTCCTACTTGTATTTGTAGAGTTTGATTCTCTAAGCCGAGAAAGTCCAGAACTAGCCTGAATTTACCATCAGGTTGTTTTGACTGAATCCCATATACAGATAGAGCGCCGACCGTTCCTATCAGAATGACTCCCGCAAAATCTAGCAAAGCGAGAAGTAATTGAGCCAAAGCGGCAAAACGAATTCTAACTATTTCTCTTTTGCTGAGTAAAATGAAGCAATTTCGAATTGTGCTAATACTTTGGTTCGCGATATTCAATTGGGATATCAATTTTCGGCCTAATTTATTAATGTGTTTCACAATGACTGCACTCTAACCCAATCTTCTGGCAATAGTTGATTTGGACTACCCATTCCATGAAACCACGGTTCAGGAGCATAGATTTTCGCCTTCGAATCTCTTCGCAAATAAGCTGCCCACCACGCAAAGCTAGAATTTGACAGAACATAACCCGAGAACTCCCTCATCAAATTCCACACTTCTAAGTCACTGAGGTTTGCCTCATCAAAGTATCGGATTTCATACCTATGCAGAATGTTACCCAAATATTCCTTAGCCGCATTGACATCATCTGAGATAACCCAGACTGATTTTGAAAGATCATTCTGGAGTAATTGGCCAAGCGCATTTTGGTAGTAATCTACGGACGGGATACCAAAACTCCGTTCGCTTGTGTAGTCGGTCAGTCTTACATGTAAGAGAAAAGGCTTTTCTTTCTTGATTTCGGCAATCATTTCAAGATACTTCAAACTAACTTGATGCAGATTAATAGACTTCAATTTATCAAACACTAATGAGTCTGATGCGTATATATAAGTTTGAAAATACCCGAAGTAAAGAGCATTTTTCTGCAAAGGCAAAGATTCATCAAATCCCAGATCGTTTGACACGCAAATCAATCTTCTTCTTCCGAAGCGGCACCTCAGAAGCGTTTTTGTCAAAAACTTCATAACAACAGACTTGAAACTAACCCGATTCATTTCCTTCAACTCATAAGCGAGATTCCAGCCGTAACACTTTTGAAGTATTGTTGTAAACAATCTGTTTCCGCTAGGAATTATTCTAACTTTATTGGCTAAATTGATATTAAATAGTGCAACACAGTTTCCTACTTCCCTCGGTTTGCCTAAATCGCAGTCAAAAAAAACGGAATATCCCAAAGTCTCTTCTAGATAAAGTCCATAGGTAAATTGAAAAAGTTGATTACCAAACCCGCCTGTAAGAACTATTATCGAGCAATTCTCAAGGCGTCTCATATCTCCCTTTACCACCTATTTCTCCAAATTAGGGAAGGGGGAAATTGACCAATCTTTGCATTGTTTAATTTCCATGATGAGACAACGGTCCTTAGATTTTGATAAGCCTTTTGCGAACCTGCAAATTTCAGCACAGTGAACAACTGCTTAAAAATCATCAAAGTCAAGACATTACGAATTTGTCCCCGAGCTTCAGAAATATAATTCAATTGATATTTTATCGCTTCCGACAAATCTTGAACATAATGTTTTTTTGATGTTTGAGAATTTGTAGTGTTTGGGTTATAGCGATAAATAACTTGGGCACCTGTAACAATTTTTGGATTCTTAGAAAGTGCTTCCGCAATGAATAATTGGTCTTCTCCCCATTGAAGATCGGTAAATCGCATGTGTTCTACAATTTCCCGACGGAATACCAGTCTCCAAATTCCAGGCGACCTTACAAAGGAAAGCGGGGAAGTACCTCTGATTTTGTGCGGAGTTTCAACTAAAGACCATGACGCAATTCCCAAACTCGCTTCAGATAATTCCAATATTTCGACAAAATCGAGCAACTCTTTTGGTACGGGTTCATCGTCTACATCCCAAAAGCATACGTAATTTCCTTCACACTCCTCGATGGCCCTATTTCTTGCTCGGCCTGGAGATCCAAAAGAGCCACAAAAAAACCTTTCGTTTGGAAATATTTCGGTTATTTTTTCGTTTTTCAGATTTATCATTCCTGAAGAAAAGTCTAAAACAAAATTTACTCTGCAAGTCTCCCCGATTTCTCTCATTTTTCTGCGCATCGGGTCCAAAAAAGGAGAAGGCATAAGTACAGGAATTACGATTTCAATTCGTATCTTTGATTTAGCCTCAACAGTCAAGCTTGAAACCCTTTCCTGGTTTGCATTTAGCGCCGTAGTCTATCTATATTTTGATATACATCACACTTTTGTTAATATCTTCTTGCGTTTTTTAACGAATTTTGCCTAACCAAATCTCTAAATCATTCAATTCCTCCATACATTCCTAGTAAGGAGATCAGTTAGAATCTGAAAATTGCTGCTCGTTGATCGAGATTGTTCCCAATATCTGAATAGACGTGGGCTAATCAATGAAAGAGTATATTGACCGTAGTATCTAAGGTAGCCGAGAACAGATTTATGCCTCTTGACTTCGTGATTAATTAGTTTAGGATTTATAAAGAGTCTCCCACCAGCATTTCTAATTCTTTTGTGAAACGTCACGTGTTCGCAAATTGTTTTACCAGTATTTGATTCAATAGAGTCGTACTTCCCGACCGAGAAGCTTTTTGCAGTATAGATTGCAAGGCCGCCAAACGCTGAATCTACTTCAATCCAACTAGAATTTGGTGGAATTTTCCTCTGCTTTTTCAATACGGCTTCTCTGCGCGCCTTCATTGGATGCATTCCTTTATTTTCCAAGAAAGCAATTTCTTGACCGTAATCCTGTTTACACCATTCATCATGTCTCAAAGCATAAATATCATAATATGGACCTTTTTGATTTGCTAAACAAACATCCCAATTATCCTGTAACCAACAAGAACGAACTGCATCTTTTGTCAAAAGACTATTGGTACCGTCAAGATCACTTACTGCAACATAGTCAAAATCTTGGGTAACAACAAAATCCGCACATATTTGCCTGCAATGCGCGAGCCGTGCAATACGCTCTGGTATTTGTTCTTGTAGTACCCCAAGTGACAAGAAACGAAAATTATCCACTCTTGATGCCAACATTCTGAGTTTCTCAACTGTGCTATCACTACTGTCTGATTCAACTATGAAGAAAGATACTTTCTCAAAGTCTGAAAAAGCGTCCTTGAGATGTAGAACCTCCTGTTCAATCACATTTGATACATCACGTGCTAAGCCTGTTATGACTATGCTCGCTTTTGAAAACTCCTTGTGGACTGACATCTAATCAGACTTTCTGCCAATAATTGCAAATACGATGTCAGAAACTCTTTCAATGTCCCTATACGCATGTGAATAAGAGTAATAAATATTGGCAAGGAAAATTCCCACTCGCAAGTACATTTTGTCTAATTTATTCAACGGCTAGACCATTGCTTTAATTTGGCAATTACAAAATCTATTTGTCTCTCAGTGTGCCACTGTGACAAAGGTAAACTGAGAGTTGTTCGTGAAATACTCTCTGCTTTTTCAAACTTTTCAATTCTATTGAGAAAACTGGATGCTTCAATGCCAGCCACATTTGGATAGTGAATTTCCGTTTTTATACCGTTTGCTTTTAGGAACAATCTCAATTCGTCACGTTCAGGATTTAAAATACAAAAATGATGTCGCACTGAGTTCACGCTTGACTCTTGTAATATCTTGAAAGAACCTGATAGCTCTCGGATATAAATTGCACTCAAATACTGTCGCTTTTTGTTCCACATATCAAGCATTTCAAGATTCTTCTTCAGAACAATTGCCTGAATGGAATCTAAGCGATTGTTGTAGCCCAAGCTCTTATGTAAGTATTTATTGTTCTGGTCGTTCCCATAGTTACTTAGGGATACAATTGACTCTGCTAAATCTTTGGAGTCTGTGGTGATTATTCCCGCATCTCCAAGGGCGCCAAGATTCTTAGTTGGATATAAAGAATAAACAACTATGTCGCTATACGTGCCAAGTTTGCTACCGTCGATATTTTCAGCACCATGAGCCTGAGATGCGTCTTCGATGATACGTATGGGAAAATCCAATGATGAATCATTACAAATTTGAAAAAGTTCTTTCATATTAACTGCAAATCCATGCATGTGGACTGGAATCACTGCTCTCAGAGTTTTTACGACAGAGCACAATTGATTGAGTTCCATAAGTCCATCATCATCAACATCAATCCCGATTGGAACTGCCCCAACAGATATCACGGCATTCCAAGTTGCTATAAAGGTATGCGCAGGAACAGCTACATAGTCGCCTAAGCCAATACCCAGTGCCCTAAGTGCTAAAGTTAATCCGTCGAAGCCATTGCTTACACCTACCGCGTATTTGCTATGAGTAAAACTCGCCCACGCATGCTCGAATTCTCTGACGTGACTGCCACCAATGAACGTCCCTTCTTCTATGGCTTGGCTCAATAAGGACTTCCATTCGAGGCGAAGTTCCCTTTCAGCATACGAAAAAGAAAAAAAATCAACGTTCATAATTTTTTGAAAACCAGTCTAAATATTCGTCCCAATTTCGAATATAGTCATCCTCTTCATATTCTTGATCGCAAAATACAAGTAATACACTGCCGGGTACCTCCGAAGAAAATGTTCGCCAGGTACCGGGAAAAATTAGTAAGCTTTCATTGTCTGCCTTTACTTCAACAATTCTTCTTTTTTTTCCTTCAAAAAGTTCAAATGTAACGGAGCCAAAAAGAACGGTGATGAATTGAGTTAAACTTTTGTGCGCGTGATTTCCCCGAGTATTACCTTTTACAAAGTTTGTAATCCAATAAACGCGCCTGCAAACAAATGGGAGACTAGAAAATTCGACCACGCCCAAGTCACCGAAATTCCTATCTTTGATGCGCTGTACAAACATGGCCGAATCTTAGGGCAAAAGTGTCGCATAATGTTGGACTAAGAAATTTTATGAGATAATTTTGGGTAATCGGATGAAGAAGGATACTTCTTTTCAGGATTAGGAGTCCTTTAGTGAATAAGCCAAGAGACATTACAAGGACACTGATTCCAACCATGCCCTCTGCTAACGAAGTCTTACCATATCTTAGGGAAATTGATGACTCTCGATGGTATTCGAACTTTGGCCCACTAAACTCGCAATTGGTCTCTCGCCTTGCAAATTACTTTCAAGTTGATGAAAATCAATTGTGTCTGATCGGCAATGCAACTCTTGGACTACAGGCCATAGCAGAACTGATTGATGTTGACCCTAAATCTAATTTTGATCTTCCATCTTTCACATTTGCCGCTAGCCCAAGTTCACTTATTTCTGCAAAAAGACGTTTAAGATTTCTCGATATTGATAATGATATGCGATGCGTGCCTGCCTATAATTCAAAAGTGATAATGGATGTCCTTCCTTTTGGAGAATCAATTCGTGTAGAAAATTGGATGAACAACCTAGATTTCTTAATCATTGATGCAGCGGCATCGTTTGACGCATTAAAGTCTTTTGGAAAAAATACTAAATTAGTATGCCCGTATGCTTTGGTAGTGAGTTTACACTCAACAAAATTACTAGGTGCTGGTGAGGGTGGGGTTGTGATTTCTTCAAAACCAGAATTGATAAAACAAATAAAGCTTTGGCAAAATTTCGGATTTGACCTTGATAATAGTTCTGCACGCATAACTATGCTAAATGGGACTAATGCGAAAATGAGCGAATACAGTTGTGCTGTGGCTTTGGCATCTTTTGATAAGTGGGATTATGTTAGAAGCTCATATCTTCAAATTCAATCCTTTGCCTATGAACTTTCTAATCGGTGTGGAATTCAGATGCACAGCGCAATGCGATTTGGAAGAGTCAATCCATATTGGATTTTAATTCCTGAAGATATAGAAAATAGAATCGCAATAGAAAGAGAATGTCGCAAAATGAACTTTGAAACTCGGCTTTGGTGGCAGTACGGATGTCATCGAATGCCAGGATTTACCAAGATTGAAACTGTCGACCTTACGAACACTGAATGGATTTCCGAAAGGTATATTGGTCTTCCATTCCATCTTCACCTACCAACTGATTATTGGGAGAGCATCAGTTTACTATTGGAAAATTTGAGTACATGAGAAACGCTACGCATGGTGTAGTAAATTTACAAACATATTCTCGACCTCATTTGCTTGAGAGATGCCTAAAATCAATTTATTCCATGATCAATATTGAAGATTACAGAAAATTATTTGTTCTACAATTAGGGGATCGCCGAGTGGAAAATCTAGTTCATAAGAGCAAAGATGCCGGAACTGAGATTGTTGAGGTGGACGGCGGAGCTCGAACTCCCCTCGGTAATATGAATTTTAATCGATGGTTGGCTCTTGAGAGAGCTTTTGATGAATATGACTGTGACTGGGTGCTATCAATCGAGGAAGATGTCGAAGTGGCCCCAGGAACTCTTTTATTTATAGAGGAGATTTATGCGAGATTTAAAGATACACCGAAATTTCGTGGGATAAACCTTGGTTCAATTCTAAGTTTGGAAGAGTTAGTAAACTCCTATTCTTTACAACGTTTCGGTGTACATGGATGTGGAAGTGTAATAACCCGCAATACATGGAAAAAGATAAAGAAGCATCAGATCGATCGCACTTTAAAAGATTTTGCATTAGACGGAGCAATCGAAGGTATCGCAAAATCTGGATTTATGGTAACGCCAAATGTAACTCTATACTTGGATCATGGTTGGGACTCGGGGACACACAATAAGTCCAATTACAATGATCTTCATTTCGTATTGAATAGAGAGAGTTGGCAAACTCGCATAAACAGCACTCCAGCCAAGTTTAAGGAAATACCCATTTCTATACCTTGGCGAGAAGATTGCGTGCTATATGACAAGAAAGATAACTTCAAATATTCACTGCTTGCTATCAAATCACGGATGTATCACACCCTTCCATATCAAAGATTACTTAAAGCAAAAAGGCACTTTAAAGTCCTAATTGGTAAATTGAGGATTTATCTAGATAATGGAAATGCTGAATAATTAAGTCTGTGATTTTTTTTGACATGCCCGGTGGGATTGGAAATCAATTATTTGCTCTATTTGCTTCGCGATATTTCTCGGAGAACTCTAAGCATGCAATCCGATTAGATTTCAGTTCTGTAGATCGACACCACGCCCCACTGGGGCACGATATTCGTTCACTTCTCTTAAAAGAAAGCGAAGTTAATCCAACATACTCTCCAAGTCATGAATTTCTAAGGCACTTTTACTATCCCAAAAACATTTTATCAAGACAAGTTTTGAAATATTTGCTCATACAAAACAGAAAAGTTTTTGACCTGAACCTTGATCGAGTGAATTACGTCGATCAATTCTTGATTGCGTCTACAAAAGAGCGGAAACTACCGCTTCGAGTTTCAGGATACTTTGGTGACTTTGGATTCTATAACAGATTAACCTCCGCTAATCAAAGGATTGCTCTAAAAAATCCTTCTAAGCGATTCATTAATGAGATGACGAAAATCAATAGCGTTCGAACTCTTGGTATTCATCTTCGACTAGGGGACTTCTTATCAAGTCCAAATTCAATCGGAATCTTAAGTGATTCTTACTACACGACCAGTATACGTCGTTTTTTGAATGATTATGATCGCATATTGGTATTCACAAATGATTATCGGCTCGGTAAGAAAAGAATTGAAGAATGGGGGGTGAATACACAAATTGAAATATTGGATTCTAATTGTGAAAATGATCCACTCGAAGATTTGCTACTCATGTCTGCTTGCTCAGGGTTGATTCTTAGTAATTCAACTTTTTCATTTTGGGCTGGTAAGCTTAGTGGAAGTGAAAGGGTTATTTACCCAATGCCGTTCCGCAAAGATAATTTGACAGAAATTGCGAGCATACCAGAGACTTGGTTAAGTCATCCTAGTGCTTGGAAGTAACAATAAAGTGAATACTATGAGTATCGAAATTCAATTCGCGTCTGGAAAGCTGAGGGATCTAGGGTCAATCCTTTGAGCCCAAATTTATTGAATACCGCCTTTCGCTCTTTGAAAGAGTCATCCACAAATAAAAAGTTTTGATTTCCATCAATTTTTGATGATTTGGGCGAGTCGTCATTGAAGTAATTGATTTTTGAAATCAAATGATTTATTCCAGCTGATACAAGTAAGCTTTCGATTGGCACCTTACTACGCGTCAATATTTCTATTCTGGCACCACGACAATGTAGGTCATAAATGGCTTGAACTACTCGTGAATTAAATTCTTGCTTATTTGTAATTGTGTCGTCAAAATCCATGTAGACATTTTTAAAGTTGAAGTCTACCTTTACCGTATTAAGCTTTTGCCAATAAATCGCATCGTGATATTGATTGATTACTTCTATCGGCTGGCCAAGAAATTGGTAGAGACTCATCAAAGCTAAATTCACACCCAAGGCTCGATTGATTCCCGAAGCACCAGCAACTCGAATTCCCACCTCAAGCAACTTAAGATCACCTCGATGAGATCTCTTAAATTGCGCGAACCATGCGCCAGAAAGTTTAAAGTATTCTGATATCTCTTCCAGCCATCCAGAAACCTCAGGTAAGCGAATTGCATGTGTCTCAGAAGCGATACCGTCAGAAACTACGACTCTCTTCCTCGCTAAAGTGTAAAGAAGTTGGCTGGAATTGTTGGAAAAACAATCAATTGTGAACTCTTCCCCGGGCAGAAATTCACAGAGCAAAAATTCTGTACGAATTATGGAACTGTCAGTTATCGTAATACCATTCAAATCACTCAGAGAATTAATGATCTTTGCTCCCCGTGATCCTTGACCCCTGTCCGGTTTGAGAAAAAGCGGATATTTAGTCAAAGTTCCCACCGAATCGTAGGTAGTTGGGGTGTAGATTCGCCCCGTCAAATTCTTATATGTTTCTCGCTTGGAGAGAAGATGTAAACTCTCGTTATTTGGGAGATTCACAACTTTATTAGATATACCACTTGGCAATTTAGTGATTGAAACTTCTCTGAGCCATTCGTCATGGCATATGAAAATTGCATCTATATCCGAATTCTTTGCTATCGATGTAATAGCATTCAATACTTGACCACTAGATTCTGGTTGAGGTACGTAAAAAAACTTTCGGTACTTCATCTCTTGGGCTTCAATCAAGTCAAAACCGCACCCGTAAAGTTCAATATCTTTACACGCAAGAAGCGAATTAAATATCTCTTTTGCGATCCCTGTAGTTCCTGGAGCAAGAAGTACTCTCACACGGGGAATTATAGCCTGTTACACTTACAACACTTTTTATACTGTCAAATAAATGCCAGTAATAGTGTTTCTATCATTGGATACATCTGAATTCAAGCACTTAAATACTAGATGTCAACTATAATATAAGCATGAAACACAGGATTAAGAGTGCAGTTAACTATGTGCTATCTTTGTTTGGAATAAGTGTACTTTTTCCAGGCGAACGAACCCTGCAAGGGCTTCGCCCCTATGTCTTTGAGTTCTATCAACGACAATCAACAGGGATTCTTCATATAGGTGCAAACAATGGCAGTGAAGCCTTGTCATATAGTCATCTAGATTTGCCAGTAATCTGGATCGAAGCTGATCCGGTGATCTTTAAGAGTCTTGAAAACCATCTCACAAAATTTCCGAAGCAAAATGCGTTAAATGTGCTTTTGAGCGATACTAATGGTCCAGTAGATTTCTTTGTTACCAGCAATTCTGGTTTTTCAAGCTCAGTACACCCTTTATCTCAAAAGGGAAAAGAAATTTGGGAAATCGAGATAAGAGAATCAAAGAGGTTGAATTCGAGTCGTTTAGATGACTTAGTTGTTCAAAATTTGGACAAATTCAATTTTTGGGTAGTTGATGTGCAAGGTCATGAATTGCAGGTGCTTAAGGGGGCGGAAAAATCTCTTTCATTTGCTAATTGGATATTGGTAGAAGTCAGCACTGAATCGTTCTACGAAGATCAGTGTCTATTCGACGAAGTGGATTCTTGGCTTGAATCGAAAGGTTTCTACTCTTTGTACCAACCGAATCAAGCACATTGCGAAATCTTATATTCGCGAAGAGTTCGAACTATGAAGTCCCGGTAATTTGTATTTTCTAAACCTTTTTCTATTCGAAAACCATTAAACTGAAACTGTCGCCACAATTGGCAAATATAAAGCATTCATAAAATTTCATTCAATCTCAATTTGAGTCTACTATCATTAAATCTTGCACCTCATCTCTTTTCTCTATACCAATTAATGAAATATAATCTAGCATTGTGTTAATTTTTTCTGCGGTAGCTCCAATGTAAGAGCCTCTAGTTTTCTCTTTTGATTCGCCGACAAAGTGTCAAAGTTTTTATTCCAAATTGCCCTGCTTTTTTACCTTTCGAGAGTTATTGATTGAATTCTTCAATTGTCTCTCACGCTATGTGCCAACCGAAATAATTTTGCATTAAAGGATAAGTTCTTTTGGAACAGTACATCGTAGATTTTCGTAATGCTCTTTTAGATCCTTAATAGTTTTATAGTTTAGGATATTTCTTGGTATTGACGAAAGGAGAATTGGGAGGAAACTCTTTACTCTCAAAATTTATTACTTCGCGGTGGAAACATACCGCCCATGCGCGGGCATCTCTCCAGCAAATTGGATGGGCAATCCCGTCACATACTCAGCGCAATCGCTCATTACTTAACTACTAACCCCGATGCATTTCTGCAATTCTTGGAGGTCGACAGAACCGAAGCCATTTCTATTCAGACTGTTTCTCGCATAAACACATTCAAATTCAAGTTCTAGAAACCTACAATAATTTTGCCAGAATATCGCCGATGCGGGTGAGGTTTGGTCGATAATTAGCAAAGTCACTTTTTCCAGATTCTGACAGTAGAGCAGATTTGTAACTGCCGCTCCTGCCGAAATGCAAAGCCTTTTCGCTCTGCTGAAAAGAGCAACTTGATCGCAGAAGGATAGATACTCCGGTCTAAAAGTTTTATAGCCCATTTTTGAAATAACATGTTCTACTTGTAGATTGTTATTGGGAATTCGCAAGTCTCCTTTTGGTCGAGGAATATAGATCGAATCAGGGAAATGTGACTCTATTTTGTTTTCTAAGTTACTACCCAATTCTTTCAACAATTCTAAATCCTGATTGCGGGTAGCAAAAATGTTGTGACTCGCCGAGTCTGAGTAATCAATTTGAGTTCTATATCTAGAATCCTGGATTATCAGGAGATTTCTCACTAGTGCCGAAGAGTTAGGACTAATCAAAATAGGTTCTTTCCCGGTCATTTTTATCATGAATTCTGCTTCTTGGAAAATTCCAATTTGACTCATGAAATCGATTTGTGCTGGTCTGACGACTTCGAAATTCAATTTCTCCATAAGCAAAAATAAGATTTTTTGAGTTGCTTGGGTTGCAAGCGTGACCAGGATCGAGACTCGCGAAAAATCTTTGCTATCATCAGCAAATGCACGCTCATCTCTCTCTTCCCTACGTCACCTTAGAAATGTAATCTAACATTATGTTTATCATTTCTGAGTTAACTCTAAAAAAAGAACATCTGGTATTGTCTAAGAATTCAAGTACTGAGAATCAAAGTTTTCTGTTGCCCATTTTTCCCATTTTTTTCCCTTTTGGTGGGTTATTGATGCGATTCCTCAATTGCCACTTACATTATTTGCTAACCGAGACAAATCTTTTAACTCAAGTTAAAATCGTTTTGAAGGAGTATGTTGAAGATTTTCGAAATGATTTTTTCAAATCCTTAATAAATACTTTATTCTTGGGTATTTCTTGGTTTATTGATGAACGCAAAAGTCGGAGGGGACTTTTTACCCTCAAAATTGATAACTTTACTGTGGATACACAGCCGGCTATGTGCGGACTTCTCTCCGCCAAATTGGGCGAGAATTCTCGCAGCAGAGTCTTAGTGGTAATTCGACGTGGATACTTGAAACTACTCATACCGCAAAGTAAGGAAATCCTTAATAATTTTATGTATTCATTAGTTGTCGAAGACATTTCTAAAAGAGATATTTTAATTAGACCTTATGAAGATGTTTTCGTTATTGATAATCAATTTTGCTTTTCCCGAGATATGCATGAACGGCGTACCAGTCCATTTGAGTTAAAGTTTCAAGGGTTTCCAATTTCCGGAATTGTTAATTATGATGGGAAGCGAATAATGATGCGAAGAAATTTAGAGCTTTCAATTCATCTCAATAGAGGTTTCCTGCCTGGATATTCCCACAATCCCAACAATTATTACCATTTTATAATAGAAGTTTTTCCCCGAATCCTCTTTTGGATGAAGTACGAGGAATCTCAAGAAGTCCCCGTGCTTTGCGATTCAGAAAGTCCTTGGCAGATAAGGGAATTAATTCAGAAATTGACAGGCGTTAGCCCTCTTTTAGTGGACAAAAGTCAAATCTATAATTTTAGAGAGCTTTTTCTCTGTGAGGATTTTTTTCATATAAAACCAGTTGACGTATTTGATTCACATTCCGAGAATATTTTTATGGATTTTATGAAGGATTTAGCTCAAGCTAGGGATAAGGTTTATGAATTATCAAGTGATTCCTTCGTTGGAGAGAATTGTGAAAGAGTTTATATCAGTCGCGGTTCCGGCTACAACAGAATTCCGTTAAACCAAGAAAGAGTTGTTACTAGACTTGAAGTAGATTTTGGCTTTTGCGCTCATGACTTTTCTACGTTATCAGTTTTTAGGCAGGTGGAGATAATGACTTGCGCCAAGATTATAGTAGCTGCTGCCGGTGCATCATTAACAAACCTAATGTTTTGTAACCCAGGCACGAAAGTCATCGTGCAGCCGGGCACTCCAAATGGCAATCTAAGGCGATTTTGGAAAGACTATGCCAATTTGTTTGGAATAGATTACATAGAACTTGCCCCTCCGAACGCAAAACATGCTGACAAAGTCATTAATATTGATGAGGATGGATTATTTTCATATCTAAACAGCATTCTTTGAGAAAAAATCAAGGAGTTCATTTTGTTAGTTTCCAAGATCTGAATTGTACGACTCTTCCTAATTGAGTTCAGAGGTACTAAACTGTAGGGCGTCAACCGGGAGGAAAATATGAGATCTTTATACGAAATTGACCAATTGGATTTTTCAGACTCTTGCAGGAGCGACATTCTCGACTTGGTTAAGAAGAATCACTACGTAGTAATCCGAGGCTTATTTGATGAGGAATTAGTTAGAAGTAGGTTAGATTCGATTTGGACGTATGCTTTGGAGGGGAACCACTTAGGCACTTCGAATGTGCCTAAAGAATCAATTCGACAGTTCTCAAGTAAGTGGTCTATCGGGGGCGAAAGTCCAATCCAAGCCGATATTGCACGATTCATGCTAACCATTTACTGTCCATTATCCAGAACTGATACTTTCGAAATACATTCTTGGTTTCGAACTCTCATAGAAGTTCGTGATTTATGCGCTGGCCGTGACAAGCCTTATTTCGATGATGATTTACCTCAACCCTTTTTTAATGGCAGTAGGCTGCAACTTTATCCAAGCGGAGGTGGTTTCATGTCCGCTCATAGAGATTCAACTGCGGTTTCAACATTCAATGCCGCTTCGGACGGTTTATTTTTGCAGCCTCTACTCTTACTTACTCAACGAGGAAAGGACTTTGTATCGGGAGGAGCTTTTTACGTTGATAGTGAGGGTAAGCGACACTTTATCGAAGACGGGACTCTTTCGGGGGATATTGTAGTTTACGATGAAACAATTGTTCATGGTGTTGGCGATGTTGACTCTAACCTACCACTTGATTTGGGAAGTAGGAGAGGAAGAATTGTTGCTCTCACTACTATCTACAAGTAGGAAAATATGACTGACTTAGGTCGATACAAATACCCAAAAGAACACCAAGGGCTAAGCGTAGTTATTTTTGGAGCAGGGGAAACTGCCAGAATCGCCTTCCGGGGCTTCCTTTATGACAGCCCCTACCACATTAGTCAATTTGTAGTCGATGACAAGTTTGCTGGAACACTTCCAAATGATTTGTTTGGTTATTCAGTTTCGACTTTAAGCGATTTCTTGTCCAAGCCTAGACAATCCACTTACGCAGTTTTTGTGGCATTTTCTGCAAAAAATCTCAGCCAGGATAGGGCAGAACGCATTGAAGTGTTATCGGCAAAGGGTGTAGAATTGATTAGTTACGTTTCAAGTCGAGCTTTTGTGGACCAAGACGTGACAATTAATCGAAATGTAATGGTTCTCGAAAATAACACACTTCAATCTGAAGTAACGATAGGAGCGGGGACACTTGTTTGGTCGGGGAATCACATAGGTCACCAGACTGTCATTGGTGAGAATAATTTCATATCGTCACATGTGTGTATCGGTGGACAAGCAAAAATAGGTAAGCAAAATTACTTTGGAATGAACTGTACAGTCAGAGATACCATTACCCTTTCTGATCACATAGTTATTGGTTCCAATTCATTCGTCAATAAAGATATATATTCGGCTGGAGTGTATGTTGGAACTCCTGCAAAAATTCTTGAGGGCCGAGATCCGAGATTAAGTATATGATGGAAAGACCGGCCGTTTGCGACTTATACTGGACTAAACAAACTTTCGTAATAGGAAGGGATTTTGTACTTCCTAAGTGGGCGTGCTCACATACTTTAGTCCCAACTCCAATAATTGTTGATAATAACACTGTAAGAATATTCTCGAGTTTTGTAGACTCGGATTTCGTTGGTCGAATTGCTTGGATTGATATGGCTTACAATGGAGAAACTTTTGAAGTCAAGGAAGTATCTCAATTGCCTTACTTAGAAGTTGGGGATAAAAACTCGTTTTCAGAATTTGGAACTGGTTTAGGATGTTTCTGGCCGAGAGAGAGTCCTGAGTATCTGGCCTATATCGGATTTTCGAGACCTCCCGGTTTCAAATTTAAAGCTTTCAGTGGGTTAAAAAAAGTTGGCCTGGCAGCGGTTGAAGGACATACAGCCAACATTGATACATGGCTTGGTGGGGATAAATTAGGGAAATCTATTGTGGGGATTCATGACTTAATTGAAATAAACGGTTTCATATACGGATTTGTTTCATTTGGTGATGATTTTGAAATCATTAACCAAAAACCTTATCCGAAATACCAAGTTGGCCTTGTTGGTGGCTTCAAACTTGAAGAGTTGGAACTAATCTCGAAGAGAATCTTGCCTATTCCAAAAAACGTGTACCGAATGGGGCGGCCACGTGCGGAAATGACACGACGTGGAATTGAATTATTAGTTACTGCAGGTACTACTGATGGACAATACTTTCCATTGGCATACTATTCGAATGATCTCAAATTTTGGACGGAGGAGCGTCTTGAGTATTTCCGACAAACCTGCGTGCCCGGATTTGACGATAAGCAACAATGTTACCTATCTCGTTTTTCAATTCAAGGTAAAGAATTTATAGTTTACAACGGAAATGATATGGGAAGGTTTGGTTTTGGCATTGCGACGGCAACCAGCGATAATTGATAAATACAATCTTACGGAGTTTCGAATTTGGCAACAAAATAATAAATCTCCTTGTCCTTCAAAGTCATCTGTATTCCTTCAGTACGAATTCTTGAATTACTATCAGGAGATTACTGGGGTGGAAGTCTTTGTATTATTACTGGACTTGGGCGAGGGCGATTTTGCTTATATGGTATTCGATAAAAAAGTTGACTCAGAAGGCAAAGTCATTTTGACAAGTTCATCGTTCAGTCCCTACGCGGGCCTAGTTACTGATTCAATCACAGCAACAAAAATTATTGATGCTTATCACATTCTTACTGCCTACCTTTTAAATGAAAAGCGGCAAGGTGAAACGCTTCAAATTGAAATAAGGCTGCCGCCTGTACAAGTTTACCCCCGATACGAAATTGACCAGTGGGCACTTTGGAGTCTGAATTACCAAACCATTACTGGCTATCTTGGTCGATACATCAACCAACTTAATCCTTCAATAAACAGGAATAGAAGAAGGAGATTACAAACACTGGCGATAAACCTTAAAGATTCGGAAATTAAAGTTTCAGAAAAGGTCGATAGGAATGTTTTTGACCTTATGGTTGAAAATCGCCAGTCTAGACATGGTGTGAAACTTATCCACTCATTTTTGGACTTTGAATTCCTTTCCAGGCTTTCGGGCGGAGAATTCTTAAAAATCTTTTACTTGAAACACGAAAGTCATATTTGTGCAGCGGCGGTAATGTTCCGTGACACTGACGCAAACATTCTACAATATCTTGGTCAGTCCGAATGTGGCTACGTCATCGGTTCCCAGGATTTGGTGCTGTCTGAAGTCATCACCTGGTCCAATAAGGAGAACAAACCATTATTATTAGGAACATCTACTCGACCAGAGAACTCTCATCGCGAAATCAATGCTGGTTTGGATTTATACAAGTCATCTTGGGGAGCAAAAGTTTACTCGTGCTATAGATACACACTAGACTGTTGAATAAAGTCAAAAATTCTCCTTAAAGGCAAAGTGCCTGGGAGCCGCCCGCGGGAATCGAACCCACGACCTTCGCTTTACGAGAGCGACGCTCTACCGACTGAGCTAGGGCGGCGATGCGTTTAAGGCTATTAAATTAGGATTTAATCCAAGCGTACAACGCCATTAGGCGTTGCAAGGTGAACCGCCACAAGTCCAGTCTGACCATCGTTAGCCTCTGGCAAAACCCATTGAATTTCAACGCCGTCAAATGCTTTTGATAGATCTGAGCCGAGCCACTCTTCAATTGTCTTCTCATTTCCTGAAATCTCAATCTTTACTATCTCAGCAACTGCCTTCC